>Ga0310810_10007983_pt1 | contig 12136 bp, 10 predicted proteins | sample NCmetagenome_FD_207641 | JGI IMG/M metagenome (GOLD analysis project Ga0310810, IMG submission 207641) | Soil microbial communities from experimental microcosm in Duke University, North Carolina, United States - NC | ecosystem: Engineered > Artificial ecosystem > Soil microcosm > Unclassified ...
CGCACCAACATCGAGCGACCGCTGAGCACGTCGCTGTGGCGCCGCAACGGCTCTGGATACGTCTGCGCGTCGGCGGTCAGGAAGTGATTTGGAACGATCCCGGTCGTCCGCTCGAACCAGAACACCGACAACTGCGTGAGCACCTTGCCCTTATCGGGGATGCCGGACCCAAGCACGTAGTCGAACGCGGAGATGCGATCGGTGGCCACCATGACGAGCGTGTCACCGCAGTCGAAGATGTCGCGAACCTTACCCTGCCGTTGTGGAACAAGGTCGTTCAGGCGCGTTTCGATCAGGGGAGGGGCGAGTGGCACGAGGGAAAGGGAGAATCTTACCGGGCTCATACGACGCAGGCAACCGTACGCAACAGCACCGGGCGTTGCGCGGGAGGAGCCTGATATATTGTGGCTCACGTTTATTGATGAATTTACGCACTGGCCTCGTCACCCTTCTTGCGCTCGGACTGCTGGCGTGGTTTCTTCGCGGTACCAACTTCGCCGATGTGTGGTTTCAGGTGCAGCGGGCTCGCCCGGAACTGCTGGTCGCTTCGGTCACGGCCGTCCTTCTGACCTTTCTCCTCAGGACGGCCAGGTGGCGTTGCCTCCTCAGCCCGTTGGGCGAGACGCGTTTTCGAACCGTATTCAGAACGACGGTGATCGGATTCGGCGCGCTCGCCATTCTTCCAATCCGCGTTGGCGACGTGATCAGGCCGTATCTGCTTGCGCGTCAGCAACGGATGCCCGTGACGTCGGTGTTCGCAACGGTGGTCATGGAGCGCGTGCTCGACCTGGTGGCTGTCCTCGCGTTGCTGGCGACCTATGTCTGGGGCTTCGCGGGTGAAGCCAGCTTCCCGGCTCGGCTGCTCAATCCGATCAAGGTCTCGGCCACGATCGCTGCAGGTGTTGCGGCAACCCTGCTGGTGATTATGTGGATTCTGGCGACTCATCCCGAGCGCATCGGAGGGCTTGCGGCGGCGCTGGCGCGGGTTCTTCCCGGCAAGTTCTCCGGCCGTGTGGGACAACTGGCGAGCACCTTCAGCAGCGGATTCGCAGCCGCGCGGAACGCTCGTCAACTGGCGCTCGCGGTGCTGTGGTCCTTCGCCCTCTGGATCTGCATCGCCACACAGGCGTGGGCGGTCACCATCGCGTTTGGGATCCACATGCCGTTTCCCGGCTCGTTCCTGCTGCAGTCGATGCTCGTGATCGGCGTCGCGGTGCCCACGCCCGGTGGCGTGGGGAGCTTTCACGAAGCCTATCGTCTGGGCGTGACAACGTTCTTCGGTGCGTCGGGGGACCAGGCCGTTGCGGCCGCCCTCGTGACGCACCTCATCTCGTTCATCCCTCCGGTGCTCGGAGGCATTGTGTTCATGGCTCAGGACGGCCTCAGCTTCGGCCGTCTCGAGGACCTGGCCAGTTCTGCACGCGACAAGGAAGGGCCCGCCGCCAATGAAGTGCCCATTCTGCGCTCACCTGGGCGATAAGGTCGTCGACTCGCGCGAGAGCAAGGAAGGCGAGGTCATCCGTCGCCGACGCGAGTGCCTCGATTGTGGTCGCCGCTTCACCAGCTACGAGCGGATCGACGAGATCCCGTACATGGTGATCAAGAAGGACGGGACACGCGAGCGCTTCGAACGCCAGAAGCTCATTGCGGGTCTGCTGAAAGCGTGCGAGAAACGCCCGGTCAGCATCGCGGCCATCGAAGCCGTTGCGGACAAGGTCGAGGCCACGCTGCAGGAACGCCCGGAGAAGGAGATGGCCACCGAGGAGGTCGGCGCCCTTGTCATGGACGAACTGAAGCGGCTCGACAAGGTGGCCTACGTCAGATTCGCGTCCGTTTACCGCCATTTCCGCGACATCAGCGAGTTCATGGCGGAGTTGAAGGACCTGCTCAATGCCAAGGAGTAGGAGGCGGTAAGCCGTAGGCGGTAGGCTGTAGGCAGCCCGTGTCACTTTCACTGCAACAGCGATCGGCGACAGGCAAGCCGGTGGTCCCACCGCTTCGTCGGGGCGCCGCGCGCTCGAGCCGCAAGCCTTTCCTCGACAACACACCGCTGTTGCTCGCCGGCATCGTGGCGCTGATCGTCGCGCTCGCCGTTCTTCTCGCGATCGGGCGCGGATCGTCTACCCTGGCGCCGGACTTCCTCACCGATTTCGTTCTCTCGGCGCTCTCAGCAACGAACCTCACGATTCTCGTGGCGTTGGCTTTCGTCCTGACGCGCAACATCCTCAAGCTCGTGATGGAACGGCGGCGCGCGCTGCCGTTTGCGCGATTCAGGGCCAAACTTGTCGCGGTCCTCCTCGGCATGGCGGTTGTGCCCGCAGTCCTTGTGCTGATCGTCGGAAGTGAGCTGATTCGCACCAGCGTCGATCGATGGTTCAACCAGCCAATGGACGTGATGCTGACGTCCGCGAACGCCATCGCCGGCGATTACTACGCGCAGCAGCAGAGTCTCGTGTCGGCCCAGGCGCAGCGTTTTGCGCGGTCACTGGGATCGGTGAATCTCGCGGCGAGTCCATCCGACGTTCGCGACCTCGTTGCGCCAGACGTCCTTCAAGAGCGCATCGACCTCGTCGAGGTCTACAGGCTCACTACGGTGGATGGGCGTCCGCAGGTCACGCCGGTGGTTGACGTCGCCTCGCCGTCACTTCCTCGTGAGTATTCGCGTGCCTCCGCCGATCGCCTGGCCGAGCGTACCGCCGCAAGCGCGTCGGAAGCGCGCGTCGTCGAGCAACTGTCAACCGGTGGCGATCTGATTCGCACGGCCGTGCCAATTCGCTCGTCGCCGAATGGGCCAGTCGCGGGTGTCGTCGTCGCGAGCGAATATCTGACGGATCAATTCGCGGCACGCGCGCGCGGAATGACGGAAGCGTACGAAGCCTATCAGCAGCTGCGTGTGTTGAAGCAGCCGCTCGCCGGCGTCTACCTGTCCTTCTTCCTCATGCTGACGCTGATGATTCTCGTGGGTGCCACGTGGATGGGGCTCTACCTCGCCAAGCGCATCACACGGCCGGTGCAGACGCTGGCAGCCGCGGCCGACGAGATCGGTGCAGGACACCTGGATCACCGCGTGAAGGCGGAAGCCGACGACGAGTTCGGTTCGCTGATTGATGCGTTCAATCGCATGGCCGGAGAGCTGGCTGCCAGCCGTCGCCGTCTCGAGCGCTCGTCGATCGACCTCGAGCGCAAGCATGGCGACGTCGAAAGCCGTCGTCGTTATGTGGAGACGATCCTCGATCGCCTGGCGACTGGGGTCGTATCAGTCGATCCCGGCGGCAGCATCCGTACCTGGAACTCCGCCGCCTCGCGTCTGCTGGGGATCGAGCAGCGCGTCGCCGGTCAGGCTGTGTCAAGCGTCCTGGGAACCTCCGATCTAAAGCCGCTCGCCATCGCCATCGACGAAGCGGGCCGGCGCCGCGAAGATCTGCGTCCGCAGGAGGTGTCGATCACGCGCGAAGGCCGCGAGGTTCACCTTGCCGTAATGACCACGCCGCTCAAACGCGACGACGACACGACGGACGGTGTCGTCGTGGTGTTCGACGACGTGACGCCGCTGGTGCGTGCGCAGAAGGTTGCGGCGTGGCGGGAGGTCGCGCGTCGGCTGGCACACGAGATCAAGAACCCGCTCACGCCGATTCAACTGAGCGCGGAGCGCCTGCGTCGTCACTTCTCCCAGGCGCCGCAGCAGACTCGCGAGCTCGTCGACGAGTGCACGACCACGATCGTCGGTGAAGTGGAATCGCTCAAGGGTCTGGTCGACGAGTTCTCCCAGTTCGCGCGCATGCCGGCGCCGCGAGCCGTCCCGACCGATCTTCACTCGGTTCTCGACGACGCGCTCTCGCTATATAACGGCCTGTTGGCCGAGGTCGAAATCCGCAGGCACTTTGCGGAGTCGCTGCCAAAGATCTCGATCGACCCCGAGCAGATCCGGCGCGTGGTGCTCAATCTCGTGGACAACGCGATCGAAGCGATGGACCGCAAGGGTGCCATCGATATCGAAACTCGACACGACGTCGCGAACAACCTCGTTCGCGTGGTGGTCGCCGACAACGGGCCGGGCATTCCGCCCGCCGAGCGTGAGAAGCTGTTTTTGCCGTACTACTCGACCAAGCAGCGAGGCAGCGGCCTCGGTCTCGCGATCGTTCGCCGCATCGTCGCCGAGCACGGCGGCAGCATCGACGTGACCGACAACCAGCCGCGAGGCACCCGCTTCGCGATTGAGTTACCCTGCTAGGTTCATGCCTTCGATCCTCATCGTCGATGACGAGCCAGGCGTGCGGAGCGCGCTCGGCGGCGTGCTGCGAGACGAAGGCTACAGTGTGGATACCGTCGACAGTGGAGAAGCCTGTCTGCAGCGTCTTGCCGGGCACACCTATGACGTCGTCCTGCTCGACATCTGGCTCCCCGGCATGGACGGACTGGCCACGTTGACGCGTATGCGCGAACGGCAGTTCGACGCGCAGGTGGTGATCATTTCCGGCCATGGCAACGTCGAATCGGCTGTGCGCGCCATCAAGATGGGCGCATTCGACTTCGTCGAGAAGCCGCTCTCGCTCGAGAAGACGATGCTGGTCGTGCGCAACGCGTTGAGGCAGCGAAGCCTCGAGGCGGAGAACCTCGTGCTTCGCGCCAAGGTCGAGGCACAGCATCTGATGATCGGCGAGAGCTACGGCATGGCTCGGCTCCGCGATCAGGTCGCCACGGCGGCACCGACCAATGGGCGCGTACTGATCTTTGGTGAGAACGGAACCGGCAAGGAGCTCGTCGCGCGCAACATTCACGCGATGAGTCGCCGGCGCTCGGGGCCGTTCGTCGAGGTCAACTGTGCCGCGATCCCCGAGGAGTTGATCGAGAGCGAGCTGTTCGGTCACGTCCGCGGGGCGTTCACCGGTGCTGTTGCCGATCGGCGGGGCAAGTTCGAGGTTGCGCACGGCGGAACGATCTTCCTCGACGAGATCGGCGACATGAGCCTGAAGACGCAGGCCAAGGTGTTGCGCGTGCTCCAAGAGCAGGTCATGGAAGCCGTCGGCAGCTCGACGCAGATCCGCGTTGACGCCCGTGTGCTCGCCGCGACCAATAAGGACCTGCCGACGGAGATTCGAGCGGGCCGGTTTCGAGAAGACTTGTATTTCAGGTTGAACGTGGTGCCCATCTCGGTGCCGCCGCTGCGCGAGCGCCTCGAGGACATTCCGCTGCTGGCCGACCACTTCATGGCCATCCTCGCTCGGGAGTACGGACGGTTGCCGAAGACGTTCGAAGCGGACGCCGTCATCGCCCTGCAACGCTACAAGTGGCCCGGCAACGTCCGCGAGCTGAGAAACCTCGTAGAGCGCCTGATGATCATGGTCCCGGGCGACCGCGTGTCGTCGCGCGACCTCAGCTTCCTGGAGCACGGCTACGAGCATGAGTCAGTGCCCGCGAGCCGGGCGACGGCGCTGGCGCCACTTCACCATGCGCGCGACGAGTTCGAGAAGCAGTACATCCTTCGGGCGCTCGCCAATCAGCACGGCAACATGTCGCGCACGGCCGAAGTGCTCGGCGTCGAGCGCAGCAATCTATACAAGAAGATGAGAGCGTTCGGAATCATGCCAACCCGACGCGGGGATGATGAGGATGTCGCGTAGCGTTCCGACCAGAGTCAACGAAATCCCAACACCTGCGCTCGTCGTGGATCGAGCCGCGCTCGATCGCAACATCGCTCGCATGGCCGCCTTTTTCGCCGCAGGCCCGTGCCGGCTGCGGCCGCATTTCAAGGCGCACAAGACGCCCGAGATCGCCAGACGACAGCTCGCGGCCGGCTCGTGCTCAGGTCTGACGTGTGCGACGGTCGGCGAGGCGGAGATCGCCGCCGGATTGTGCGACGACATCCTCCTTGCCAATGAGATCGTCGCGCCGGAGAAGTGCTCTCGTGTGGCCGCACTGGCGAAGCGCGTTCGCATGACGACGGCGGTCGATTCGCTGGCTGGTCTCGAAGCGCTGTCGCGGGCGGCGCGCGAAAATGGTGCGCGCATCGGCGTGCTCGTTGACCTCAATGTCGGCCAGGGACGCTGCGGCGTCGAGCCGGGCGAGGCCGCATTGACGCTCGCAAGGAAAGCGACGGAATCCGAGGGCATCGTACTGCACGGGGTCATGGGGTACGAGGGACATCTGCAGCCTGTCCGCGACCGCAGCGAGCGTGAGTCCCGGACGCGAGAGGCGATGCAGGGACTCGTGAGAACAGCGAAGCAACTTCGTGATGCGGGTCTGCCGTGCGAGATCGTCTCCGCAGGAGGGACGGGAACCTACGACATCAGCGGACGCATTGACGGCATCACCGAGATTCAGGCCGGCTCATACGCGCTGATGGACACGGACTACTCAGACGTCGGCGTGCCGTTCGAGCCCGCGTTCTGGGTGCTCGGCACCGTTGTCAGCCGGCCGGCGCGCGATCGGTGCGTGGCGGACTGCGGCCACAAGTCAATGACCAAGGATCACAGCCTGCCAGCGGTTCGTGGAATCGAAGGGGCTACCGTGACGTCGCTCAACGACGAGCACGCGACGATCGCCCTGCCTCCGGGATCGACGATCACGATCGGCGATCGCGTCGAGCTGCTGCCGTCGCACGTCGATCCCACGATCAATCTTCATGACGCGTTTTACGTCGTCGACGGGCAGGCTGTCGTGGATGTCTGGCCGATCGCCGCGCGCGGATATCTCGAGCACCGGACACGGACAAGGATGGAGGAGCCGGCATGAAAGCGCACCGATTCGTGTACATCGGCCTTGGAATGGCGGTGATGGTCGCGTCGTCGGTTGGATTGACGCGAGCGCAGGACGCCGAGAAGCATCCGGTGAGTGCGGAACAGTACCAACGTTGGAAGACGGAACTGTCGAACTGGGGACGATGGGGAAAAGAGGACGAGATCGGTGCGCTCAATCTGATCACGCCGGCAAAGCGACGGCAAGCCGCCGCGCTCGTCAAGGATGGCGTGTCAGTATCGCTCGCTGCTGATGTCGACACGGTGAAGGCGGTCGACAATCCGAACCCATACGAAGTCACGATGCAGGGCATCGGGTCGGATCGGATCGCGGTGAACTATCACGGCATCGCCCACACGCATCTCGACTCGCTCGCGCACATCAACGAGCAGGGCGTCTTCTACAATGGCTACAAGCCGGTGGCAGAAGCGGTTCTGAAGGACCGCCACTCGAAGAACTCGATTCACAACGTGAAGAACGGCGTCTTCACGCGCGGAATCTTGATCGATATTCCGCGCCTCAAGGGCGTGCCGTACCTCGAGCCCGGGACTCCGATCTACGTCGAGGATCTCGAAGCGTGGGAGAAGCAGGCCGGCGTGAAGGTGTCTGCCGGCGACGCGCTCTTCGTTCGGACTGGCGTGTGGGCTCGACGAAAAGCCGTCGGACCCTGGCTGCGCGGACGCGCGGAAGGCGGACAGTCAGCCGGGCTCCATCCGTCTGTGCTGCCCTGGTTGAAGGCGCGCGACATCGCGCTGCTTGGCAGCGATCATCCGCAGTACGTCGCGCCCGGAACACCCGGCGCCCCGAGAGGCGCCGTGCACGACTTCGCGCTCGTGTATCTGGGCGTGCACTTGTTCGACAATTGCGATCTCGAAGCGCTCGCTCAGGCGGCGGCATCACGCAAGCGTTGGGAATTCCTGCTCACGGCGGCACCGCTGCCGGTTCCTGGTGGTACGGGATCGCCGCTCAATCCGATCGCGACGTTCTGACGTGGCGAAGAAGGGAAGCGCGACACTCGATCGTCTGCGAACGCTTTGCCTCTCGTATCCGGAAGCGAGTGAGGCACCCTCGTGGGGACATCCCAACTTCAAGGCGGGCAAGAAGGTGTTCGTCGCCTTCGAGGAGATCAAAGGACGTCCGTCGATTGCCTTTCGCCTCGAATCGAGCGATGTCGAGCGACTACTGATGAGGAAGCAGTTCTTCGAGACGCCGTACGGCCGGAGGCAGTGGGTCAGTCTGTGGGCCGATGATGCGCTCGACTGGAAAGCGGTGACAGACCTCGTGGACCGCAGCTATCGCGTCGTCGCGCTGAAGCGAATGGTAGCTGCGCTTGATGGCAGGCGGGCCTGAAGGCCCGCCTCTCACTCCCCTCAATCCGCGCGCAACGCCTGCACCGGTGCGATTCTCGTCCCACGACGTGCCGGGACATAGCACGCCACCATAGCAACGACAGTGAGCAATACGGTCGTCACGATGAACGTGGCGGGATCGAGCGGCGTGGTCTCATACAGAAGTGCTGCCAGCAGACGCGTTAGCGCCGCGGCGACGATGAGCCCGGTCATGACGCCGATACCGACCAGCCGCACCGCCTGCGTGAGGACAAGATCGAACACCGACCGCGGTGTAGCCCCCAGCGCCATGCGCACGCCAATCTCCTGGGTGCGCTGAGCCACCGAATAGGCCATCACGCCATACACGCCGACGGCCGCCAGCAGGAGCGCCATCACCGCGAAAGCGGCGAGCAGCACAGTCAGCGTACGAGGCCGCGCAAGCGTCGCATCGACGACATCCTGCATGGTGCGCACATCGGCAAGCGGAAGCTCGCGGTCCAGCGCGTGCACGGCCGCGCCAACACCTGGCGCGAGTGACAGAGGATCCATCTCGGTGCGGACGATCAGTGTCATCAGCGGAATGGCGAGCTGCGTGTACGGCAGATAGACGGTGGGCCGGATGTCGCGGTCGAGTGCGGCGAGCTTGACGTCGCCGACCACTCCGACGATCTCGTAGTCGATTCGCTCGATGAAACCGGCGTTGACGTGCAGACGCTTTCCGATCGGGTTGCCATCAGTGAGGTGACGTCGCACCATCGTCTCGTTGACGATGGCGACGGGGGGAGAGTCGCCCCGGTCCAACGCCGTGAAGTCTCGACCCGTCACGTGCGGGATTCCCATGGTGCGGAAGTAGCCTGGCGTAATGGGCGTAACGTCGGCAGACGGAGCCTGACCTGGTCCAGGAGTCGGTTGATCGGTCCGCCAGAAACTGGTGCCGATGCCGGGGCCCGCAAGTGGCAGGAAAGTGACGCCTGCGGCGCTCCGTACGCCTGGGAGCGCTCCAACGCGCGCCAGGGCATCGGTCGAGAAGTCCGATCGACGCTCGGAGGTGTCATAGCGCGACGCCGGGAGCTGCAGGCGCATCGTGAGCAGTCCTTCAGCGCGAAATCCGGGGCTGATGTTGCTCAATCGCACGAAGCTGCGCACGAGCAGGCCCGCGCCCGTAAGGAGGACGAGAGACAACGCGACTTCAACGGCGACCAACGTCCCCAGCACTCGCCGCGCCCTCGGACCGCCTCCATGTCGTCCACCTTCACGAAACGAGTCGTTGAGTGAGCGCGCTGACACGATCGCGGGAACGAGCCCGAACACGAGGCCAGTGAGGAGCGAGAGTCCCATCGTGAGCATCACGACTGTAGGATCGAGGCTGACCTGGTTCAGCCGGGGAACCGGGATCTTGTCCGCCACCAGCGCCAGCAATCCTCGATGAAACACGAACGCGAGGGCGAGACCGGCGATGCCGCCGATGGCGGCAAGTGACAGGCTCTCGACGAGCAGCTGCCGAATAAGCCGGCCACGTCCTGCGCCAAGGACGGTGCGTACACCCATCTCTCGCTCACGGGACGTGCTGCGCGCCAGAAGCAGATTGGCGACGTTGACGCACGAGACAAGCAGGACGAACAGGGCCGCGCCCGCAAGGACCTGCAGCGCGGGCCGCACCTGATCGATCATCTGCTCGTGCACAGGCACCAGGCTGACTGACCAGCCCGTATTGCGTTGCGGGGCCTCTTTTTCCAACTGCGCAGCGATGCCTTTCATGTCGAGGGAGGCTTGCTCGAAAGAGACGTCCTCGCGCAGGCGCGCAATTCCAAAGGAATATCCGCGTCCACGCGCCGCGCGGAGCCCTTCGGTGGTCCATCCGTAGGGAACCAGGAAATCCGTACGCTCGCCGAGCAGAGTGAATCCCGCCGGCATCACGCCGATGAGCGTGCGAGATCTGCCGCTCGTGCTGATGGTGGTGCCGATGACGTCGGTGCGTCCACCCAGCCGCGTGCGCCAGAATTCATCGCTGACGATGATGACGTCGTCGCGACCTTCCTCGTCTTCGGAAGGGCCGTAGGCTCGGCCGAGGACTGGCTGAACGCCGAGGACCGGGAAAAGATCCGCGGAAGCGACGTTTCCAGTCACTTCCTCGGGCTGGCCGCCGAGCATCATGTTGAGGCGCGTGGAGCCAGCCATCGCCAGATGCGTGAACGAGCGGTTCCGCTCTCGCCACTCGACGAAGTTGGCGTCTGCGATCACATTGCGGTTCCTGCGCGCGCTGCTTTCCCAGACGACGACGATGCGCGCCGGGTCGCTGTAGGGCAGCGGACGCAACATTACGCCGCGCACGACGCTGAAGATTGCCGACGTCGCGCCGATGCCAATGGCCAGCGCAAGAACGGCCGGTACCGCGAACCGCGGCGAGCGCCGAAACGTTCGCGCCGCGAATCGAAGATCCTGAATCACGCTTTGCATCGCCTGCCTCTCCCGTCCGCCGGTTCAATCCGCGATCGCGCCCAATGCCCAGGCCGCCTGCGCGCGGACGCTGGCATCACCGTCTTTCAAGGAACGGATCAGCGGGGTGACCGCCCGCTGATCGTCGAGTGCCCCGAGTGCCCACGCCGCGTTGCGTCGCGCGACCGCCGACGGGCTCGCAAGCGTCTTGACGAGAGATTCGAACGACGCGCTGCCAATATGGACCAGCGCGCGAGCGGCGGCCTCGCCCGGGGTGATCGGTTGCTCCTCGCCCCACCAGCGGCGGTGATCTTCGCGGCAGACCTCTGGTGCGACAGGCTCGGCATCCTCGAGCAATTCAATGAGTGCCGGGATCGCCGGGGCAGAGCTTGCGTTGAACACATTGCGCGCGCATGCCACACCGACGCGCACCACTGGGTCCGGGCTGTGCAGCATCTCGATCACCGTCGACAAGTCCTTCGCTGACGGAGCCTGCTGGCCCGCGGAGACGTCCGGCACAGCGAATGCGAAGGCCATGAGAAAGGCTGCGGCGGCGAGTCCGCGTCGCCAGGGCGCAATGGGTGCCATGGTCGCCTCCTTCAGCACTAACGTGGTCTTGGATTCGGGTTGGGATTGGGATTTGGGTTCGGATTGCCGCCGCCGCTCCCATAGATCTGTGCGAGCGCCTGCGCAGCGGAACGACGGACCTCGGTGTTGCTGTCTTTCAATGCAGCGGTGAGTGCATCAACGGCCTTGGGGCTTCGAATGCGACCGATGGCCCAGATGGCTTGCTTCCGGACTTCCTGATCCGAGTCGCGCAGGGCAGCGATGAGCGCATCGACCGACTGTTCGGAGCGAATCCGTCCCAGCGCCCAGGCCGCTTGGCGACGGACGTCCGCGTCGCTGTCCTTGAGCGCATCGGCGAGCGCGGTGACCGTTGCCGCAGGAACTGTCTGTGCGCCGGCATTCGAACAGACAAAGGTCGAGGCGAGAACTACGACTGCTAATATTTTGGCACTTGTCGGCATGGCTGTCCTTTCAGGCGATGGGCGCCTGTGTGATCGCTTTACTGGCCTGCTATGTGACCGATGGCGAAGGCCGCCTGCTGGCGCACGTCGGCGACTGCGTCGCGCAGCGCCGCTGTCAGCGCAGGCAGGGCTCTGGGATCTCGCGTTTGCCCGAGGGCGAATGCTGCTTGTTGGCGGACATCGGCTGACGAATCCTTCAATGCCTCGAGCAGCGGCTCGACTGCACTGGCATCTCGCAGCTGACCCAGAGCAAACACGGCCTGCTGGCGAACGTCAGCTGAAGAGTCCTTGAGTGCCTTCAGCAATGCGGGAACAGCGTCGCGGTTGCGTGATTGTCCAAGGAGGTGCACGGCCTGCTGGCGCACGTCTGCCGAGGCATCGTCGACCATCGTCATCACGGCCGCGGTCGCGCGCGGATCGCCAGTTCGGGCCAGCGCGAACACGACGTGCTCACGCACATCCGCGTTGCTGTCTTTGAGCAGCGGAAGCAGAGCAGGCACGATCCGCTCGTCCCGCATGCGCCCAAGTGTCATGACGACCGACTCGCGAACGTCCGGATCGGAGTCCGCGAGCGCGGCGATCAGTGCCTCGACGGTCTTCGGGTCT
>Ga0310810_10007984_pt1 | contig 12135 bp, 10 predicted proteins | sample NCmetagenome_FD_207641 | JGI IMG/M metagenome (GOLD analysis project Ga0310810, IMG submission 207641) | Soil microbial communities from experimental microcosm in Duke University, North Carolina, United States - NC | ecosystem: Engineered > Artificial ecosystem > Soil microcosm > Unclassified ...
GCCATCGTTCGTGACCGGCACAGGCTGCACTGCAGTCACCTTGAGATTCGCGAAATACGCTTCCTCCCCAGCGTAACCCCATAATGCAACACCTCCGCGCAGGTCCTCGCCTTTCAATCCGTTCACAACTAAAGTGGGATTTTCCGATCCGTCGATGAACAGCTTTGCGACCCGTCCGTGCACATCGATCTTTATATGGCTCCAGTGCTCCACCTCAAGCACTGCATAGGACTCGTAGAGCCACGGCCACTCCCGGCGCAGCTTGTACCAGTCGAATCCCGGAACGGACACATATTGCACTGAATGGTTCCGCATCGCTTGATCTTCAGACCGCGCATTCCCAGGGCGAAGATAAAACAGTTCGTAGTGCGACGCATCAGGCCTGGTCCGGAAGGCGATTCCCACAAATCCCGGCATGCGCACACCCGGAGGCGTCGTGATTCTCACGGCAATATCACATTCAATCGTTCCATCCTGAATCTGGACTTCCTTGAGAAATGCGAACACCTCCTCCTGCTTCGGTGAGGTCGTTAACCTAGTCGCTTTCCGGCCCTGGTACTTGACCACTTCTGCGTGACCGTTATTGACAACAAGTTCGTTCGCGTCATTGATAGTCGCGATCTGGTCAGTTGCTTGACTCGATAAAGCCGCCGCGCTGGTTCTCCCGTACGCTTCGAAAGACGTTATCGAGAGCAGCAAGAACATAGCCGCACACCAAACGAGGTCCTTCGACCCCATCCTGCTAACCAAAACTGAAAACGATCTACCTAGCATTCGATTCACCTCGTTCGTGCGGCTTCGATCTCGACTGCAATTTCCTCTGCACGCGCCCAACTTTCGAAGCGTTTTCTACTGCCGTTCAAAGACGAAGATGGCTGGATCGCGCTGGCCTACCGGAAGCACGGTCCTGGTCAACGTCTTGAGATCGGGGGAAAGCTCTCTGCGGTCGGTCCTCGTGACCTTGCCATTGACCTTATCGGTAATCTCGAGAGTGCGCTCATCCACTCGGCGCGCTGACGAGGTCGAGCCTTGCGCAATGCCACGACCTTCAACCGGATAATCTTTACCGTCGAGTTTCAGATTTCGCATATCTTGTGGCGAGCGGATGAACGAAAGCCCGCTCCCTTCATATGACCGAATTTGAAGCACGAAAGATGAGGTCATGGGCATTGTGGTTTCCCACGTCCCGGCAAAACCCGGTCCGCCGGCCGTTCGCTCGAACCGGTAGTTTGTCGTGGACGGCGATCCTTTCGCATCGAATTCTGTGTAGTTATCAGTAAGCGTGTTGCTGTCCTGTGAGAGCTTCCAGTTTCCAGTGAGCAGTACGCGGCCATCCTTCTTACGCACCACCTTCCAGGTGTCAGGCCCCTCAGCTGTCACGGACAGCATAGTCCCGAAAGCTCCGGCCTGATCGGTGCCATCGGCCACGATCCTCTCGGGACCGCCCCCTAGGTCAAACTCATACTTGTTGCTGCCGAGGCTCTCCACTTTCATGTGATCCACGAGTTTGCTTTTAGACGGATTCAGCTTCCATTCGCCGATAAAGGGATCCTCGCCCGCTCTTAACGCGCACGTGGCAAAAAAAGCAAATAGCAGTAGTTGAAAGCTGCGCCTGAACATGAGTGGGTTCCTTTCAAATGGCGTAATCCTAGCCTTAGCAATCGAGTCTGTCCTTCGAAATGTTGCGAAACGGACAAGCGTGTTGCAAACCGGACTTTCTATTCCTGTCTCGGCGCTAAGGACTCCGTCTATGCAACTACTCTGGCGGGTCGCCGGACGTGAAATTCCTGCACCGCCTCATAGTGCTCGTCGCAAGTTTTTCCTGTTGGCGAGTCACGGGCAACACAGAAACTGAGTCGGTCGAGAGCACCGCCCAAGCCCACAACCTTATCGACAGTACTGCCTTACCCTCAAGCGATATGAAGAAGCTCTCGCGCTTAGAACTCAGGCTGGAGAAAAGCAGAGTGCTACTGAAAGCCGTGTTTCCATAGCTAAAGTCGCAGTTGAGGAAGGTCGCGCATCGGACGCCGAGACATCGGTGCGTACATACGTGGAACAATTTCACGAAGGGCAGCAAGCGGACGACGAACTCACTGCCAGAATTGTACTCATCGAGGCGTTACTCGCTCAGGGTAAGCAAGGCGAAGCTAAAAAAGAAATGGCAGCAGCTCAACTACTCGGAAACGCGAGCCAGAACCGATTTCTTCGTTTACAGTTCGAACTAGCCTCCGCCCGTGTCTTGCTGGCCTCTGACGATCCCGAGACGTCACGCCCACTGTTGCAGAGGATAGCCGGCGATGCACAACGCTATGGATTTGTCGGTGTAGAATTTGCGGACGAACTTGCGTCAGCAGAACTTGCAAACAAAACGAAACATTTCTCGCAGGCCCAAATGAAGTTGCAGGCTCTACAGAACTCAGCCGCTGCCAAAGGCTTCGGATTGATTGCTCGAAAAGCACTCCAGAAAAACCCTCATTAGGGAGTTAATTCGATATCGATCTGTCACTGAAAACGGCGCAATATCTTCAAACGCAAATATCCTGATCTCGTATCATTGCGATCATCGATGAAGAGAATGAGCGGACTCCAATTTGGTCCAATTAGGGTCTATTAGCAGTTCCTGACCGTTCCTTCGGGCTCTGAAATTGGCTGTCAGTGCCGCAGATTTTCAATCACTTACCGATCAGTGCCACTCTGTCACGGCAGAGGCCGCGGGTTCGAGTCCCGTCGTCCCCGCCATTTTTTTCAATAGCTTACAAATTTGCACTTTTGGAATCTGGGTGCACTTAGGGTGCAACCATTTCAGCGGTTTCACCTGCGGGGCAGCAGATGCGCAGAATGGCTGCGACCAGTCGGGCTTGAGAATTACGCTTGGTTTCCGAAGCCGCTTGCAAATACTTGTTGGTTACGCTGAGATTTGCGTGCCGCAAGTAGTCGCCGAATCGTCAACTGATCCTCGCCCAACTCGGCCATCAAGGTTCCAGCCGTATGCCAACCAACTCCGGTGATCCCAAGCTTCTCGAATGCCGGGCGGATCAATCCGTGCTTTGAACTCACGTGGAGGCCCTCTCCTTTAAGTCAGAATACGGAGCAGGCCTCCGTAAACTCCAGGCGAGGACTTCGCGGGAACAACTTGGAGCGATCTCCGTATCCCAGGTTGCACAAGAAATTAGATTTTACGTGTCCTTCCGGAAAAAACTCTTGCTCACAATCCTCGCACTTGCCGGCACCAAAAAACTCATCATCGAGCTTTGCGTTGTCAAAACCCGACATAGGACCGCAGTCGAGTCCAAGCCCACGAGCTGCAAGGATCAGGTAGGCACCCTGAAGCGAGGAATTGCGCTTGGCAGTATTTTCGATGAGTTGCGGGTTTTTTGTGAATACATCCCGCATTCCAGGGTTGTGGGGAAATAATCTGGGCAGCTTCTCGTAGAATTTTAGATCGTATGCGATGACGACGGTGACCGGTGCGGTCATCGTCTTTTCCACATTTCCTGGAGAGAGCGCCGGCCGGAGCCGTTCCTTCGATTTTGCCGAGCGAAGAAAGATAAAGCGGGCCGGGGAACTGTTGGCGCTCGTAGGGCCCCACTTGAGTACGTCATAGAGTCGATGAAGTGTCTCTTCCTTCACCGGCTTAGAAAGCCATGCGTTATAGGAGCGCGCTTCGCGGAACAGTACGTCGAGAGCGTCTTCGCTGATAATGTTCATGCCGTTCTCCTTCCATTCCATGTAGAGTTTAGAGATTCAGGTTTCTCCATACCGCTTGCTCTCCGCGTGTAGCTGTCTAAGGACAGCGCGAGAAGGAGGCGATGTGAATACCCGGAATCCGGATCGCAGCGACTCCGCACGGTCGGTTTTGTTCGATTTGGATGCCACGGCCATCGACAGTGTTTATCAACATGGTCTGGCTTGGCGAGGAGCTTTGGAAAGTCTCGGCACGGCGCAGTCGGTCCGGCGGATTCACCGCCCGCGGTGGGATGGGTGGGGGATTGCGCCTGAACGCTTTACTTGGTGAGACGGGTCCATCATTTGGGCCATCGGACATTGGAAGCCTTCAATCAAGAACAAATTTAACCATTACATTGATCGCTACCGCCACGGGCTTACCGTCCTTGAGCGCAGGCTGGAACTTCCAATTTCGTACAGCTTCTATCGCTTTCTCGTCGAGGTCCTCTCCCAAAAACCGACTGACCCTTACGTCGTATGCTTTTCCGTCCGGTCCGACAACAAGGGAGAGAACGCAGTTTCCTTGAAACTTATCGTTCTTGGCGCGCTTTGAATACTTAGGGTCAGGTGAATAAATGGGCTTTGGAGCCGTCACCCCGTTACCAACCTTGACCACCGGCCCTATGTCTGCTTTGGGCAAATTTAGAACTGTCACAGAAACGTCCGACTGTCCCGCGTCACTAATACTGAACACGAATGCAACCTTGGTCGTCACCGCCACTGGCCGTCCATTCACGTCGTAGGGAACGTACTTCCATTTTTGAGCTGCTTTAACAGCAGCTTCGATCAACTGCGGATCGCCGCTTATGGAACCCACCTTGCTCACATAACCTTCGTCGTCCACGCTGATCCGAAGCACAACAGTGCCTTGCAATTTTGCATCGAGAGCTTGCTTCGGGTACTTCGGTTGCGTCCATGCGAACGGCTCTCCCATCGCTACGTCTTCTGTGTCGGAATTCGGGGCTTGCGAGGCCAAAGCTTGGATTGCGGTCGTGGATTGGAGCGACGCCTTGTCTTGTGTGACAGCAAAATTCACGGCGAAAATCACGACTCCAAAGGTCGCCATGCGAATTGTCATCGGGATGATTTTCCTCCTCACAGTGCAGGTCTTGGTTCAACTCTGTAGAATGCAGGGTTCAAAGTCAATTGTTGATGGCAGGGCATTGAAGGGAATAAGAGTGGCTGTGGTCTTCCGAGGCACAACGAGCGAAGCTTATGAAATTTCTAGGCAATGCGTGCTTCAACCGCCCGTCTAGTGTTGCTGAGGATCTCCCTTATATCCCAATCCATTTTTCGCCATGCGTGTCCCTGGAATTCACATCCGGTACTACAGTTGGTTCCGATATCGTCGACTCAGGCGAAGCTTTGTACCATCGATGAGCAAACGGCGTATTCTCCGGACTCGTTCACTTCGAGGCGACGCACTCTATCAAGCTTAACAGTGGCGGAGGTGGATTCGACAGGGCGCATTCTCATCCAGTTGTCAAGTTCTGCTATGGTCCGCCGCAGAAGGTGGGTTTTCTGCCCTACATGCAGACTGACGTGGTAGTCCGCGGCTTCAATCCAATCAATTTCCGAAGCTGAGACAAAACAGACTTGTCCCGCGGTCTTAATAACGGAGGATTGCCGGAAGCCTTAGGATTGGAATCCCGGGCGGTTCCTATTAAGATTCCCCACCGTTCATGCATTCAATTCATAAGTGAATGGTATAACGCTACGTCACCGGGAGGCGACCCGGCATGCTAATAGAGCGCCAGGAACTGAGCCCCGTACAAGAGCGGAAGAAATCCAGAGGGTCGTTTGTGCCCATAAACTCACGGGCTAACTCTAAGCGGTTCAACGTTACAATGAAGCCGTCAGCAGGTCTATTCACGGTGTTTCTAATTGATCGGATCGAAAAACCCTTTCCCTAACACGTGCGATGGTAGAAAATAGCTGCCGAGACTAGGAACTTCGCGCGATGTATGAGCTTCGCCGGGACCTCCGCTACGGATACCGCCAGTTGCTGCGCAGCCCAGCGTTCACCGTAGTTGCCATACTCACGCTGGCGCTCGGAATTGGTGCGAACACGGCGATTTTTTCGCTGACTGACCAAATCCTTCTACGCACGCTGCCCGTGCCCGACCCGCAACAGCTCGTGGTGCTACGTTCGCCCGGACCACAGAACGGGCATTGCTGGTCCGATGTTGATAACTGCGCGCAGTCGTTCTCCTATCCGATGTACAAAGCGCTGCGGGATCAGGCGTCAGTTTTTGCCGGTTTGCTGGCATACCGCAGTATTGAGGTCAATGTTTCCGGGCAACGCACCACCCAGAGTGCGCACGGCGTATTAGTGAGCGGAAATTATTTTCAAACGCTCGAAATCCAACCGGCGCTGGGGCGCTTGTTGACTGCGAATGATGAAGCCGCGATTGGTGCGAACACAGTAGCGGTGCTCAGCTACGGTTACTGGTCACGTCAATTCGGCGCGGATCGTTCCATCGTGAATCGGTCGCTAGTGGTGAATGGAGTCCCGCTCACCGTGCTTGGAATAGCGCCCAAAGGATTCGGCGGAATCCAGCTCGGCGAGGCGCCAGACATCTTCATTCCCGTGACCATGAAATCGCAGATGATGCCGACGGAAGGCCGTCCGCTTGAGGCGCGCGACGATTTTTGGCTGCCGGTGGTTGGCCGACTCAAGCTCGGTGTCACTCGCGTGCAAGCGCAAGCGTCACTCCAACCAATTTACGGCGCGCTTCTCGAAGAGGACGGAAAGGTACGCGGTGGGTTTTCTGCTGAGGGTTTGAAAAGGTATACGTCCAAGCCCTTGCTGCTCATAAGCGGTTCACACGGTCGCTTGGTCTTACAGCAGGACGCAGAAGAACCGCTGCTTGTGCTGATGAGTATGGTCGGATTGGTGCTGCTCATTGCCTGCGCGAATCTGGCGGGATTGCTAGTGGTGCGAGGGGAAGCACGGCAACGCGAACTGGCCGTACGCCTGGCGATGGGCGCCGGGCGCGGGCGGCTGATCCGCCAGCTGCTCACAGAGAGTTTGCTGATCGGGATCGCCGGAGGCGCAGTGGGAATTGCGCTGGCTTGGTGGGGCATAAACGCAATGGTTCACGCGATTCCTCCCGGCCAGGGCATGCTAGGCCTTGCCACCAGCCTCGATTATCGCGTGCTCTGGTTTGCTATCGCGGTGACGCTTGCAACAACCATCCTCTTCGGGCTAGCGCCCGCGCTACGCACGACGGTCGTGGATGTGCATTCTGATCTTAAAGAGCAGGGTCCAAGAGTTTCCGAGGGGCGTGCCCGAGTCGGGCTGCGCAAAGCCTTGAGTGTCGCCCAAGTCTCCCTTACCGCTGTCCTTCTAGCTGGCGCGGGACTTTTTGCGCGTACACTCGCGAACTTAGAACACGTCAATCTTGGCGTAAATGCCGACCACGTGTTGCAATTTTCGGTTTCGCCGGACTTGAACGGGAAGACGCCTACCCAGACGCAGGAATTTGCGGACAGCGCACGTCGCGAAATCGCCGCACTGCCCGGCGTTGGCTGGGTGACCGTCTCTACCATTCGAATGTTCTCCGGCGACGACATGGGATTTAACATTACGCCGCAAGGTTACCCGATCACGCGCGATGAAGACACCAACGTGCGCGCGACATATATTGGTCCGAATTACTTCTCTACCCTGGGTATCCCGTTGGTGACGGGAAGGGACTTCACCGAAGCTGACGGCGGTACAAGCCCCAAGGTTTGCATCGTCAACGAAAAACTCACACAGCGATTCTTCGCCGGACGCAATCCGATTGGTCTGCACATCGCGCGAGGCGCCGGGACCAATGTGCATCCTGACATCGAGATCGTGGGTATCGTCGCGAACAGCAAATGGGACGATGCACGAAGCGACGTTGTGCCGTTCGTGTACATGCCATATTCGCAGGATCCGCGCCTTGGCACTCTCACCTTTTATGTGCGCACGGAACACGAGCTGGAATCTATGGCGACGACGCTTCGTTCGTCTGTGAAGCGGCTTGATCCTAATCTGCCGGTTAATGACATGCACGCACTTACGGCACAGATCAGCGATTCCATGTTCAATGCCCGGCTGGTTGCCACCTTGTCGGCCTCCATCGCATTGCTCGCAGCGCTGATGGCGGCGCTCGGCCTCTACGGCGTACTCTCATACATAGTGGCACTGCGCACGCGTGAAATCGGTGTTCGCATGGCGCTTGGAGGGCAGCGCAACGATATTCTGAGGCTAGTGCTCAGCCAGGGCTTGCGCCTTACGTTGATTGGTGGCGTCATTGGAATCTTCGCGGCTCTGATTGCGTCCCAATCGGTCGCGAGTCTTCTGTACGGCATTAACGCGCGTGACCCGGCCACTTTTCTTGCAGTCAGCGCGTTGCTCGCGACGGTCGCGAGCCTGGCTTGTTACCTGCCCGCGCGGCGCGCAACCCAGATCGATCCCATCGTGTCGTTACGGTGCGAGTAGTGCTTCGAATGGGCGCGTCCTTCCGGGAAGAATAGCGTCCGCCAGCAGTGAAATATAGCGTCACAAGGCTCTCTTGCACAAATTGTCAGCCTGAGACAGGCGACATCATGGCGTTACAGTTAAGGTCACCGCGCGGAAAGGCGCGTCTGTTCTCAGGTTCACGGCTCACTCTTAAGCGAAGGTCAGCAGGTGAAGGCGCTGAAACCGTGATTGCTGCTCGGTTTCCTTTTGATTGAAGATGGCGCCGGAGTCTTCCTGCACTTCTTGCGGCACCCCCCTATTCAGCTCTTGCCAGGTGACCACTTGGCATCTCGTTCTCAGAGCTACAACCTTGACGCAGACCTCCTCCTGGCGCTGAGGCGTTAGGGCCTCTGCTCGCCCGCATTTTACCGGGGAAGTTAATGGCGACAGGGCTCTAGTAGGGGACTAGCCGCTGTTCAGAGGCGTACGGAGTCGTTGCGCAAAGAATTTTGTAAAAAATCGATTTAGATGGGCCTTTTTAACAAACCTGAGTAGTACAGTACTGCATCAGAGCAGCTCCTGTAAGTTTAAGGGGTTGCCTAACTTCAGAAAAACTGCTACCGACAAGGAGCTGCACCATGTTGTGCCGTCGTACCGTGAATGTTTCCGCTCGCACCCGCCGCCACACGCCTCTCCTGACTTTGGCATTTCTAGCATTGTTGACCTGCGGCTCTGCAATCGCGCAGGTAATTACTGCCGATTTTGAGGACCAGACTACCGATGGCTTTACGCCTTTCGGCAGTCCAACGTTAGCTGTGAGCAATGTCCAAGCGAATACTGGCAGCTTCAGCCTTCTGACCACGAGCCGGACGGCAACCTTCATGGGCCCTGGAATGGACGTGACCAAGTTCCTTTCTGCGGGTCAGCCATACCTATTTAAAGTGTTTGTGCGCCTGTCAGATAACACTCCTAGTGCCGGCGATACCGTTCGGCTGACGATGAAAAGCATCATCGGCGGCTCGCAGAGCTTCAACCAGGTGGGCGTGGCGACGGTCAGCAACACCGGATGGACTGTCCTGCAAGGTACCTATACTCCTCCAGCCTCCTTCAACCCTCCCCCCAGTGGCACGGACAATCTGTTCGTCTATGTTGAGGACGATAGCAACGCCAATGCCGAGTACTACATAGATACGTTTACCGTCTCCTCTGTCAGTGGTGGTTGCACCACTCCTCCTGACAACTCAGGCCTGTTCAGCGATTTTGAAGATGGCACCCTGCAGGGTTGGAGTACGCGATTTAACCTGAATATGGTGACTAACACTACAGCGGATGCGCATACCGGTAGCCGCAGCCTGATCGTGACTGGCCGCACGGCCAACTTCGAGGGCCCGGCACGAGACATCACTGGAAAGATGTGCAACGGCTCGCAATATTGGCTCGAGGTTTGGGTCAAGATGGCGCCAGGTCAGCCGACTACGTCTGTCAACTTAAGCCTGCAATTGACCGATGCTACGGGAGCGCTGAGTTTCCCGTCTGTCACCACTGCAACCGTGGATTCGAATTCGTGGGTCCGGCTGAAAGCGAAGCCCTACACTTTCTCGGGTGCCTACACCAACTTAGTGTTCTACCTCCAGACCAACAACAATCCGACTGCCCAGTTCTACATCGATGACGCGAAGATACAGTTCTTGCCGCCACCCGTGATCGAGAACATTCCATCGATCGCCCAGACATATTCGGGAGATTTCCTGGTAGGGTTTGCAGCAGGGCAACAGGATCTCACCGGATCACACGGTCAGCTCGCGGCGCTTCACTACAACAGTGTCACGCCTGGAAATGATCTGAAGTGGGACACGACCGAGCCCACGCAGGGAAATTTCAACTTCGCGCCGGCCGACAATATTCTTACTTTTGCCCAGGCGCACAACATCAAAATGCGTGGACACACGTTCGTCTGGCACAACCAGGTACCCGCCTGGGTGTTCCAGGACGCCGGTGGCGTGGATATGTCCACCGAGCCATTCAGCCAGGCGAACAAGCAACTGCTGCTTTCGCGCCTGCAGAACCACATTAACGCCTTGATCAACCACTACCAGGGCAGCATTTACGTTTGGGATGTGGTGAACGAGGCCATCGATGAAAGCCAGCCCGACGGCTTCCGTCGCACCAAGTGGTACACGATCACTCAGGACCCGAGCCTTCCTTCAGGAACTCCTCCCGAATTCATGGATGATGCCTTCATCTATGCGCGGCAGGCTCTGGATACGGCCGGATTCGACCGCACTCAGGTGAAGCTCTGTTACAACGACTTCAACACGACCATTCCTGCCAAGCGCCAATTCATCTTCAACTGGGTGCAAGGGGCGATTGCGCGCGGCGTTCCGATTGACTGCGTTGGCAACCAGTTCCACAACACAATTAATTTCCCCATTGATGACCAGGGCTCGGCGAACTCGAAGCAAGGGGTCATCGATACTCTCAACCATTTTGCCAGTCTCACTTCGACGGCAGGCGTTCCCATCATTAACGAAGTGACAGAGTTTGACGTCAGTATGTATCGCTTTGGCAACTGTTCACAGACCTTCTACTCGGACTATGACGATCTGACGGCAGGAGATACTGTGGACCTGATCAACGAAGGCTATCGTTACCGCGATTACTTCCAAATCTTCAAGAGCCTGAAGAACGAAATCGATAGCGTGACGATCTGGGGTTTGGGCGATGACGACAGTTGGCTCAACCCGCATTCCAATGCGGCGGGATGCCCGGGCGTCACGGTAGCGGATGCGCCGCTGCCATTCGACTCTGGCTTGCAGCACAAATTCGCCTACACGGGCATTGTGAACCCGCTGGCACTGCCCGGTGCGAACCTGCTCACAACCGTTGCCGCTAGTCCGGGGACAGTCGGTAGTGGGAAACTCGAAACGTTTGTAGCCACGGTTGATAACCAGGGCCCGAACGATGCAGCTAACCTAACGTTCACCGAGCAGGTGCCTTCGACCACGCTATTGAGGGCGTTTGCGGCTCCCGCCGGATGGAGTTGCACGGTGCCCGCCTTTATGACGTCTGGAACGGTCACATGCACCACTTCCAGTCTGACCAACGGCTCGTCCGCACAGTTTACGTTGACCGTGAAGACTTCCTGCCCGGTTGGCAAGTTAACTGACACAGCCACAGTAAGCTCAACAACGCTAAACCCAAATCCAACTCCCCAAAATACCGGCTCGGTGAACTTCGTAGTCGTCAACTCTGGCACGAAAAGTCCACAAATCTGCTCAAACTGATAACGCTGTGATCTCCGGCAATAGAAATGCGGCCCACCCGGGCCGCATTTCTGCGTTTTTAGAGAGATTTCGCCTGGACTTTGCGTATCCAGCTCGAACAAGAGCTCTCATGGTCATCTTTTGACACTGTTGTAGAGCTGTGTCCAGATGGCGAAAGCGAGCGCCATACATACTGCCATAACGAAACTGAAACCCGTGAGCTGGACGAGGCATAAATGTGCACCTCGGTTTTTCCATCAGTTACTTACCGACGTCTAGCAAGCGCACAAGGGCGATGGAGGCAAATCGCTTCTTGTGTGCCTGATAGCCGCAAAGTTGACTAGAACGTATATTTCAACCCCAGTTGAAGCTGCCGCATCGCAATTGCTGTCGAGCTGACCACGCCGAAGCCTTGATGCGTGGCATTGGCGGGGGCCCCGGGAAATGTGGGGCCAGCCTGAACGTTTCCGTTAGGCGCACCCCAAACCGGATGATTCAACCCGTTGAACGCTTCTAGTCGGAACTGAAGCACGTGACCGTCCTTGTAGGCCATCGGAAAGTTCTTATGCACAGCCAGATCAAACGTCTGAAAAGCGGGCGTAATCATTGAATTTCTCCCCACATTGCCGAACGTTCCTTGTGGCTGCAGGATGAATGAGGCGGGGTCATACCATGTCACTCCGGTAGGTGTATGGACACGCTTCGACATGT
>Ga0310810_10007986_pt1 | contig 12134 bp, 9 predicted proteins | sample NCmetagenome_FD_207641 | JGI IMG/M metagenome (GOLD analysis project Ga0310810, IMG submission 207641) | Soil microbial communities from experimental microcosm in Duke University, North Carolina, United States - NC | ecosystem: Engineered > Artificial ecosystem > Soil microcosm > Unclassified ...
GTGATGCCGGCGATCATCGACACGCACACGCATCTCAGCCAGACGCGCGAGATGTTGCTCGACGATCTCCGCCGGCGTGCATACTTCGGCGTAGGCGCCGCGATGAGCATGGGCCAGGACACTACGGACGTGTCCTTCCAGGTGCGCTCCGAGACGATGCCGGGCATGGCGCGGTTCTTCACCGCGGGTCGTGGCATCACCGCACCGGAACCGGGACGAACCACCGCACCGTACTGGGTGACCACCGTCGCGGAAGCACGCAAGGCGGTGGACGAGAACGCCGCGAAGAAGGTCGACCTCATCAAGATCTGGGTCGACGATCGCATGGGCACGGTGAAGAAACTGGCTCCCGAGCTCTACGCCGCCGTCATCGACGAAGCCCACAAGAACAAGATCCGCGTGATCGCGCACATCTACACGCTCGACGATGCGAAGGCGACGCTGAAGGCGGGCCTCGACGCGTTTGCGCACGGCGTCCGTGACAAAGATCTGGACGAAGAATTCCTGTCGATGGTGAAGCAGCGTCCGAACCTCGTGCTCGGGCCGAACATGCCCGATCGCGGCGTGGTGGCTGACATCGAGTGGCTGCGTCCGTCACTCTCGGCGGAGGCGTTCGCGGCGCTGCAGAAGGGCAACACGAATCGGCCGGACGTCAACACCTTCTGGCAGATTCAGGCGCGCAATCTCGCCAAGATGAGGGACACCGGCACTCGCATCGTCGTGGGGACCGACGGCAACACTCCGTATGCGCCGCATTTCGAGATGGAAGACATGGTGGCTGCGGGGATGACGCCGGCGCAGGTGATCGTCGCCGCCACAAGCAACGGAGCGCAGTTCCTGAGGATGACTGACACCGGGACGATCGAGGCCAACAAGAGCGCCGACTTCATCGTGCTCGACGCCAACCCGCTCGACAACATCACAAATACGCGAAAGATCGCGTCCGTGTATCTACGCGGTGCGCAGGTCGATCGCTCGTCCTACAAATGAGGAGCGCCGAGGTGCACGCACATCGTTTCACTGCGATCGCTGGAGTGCTCGCGCTCGCGTTCCTTGGGACCGTCGTCCTCTTTGCGCAGGGGAACGCCGCCGCCGCGGCTGTGAAGAATCCGGTTGCTGCGACGGCGGAATCGGTCGCTGCCGGGCAGGGCACATATCGAAAGAGCTGCGCGCCGTGTCACGGCATCAACGCCGAAGGCGGCTCTGGCAACGATCTCATCCCGGCCTCGCCGGATCTCACCGACGACACGTGGGATCACGGATCGACCGATGGCGCGATCTTCGACAACATCAAGAATGGCGTTGCACCTGACTTCAACATGACGCCATGGAAGGATCAGCTGAAGGACGACGAGATCTGGAACGTCGTCAACTACCTGCGCTCGATCGCGAAAAAGAAATAGCGCGACAACTCCCAAGGCTCCAACTCCCAACTCCCAAACGCCATTTGGGAGTTGCCACCGTTTTTTCACGCACATGTCTCAGGTTCTCTGAACACAATCAGCCTGAGGTCACGAAGGTGAAAGAACTGGGACGATCAAGATCAATCCTCGTGGCAATCGTGGTTCTCGCGTGCTCCGTCACGAGTGGGCGGTTGTACGCACAGAAAGACCCCGACCCCACGGCTTCGATTGTCGGAGTGTGGACGCTCGACAAGAAGCTGAGTGACGTCGCTGAGGATCGGCCACACGAGGGCGGCGGTCGACGCTCTCGCGGCGGCGGTGGCGGGTTTCCTGGTGGCGGCGGCCATGGACGTGGCGGATTCCACGGCGGGGGCGGCGGATATTCCGGCGGGAACGCGGCCGATCCCGATGCGGCCGCTCGGCGGCAGGAGGCGTGGAGGGATCTCGTGGCGGCGCCGGATCACATGACGATCGTTGCGACCGAATCGATGATCGTAATCACCGCGCGCGACGGTCGCACGACTCGACTGTCTCCCGACGGCAAGAAGATCAAGGACGAGTCGACGAACATCGAGCGCAAGACGCGATGGGAAGAGGGAAGGCTGATCAGCGAGATCAGTGGAACCGCGGGGAAGGCGATTGAAACCTATTCGGTCAACCCCACGCAGCACGAACTGCTAGTCGTCGTCAGGCTCGAGTCGTCGGGACCCGATGAAACCGTCCGCGTGCTGCATCGTCTCTACACACTCGACTCGCGGTGATCCGAAGGCCTGAGGACAGTTGCGCGCGGATGTCGGCAGCCCGCGAGTCGGCGCGGAAAAAACGCGCTTCCGGCACTCCCGTAGGCACACGTTTATCTCCCTTGCCAGTGGCCACGGTGTCGCGGCGCGGCGAGCCTCCAGCGCGTTTTTACGCTCTTCGCTGATCGCGCCGCTCGAAGGGCATGCCGCCATTCCGCCCACAACTGTCCTCAGGTAACAGCGGCGCAGTGCGCATTCTGAGAGCGCGACTGTGAGCGCCGTGACAAACGAAGTGGGTAAAACGGGCTCGAAGCGTGACTGCCGCGCAGCTCACGGAGCTGCGCGGTCGCTGAAGCGTTGCGAGAGCCCGTTTTTCCACGGCGTCGAACCGGAGCGCGGGTCGGAATGTGCGCTGCGGCGCTGCTCTCACTTCGACAATGGGTCGGGGCGCATCTGGAAGCGAATGAGCTTGCTCGTCGTCCCCTTGCCGCCTTCCATGTGGAACGGCGCGCGGGTGGCGATCGTCGTGTAGATGCCCTTGCCCTTCCATCCCGCCTTCGGATCGTCGATGCGGCCGTCCATGCCCTTCGAGAAGAATCCCATCGGATACGGCACGCGCAGCATCAGGAACTTCCCGTCGACGAGCGCGAGCAATCCTTCAGAGAGATTGCCCGTCGCGAGCGGGATGTCCTTGCCGAGCCCGAGCATGTCGAAGCGATCGACAAAGTCGTAGTACGCCGAGTCGGCGCTGCCGTTTTCGACTGCGCCCTTGTAATTGGGTCCCGGCAGTGTGTGGAGCGTCCAGCCCTCTGGGCAGTGTTGTCCCGTCGCAGCGTTCGGTCCGTTCAGCGCTGCTTTGCACTTGCTCCGATCGAAGCTCGCCAGGTGTCCGCTCGACAGCACCGTCCACACGACGTTCTTGCTGTCGATGTCCATGCCGCGCGGCGCGAAGCCCTGCACCTTGGCATTCGGGTTGTTCCACGGCACTTCGTAATATTCGGAGAGGGCGGTCTCCGGCGGATGCGCTCCGGGCACGAACCTGACGAGCGCGCCTGGCATGCCCTGCACCGATCCCCACACCGAACCGTCATTCGCGGGAGAGTCGCCATAGAACTGGATGTTGAGCCGCTTGTCCTTCATGGGATCGTTGGGCTCGTTCGGCTCGGTGTAGGCGTCACGCTTGCCGTTGCCGTTGTAGTCGAGGACGAACGCGCTCCAGCCCTGCGCCTGCTTCTCGTCGTGCGTCTTGTCCCAGATACGCGTGTCGAACCAGCCCTCGACTCCGGCCGGTCCGAACGACGACCACAGCACGTCGTTGTCATCGAAGTTCACGTGACCCCACGTGAAGCACGTGTCGATGGTCGTCAACTGCTTGGTCTTCGGGTCGTACATCTCGAGGCCGCGCTGGCCCTGATTGATCGGGAAGGCCTTGGCGGACGGATGATCCGATCCCGCGCGACACCAGGCCGGCGTCGCAGGCTTACGGACTCGAGCGGCTGCCCACACGCGCGCCTGCTTGTCCATTGCGAAGCTGTGAACTGTCGTCTGGCTGTTCCAGATCGCTTCGTCACCCCAGTAAGGCGACGGCCCTGCCGGCGGAGTACTGACTGAGCTCGGTGTGTCGGGCTCGCGGACGGTGAGCTTGATCATCGATGCCGTGTGCGTCTTCGGATCGACGACGGAGAGATAGTCGGCACTCTCTTCGAGCGCGCCGTACACCGGGCCGTTGGCGTTGACAGTGGGATTGCGCTTGTCGCTCGCGATCTCATCGTGCAGGTAGACCTTGGGATCCGCCCAGTCCCACATCGTGACCACGACGTTGCGTTCCTTGCCTTGTGGGCGCGAGGGTTCGGCAGACGGCAGCTCGCCTGCGGCGATCCGATCCGTCCAGTCCGAATACATCCCGAGCGCGCGTGCGCGACCGACCTGTGTGAACCGCGCGCTCATACCTCCGCCGGCCTGCCCCGACTTGATCCGCTGATCCCATGCCGCTCGCGAATCCTCCGAGCCACCCTTGAAGCTCTCCGGTATCGCGCGCGTCGCTGGGCCACCCATTTGATGACAGCCCGTGCAGCCATCGGTGTTGACGACGTTGCGGATCCACTCGCCCTGGCTGCGGACGGCCGGCGCGATGCCGTTGCCGTTTTCTCCAGTGCCAGGGAAGTCGCTCTTCGGCGGCATCTGCATCAGCGAGTACCAGTACTGCGCCGGGTAGTACGCCGCGGCGGCTTTCTTGTCCGGTGCAGCGAGCGCCTTGAGGTTGACGCTCTGCCCGGGCGTGGCCTTGACCTTGGCTGAGTCAACGAGCCCGTATCCGCGGACCCACACGTCGTAGTCCGCTTTCGGGAGATCAGGAACGACGAAGCGGCCTTGATCGTCGGTCACCACGCTCCGGATGAAACGCGTGGGAAGGGTGCGCGTCTCCGCGATCACCCAGACGCCCGCCTCAGGTCCTCGTGGCCCGGTGACGACACCGCCGATGTCGTCGTTGTCGATGGTCACGGCCGACCTTCCTCCGCTCTGCCCTGAGATCGCAATCACCAGCGACGACAGAAGGATACTGACGACGGCCACGGTCGTGGTCCGTGCGTTGAAACCTCTCATCATGTGAGCTGCCTCCCTCGACAAGCACCCGAGTGTGCTCCCGACATCCCGCGATCGTCAAGGAAGGTTATGGGATCTGCGCGGCACCATGGGCTGAGCTGACCTTGCAGGTGTTTGCGCTGAAGATCGTGGCAGAATCACGCCGGAGGCTCGTCATGCAGATTCTTTTCAAGGTCGCAGTCAGCACCGCAATCGTCCTTGGTCTTGCAGCGTCCGCACTCGCGCAAGGCGCTCCGGCTCCGGACCCCGCGACGCACGCGACGATCTCCGATCCAGAGGGGCCGCCGCCGAATCCGGCCAACGTGCCGTTCGTGCTCCCGAAAGACATCAAGTGGACGGGCGATCCCGCCCGTCAGCAGACCGCCGTCCTGTTCGGCGACCAGAGCAAGGAAGGGCCGTACGGCGTGCTGATCAAGTGGGCCCCCGGGGCGTTCTCCCGGCCGCACTTCCACGATCAGACGCGCTGGATCTACGTCGTCTCTGGCACGTGGTGGGTCAGCTCGAGCAACGTCTATGACGAGAAGACCACCTTTCCCTTTCACGCCGGGACGTTCTCCACGGACGTGGCGAACACCGTCCACTGGGACGGTGCCCGTTCCGGGGAAAGGGAACCCGCGATCATTCTGCTCACGGGCGTGGGACCGGTGAAGACGGTCCAGGTCGACGAGGCCGGAAAACCGCTGCCTGCACGCGGGCGCGGGAACGAATAGAGCCGGACGCGCCCCCGAACCGCATGGGCCCGAAGCATGCATTCCCCGGGGCGGGAGTAGGGAGTAGAAGGAGAAGGCCTATGAAGACTGCAATCCTCACGACGTTGTTGTTCGCGCTCTCTGGCGGACTGCTGCTTGCCGACAAGGCGACCGACGAGCGGCTCGCGAATGCCGCAAAAGCGTTCGACGAAATCATGTCGGCGCCCGACAAGGGAATTCCCGGAGAGGTGCTTTCCAAGGCTGCCTGTGTCGTTGTGGTACCCGGCATGAAGAAGGGCGGGTTCATCATCGGCGGCTCGTTCGGGCGAGGCGCGATCAGTTGCCGCGGCGCCGGCAAATCCGGATGGGGCGCGCCGGCGATGGTCGAGCTCGGCGGTGGCAGCGTCGGCTTTCAGATTGGGGCAGAGGCGACCGACGTCGTGATGCTCGTGATGAACCGTGAGGGTATCGAGAGCCTGCTGAAGAGCAAGTTCACGCTCGGTGGCGAAGCGTCGGTTGCGGGTGGACCTGTTGGGCGCGCCAGCAGCGCGGAGACCGATGCGGCGATGAAGGCGAAGATCCTCAGCTACTCACGCAGCCGCGGCGCGTTCGCGGGCGTCTCGCTGCAGGGCACCACGCTGCATCAGGATGAAGACGCCAACAAGGCGGTGTACGGCAAGCCGCTGGGGTCGGACGAGATTCTCGGTGGCAAGGTGACGGCACCAGCAGCTGCGAAGCCGCTGAACAGCATTCTGACGAAGTATTCACCGAAGGGGATCTAGCCGCGATCGTTAGACAGACTTGAGACGAGCGAGCTCCTGCTTGAGCACCGTCTCGTAGCACGTCGGGCAGACACCATGGCTGAATGACGCCTGACTGCGTTTGCTGATGTACGCCTCGATACCGATCCACTCGTTCTGGTCGTCGCGGATCTTCTTGCAATACATGCACGTCGGCAAGATACCTTCGAGGTGCTTGACGCGATCCTGGACGCCGATGATGCGTTCCGCGACGATCAGCCGACTTTTGAGTTCATCCGGATCGTAAGGCTTCGAGATGAAATCGTCGGCGCCAGCGGCCATGCCCTGGAGATAGGACGATTTCCCCTTCAGCGCGCTCACGAGGATGACGTACGAATAGCTCGCACGAGGTGCCGCTCGAATGCGGCGACAGAGCTCGAGCCCGTCCATCTCCGGCATCAGCCAGTCCGAGATGACGACGGGGAACTGGCCAAGGCCGAAGGCCTGCCAGCCCTCTCGTCCGTTTTGTGCGGACACGACGTAATGCCCGTCGAGTTCGAGCAGCAGCCTCAGGGTTTCGCGAGAGTCGGTATCGTCCTCGACAACCAGAATCTTCATCGCCTTGCGGGCAGGATACCGCTGCGCGTTGTCGAACGACAATTGAATACGTCGAGTGCGGATGAGGTGCCTACACCTTTTTGGACGGCTTTCCATCCGCGTGGATCACGTAATTGAGATCTATCGGAATCGCATGGATTTCCCACTCGTGCGCGCACGGAAATTCAGGTCAGCCGTTTGCTACGTGCCCACGTCTTAGTGAGAGCAAGTTGGCTCCACAAACCCCGAACCGGGAACGTGGAACCTGGCCCGCCCACGCCAAGCGCTTCGGCGAGGTCCGCCGTAGCCCAGGCGGAGGCGGAAACATGAAGGTGACGTTGGTGTCTTAACTATCGGTGCGTCCTCGCGTCACATGCGGTCGCACCGTGACTGAATGAGGACGCGATGACTCGAGCTCTGCTCGTCACGACGATATCTGTGTGCGCGCTGTGTGTAGCGACACGCGCGATTGCACAGACCACACCCTTACCAGTCTCACCTGATGGATGGGTGGTGCTCCCGGTTGATGAATACCGCGCGCTTCGCGAGCGTGCGAATCCTCAACCGCCACAACCGGCCGCTCCTCCCGTCGAAGCCACGCTGACGCGGATCGACTACGACCTTCGCATCGAGAACGACACAGTCGCTGGCCGCGCGTTGCTGACGATCGACGTCTTGCGCGACGGTTGGACGCGCGTCCAGATTCCGGCCGGCCTGATGGTGCGTGATGCGCAACTCGACGGGCAACCTGTGCCCCTGATCGAGGGGCCGCCGCCTTACGTCATCCTCTCGCGCGCCGGTCGTGTCGTCCTGACGCTCGACATCGCGCTCGCGCTCACCTCGTCTGCGGGAACGGAGTCGATTGCTTTGCCGGCCTCCGCGTCACCGATCTCGCGCGCGGTGCTGGCGCTTCCGCGCGTCGGCGTTGACCTGTCGGTCACCGGCGGATTCGTGGCCGATCGTGTCGAGGCCGCCGGCGAGAGCCGGTGGACGACGTTCGGGCGGCCGAATCAGATGTTGACGCTGTCGTGGAAGCGGAAGGTGGACGATCGCCGCGCCGAGCAGCCACTGCGCACGCGTGCGCGAGTGACGACCCTCGTCGGACTGTCCGAAGATGTTTCGCAGGTCGCCGCCGCCGTTCGGATCGAGGTCCTGCAGGGGCTTGCCCGCGACGTCGTGCTCGCTCTTCCACCGGGCCTCGCGATCAACCAGGTCAATGGCGCAACGGTTGGCGATTGGGACGTCACCAATGGCTTCCTTCGCGTCCGGCTGCTCGACCCGGTGACGACCGAGACCTCGTTCGTCGTGCAGGGTGAAACACGCGCGCCGCGTGAAGGGGCAGTCGCCGTGCCCCTTCTGCGAGTTCCAGCGGCCGAGCGTGAATCGGGTGGTGTGGCCGTCGATGTCGTCGGCGCCGGAGAGATCGCGGAACGATCGGCGCGCGGTCTCGAGCCGGCGGATCCATCAGAGCTCGGTGAGATCGTGGCTGGCCGGGAATCGCCATCGATGATCGCCTTTCGATTCCGGCCGCTGGCGGGCAGTGAGGCGCGATCCCTAGCGGTGAGCGTCGTCCGGTACACGCCGCAAGCCGTGCTCATCGCCAACGTCGAGGAAGCGCGCTATCGCACGCTCGCTTCGGAAGACGGCGGCCTGCTGGTCGAGGCGCGCTATGCGGTGCGCAACAACCAGCGCAGCTTTCTGAAAGTGTCGCTGCCGGCCGGCGCGACGGTGTGGAGCGCGACCGTCGGTGGGCGTCCCATTCGCCCGGGAACGGCGGAGAAAGATGCGGTGCTGCTCCCGCTCGAGAAAGGCCGTGCGGGAGAAGACGCCCCCACGTTCGTGGTCGAGATCGTGTATCTCCAGCGCATCGACAGCTGGATCGACAAAGGGCAGACGCGGCTCGCGCTCCCCGCCGTCGATCTTCCCGTGTCGCGGACGGGCGTCGAGCTGTATTACTCGCCACGCTTCCGGATCGCGCTGCAGGCTGGCGCGTTTCGTGTCGAAGACGATCCGGGCCCCTTTGCGGAGGCGCTGCGGACCGTACCTGTTCCGCCGGCAATGTGGAACCCCGCCGCACCACAGTTGCGAACGGAAGTATCTGGACTTCAGGCGCTCGTCGATCGCTTTCGGACAGAAGCCGGCGGTCGAACGGTCCTCGGCGCCCTGCCGGTGCACGTCACGTTTCCCACATTCGGGGCCTCGACGTTTCTAGCGTCCGAGCTCACGGCCGAATCGCTGGCCCCCTCGATCGAATTCGCGTTCAGGCGTCGGTAACCGGAGGCAGCCATGACTCGATCAAACCACCATCCACTGACCACCGACTACCGACTCGCTTTGACGCTCGCGCTGCTCCTGACGTGGAGCCAGTCCGCATTCGCGCAACAGCCGCCGCGACCAAACGAGACCCCGCGCGCGGTGACGCTCTCGCTCACCGAATACAACCGGCTGATTGATCTGGCGAGCCGTCCCCCGCAGGGAGCGCTCGTGGCGCCGGTGGCCGCGGTGCTGGCCAGCGCAAACCTTCGTGTCCGCGTCGAGCGTGATACCGCACGGGGCGTGTTCGCGATCGCCGGCGACGCGCTTCGACCTGGTGTCAGCCGCGTGAGCCTGCTCTCGGGCGCAACGCTCATCGATGCGAACGCCGGAGGCAGACCCCTGCCGCTCATCGCCGATGGCGCCGCGCATACGGCTCTCATTCCCGGACCGGGACCGTTTTCGCTCTCGCTGGAATGGGGTGCGCCGCTGCAATACAAACCAGGACGGGCGTCGTTCGTGTTGCCGGTCCCGCAGGCAGGTACTGCGCGAGCGACATTCGATCTGCCCGGCGATCAAGCGGACGTGCACCTGTCGTCCGGGCTCATCACTGGAAGAACGATCCTCGATGGCCGCACGATCATCGAGGCCACGCTCGATCCGGGCTCTTCAACCGAGGTCTGGTGGTCGATGCGCGACAGCGCGCCCACGGCGGCGGCACGCGAGCTGCGCGCGCTCGCCGACGTGATGACGCTCGTCACGATCGGCGACTCGGACGTGCGGATGGTGGCGCTCATCGACGTGTCCGTCGTGCAGGGCGAGCTGCGGACCGCTGGCGTACGGCTGCCTGCCGGCTACGAGGTCACGGGCGTCCAGGGCAGCTCGCTCGAGAACAGCGAGCCGGTGGACGGAGGACTCATCCTCACAGTGGGAAATCCAGCGGCACGCAACCATCAATTCCTGGTCAGCCTCGAACGGCCGCACGACGGCGGATCGTTCAGCGTGGACACCGGCTTCGTGAGCGTGCGCGATGTGCAGCGCGAACGCGGCGAGGTCGCGATCGAGGGCGTCGGCACATTGGAGCTGACCGTTGACGAACGTGAGCCGATGCATCGAATCGACGTGCGCGAGCTCAATCAGGCGCTGCAGTCGCTCGCGCGGCTCCCCGTGCTCACGGCGTTTCGCTATCAGCGCTCCGCCGCAACGGCTCCCGCGCTGGCCCTCGACGTGAAGCGGTTTGCGGATGCCGGTGTCCTCGCGGCCATTGCCGATCGCGCCGTGGCGACGACGCTGGTCACGAGCGAGGGGCGCGCGCTGACGGAAGTCGTGCTCACGATTCAGAATCGCGCGCAGCCGTTTCTGAAAGTCACGCTCCCGCCCGGCGCGTCGATGGTCTCGGTTGACGTCGCGGGGCAGCCTGCCAAGCCCGTGCAGGGCACCGACGGCACGCGCGTGCCGCTGCTGCGTCCCGGATTCCGTCCAACCGGTTCGTACCAGGTCTCGTTCGTGTATCTCCATGCCGGAACGCCGTTCGCGAAGAAAGGTGACATCGAGATGACGCTGCCGAAAATGGATCTGCCGGTCGGCATCGTCGAGTGGGAGCTGTTCGCGCCAGAGCGGTATTCCATGCGAACGATCGGTGGCAACGTGATGGACCTCAACGTCCTGGATCGATTGGTCAGTCGTGCATCGACTGGTCACGGCATCCCGGGCGGCGTTGCAGGGGGCGTGGCAGGAGGCACGCCCGCGGCGCCACTGCCGCCACGCCAGGCGCGCATCGTCGTCACCGTCAGCGTTGATGGCCCGGCGAGGCTGATGACTGGACGAGTTGTTGACGACAGCGGAGCGGTGTTGCCGGGTGTGACGATCGAGGTCGCCTCGATGGCAGGAGTGAGAACCGTCATTACGGACGGCAACGGCACGTTCGCAGTCTCGGACGTCCTGCCGGGCCCTGTGACCGTCATGGCGACACTCTCGGGATTCCAATCAGCGCGCTCGTCATTCACCGCGGATGAGCGCGCGCGCCGGATCGAGATCGCGTTGCCGGTGAGCACCATTCTGGGGGAAATGCTGACGGTCGCTGCCGAGTCGCCACGAGTTGACGTGCAGAGCACGCAGCGGGTTGTGGCGACACCGCCGTCGCAGAACGTCGTCGATCTCCAACGCAAGGCGACCGGCGTCCTGCCCGTGCGCATCGACGTGCCTCGTGCGGGCACGTCGCATCAATTCATCAAGCCGCTGGTGGTCGATCAGGAGACGATGGTGAAGCTGAGATACAAGAGGAGATAGCTACTCGAGGCGCACGAGTCCGCGCCGCGTGGCGATCTTCACGGCCTCGGTGCGACTCGTGACGCCAAGCTTCTCGAACAGATGGCCGAGGTGAGTCTTGACCGTGCGATCGCTGATTCCGAGCTCGTTGGCGATCTCCTTGTTCGACTTGCCGTCGGCCATCAGGCGAAGCGTGGCCAGCTCTCGCGGCGTGAGCTGCACGCGCGTCACGTCTTCGGCGAGCTTCGCCGCGGCCGCGGGCGCGAGATAGGTCTTCCCGGCGAGGACGTCGCGAATGCACGTGACGAGGTCGTCGGCAGAAATGTCCTTGAGGACGTACGCCTTCGCGCCCGCCTTCAACGCGCGTGAAATCTCTTCGTCCGTGTCGTAGGTGGTGAGCACGATCACACGGGCCCGCGGATCGCGCTCACGCAGTCGCCGAACGACCTCGACGCCCTCCATCTCCGGCATGCGCAAGTCGAGCAGCGTCACGTCGGGGCGGAACTTCTCCCACGCCTCGAGCGCTTCGACGCCGTTGCCGGCTTCGGCCACGACGTGCAGGTCGGTCTCCTGGTTGATGATGTTCGCCACACCCGTGCGCAGGAGGGCGTGATCGTCGACCAGCAGCACACTGGCGCGAGTAGTAGACACGGTAGACATCACGTAGTGTCCGGCTTTAGCCGGACCTTCTTCAATTGAGGGCATGGACCTGCGTCGGAAGTGACGTGGGTTCCCACGCGAGCACCACCTCGGTGCCGCTGCGCGGAGCCGTGACGATGGTGAGGGACGCGCCAATGCGATCGGCGCGCTCCTGCATGCTCGTCATGCCGAAGCCCGAGG
>Ga0310810_10007987_pt1 | contig 12133 bp, 6 predicted proteins | sample NCmetagenome_FD_207641 | JGI IMG/M metagenome (GOLD analysis project Ga0310810, IMG submission 207641) | Soil microbial communities from experimental microcosm in Duke University, North Carolina, United States - NC | ecosystem: Engineered > Artificial ecosystem > Soil microcosm > Unclassified ...
CCCAGAAATCAGGCTCGTTGCGTGAGGAGCCGTACCTCGCAGGACTTATCCGGCCGGTTCGGCGTCATCCGCGTCATCGTTGTTCCACGGGCCGCTTGGGCGATGCGACTCGGCCCTCGACAAGTCGCCCCTTTTATCTGCCTTCGATCGGCGTTCATCCCCTAGCCGCTACGGCACAACCCGCCTCGGATCGATGCGCACGATCCACAAACCCGTGATCATGTCGTTGACGTACGCCTTCCCGTCTTTCACCACCACGCCCCACGTCATTGTCTTGTTAGGCACCACACCGACGGTATCGGAGGGCATCATCTCCACGATCGTGCGTCCCTGCGCCTTGAGATCACCGCGCAGCTCGCCCGAGACGTCGAACGCATGGAAGCCGCCGTTGTACGCGCCCATGTACAGTGTGTCGCCCGCTGCCCAGACGTTATGCACACCGCCGAACTCCGGCTCGTACCAGGCCACCGACTTCGGATGCTCGATGTCCTTGACGTCGATCACCTGCAGGCGCCCGTACGCACGAATCGACGAGACGTCCCACGTGCCCGTCGGCGCGAACGGCGGGAACACCTCGTCCGCGATGAAGACGTAGTTCTTGTGGCGCCACGCCGTGTGGGTTCCACTGATGAACCCCGGCCCATAATCCGCCGTCGCGCCCGGATACAGCGACTCGGCGTTGTACCTGTAGTTGCTGATGAGCTTCGGATCCGAGGGCGTCCCGCCTTTCATCCCGTTGCCGACGTCGAGGATGACGAGGCCGTCGCTCCAGTAGCTCACGTACGCGATGCCGTCCTTCACATCGATGTCATGCAGCGCGCGCCCCGCCCTCGTCTCCTTCGTCTTCCACGTCGCGACGCGCTTCGGCTTGAGCGGGTCGTTGATGTCGATGATGTCGAGCGAACCCGTACCGCTGTTCGTGAGGTACACGAACGTGCCGTACTTCGCCTGCGTGTTCACGAACGCCGAGTGGACACCGGCCGTGACGCCGTCGGTGAACTCCGCGACCGCCTTCGGATGCGCGGGATCCGCCGTCGACGCGATGACGATGCCGTTCTTGCGATCGGCGGCGCCCTCGCGTGTGAACACCATCCACTTGCCGTCCTCGGTGGTCATGAGGTCGTTCATGGACCGCGAGTTGGCCATGATCGAGTCGGTGATCACCGGGCTGGCCGGGTTGCTGACATCGATCGCGTAGATGCGATCCCCGCCTAACGTGGTGCCGAGGTAGACGTGTTTTCCGTCGGGGTGGGCCCAGACTTCGCTGGTGTAGAACGCGGTGCGCGGCAGGCGGCCCATCACTGTGGCAGTGCGTCGCACGTCGCGCGGCCCTAACGTGACCGTCGCGTCGACCGTCTGCGGACCCAGCGATGCGGTCACGACGTACGTGCCCGCCACGTTGCCGACGAACGCGCCGTCCTCGTCGATCGTGCCCTGGCCGGGCGAGAAGCTCCAGCCGGGCGTCAGGCCCGTGATCGTCTGGCCGCGCGCGTCCTTGACCGTGAGCGCGAATCGGACGACGTCGCCCTGACGAGCGCGCGTGCGCTCGGGCGTGATCGTCGCGGTCACACCCGCCGACGGAACTACCTGCAGCGGGATGCTCGCAGCAGCCGCCGTTCCGGCGCGTGCGGCGATGGTCGTCGTCCCTGCGCCGACGGCGACGACGACACCGTCGGTCACCCGCGCGACGCGCGAATTCGCACTGGTCCACGAGATCGCATCATCGCGCGCGTCGCCCGCGCCCGAGAGCGCGGTAGCTGACAACCGGAGTCGCTGCCCGACCAGCATCTTCGAGACAGGCGGCGTCACCACCACGCGCGCCGCGGGTCCGGGGGTGATGTGGACTTCGATCTTCTCGATGATCGGCCGGCCGCCGGGGACGAGCGCAGAGATGGCGACGGGGATGGTCCCGGGCGAGCCCGCGCGCACCCAGCCCAGCGAATCGACGCCGCCCTGGAAGTGACCGCCCTGCGCATTGAACCGCACGATCGCGCCGGGTACGACGTTGCCACGCTCATCGAGCGCCTGAACAGCGAGACGCAGCGAGTCGCCGACCGCCATGGTGCGGACCGCGGGCGTGATGCGAAGGCGCCCGGTTGCCGCGGTCGGGGTCTGCGCGCCCGCACGAGCGCTGCCAAGGACCGACGCCGCACATATGAGGATGGGGCCGAGCGCCCGGATGATGGGCCCTGAGGTGAGAGCTGCGTTCATGGTCGTGGTGGCCGAGGCAGACTGAGGCGAACCGCAGGAACCCGCGCGTGATCGCAGTGACGATGCGGCTATCGCGTCCGCGGTGGCAAGACCATGAGACCGGTGTCGGGGAACGCGATGTCGCTGTTCCCCGACATTGATCGCTACCTGCCCGCCGCCTTCCGCCCGATGTCCACCGCCTTGAACCCCTGCTCACCCCAATTGATGATGAACACGCTGAAGCCCTGTTGCATGCGGGCCTCGATGTCGGTGGCCGTCGCCGGGTAACCGCACGGGACATTGAATTCCTTGCACGCCGCGAGCACCTGCTGAATCGCGGCCTCCCAGCCTTTCTCGTCGAACACACGCTGACCGTTCGCGTCGGTGGTGGTGAATACCCCGCGGAGGGTACCGGCGCCGGGGAAGAGCACGCCAATGCCCTTCACCGCAGCGATCTCCCTGACGCGAGCGAGACCCGCCTTGCTCTCGACGATGGTAAAGTTCACGAGCTCGCCCTTGGGATTGAGCGGCCACACGTCGGCCTTCTCCTTGTACTCCTTCTCGCTCATCCCCCAGTACGCCGGCGCGCTGCCCACGGCGTCGGAGCGCGTGCCCCCCTTGGACTTGAAGCGCATCGCGGCGAGCCCCGTTGTGACTTCCTCGGGGCTCTCGACGCCGACGAACACGACGCCATTCACGCCGAGGTCGAGCTGCTTGCCGATGTCGGTGACGGCCTTCGCGGGATCGGGCGCGATCTCGTGCATCTTCACGAACAGCGGGTGATGAAAGCGCGCGTTCGCCCCCTTCGAGACCATCCCCCCCTCGGCCACTCCTTTCGCGAACTCGGCGAAGATCGGATAGGCGCGATCGTACTCACCTTCCATGCTGCCGTCGAACAGGAAATCGGCGTTCGTGTAGCCCAGCGATTCCCTGGCCAGCTCGGACGGTGACTTTTGCCTGACGGTATCGGACGGCGCAGCGGCGCCGGGACGGACGCGCGGGTTGCGAGGGCCGTACACGCCGAATACCGCCTTGTGACTCGAGAGGAGATCGACGACCGGGTTCAGATGCCGGCCCGATTGCAGATGCACTGCGGCGGTCGCGAGGAGCACGGTAAGCGTCGTAACAGGCAAGCCGACTCGCATGTCGCTCATCCATCCTGAAAAGCGTGAGGGGCGCGGGAGCGCGCGCCAGGGTTGTTTGCGGTTGCGCAAGTATCACGAGAGGCCCGGGAGTAGGCCAGCCCTAACGACCACGGAATCCGACTACTCGGTTGGTCGGGCCAGTCGGTCAGTATCGAGTCATCAGTCGTTGGTCATCAGTCGTGAGTTTGAGTGTCCCAGTCATCAGTGGCGGTTGTTCGAGTCAGGGTTCGCACCGCTGAATTGGTACGCGATCGTTCGACGCGGAGAGGAAGGGTTGGATGGCATGCTGCGTCGGCGGAGCATGCACCCTGTACCAATGCAAGACTTTCGACAGCTCCGTGTCTGGCAACGAGCCCACGCCCTCGCGATCGAGGCTCGAACTACTGAGACATTTCCCCGAACGGGATACGCCGAGCTGAAATCGCAGATCACTCGTGCCGCGGACTCCATTGCCAGCAACATCGTCGAAGGGTGTGCGGCGGCGTCTCGCCAGGAATTCGCCAGATTCCTGGATATCAGTATCAAGTCCGCCTCGGAGCTCGACTATCGTTTCCAACTCGCGCGAGCCCTCGATGTTCTGCGCTATGACGTTTGGAAGTCTCTCGCCCGCGAAATCGTCGAAATCCGGAAGATGCTGTCAGGACTTCGACGCACCGTGCTCGCGGCCGCGGAGCGCGAGAAGCGTCAGAAGCGCCCTCGTGCCGACTCTGAGGAAACGGGGACTGAAAACGGATGACCAAGGACCGAGCGACTGACGCACTTGGAACTGGCCCAAGGCCAAGTGCAAGACTGAGCAACTGTATTCAGGCAGCAGTCTTGCTGCCCCAACGCCTCGTCTCCACTATACGTACTCGGTGGTCAGCCCCCCTTGCCCGGCTCTATCCGGAGGACCGGCATGAAGTCAGTGTTTGCCGCCGCGGCATCGAGCGCCGTGCTCGTCGCCGCGGTTTCTGCTGCCTATGGCCGCTCCGGCCCCGTCGCCACTGGCCCGCAACCGCCGCGCTACGGACACGCGCCCGTCTCACCGCGCACCACCGCCGTCTCTAATGAAGCGCTGACCGCGGTCGTCAAGCAGACCTGCGGCGGCTGTCATAACGAGAAGAACCCCGCCGGCAATCTCGTCCTCGCCACGTTCGACGTCGCGAACGCGGCCACGACGCCCGAGAAGGCCGAGAAGATGATCGCCAAGCTCCGCGCCGGGATGATGCCCCCGCCTGGGCGAAAGCGACCCGGCGGCGACACCCTCGTCGCCCTCGCCGAGACGCTCGAGCGGCTGGTTGACCGCGCGGCCGCGGTGAAATCGCAGCCCGGGTCCCGCACCTTCCAGCGTCTCAACCGCGCCGAATACGAGCGCTCCGTTCGCGATCTGCTCACGCTCGACGTGGACGCCGGCAAATGGCTGCCCCTCGACACCAAGAGCGCGAACTTCGACAACATCGCCGACGCCCAGCTGCCGTCGGCCACGACCCTCGACGCCTACCTCGACGCCGCCAGTGAGGTCAGCCGCCTCGCCGTAGGCGACCCGAAATCGAGCGTCACGTCCGCGACCTACAAGCAGCCTCGCCTCGCGTCGCAGTGGGACCAGGTCGAAGGCGCGCCCATCGGCACCCGCGGCGGCATCGCCGCGACGCACAACTTCCCGGCCGACGGGGAATACGTCTTCGCCATCGCGCTGCACGCCATTCCCACCGGCCAGTTGTTCGGCTCCGCCGCCCCGTTCGACGAGAAGCTCGAGGTCTCCGTCAACGGCGAGCGCGTCGCGCTGATCACGATCGACCGCTGGTCCTCGCAGGCCGATCCGAGCGGCCTGACGATCAAGACGAACCCGATCCCGGTTCGCGCCGGTCCCCAGCGCATTGCCGCCGCGTTCATCAAGACGTTCGACGGCCCGGTGAACGACCTGATCGCGCCCATCGGCCACAGCATCGCCGACACGCAGATCGGGTCCGACCAGGGCATCACGAGCATGCCGCACCTGCAGGACTTCACCGTCACGGGGCCGTACAACCCGACCGGCGTGTCGGACACGCCGAGCCGCCGACGCATCTTCAGCTGCCGCCCCACGGCGCCTAACGAAGCACGCCCGTGCGCCGAGAAGATCGTCGGCCGCCTGGGCGGTGAAGCGTACCGCCGGCCGCTCACGCCGAGCGACCTCAAGGCGCTCATGGCGTTCTACGATGAAGGTGCCGGCGAGGGCGGGTTCGAGCTCGGCATCCGCACGGCACTCGAAGCCATCCTCGCCAGTCCGCACTTCGTCTTCCGCATGGAGGACACGCCGACCACCGCGAAGCCGGGAACGCGAATCGCGTTAGGCGACATCGACCTTGCATCACGCCTGTCGTTCTTCCTCTGGGGCGAGCCGCCTGACGACTCGCTCATCGCGGTCGCGAAACGGGGACTGTTGTCGTCGCCCGTCATGCTCAGGGCGCAGACGAAACGCCTGCTCGCCGATCCGCGTTCCGAAGCACTGGCCACGCGCTTCGCCGCACAGTGGCTCCGCCTGCAGGACATCGACAAGGTCCACCCGGACGCGCTCCAGTACCCGGACTTCCACAAGCAGCTCGGCGACGCGATGCAGCGGGAGACAGAGCTGTTCTTCTACTCCATCGTCCGCGAGAACCGCAGCATTCTCGACCTGTACTCGGCCGACTACACGTACGTCAACGAGACGCTCGCGAACCACTACGGCATTCAGGGCGTCACCGGAGATGAGTTCCGGCGCGTCACACTGCCCGACGACAGGCGTCGCGGCCTGCTCGGCCAGGCGAGCGTGCTGACGCTGACATCGCATGCGAATCGCACGTCGCCGGTGCTGCGCGGCAAGTGGGTGATGGAAGTCTTGTTAGGCTCGCCGCCTCCGCCACCCCCGCCGGGCGTTCCCGATCTCGACAAGACCGCGGACGCGAAGGAAGGCCGGATGCTCACGACGCGCGAGCGGATGGAGATGCACCGCGCGAATCCGCAGTGCCGGTCGTGTCACCAGTTCATGGATCCGATCGGCCTGGCGCTCGACAACTTCGATGTCACCGGCCAGTGGCGCATCCGCGAGAACGGCGCGCCGCTCGACACGCGCGGTGACTTCTACGACGGCACACCGGTGTCGAACCCGGCCGAGCTGCGGGCGGTGCTGCTCAAGCGCCCCGAGCCGCTGATCCGGACGTTCACCGCGAACCTGATGGCGTACGCGTTAGGCCGCCGCGTGGAGTATTACGACGGCCCGACCATCCGCCACATCACGAACGACGCCGCCGCGAACCACTATCGCTTCGGCGATCTGGTGCTCGGTGTCGTGTCGAGCGATGCGTTCCGCGCGAAACGGGTGCCGATGGGCGCCAGCGCGGACGCGAACGACAGCTCGAACAGCGCGAAACCCTAACGACGAACGAGGAGAGTCGGGTAATGCATTTTCTCAGCGGTAAGCCCCTGCCCCGTCGTGCGTTCGTCCAGAGCATGGGCGCCACCTTCGCGCTGCCGTTCCTCGACGCCATGATCCCGGTCGGCCGCGCCGCGAGTCGCCTGGCGCCAGACCGAACGCGCTTCGTCGCCATCGAGATGGTCCACGGCGCCGCCGGCTGCAACGAGCTGGGCGCAAAGCTGAACCTGTGGTCGCCGGCGGCCGCCGGGCGCGAATTCGACCTCGGCCCAACCGCGCTCAAGTCGCTCGAGGCGTACCGCAAGCATCTGACGATCGTCAGCAACACCGACGTCCGCATGGCCGAGCCGGTGACGCCGAACGAGATCGGCGGCGATCACTTCCGGTCGAGCGCCGTGTTCCTCACGCAATCGCATCCGAAGCAGACCGAAGGGTCCGACGTCCGCGTCGGCACGTCGCTCGATCAGATGTACGCGCAGCGGTTCGGCCAGGAGACGCCGATTCCGTCCATGCAGCTGTGCATCGAGAACGTCGATCAGGCGGGTGGATGCGCGTACGGCTACGCCTGCGTGTACACCGACTCCATCAGCTGGGCGTCGGCCACCGAGCCGCTGCCGGTGATCCGCGATCCGCGCGTGGCGTTCGAGAAGCTGTTCGGCGTCGGGGGCTCGCCTGAAGAGCGCGCGAGCCGTCGCCGCACGCGGCGCAGCATCCTCGACTTCGTGGCCACCGAGATGACGTCGATGAAGCGGACGTTAGGCGCCGACGATCGCGGGCGTGTCGACCGCTACCTCGAGGACATTCGAGAGGTGGAGCGCCGCCTGCAGCGGATCGAGGCGCGGAACTCGAGCGGCGAGCCGCGCGACCTGCCCGGCGCACCCGCCGGCGTGCCCGACTCGTTCGCCGAGCACGTGCAGCTGATGTTCGACCTGCAGGTGCTCGCGTTCTCGGCCGACATCACCCGCGTGTTCTCGTTCAAGATGGGCCGCGACGGCTCGAGCCGCGTGTACCCGGAGAGCGGATCGGACAAGCCGTTCCACCCGGCGTCGCACCACGGCGGCAACGAGAAAGGCGTGAAGGAATTCCACCTGATCAACAAGTATCACGTCGCCATGCTGCCGTACTTCCTGGACAAGCTGAAGAGCGTGCAGGAAGGCGAGAGCAACCTGCTGGACAAGACGCTCATCGTGTACGGCTCGCCGATGGGCGACTCGAACCTGCACAACCATCGTCGCTGCCCGCTCATCCTGCTCGGTGGCGCGAACGGGAAGCTCGACGGGAACACGCACATCAAGGCGCCCGACGGCACGCCAATGGCGAATGCGCTGCTCACGGTCGCGCACACGCTCGGGATGGATGACATGAAGACGTTAGGCGACAGCACCGGCACGCTGTCCGTGGCGGCAAATGCATAGGCTGATGTCATTCCGAGCGCGGATGTCATTCCGAGCCGGGTACCCGCCGCAGGCGGGTGCATGAGGAATCCCTGTCCTCCCGATAGAGGGGCCAGTATGAGAGCACCCGTCAGGCAACGTCGTTCCTTCGTGATCGGGATTCTCCTGAGCGCCGCGATGCTCGTCACGGCGGCGTCGCCCGCGCTCCCCCGCGCCAACACCGACGCGCCCGTAGCCGACGCCGCCATGCGCGGTGACGCCGCGAAGGTGCGTCTGCTCCTCAAGCAAGGTGCCGACGTGAACGCCGCGCAGGGCGACGGGATGACCGCACTGCACTGGGCCGCGTTTCGCGGCGACATCGACGGGACACGGATGCTGATCTCCGCCGGCGGACGTCTCGAGGCGGTGACCCGCAACGGCAACTACACGCCGCTACACCTCGCCGCGAAGGCCGGCAATCTGCCGGTCGTTCGCGCGCTGCTCGACGCCGGCGCGAACGTCAATGCGAAGACGACGTCAGGTGGTGCGTCACCACTGCACCTCGCCGCCGCACAGGGAAGCGCCGACGTCGTGAACGCGCTGATCGAGAAGAAGGCGGCGGTCGACGCCCCGGATGGCGCATGGAACGAGACACCGCTCATGTGGGCCGCGGCGTACAATCGCGTGGACGCGCTGAAAGCGCTCCTCGCGCACGGAGCGAACATCGCCGCGGCCTCGAAGGTGGAGGACATTCCGGCGCGCGAGAAGGCAGATCGCGCGGCGCAGGCGCTTCGCAACCGCCGAGTCGCAGCCCTCAAGGCAGCGGAGCAACCACCGCGTCCGCCCGGCGCTGCTCGCCCCGATTCCGCGAAGCCCGCTGGCACGCCTAACGCCGGGCGGGACTCGGCCACAGCGGCTCGAACGCCTCGGACCATGCGGGACTCGACGGCGACGAAAGCCTCGTACCCGACGGATTCCGCTGCGATGAAGGCCAGTAAGGCTGCCGCCCCGACCGTCGTCACGAGCGGACGTCCTGCTACCCCCGGTAGCAATCCAGCCAGCGGTCGCGCGGCACCATCGGATTCGGCGCGGCAGGCGGATCGGAGCATCTCGTACGGTGAGCTCGTGGGCAACAAGGGTGGGCTGACGCCACTCCTGTTTGCCGTGCGTCAGGGCAACACCGCGGCCGTGATGGCGCTGCTCGATGCAGGCGCGAAGATCAACCAGGTCAGCGAGGGCGATCATACGAGCCCGCTGCTCATGGCCACGATCAACGGCCACTTCGATCTGGCGAAGACGCTGCTCGCGCGCGGCGGCGACGCGAAGCTCGCGAGCGACGCGGGCGCGACGCCGCTGTACGCGACCATCAACGTGCAATGGGCTGCGAAGTCGCTGTACCCGCAGCCCACCGCGCAGACGCAACAGCAGACGACGTATCTCGAGCTCATGGAGGCGCTGCTCAAGGCGGGCGCCGATCCGAATGCCCGCCTCACGAAGCACCTCTGGTACATGTCGTACAACTTCGACCTGCTCGGCGTGAACACCACGGGCGCGACGCCGTTCTGGCGCGCGGCGTACGGCACCGACGTTCCCGCCATGAAACTGCTCGTGAAGTACGGTGCGGACCCGAAGATCCCGACGACCAAGCCGGCAGGCCGCCAGCGCGGCGATGACGCGCCCGCCGAGGAGGACAGCAGCAAGGCGGATCCGTCGGGGCTCCCAGCGATTCCGGTTGGTGGCCCAGGCGTCTATCCCATTCATGCCGCGTCAGGCGTGGGGTATGGCGAAGGCTACGCGGCGAACTCGCATCGGCACGCCCCGGATGGATGGCTGCCGTCGGTGAAGTACCTGGTCGAGGAGCTCGGTGCTGACGTGAACGCGCGCGACTTCAACGGCTACAACCCGATTCACCACGCGGCTGCGCGGGGCGACGATCAGCTCATCGACTATCTGGTATCGAAGGGCGCAGACGTCATGGCGGTGAGCCGCAAGGGACAGACGACCGCGGACATGGCGAATGGACCGGTACAGCGTATCCCGCCGTTCCTCGAGACAGTCGCACATCTCGAGAAGCTCGGCTCGAAGAACAACCACAAATGCAAGTCCTGCTGAGCTGTCGTGATGGGTGATGGCCGCGTACCGAGTCGGTTGCGCCGGGTGGGTGCTTCCCAAGTCGCACCAACCGGCGTTCCCTGAGGAGGGTTCGCATCTCGAGCGGTACGCCGGCCGCTTCACCGCGGTCGAGATCAACTCGAGCTTCTACCGCCCACACTCGCCGGCGACGTATGCACGCTGGGCCGCCAGCGTACCGACGGATTTTCGTTTCTCGGTGAAGGTGCCGAGGGCGATCACGCACGATCAGCGTCTCGTCGCAACGGACGTTCTGCTCGACGTGTTTCTCTCCGAGGCCAGGGCGCTCGGTGAAAAGCTCGGGTGCCTGCTCGTGCAGCTACCACCGAGCCTCGCGTACGATGCCGCAACAGCGGAGTCGTTCTTCAACGATCTGCGTACGCAGTACCAGGGCACGGTGGCCCTGGAGGCCCGGCACGCGAGTTGGTTCACGAGCGACGTTGAAACGCGGCTGCGCGCCCATCGCGTTGCGCGAGTCGCGGCCGACCCGGCTCCGGTCCCGGCTGCGGCGGAGCCGGCGGGATGGCCCGAGGTCGTCTACGTGCGGCTTCACGGCTCACCGCGAGTCTACTACTCCGCGTACGACGAGCAGTACCTGGATATGCTGGGCAAGCGCGTGCGCGATGCGGCAACCCGCGCCCACGACGTCTGGTGCATCTTCGACAACACGGCGTTCGGCGCCGCCGTGCCTAACGCGCTAGGCCTGATGGCGCGGCTGTCATCTGACAGCTGACGGCTCGGGGAACGTCGTCTCGACTCGTTGTTCGAGCCCGGCAACGTCCCGCTGCGCCTGACGCAGCTCCGTGAGGCCGCCCTCCACCTTCGACCGTTCGGTCTCGAGAAAGCGCTCGTACGGCTGCACGACCTCGAGCAGTTGCTGCTCGTAGCGCGCGAGCTGCTCGTTGAAGTTGGCGCTGAGTAGTTGCGAGAGATCGGCGCTGAGCTTCGCGATCTGCGTCTCGAACTGCTGCATGAGCTTTCGCCGGCGTGCCGGGATCACGAGCCACCCAGCGACGGCGAACAACGTCGCCGCGAGCACGCCGGTGACGTCGAGCGCGACGGTCGTGAACGCGGCCACCATCACGGCGCCGAGGCCGAGCGCGAAGACGTTGACGCCTAACGCGGTCGTCATCGCCTCGCGCACCGATTCGACGATGCGCTCCGCCTCCTGCTCCGGCTGAAACGCCTCCAACCGGCGCTCCACCGGTTCGCGGATGCGCGCGAACAGCTCCTCGCGATTGTACTGGAACTCGGTGTCCGCGTGCGACGAGAGCGCGCCGGACTCGCGGAGCCTCGCGCTGTGCGTATCGAGCTCCGTGAACACGGTGGTCCACAGCTTGAGATTTCGGCGCACCGTCCAGTCGACCATCCCGTGCACGACCTCCTCGATCTTGCGTGACGCGTCGGCGACGACCTCTCCGCGAAAGCGATTCTCCACCGCGTCCTTGTTGCGCAGCAGGGCGAAGTTGCCGATGCGGATGGTGCGCTCGAACCACGCACGGCCGCGCCGTTCCACGTCGTGCAGCACGTCCCGGACGCCGAGGAGATAGCGCTGGGAGTCGGCCCGCATCTCGGTCGTGTAGGCTGCGAGCTGCTCGCGGATCGAGCGAAACACGCGACCGTCTTCGTCCACCACCGTCAGTCGGCGCTCCAGCGTGGCGACGTTGTGATCGAGCAGATGACGCAGCACGCCTAACGGGGAAAGGAGCTTGAGCCGGATGCGCTCTCTCTCGCGGAGCGTCTCGAGGAGGTAGCGCTCGAGCGCCGCGTACTCGTCGCGCGGGTCCGCGGCGCCGTCGCTTGCCGTGCCGTTCTTCCGGGCGAGCTTCGCTCGCAGCGCCCGCAACGCGCTCACGAAATACAGCGTGGGTGGCGGCCCACCGAGTCGTGTCTGGATCTCGCGCGTCAGGTACTCACGCACG
>Ga0310810_10007988_pt1 | contig 12132 bp, 12 predicted proteins | sample NCmetagenome_FD_207641 | JGI IMG/M metagenome (GOLD analysis project Ga0310810, IMG submission 207641) | Soil microbial communities from experimental microcosm in Duke University, North Carolina, United States - NC | ecosystem: Engineered > Artificial ecosystem > Soil microcosm > Unclassified ...
AAGCAGCGCACGGGCGCCGGCAACCAGGACACCAAGGACGTGGTGGCGAAGACGCCGAGCGACGCGATCGTGAAGCTCGACGCCAACGGCAAGGCGACCAACACCATCGAGGTGCGCGTGGAGGCGGCGAAGATCGACTACGTTGTCAACGGCAAGGTCGTGACGTCGACGCCGAAGACCGGCATCAATACCGACGGCACCTGGGGAATGCGAGTCAATCACGCGCTGCCTGACGTGTCGATTACGGCGCTGTCGGTGTCGAAGTAGGCCGAGCGTGACGCCGGTCCGCCGCCCTGCGGAGGGAACGCGGACCTCACATCAGATGGGCATTCGCATCGCGATCGTCCTCCTGGTTCTGGCCACTGTGCCGCTGTCGGCACAGTGGCCTTTGTATGTACCGCCAGGCACGCCGCGCCGCGCCGACGGTTCGATCGATCTCGACGCGCCGGCGCCGCGTACGCGCGACGGCAAACCGGATCTCTCCGGTGTCTGGGACAGCCGCGTACCGCCGGCGGGACGTCTTGGCGCACCGATGCTGCCCTCGCTCGACGGCGCGCCGGTGGCGACATTTCCCGAGGTCGGCGCGAACATCACGGGCGGTCTGCCGTTCACGCCGTGGGCCGCCGACCTCCGCCGCCAGCGGATGGCCACGCATTCCAAGGACAATCCCGACGCGCACTGCCTGCCGCTCGGGTTCATGCAGCTGCACACGCACTCGCAGCCGCGGAAGATCGTGCAGAGCGCGAACGTGATCGTGATCGCGTACGAGGCGAACGCCGGCCTGCGTCAGATCTTCCTCGACGGCCGGACGCTGCCCCCCGAAGATGCGCAGCCCACCTGGTACGGCTACTCCGTCGGGCGCTGGGACGGCGACACGCTGGTCGTCGACACGAGCGGGTTGCGTGACGATGGGTGGCTCGACGTGAACGGCAGCCCGTTCACCGGCCAGGCCCATGTCACCGAGCGCTTCCGCCGCGTGAACTTCGGGCGCCTGCAGATCGACGTCACGGTCGACGATCCGAAGGCCTACACGCGGCCGTGGACGATCCGCGTCAACCACCGGCTGCTGGCCGACGATGAGTTGATCGAGTTCGTGTGCGAGAACGAGAAGGACGCCGCACACCTGAGCGAGTGAGATGGCTGGCCGCGACCGGATCAAACTGAAGACGCGAGCGGTGATTCGCCGAGGGCGCGAAGTGCTGCTGTCGTACGCGATCGAGCCCGGAACCGGCGCGCGTTTCGGCCGTTTTCTCGGCGGCGGCATCGAGTTCGGCGAACACGCGGAAGCGACGCTCCGCCGCGAGATTCACGAGGAAATCGGCGTCGAACTGGGGACGGTGTCGCTGCTGGGCGTCATCGAGGACGTGTGTGAATGGGGCGGCCGTCACCATCACGAGGTCACGTTCGTCTTCACGGCGACGTTCGCGGACGCGGAGATGTACTCGCGGGACGCATTCACGGTCGACGAGGACGTGTGTGACGGCGCCGCCGTGTGGGTACCGCTCGAGCGGCTGACGAGCGGTGCCATCCCGATGTATCCCCCGGAGCTGGTGACGCTGCTGCGCGCGATGCCGGCGTGACCGTGCGATCGCGGCGACGGTTCGCGCGCGCGCGGTGCTGCTTTCACGCACGCATGGCGGCAGATTTCAGGCATAATTCCCCAGTTCGCGCCGGCAGATCCCGCAGATCGCGGTGACGTGGCGCGTGAGGAGAGCGGATGGCGAAGAAGAGCGCGAAGAGTGCGAAGGGTGCAAAGAAGAAGGCGGCCAAGAAAACGGTGCGCAAGACTGCGGCGAAGAAGGGCGCCCGCAAGTCCGCAGGCCGCGGCCGCGCGAACGCCGCGTTCATGGCCCCTGTCACTCCGGACTCGGCGCTCGCGGCCGTCGTCGGCGACCGGCCGATGCCGCGGACCGAGATCACCAAGCGGCTCTGGGCCTACATCAAGAAGAACGGCCTGCAGGACCAGAAGAACCGGCGGATGATCAAGGCCGACGCGTCACTCAAGACCGTGTTCGGCGGCAAGGCTGCCGTGAACATGTTCGAGATGACGAAGCTGGTGAACAAGCACGTCAAGGCCTGAACGGCGCCCCACGAGTCGAGACGCTGCGTGTCGACACCGACGCGCACCGTCTCGCCCCCTCCCTAGAGTCCCGGCCGCGACGAGCTCGTTGGCACCGCTTTCACGACCAGCGGCTGTGACTCCGACGTCTGCACCCGCACCGGTTCGGTGAGGCGCGCATTGACGGTGCCGGTCGTGTCCGTGCGCAGCGGCGTCGAGCCCGGATCGACGATCGCGTGCATCTGGCGGAGCGGCCCGCCACTCACCGGCAGTTCTCCGGCGATCGCCACGGGCACGTAGGCGGGCTGTCCGCGCTGCGGCTCGAATCCGCGAATGATGACGGGAGTGGCCGCCTGCTGCGCCTGCGCCGCGGCCGGCGTCGGCACGACGTCCTTCAGTCCGATCCACGCCAGCTCGATCGCAATTACCGTCAGCACGATCCGAAGGTATCGGTCAGACATACGCACGCTCCTGTGGCGTAGACGCTACCATCACCAAATGGGTTTGCCACTCGAGCTGTTTCGCCGGCTCACGACCGGCGTTTACGTGATCGCGGCGTCACATGCCGGGCAGAGCGATGCGTTCACCGCCGCCTGGGTGATGCAGGTGTCGTTCGACCCGCTGCTCGTTGCGGTCAGCGTCAACCCGCACCACGCGACCTGGCCGCTCGTTCGCGATGGCCGTCGGTTCGTCGTCAGCGTGCTGACGCAGGGGCAGCAGGAGATCGCGCGTCGGTTCGGAACGGCTTCGGGCCGCGACGCGGACAAGCTGGCGGGTGCGCCGATGATGCCTGCGGGGGGCGGACACGCCGTCGCAGGCGCGGCGGCCTGGCTCGAGTGCACCGTGCACGACTTCGCCGATGCCGGCGATCACGTCCTCGTGCTCGGACGGGTGATCGGCGGTGAGGTACTCGATCGCGACGCGCCGCTGCTGCGCTACGACGAGACCGGCAACATGGACGGGAGTGAGTCGCTGTATCCGGCCGCGTTCGGGTGAACTTCGTTTGCTTCGTACCCTTCGTTACCTGGGTGTACCGAAGACCTGGACGTAGTACTTCGTCCCGTTACTGGCGGTCGCGTAGCCGGCGCCGATTTCCGTGAACGCCGTGTTGAGAATGTTTTCGCGGTGGCCGACCGAATTCATCCAGCCGGCGACCGCATCGGCTGCGGTCGCATATCCAGATGCGAGGTTTTCGCCCCAACTGGCATACGAGTAACCTGCGGCGGCGAGGCGATCGGCTGGCGTGGGGTAGGACGCGCCGGGGACGTTGTGCTCCAGCACCTGCAGCTGCGCCACCTGGTCCGCCTGCAACTGCGCGGCGGTATTGAGTTTCGCGTTCATCTGCAGCGTCGGGACGCCGGCGCGGGTTCGTTCGACATTCGTCAGGTCGATGATCGACTGAACGATGGCCGCGGTCGAGGGGGACGGGTTGGATGGCGCAGATGGGCTGGACGGGTCGGAATTGTCATGTCCGGAAGGACTGGTCGGACCCGAATCGCCGCCCCCGCATCCGGCCAGAAACAGCGCCAGCGCGACCACGGCTCCGGTGGTCCGCCGGATTCGGCGACGGACTGCGCAATCGGCTTGCCCCGAACCGTGGCAGGGTTTATTCTCACGCGGCATAATTGTCAGTATCGTCCGCGAGGGCGCCGGCGTGCAGCCGGGCGTTTCCCAAGGAGATTTCCCGTGAGCACTCGTATGAATCACAGGCTGTTGCTGGCGGCGACGGTGGCCGCATTGGCCGTGACACCGGCGATCATGGACGCGCAGCGTCAGGGCGGCGGCGCACCCGCAGCAGCGCCCGGCGCGGCCCAGGGTCGTGGCGGTGGCGGCCGTGGCGCGGGCCGTGGACCGAACCTGCCTCCCGCGACCCCGGCGCCGCGATTGGCCAATGGGAAGCCCGATTTGAGCGGCCACTGGGCCAATCCCTACACGCCTGACATGGCAGCGGGCATGAACGTGCTCGACCCGAAGACCCGCATGCCGCTGATGTTCGAGCACAAGGGTGAGCCGTTGCCCGACGCCCGGCCGTCGGCCACGGGCCGCGGTGCCAGGACGTATGACCTGCCGTACACCGCCTGGGGCTTGAAGCAGTGGAAAGAATACGACCCCGTCAACAAGGGAGACTACGCCGGCACCTGCCTGCCGTTCGGCATGTCGCGGAACATCAACTCGCCGCACGGCCTGCAGATGGTGCAGAACAACGACGCGCTGGCCATCCTGTTCGAACAGAACACCTGGTTCCACTGGATCCCGACCTCGGCCACGTTCAAATGGCCGGCTGACATTCCAGAGAGCTGGAACGGCGTTTCCGTGGGACACTGGGATGGGGACACGTTGGTGGTCGAGACGAAGGGCTTCAACGGCTACACCCGCCTCGACACCTCCGGTCATCCGCAGAGCAAGGAACTGGTGATGACCAACACCTTCCTGCGCAAGGATTCGAACACGATCGAGCACACCGTAACGGTGCACGATCCGAAGACTTACACGATGGACTGGATGAACGTCCGGACCTGGCGTATCAAGCCGGCGGGCGACGTCATCATGGAATATTCGTGTGAGGAGAACAATCTCGACAACATTCTCAACGGCGCCATCAAGCGCTGGACCCCACCCGAGGACGAGAACTAATACGGCTTACTAGGCACGACGAGGGAGGATTTTTCCAATGGCACGCAAAGCCTCGGTTTTGTTCATCGCCGCGATCGCGATGGTCATGGGTATCGCGACGGCACGGGCGCATCACTCGGTAGCGGCGGAGTTCGACACCAACCAGCCAATCTCCTTCAAGGGCACGATCAAGAAGGTTGAGTGGACGAACCCGCACATTTACACCTCGGTCGAGACCAAGACGCCGGATGGCAAGACGGTCGTCTACCGCGTCGAAGGCGGTCCGCCAAACTCGCTGTTCCGTCAGGGGTGGCGCAAGGATTCGTTGAAGCTCGGTGAGGAAGTGACCGTCACCGGCATCCGCGCCAAGCGCGCCGACTCGATGAACATCGGGCAGGCGACCATCACGACCGCCGACGGTAAGAAGATCTTCGCCGGTACCGGCGCCGCGCGCGAAGCGGGAGCTTACTGATCATGCGCACGCTTCGTCTCGCGGCATCGCTCGCCGTAGCGGCGACGTGGCTGGTTGCGGTACCGGCGCACGCGCATCACTCGGTGTCGGCGGAATTCGATACCACCAAGCCGATTGAGTTCACCGGCACCGTCAAGAAGGTCGAGTGGACCAATCCGCACATCTACACGCAGGTGGAGACGAAGGGCCCCGACGGCAAGCCGATCGTCTACCGCGTGGAAGGCGGCGCCCCGAACGCGCTGTTCCGCTCCGGCTGGCGCAAGGACACGCTGAAGCCCGGTGACACCGTGACCGTGAAGGGCGTGCGCGCCAAGCGCGAGGACTCGAGCAATGTCGGTCAGGCGACAATCACCACCGCCGACGGCCACCGCATGTTCGCAGGTGGCGGCGGCCCCGCAGCCGCGGCGCAGCAGCAGTAAGCCTCGCGATTCGAATCACCCAGCGGCCGGTTGCTTGTGCAGCCGGCCGCTTTCGTTTGTCCGAGGCCACGGCCGCTCGTACGCCCCGGTCCGGCCAGTTGCCCTCCGTTCGTCCCCGTTTCCCCGTTGCTCCTGTGATGCCGTTCCCTCTGGCGTCTGCGTTCACTCCAGCAGTCCGAAGAACACCCAGCACACCACTGCGGCGACGATCGTCATCGACACGCCCCACGCCATCAACTGATTGAACAGCCGCCGCGTATCGGTGCCGGGCGGTGCGGCGGCGAGGCAGAGCGCGCCCAGCGTGGACAGCGGTGAGACGTCGACGAGGTGGCCGCCGACGATCATCGACCACACGATCGCCATCGCGTTGCCGCCGCCGATGTGCTGCACGATGCCGGGCACCGTCGGCAGCATCGCCGGCAGCACCACGCCGGTCGTACTGCTGTAGATCGAGACGAGGCCGGTGAAGAACGCCGTGACCGCCGTGACCGTTGCCGGCGTGGACAACCGTCCGAGGAACGCCGTGAACAGATCCATGCCGCCGGTCTTCTCGAGCAGGCTGACCAGCACCGTCACGCCGGTCACCATCACAATCACGCTCCACGGCACCGCCTTCATCGCCGCTGATTCGTTCGCGGCACGCGCGAGTGTCAGGATCAGTGCGCCGCCAAGCGCCGCCATGCCGACGTTCACGTTGAACACGATCGCGCCGATAATCAGCGCCCCGATCACGACGAGCGTGAGCCATTGTTTCGAGTCGAACGCCGACGCGGCGTCGGGTTCGCTGGCCGCGGCGGCGCCGATCTCCGGCAGTCCGACGCTCGTCGCTCCGGCGTAGGCCGGAACCCGCACGTGATCCCTCGTCGCGTGGGGCGCGGAGGTGGACACGGTCCGCGCGTTGCGCAGCAGGCGCCATCCGCCCAGCAGCAGGTACCCGCCGAACGCCACCGCGGCATGCGCGAGGAAGTTGTTGCCGTAGATCGACCATCGCGCGTCGGGCAGGCCGATCCGGGCGACGATCCCGTTCACGATGATCCCGGTGGGCGCGATCGGTGACACCGACCCGGCGCTGGCCCCATTGGCGATCATGATCGCCATCAGAAACGGCGGAATCCCGTAGCGTCCGGCGGCGGCCATGCCCAGGGGCGCCATCAGCGCGGTTGCCGCGATGTTGCCGGGACCGACCGACGACAGCGCCGCGGTCAGCACGAACACCATCATCGGGATGACCCCGGCGTTGCCGCGGCACAGACGGACCGCCCGCCGGGCGATGCCGTCGAGCGTGCCGTTGGTCTGTGCCTGCGCGAAGAGGAGCGTGATGCCGACCAGCGTCACGAACAGCGGCACCGGAAAGCCGGCGAGTACCTGCTCGACGCGCATGCCGCCGGCATACACACCGACCAGCCACGCCAGCACGAGGGCGAGGACGCCGATGTTGATCGGCGATATGCAGGAGACGATGAGCGCGAGGACGAGGGCGGCGACGGAAAGGGTGGCCAGGGTCACGGGGGCGGATGCTAATGCTTAAATCCCAAATCCCAAATCCCAAATCCCAAATCCCAACGCTCAATGCCACCGCAAGTCATGAGGTCGCTCGCCAGCCGCTAGCCCAGCGCCCCAGTCGGCTCGATCGTCCAATTCCCGCTGACCGGCGTCTAATCGTCCGAATGCCTCGGTCGGTCCTGGCGGGGGTGAGCGCGTTGCTGCTGAGTACGACGGCGCTCATGGCGCAGGCTCCGAATGTCCTGCCGACTCACACGATCAGCGGCACGATCACGGACGCCGCGGGCAACCCTCTCGCCGGCGTGACCGTGGAGTTGACCGATGTCACTGCGCCCGACGGTGCGCGTCTCGCGACCAGTGATGGCACCGGCGTATATCGGTTCACCGGCGTGCTCACGGGCATTTATGTCGTCACCTTCCGCCGCGAAGGTTTCACGACCGAGGTTCGCAACGCGCAGGTAACCGGCGGCGGCGAGACGACGATTGACGTCAAGATGAGCGCGGCCGATCCGCACACGGGCATCAGTCCACGCGCGCCGTCGCCACCGAAGATCGTGTGCGGCATGACGCTCATCCCGGCGCAGCCGAGCGTTGATCCCGGGTTCCTCATTCCCGTTCCGAAGCCGCAGTCACCATCGGGATCGCCACGCGCTCGCGACGGCATCGTCCCGGTCCTGCCGGCACGTCCCGTCAAGCCGACCATGCGCTACGTCGATCCGCCGATGTGCGGGCCCTCGCCGGTCACGCCAAAGCCGCGCACGCCGTCGACAGCTCAATAGTCACGCCTCCTGGCGTCATGGTTGCATCCGATCCGTACTCGAGTTCGAGCGCGAAGGGGGAGTGCAGATGGCGAAGTACGGAAAATCGGCGGGCAAGCACGTCAAGAGCGCGATGCACCGCAAGAAGAAAGGCACGTTGAAGAGCGGGTCCGGCCGCAAGGTGAAGAGCCGGAAGCAGGCGATCGCGATCGGTCTGTCGGAGGCACGCGAAAAAGGCGGCAAGGTCCCCAAGAAGAAGAGCAGCCGTAAGAGCAGCAGCCGCAAACGGAGCAGCAGTTCGAAGAAGCGATGAATAATCGCTGGAGTTCTTTGCGCGCGGTGATGGCACCTCACCGGATCGCATCGCCGAGCTGTCTAGGTAGTCGTTGGTAGTTCGTAGTTGGTGGCGGGGTCGTCTCAGGAAGTCATTCTGTCAGCGGCCCCGTCGGACCCGTCGTGGCCGACTACCCACTGCCAGCTAATTCACCCGTCCCACGTAGCCGCTGATCACCGGCACGCGTCGGCCGGCGGCGGCGGCGGCGACGGTCATCGCATCTTCACCATCGAGCGAAGCGAGCATGCGCAGCATGTCTCCTTCCATCGCCGCCAGCGGCACGCCGTTGCGATAGACGATACGCGCCGAGACTGCGGTGCGGATGCGATCGCCCGCCGTGATGATGCCGGTGAGGTTCAGCGGATCGGCTCCGCTGATCGTCGTCAGCCGATCGTCCGCCGGCGTACGCCGGATTTCGCGGAGGCGTTCCACGGCCTCGGGCAAGGCGAACTGCTCACCAGACATCCCGGTGACGAAGCGGCCGCCGCGAATCTCTCCGCGCGCCTCGAGGCGTCGATACACGCGCACGAGATCGCGCCACGGCACCGCTGCCGATTCCCGATACAGCAGGCGGCGGAAGACGACACCGTAACGGCGGAGCAGCGTCCAGGCGAACATTTCCACGTGTTCGTTCGAGGGTGAGCCCTCTGAGCCGGCGCTGCGTGCCGGCGAGGTCAGCGACCAGCGTCCGGCAGCCTCAGGGCGGCTGCCGCGTGTTGGCGAGCCGATCAACGCCCGCAGCCCGGCGAACCCGTCCGACGTGACGGCACCGGTCGCGACCAACTCCTGAAGCCCGGTGCGCACGGCTTCGTCTGTGAGATCGCAGGCAACGACGAGATCGTGGAAGAAGCTTGCGCCATGCGACTGGAGCCGTGCGTGGAGTCGGGAACCGCTGTCGCTGAGCGGCGTTGTCGGCTCGGCGGACGCGTCACCCCGCAACGCGTACCACGCGTCGAGGTGCTGGCGCAGGAACAAGGCGACCGGGGTGGCGCCGACGAGCTGTGACGGACCGCTGGAGATGCGCGCCCACGAGACCTCGCCGGTGAGGCAGAGCATGTCGAGCAGGCCCGCTTCGTATCCCTTGATCCGCGCGGGGAGCACATCCCGTTCCCAGGCTCGCCCCGGGAGCTCGAGGCCGTCGAGCTGCGCGATTACCGCGCGCAGGCCGTCGGCACCGGTCAGCGCGTGCAACGCATCGATGTGTTGCCATGCGAACAGGAAGCGCTGAAAGTCCGCTGCGCTCACGGGCGCGATGTCGGCGCGGAGGCGGTTGATGGTGTAGCGATGAATCCGCGCAAGCAGCCGGCGATCGCACCATTCGAGCGCGCCGGGGCTGCTTCGACCTTCGCGCTCCGCGGTACGGTGGACACGTCGCGAGCCGTGGCCTGCCGAGTACGCCCCCCTGAGCACCGCGCCGTCCGATTCGAGCGCGAGCAGCGCCTCGTCCACGTCGGCGACGCTGATGCCGATCGATTCGGCGAGTTCCGTGGCGGTGGTCGGGCCAAGGATCGAAAGCCTGCCGCGCAGCAGTTCGGCAAGAGCGTCGAGACGCGACCAGGCGCGTGCCGCCCGTGAGGGTGGAGGCGAGATCGGCGGCGTCAGCGTGACGTCAGGCGTGATCGCCAGCAGTTCGGGCAGGCGCTCGGCGGCAATCCAGACGCGACCCGCGAGTGTCGCCCGGCCGGCCGCCGCGAGTTCGCGTTCGTGCTGTACTTCCGGCGGGAGCAGGAAGCCGCACGTCAGCAGCGCGTCGTGCAATTCGTCGGCGTCGCGGGGATCCGGCCGCGCTTCGTCGCGCACGCGCGCGATCGCTTCCGGATCGAGAATCGCGTGCTCATCCGGCGTATCGCTGGCCCGGCGTGTCTGCACCGCGTGCGCCCGCCGCTCCTCGAGCGGGGCATCGTCGAGGAACGCATACGGCCTGGCGTTGAGGATCTCGTGCGCGAAGACGGAGGGCTCCGGGGTGTCGCGCGATACGCAGCGGAGCTCGCCGCGATGAATCTGCTCGAGGACGTTCAGCAGGCCCGGCAGGTCCATCGCCTCCTCGAGGCAATCGCGTACCGTCTGGTTGACCAGCGGATGATCCGGAATCTCGCGATCGCCGGGAATGTTCTCGAGACAGGCGGCCGCATCGGGGAAGACCGCGGCCATCAGGTCGTCCGCCTGCATGCGCTGCAACTGCGGCGCGACCTTGCGGCCGCCACGGCTGCGCGGCACCGCCAGCGAGATCGTCGTGTTCCAGCGCCATCTTGTCTGGAACACGGGTGCGTCGAGAAACGCCTGCACCAGGATGTCGCGCACCGATGCCGGATGGAGATAGCGGAACACGTCGGCGAGCGGAAAGGAATGCTGCTCGCCGAGTGACAGCAGCAGCGCGTCTTCGGTGGCGGCGGCCTGCAGCTCGAAGTTGAATTGTCGGCAGAAGCGTTTGCGCAGCGCCAGCGCCCAGGCGCGATTGATGCGGCTGCCGAAGGGTGCGTGCAGCACCAGTTGCATGCCGCCGGACTCGTCAAAGAAGCGCTCGAGCACCAGCGTCTGCTGCGTCGGGATTACCCCGAGTGCGGTGAGGCCGTCGGCGAAGTACGCGGCGATTTGCTCAGCGGCTGCGTCGGAGACGCCGGTTTCGTCGGCGAGCCATCGAGTAGCCCGGCTGAAGCCGGGCCCTACGTCGATGGTGCGGCCGAAGCCGGCCGCTACGTCACTGGTCCGGTGAAAGCCATGGCCCGCAGCGGCCTCGAAGCCGGCGCGGAGATCGGACACCGCGGTCGAGAGTTCATCGCTGCGCGCCGGCGCTTCGCCGAGCCAGAACGGAAGGTTGGGCGGCGCCCCTTGCGCATCCGCAACGCGCACGGTTCCGGCGGCCACCTGCACGACCCGCCACGACGCGTTTCCCAGTTGGAATACGTCGCCGGCCATGCTCTCGATGGCGAAGTCCTCGTTGATCGTGCCGATGAAGGTGTCGTCCGGCTCGAGAACGACTCGATAGTCGGCGACCTCGGGAATGGCGCCGCCAGCAGTCATCGCGAGCATCCGTGTGCCACGCCGGCCGCGTACCACGCGATGCACTTCGTCGCGGTGCACGAGCGCGGCGCGCCGGCCGCGCCTGGTCGCGAACCCTTCGGACACCATCGCGACGACCGCGTCGAAATCGCGGCGCGTCAGCGTGCGATACGGCCATGCGCAGCGGACGAGCGCGAAGAGGTCATCCTCGTGGTGGTCGCCACAGGCCGCTTCCGCGGCTACCTGTTGGGCCAGTACGTCGAGCGGGGCATCGTGCGTCACGATGCGATCGAGCTCCCTGCGCCGCACCGCGCGGAGCAGCGCCGCGCATTCCACCAGGTCGTCGCGTGAGACCGGCATCAGCCGCCCTTTCGGCGTCCCGGCGATCGAGTGTCCGGATCGGCCGACGCGCTGGAGCAGCGTGGCGATGCGATGCGGCGACCCGATCTGGCAGACGAGATCGACGTGGCCGATATCGATGCCGAGTTCCAGCGACGCGGTGGCGACCAGCGCCTTGAGCGCGCCGGTCTTGAGGCGATGTTCGGCGTCGAGGCGCGTCTCCTTCGAGAGGCTCCCGTGATGGGCCGTCACCGCGTCATCACCAAGGCGTTCGCTGAGGTATCGCGCCAGCCGTTCCGCCATCCGCCGCGTGTTGACGAATACGAGCGTCGTCCGGTGCTGCTGAATCAGCTCCGTCAGCCGATCGTAGTACTCCTCCCAGACTTCGTGCGCCATCACCGCGTCGAGCGCCGATTTCGGGATCTCGATCGCGAGGTCCAGCGCGCGCACGTGCCCTTCGTCGACGATCGCGCAGGCGGCGGCGCGATCGCCGACGAGGAAGCGTGCGACCTCGTCGATCGGTTTCTGTGTTGCCGAGAGGCCGATGCGTTGCACCGGGCCGTCGGCGACGGCCTCGAGCCGTTCGAGCGACAGGGCCAGATGCGCGCCGCGCCGTGTGCCGATGACTGCGTGGA
>Ga0310810_10007990_pt1 | contig 12131 bp, 15 predicted proteins | sample NCmetagenome_FD_207641 | JGI IMG/M metagenome (GOLD analysis project Ga0310810, IMG submission 207641) | Soil microbial communities from experimental microcosm in Duke University, North Carolina, United States - NC | ecosystem: Engineered > Artificial ecosystem > Soil microcosm > Unclassified ...
GAGACTGAAGCCATGAGGATCGAGACCGTCGCCGTTCACGCCGGTGCCGCCGTCGATGCGTCGACGGGCGCGGTCACCCCGGCCATCCATCCCTCGACGACGTTCGAGCGCGAGCCTGATGGCTCGTTCCCGCACGGGCACGTCTATTCGCGCAGCAGCGCGCCCAACCGCGCGGCGCTCGAGGCGTGTTTGACGGCGCTCGAGGGCGGGACCGCGGCCGTGGCGTTCGCATCCGCGTCGGCGGCCACCTCGGCGATCTTTCTGTCGCTCGCCCCCGGCGACCACGTGGTCGCGCCGATGGACGCGTACTACGGGACCGGCAAGCTGCTGCGCGAGCTCTACGCGGGCTGGGGGCTGCAGACGACGTTCGTCGACATGACGGACATCGCCGCCGTCGAGAAAGCGGTGCGGCCGAACACCCGGCTCGTGTGGACGGAGTCACCGTCGAACCCGCTCTGGAAGGTGACGGATCTCGCGCGCATCGGCGCGATCGCGCGCGCCGCCGGCGCGCGCTACGTCGTCGACAACACCACCGCGACGCCGATTCTCCAGTCACCGTTCAAGGCGGGGGCCGACCTCATCGTGCACGCGACCACGAAATACCTCGGCGGACACTCGGACGTTCTCGGCGGCGCCGTCATCGCACGCGAGCCGGGACCGCTGCTCGATCGCCTACGGCTCGTGCAGACGGCCGGAGGTGCGGTGCCGTCGCCGTTCGACTGCTGGCTGGTGTTGCGCGGCATCCGCACCCTGCCGTATCGCGTGCGCGCGCAGTCGGAGCACGCGCTGAAGGTCGCGACCTTTCTCGCCGCGCATCCGCGCGTCGAGCGCGTGCACTATCCAGGGCTGCCGTCCAACCCGGGTCACGAGGTGGCGCGGCGCCAGATGACGATGTTCGGCGGGATGCTGTCGGTGCAGGTCAGGGGCGGCGCCGAGGACGCGATGGCCGTGGCCGCCAAGATGCGCGTGTTCACGCGAGCCACGAGCTTTGGTGGCACCGAGAGTCTCGTCGAGCACCGCGCGTCGATCGAGGGGCCCGGGACGACGACGCCGCCGAATCTGCTGCGCGTCTCGATCGGGCTCGAGCATCCCGACGATCTGGTCGAGGATTTCTCGCAGGCGCTGGGATAAGCCGTGAGCGGACTGGGCGGTCGCACGGCGCTGGTGACCGGCGGGGGCCGCGGTATCGGGCTCGCGATCAGTGAACGCTTGCTTGCGGACGGCGCGAACGTCGTGCTGCTCGACCGCGACGCGAACGCCGTTGAGGCCGCCGCCAAACGCCTGGGCGACGCCGCGCGTGCCATCGTCGCGGATGTGACGCGCACCCCCGACGTCGAGCGCGCGGTGCACGCCGCGCACGAGTGGCATGGCCGCCTCGACATCGTCGTGAACAACGCCGGAATCACGGGCCGGTCGTTCCCGACGTGGGAGCTGACCGACGACGACTGGCATCAGGTGATCGCGGTCGACCTCACCAGCGTGTTTCTCGTCTGTCGCGCGGCGGTGCGGCTGATGCGGCCGCGGCGATCCGGGCGCATCATCAACATCGCGTCGATCGCCGGCAAGGAAGGCAACCCGACCCTCGTGCCGTACTCCACGGCCAAAGCGGGCGTCATCGGGCTCACGAAGGCGCTCGCGAAGGAAGTCGCGACGCACGGCATCCTCGTCAACGCGGTGGCCCCTGCCGTGATCGCCACCGAGCTGCTGCAGCAGATGGAGCCAACGACCGTCGATCTGCTCGTGGCGAAGATTCCGATGGGCCGCGTCGGCAAGCCCGAGGAGGTCGCGGCGCTCGTCGCATGGCTTGCCTCGGACGAGTGCTCGTTCTCGACGGGCGCGGTGTACGACCTCTCGGGCGGGCGCGCGACCTATTGAACAGAAGACCTACGCAGCGCGGCGCCGACGTGTGCTGGCCGACATCTTCGAGCGGTTCCGGTGTTTCCCGCGTGCCGATGTCTTTCTGTGCTTCGGCCGCAGTGCTACCAGCGGGCGCGACGGCTTTACCGGCGGCCGCGACAGTTCTACCGGCGGCGACAGTTCTACCGGCGGCCGCGACAGTTCTACCGGCGGCGACAGTTCTACCGGCGGCCGCGACAGCGAGTCTGGCTCGGGATCGGACGGCGGTTCCTCGGGCTTCGATTCCGGCACCGCGATCGTCCCGAGCGCCTCACCATGGCCGTTTCCTGGTACAGAGCCGAACGCGAATCTCACGAGGGCGTTGTGCCACTCGAACATGGCAACGACGCCCTCGAGCCACAGCGTGGCTGGTGTTGCGATGGGTCTACGGTCGCTCATGACAAACTCCCTCGGCGGGTTAGCGTTCATTCGGTAATGGCGACGACAGCACGGCTGTTTCTTGTCTTGGACCATGCCGCCCGCACGGTGTGTGCTGCACACCCGATGCCGTCATCGTCGATTGCCGATATCTGCTACTTCTACAGCGCGCCCGCTACGACATCGACCGCGGGTTCGGCGCGGCGTCGTGCCGAACGTCATGTTTGTGAAATTACTTCAACGGTGGACCGGCGTCGGCATGTGAGGCGCCGCGGCTACGCGAAGAGCGCGCAGTCCAGCAGCTCGGGCAGCGAGTCGAGCACGACGGTGGCGTCGCGGAAGTCGTGATGGCGCGTCTCAGCGCACGGAATCGCGACGCACCGCATTCCGGCCGCGTGCGCGCCGCGCGCGCCGCGCTCGGAATCCTCGATCACCACGCATGCCTTCGGAGCGACGCCGAGGCGCTTCGCGGCTTCCAGAAACACGTCGGGAGCGGGCTTGCCGCGCGTGACCTCGGTGCCGGAGACGACGGCATCGAACAGCGCTCGCACGCCGAGTGCCGAGAGCGTCGCGTCGATGACGGCCGTGCTCGACGACGACGCGACGCCCAGGCGGACGCCGCGCCCGCGTAGCGCGTGCAGCACGTCGGGCACCCCGCGCATCGGCGTGACGCGCGCGCGCAGGACAGGCAGGACGCGCTCGGTGTACAGCGTGACGAGCGTCTCGGGCGAATGCGGGAGCGCATGGAGCGAGCAGATCACCGCGAAGCCCTCGCGCGCGGTCATGCCGACCGTCGGATCGTGACCGGCGGGACGCCAGTCGACCCCATATTCCGCGAGGAGCGCGCGGATCACCCCTTGATGAAGCGGCTCGGAGTCCGTCAGGACGCCGTCCATGTCGAAGATGACGGCGTCGACGTCGGTGTGCGCGCTCAGACGGGTCGCCGTCCCTGAATGATGCGAATCAGAACGATGACGATTGCGATGATGAGCAGCAGGTGGATGTAGCCGCCGAGCGTGTACGAGCTGACCAGGCCAAGCGCCCAGAGCACCAGCAGGATCACGAAGATGGTCCAGAGCATGAGCAGGTCCTCCACGACCACGGGGTGCAGCGAACGTGCCAGTTCAGCGCTGCTCACGACTTAGCGCGTACTGCAGCAGAGTGACCTTCGAAACGGATTCCGTGATCTCCCCATCGAGCGCCATGCGTAGGGCATCGGAGAGCGGCACGACCGCGCGCTCGAGGAACTCATCGTCGTCAGCCGGCAAGGGATCCGGCGTGAGCCCGTCGGCGACGTAGCACCAGGCCACTTCGTCGAGGTACGCGTTGGACGGCCAGAATCGCGTCAGGAACGTCAGGCGCGCCGCGCGGTAGCCGCCCTCTTCGCGCAGCTCGCGCTGCGCCGCGACGTCGGGGGCTTCGCCGGGCAGCGCGCCGCCGCCGGGCAGCTCCCACGACTGCGCGCGCGGCAGATGGCGGAACTGGCGCACGAGCACGATGCGATCCGGCTCGACGAAGCCGAGGACGCCGACCGTCACGCCGACGGCGAGCACGGGATACGCGCGCTCCGTACCGTCGGGCAGGCGCCAGCCGTCCTCGCGCAGCGCAAGCTTTCCGTGAGACCAGCGGACGTGTGAGACGCGCGGGGTCCACGGGGCGGCCACGCGCCGTATGTTATCGTAAGGTCGCCATGGCGAGAGAGCGACACCTCGAAGGTTTGTTCAAGCGCCTCGTGCAGACAATCGAAGCGTCGCTGTCCGCGACCGATGCCGCGCGCGACGCCGTGCAGGAGATCCTCAAGCGTGGCGCCGATACCGGCATCTTCTTCGCCGGCGCCAAGAGTCGGGGCTTTTCCTCCGAGCTGACCGCGCAGGACAAGGAGTTCCTTCGGGCCGTCTCGATCAAGCCGGAGCGGTAGTGGCCGTGCGCGTCGTGCTGCTGCTCGTCGTGGCGATCGTCGTCCTCACCGTCGTCCTGCCGCTGCTCCGTCGTCCCCCGCTGCGAAGCGGGCGCCCCCCGGCCATGCTGACCGACGAGCTCGTCAAGGATCCCGTCTGTCAGACGTACGTCGTGCGCTCGCGTGCGGTGCGCGGCCGCGGGGGCGACAGCGCTCCGTACTTCTGCAGCGAGGAGTGCGCGCGCCGCTACGCCGGATAGCGTGAGCGACCGCCATCCCGATCCCTGGCGCGCCGTCGACGCGCAGCCGACGGCGGAGACGATGGCGGCCGCCCTCGAGGTGCGCGGGCACACGCCGAGCCAGATCCGGCTGCGCAGGCGCTTCTTGAAGTGGGTGCCGGTGCGCGAGAGGGATCGCGTACTGGAGGTTGGCTGCGGCACCGGCGTCGTCGCTCGCGATCTCGCCGCGCTCGTGGGCCGCCGCGGCGCCGTCACGGCCGTCGATCCAAGCGCCACGCTGCTCGCCCGCGCGCGGTCGCTCTCGCGCGATGCGGCCGGCGCGCGGATCGCGTTCCGGCACGCCGACGGACACCGGCTGCCGTTCGCCGATCGCCGCTTCGACGCCGTGCTCGCCATCACGGTCATTCTTCACGTCGAAGATCCGCTGCGCGTCGTCAAGGAGATGGTGCGCGTGGCACGCCCCGGCGGCCGCGTCGCGCTGCAGGACCAGGACTTCGGGCTCGTCGGCGCGGCGCACCCCGATCGTGAGTTGACGGCGCGTATTCTCGACGGTGTGGCCGCGCGCATCTATGCCGAACCGCACAGCGGACGGCGCCTGGGCGGGCTGCTGCGCGCGGCAGGCTTGCGCAACGTTCGCATGCTCGCCGACGTGTACCAGGACACGACGCTCACCCGCTTCTCGCGGAATTTCCTGGAGCGGCGCGCGGAGAACGCCGTGCGGTTCGGCATCGTCGATGCGCCGACGGCGGAGCGCTGGCTCGACGGGTTCAACGCACTCTACGCCGAGGGCAACTTCGTCCTCACCATGCAGTACTTCGGCGCCTGCGGCCTCGCGCCTGATGGGCCCCGCCGGTGAGGCGGTACGGCGTGGCCGCCGCCGCCGTGCTGATCGGTATCGTCATGGCAACGAGCGCCCGCTTCGGCGACGCGCAGGCTCCGAGCACGCCGCGCGTGGACGGCGCGGCCGCGCTGCGCCACGTGGAGCGTCTGGTCGCCATCGGCCCTCGCGTGGCCGGCTCGCCCGGTGGTGCGCGCGCGCGGGACTACATCGTCGGTGAGCTGCGCCGGGGGGGCATCGCGGCGGACACGCAGCCGTTCGAGGCCAACACGCCGCTCGGATCGATACGCATGGCCAACATCATCGCGCGGCTGCCCGGTCGCCGGGCCGACGTGATCGCGCTGGCCGGCCACTACGACACGAAGCTGTTCAAGAGCTTCCGCTTCGTGGGCGCCAACGACGGCGGATCGAGCGCCGCGCTGCTGATCGAGCTCGCGCGGCGGCTCGCGAAGACGCCGCGCGACTACACGGTGTGGGTCATCTGGTTCGACGGTGAGGAAGCGTTCGAAACGTGGACGGCGACCGACAGCCTCTACGGCTCGCGCCATCTCGCCGCCGAGCTCGGGCGCACCGGGCGGCTGCCGCGCGCACTGGTGCTGGTGGATATGATCGGCGACCGCGATCTCAACATTCGTCGCGAGAGCTATTCCACTCCGTGGCTGACGGACATCCTCTGGGCGAGCGCAGCACGCCTCGGCTACGGCAAGCATTTCGCGAGCGACCCCATGCCGGTGGAGGACGATCACGCACCGTTCTTGAAGGCCGGCGTGCCGGCGGCGCTGATGATCGACTTCGACTATCCGCCCTGGCACACCCCGGACGACACGCTCGACAAAGTCTCCGCGCAAAGCCTGACCGTCGTCGGTGACGTGGTACTCGACGCGCTGCCCTCGATCGAGCAGTACCTCACCACGCAGTCGTCGAGGACGCGATGAGCGGGGCGGTATAATTCGGCATGCCTCGCGTCCGAGAGATCACCGAGCCCGGCGACGATCCGATCCTGAACGAGGCGTTCGCCAAGGAGACCGAGACCTTCGGTGCGGTGTTCAACACCACGAAGGTTCAGGCGCACACACCCGGCATCATGAAGGCCGCCAAGGCACTCTCGGCGGCGGTCGATCGCTCGGGACTCCTGCCGCGCGACCTGCTCCCGCTCGTGTATCTGCGCGTGGCGCTCATCAATGGCTGTCCATTCTGAATCGACATTAACTCGTCCCGCGGTCTGCGGGAAGGCGTCTCGGATGACAAGCTGCGCGCGATCACGTCGTTCGCGACCAGCGCGCATTACTCCGCGCCGGAGCGCGCGGCGCTGGCCTACGCGGAGGCGATGACCATCACCGGCCAGAAGGTATCCGACGAGCTTTTCGCGAAGGTGCGGCAGCACTTCTCGGAGGCGCAGATCGTCGAGCTGACCGCCGCGGTCGCACTGGAGAACTTCCGCAGCAAGTTCAACGTCGCCCTGGGCGTCGAGAGCCAGGGGTTCTGCGTGCTCAAGTAAGGGCTCGACCGACGCGCGTCGTCGTCGGCATGCACGCGCTCCCCGCCAGTGCCCGCTGCGCATCTGCGCGCAGCGTGGCAGTGCGCACGATGAACGCGGCGACGAGCAAGATCATGACCACGATGACGATGACGAGAACGTGCTGGCCGGGCTCCGTCGACGATCGTGTCGTTGCCATGTCCGCCTCCATTCGGCGCCGGGCTTGTACGTGTGATGACCGAGTCTGCCGGCTGAACGCACGAGCCGTGCCACGCGTGCCGCGACACGTGACGACGCGCAATTGGTATTCGACGGCGAGCCGCCTCTTCGTCCTCGGGACACCGCAGCGACGGCGAAGTGCCCGCGCGCGGTCCGTCGGCGACCCAAAACGCCCGACGGCAACGCACCGCTGACGGTGTGATCAGCGCTCGATGGGACGAGCGGCACGTCCTGCCGCTCGCCATGTTCTTCGGCTCGTTCTCGTGGTCGTTCGTCTACATCAGCCTGCCCTTCCACATCCAGCGCATCTCGACGTGGGATGCCGCCGGCACGCTGACGTGGACGGGCTGGATCATGGGCATTACCCCGCTGGCGACCGTGGCCACCGCGCCGCTGTGGGGACGGCATGCCGATCGTGGCAACCCGAAGACGCTCTATGCGGTTGTGCAAGTCGCCCAGGGCATCGCATTTCTCGGCACCGCGGTAGCTCGCACGCTGATGGAGCTGTTCGTGTGTCGTGCGGTGCTCGGCGTGACGGGGGCGGCCTCGACGTTCGCGTTCGTGAGCGCGGGCCGCTCGGACGACCCGCGAGACGTGCGGCGCCAGGTGGCGGCCATCCAGTCCGGGATGACCATCGGCCAGGTGATCGGACCGCTCGTCGGCGCCATCGCGGCGGCGCGCCTGGGATTTCGTGCATCCTTCGTGGTCGGCGCGGTCATCCTCTTCGGCTGTGGCGCGCTCGTGCGCTGGGGGGTGCCCGATCCAACGGGCGCGCCGACGTCGGCGACGACGGCGGCACGACCCGATTGGCGCGATGTGCTCGGCGTCGCCGGTATCGTGCTGGGCGGCTCGACGCAGATCTTCTTTCTTACCTCGATCCTGCCGCAGATCCTTCCGGCGCTCGGGATCGCTGACGATCGCACCCTGGAGGTCGGTGGTCTCGTGATCTTCGCGTCCGCCGTCGCCGCGGCGCTGGGCTCGGTGCTGGCCTCGCGTCTCGCCGACCTCGTCCCAGAGCGTCGGCTCGTCCCGGGGCTGCTCGTGCTTTCATCCGTGTTCGTCATCGCGCTCGCGCCGGTGCACAACGTGTGGGTCTATGGCGCGCTGCGCTTCCTTCAGGTGTTGTGCATCGCGCCGGTGTTCCCACTCGCCGTCGCCCGCATCGCACAGACGGCTGGCGGCGTCGCCATCGGCATCGTCAACTCCGCGCGGATCGGTGCGGCGTTCATCGGGCCCGTGCTCGCGACGACGCTGCTCGCGTGGTCGGCACCGACGGCGCTCTACGCCGCGCTGGCCCTCGTCGGGTTGGCGTGCGTGCCGATGGCGCGCGCGGTCGGCACACGGCCCCGCCGCGAGCGGCACGCGTGAGCCGGCCGCTCGTCGATATCCGCCTCGAGGCGCTCGCGACGCGCGGCGGCGTGCCGCCCGGGCTCACGGGCATCAACGTCCACGTGCGGTATGGCGAGTTCTTCACGTTTCTCGGTCCGCCGCACTCCGGCAAGACGGACGTGCTGCGCGCCATCGCGGGATTCATGACACCGAGCGCGGGCCGTGTGCTCGTCGATGGGCACGACCTCGGCGCGCTGCCGCCGGGCGCGCGTTCGATCGGCTACGTGTTCCAGGAGGGCGCGCTGTGGCGGCACATGAGCGTCCGTGAACACGTGGCATTCGGCCTCGAGCAGCAGGGGATGGATGCGGCCGAGGTGGGTCGCCGGGTCGAGACTGTCCTGACGCGGCTCGTGCTCGTGGCCGTCGCCGATCGGCGGCCACCGGACCTGACGCTGGAGCAGCGACGTCGGCTGGCACTGGCACGGGCGCTGGCGCCCGAGCCGCGAGTATTGCTGCTGGACGAGCCGCTGGCGCACCTCGATCCGCTCACGCGCAAGACGCTGCGTCTCGAGCTTGCAAAGCTGCACCGCGACCTTGCTGTGACGACGATTCACGTCACGCGCGACGCCGCGGATGCGCTCGCGCTGTCCGACCGTCTCGCGGTGCTCCACGAAGGGCAGGTCGCGCAGCTCGGTGAGCCGGCCGACGTCTACCAGCACCCGCGCACGCGCGTGGTGGCCGAGGCGCTCGGGCCGGCGAACTTCCTGCCTGTGCGCGTCGTCGAGGTGCGCGATCTCGGCGTGGTCGTCGAGACGGAGGGGGGCCATCGCGTGCCTGTGGCGGGGATCGGCGACTATCGGGACGGCAGTCGTGGCTTGCTCGTGCTCCGCCCAGAGCTCCTGTCGATGAGCGACGTCGCGATGGGCCGCGGACCCGGGCTCCCCGGGATTGTCGCGCTGCGGGTCTTCGAGGGCGCCCGGCAGCTCTACGAGGTCGACATTGGCGGCGCCATGCCCGTGCGCGTCGAGCTGCCGTCACAGCACGAAAGCCGGGTGTTCCGGGTCGGCGAGCGCGTGCGCGTCGAGCTGTCCAGCGAGACGGTGGTCCTGGTTCCGGACGCCCCGTGAGTTCGAGCGCCGGCTTCGGCGGCGCCAATCCTGTTCTGGGGGAGGCATCGGAGGGGGCCGTCGCGGGCCTCCGAATTTAAAGCGTGTAGGTCTTGTCCTGCTCGACGAGCGTGATGCGGGCGGGATCGACGCTTGATAGCTCCTCGGCGATCTCTTCGTAGAACTGCGGCTTGACGTGGTAGATCCAGATCGGCAGGTCGGCCGGAAGCTTGTCGATCTCGCGGCGGATGAGATCCGGCGTCATGTGTCCGGCCACGGCGGCCAGCTCTTGCATCCGGTTCGGAAAGGCGCACTCGATGAGCGCCGCCCGCAGGCCGCGCAGCCCGCGCGCCGCCTTCCACAGCGCGTCCGTCGGCCCCGTGTCGCCAGAGTAAATGAAGCCGGTCGTGCCGTCGTGGACGATGAACCCGGAGGTCGGCACGGCGTGGTTGACCGCGACCGGGGTGACCCACACGTCGCCGACCCGCTGCTCGGCTTCCTCGACGAGCGTCCGGTACTTCATCACTGGCGCGCCCGTCGGGATCTGTGAGAAGTCGGGCCAGGCGAGATTGTTGAATACGCCGGTGCGCAGAGCGCTCACGACGGGCTCGAGGCTCGCAACGGTGAGCGGGGCACGGATTCCGGAAAACGCGAGTGTCTCGGTTAGAAAGGCGAGGCCAACGACGTGGTCCAGGTGGGAATGACTGATGAGGGCATGCTCGACATGGACTTGCTCGGACAGCGTCAGGGCACCACCCACAGTTCCCCCGTCGACCAGGATGTGATCGTTCAGGAGAAAGGAGGTGGGACGATGACCGAGTCCTTCGGCTCCATAGGCGCCGAGCACCCGTATTTTCATTCCCGCCGGATACTAGCATACATTGATAAAGATGACGGCCTCTTGGCGGTGGCTGCGGGGCGTCGGTCGCAAGCACCTGGCGGGCATCCTGGCGGGCCTGGCCATCGTCGGACTGGTCGAGCTCGCCGGCCTCGCCGGGTTCGGTGCCTTTGAGGGGCTGGAGTACTGGTCGCTCGACCGGTTCTTCGAGTTGCGCGGCCAGCTCGAGCCGACACTCCCCGTCGTGATCGTGACCATTGATGAATCAACCTTCACCGAGCTCCACAAGCAGTGGCCGTTTGCCCGCGCACTCCACGCGCAGTTGATCAGGAACCTCATGGCGGGCAAGCCGCGTCTAATCGCGTTCGACGTCATCTTCGATACGCCGTCGTCGGCCGGTCCTGAAGACGATAACGTCTTCGCCGAAGCAATCGCGTCGGCTGGCAACGTCGTCCTCGCGGCGGCGTTCGAGACCGATGAGCAGAGGGATGTTCGAGGCGACGACGGACGGACGTTCAAGGTCGACCGCGGGGTAACGGTCCTGCCACTCGAGATGTTCACACGCGGTGCCGCAGCCGTCGCCGCGATCAACGCGTACACAGAACGGGGGGCGTATGTCCGGCGTGTCGGGCTACAGCTGACTCCGGACGACCGCCGAGTTCCACCGATGCCGTTGTTCGACGCCGCGCTGCACACGTTGCTCGCGAAGTCACGTTATCCCGTTGCGCCGCTCCCGAAAACGCCCGTTCTCATTTATTTCCGCGGGAAACCGAACACGTATCCGTGGTTCTCCTACCACAGAGTGCTGCGAGGGGAGGTCGATGCGGCGGAGTGGAAGGACAAGATCGTACTGATAGGTCCCACGAGCCCGATCTTGCAGGATCTTTTCGCGACGCCGTTCGCTGGTAGCCGGATCATGCCCGGTGTCGAGATCCACGCGAACGCCCTGGAGACGCTCGTGCGCGGCGACTATATCCGCGAAATGCCGCCGGCGATCTCCATCGTGCTCGCGTTCCTGGCGGCAATCGTCGGCTGTGCGCTGGTCGTGAGGCTCCGCGCGTTCGGGGCTTTCCTTGCGGTCGTCGGTGTCTGGGTACTGCTGACGGCCGCGGCGTTCGTGGCCTTCGTGCTCCTCCACTTATGGATTCGCGGCATGCTGGCCGGGACGGTCGCAGTCGCGCTCGGCCTTGGCTACTTCGCTACCGTCGTCGAACACTTCGTGCGCGAGCAGCGCGACCGGCGGCGCCTGCAGCAGTTCTTCTCGCCGGACGTCGCGCGCGAGGTCATGCGCCACAAGGACGAGGGCAGCCTCACGACGAGACGCCGGCTGGTGACCGTGCTGTTCTCGGACATCCGCGGATTCACGACGCTGTCAGAGCAGCTGCAGCCGGAACAGGTGGCCGAGATGCTGCGCGAGTATCTCAGCGCGATGACCGAAATCGTCTTTCGGTACGAAGGCACCGTCGACAAATACGTCGGCGACTGTGTCATGGCGCTCTACAACGCGCCGCTCGAGGATCCCGAGCATGCGGTGAAGGCCGTCCGCACCGCGCTGGAGTTCCAGGAGCGGACGCTGGCGTTGTCCGCGCGCTGGGAGCAGAAGCTCGGCATCACGATCCGCAACGGCGTCGGCATCAACACCGGCGAGGCCGTCGTCGGCACGCTCGGATCGAAACAGCGCCTCGAATACACGGCTATCGGTGACACGATCAACCTGGGGGCACGACTCGAGTCGCTGACGAAGGACTACACGACCAACATCATCATCAGCGAGTCGACGTATGCGCTGGTGAAGGATCACTTCGTCACCAAGGAGCTCGGCGACGTCACCGTGAAGGGCAAGACCCAGCCCGTGAAGATCTACGCGGTGTTGCCGAGCAATATCCGCAAGCATCCGCGCGCCACGCTCGACGC
>Ga0310810_10007993_pt1 | contig 12129 bp, 11 predicted proteins | sample NCmetagenome_FD_207641 | JGI IMG/M metagenome (GOLD analysis project Ga0310810, IMG submission 207641) | Soil microbial communities from experimental microcosm in Duke University, North Carolina, United States - NC | ecosystem: Engineered > Artificial ecosystem > Soil microcosm > Unclassified ...
GGCGGGTTTCTCGTCTCGGTGTTCACGCCGTCGGAGGAGCGCCAGGAGCTCGCGGCGCGCCTGCTCCGCGAGCACGGTGGCCGCTCGGTGCGGTACTTCGGCCGGTACACGATCCAGACGCCGACGCGCGCCGACTGACGGCGCGCGACGCTCGGAACGCCGGGGGTGAGGTTCGCCCTCGTTCCGAACGACGGGCGCCTCATGAGGCGGGCCGGGAACGTGCCGGGAGATCACGCGCTACTCGGTGCATGGCATCGAACGAACCGCTCGTCGCCCGCTGGGCGCTGCTCCCGCTGCGCCTCGTGGTGGGGTTCGGTTTCGTCGCGCACGGCATGGCGAAGCTCGGCCGAGGTCCCGCGGGGTTCGGGCGATTGCTGCACCAGATCGGAGTCCCCGTTCCGCTCGCGAGCGCGTGGGCCGTCACGCTGCTCGAGATCCTCGGCGGACTGGCGCTGCTCGCCGGCGCGTTCGTCGCCGTCGCGAGCGTGCCGCTCCTCTGCTCGATGCTCGTGGCGATGGTCACGATCCACTGGCGCTACGGCTTCAGCGCGATCAACACCACCGGGCTCACGCCGCAGGGCCCGACGTTCGGGCCGCCGGGCTACGAGGTCAATCTGCTGTACATCGGCGCGCTGCTCGCCTTGATCGTCGCGGGAGCGGGACCGCTGTCCGTCGACGGCTGGATCGCGCGCCGGCGGAGGCCGCGAGGCGACGCGGTCGGGCGTCCGAGGAGATGAGCGGGCGCTCGTCGTCGGTGGCGCGCACCGCGCGCACTATGCTCGCGCCGCCGCCGCGGTGCTCCGGCGCGGCAACGTCACCGTGAACGTCGAGCCGGCGCCGACGGCACTTCGCACGGAGAGCTCGCCGCCGAGTGCGCGCGTGAGATCGCGGCTGATCGCGAGCCCGAGTCCCACCCCGTCCGCCGGCCGCGTGTAGTCGGACCGCACCTGCACGAACGGCTCGAAGATGCTGGACAGCTTGTCCTCGGGTATGCCGTCGCCGGTGTCCGCGACGCGGATGGCCACCGACTCCGCCGACTGGGCGCAGTCGACCTCGATGCGGCCTCCCGGCGGCGTGAACTTGATCGCGTTCGACACGAGGTTGATCAGGACCTGCAGCAGCTTCTCGCGATCCGTCCAGACGGCGACGTCCGCGGCGCATTCGGCGACCCGGCACGCGATCCCCTTGGCCTGCGTCTGCGGCTCCGTGAGGGAGGCGAGCGTCTCGAAGACCGGCTGCAGGGGCACGTCCTGCATCCCGAGCGAGAGCGCGCCGGACTCGAGACGCGCGAAGTTCATCACGTCGTTGATGAGGCCGAGCAGGTGCCGCTGCGCGCGGCGAATGCGCGCGAGATCCTCGAGCTGGCCCGGGGAGAGCGGGCCGCGCAGCCCCATCTCCAGTAGCTGCACGTAGCCCGAGATCGCGTTCAGCGGCGTGCGCAGCTCGTGCGACATCACCGCGAGGAACTTCGTCTTGGCGGCGTTCGCTGCTTCCGCTTCCGCACGGGCGAGCCGCTCGGACTCCAGCTGGTGGGCGCGCTCCGCGGCCTCGCGCTGCGCGGTGACGTCCGAGCCGAAGAGGACGATCTCCTCGAGCGCGCCGTCGAGGCCGCGCCGGTTGGCGGAATTCCACGAGAACCAGCGGATCCCGGCGTCCGCGCCGCGCACGGGGAGCTCGACGCCGGTGATCTCCCCGGCCTGCAGCCGCCGGCGCGCGTCGTCGCGACGCGCGACCCACCAGGCGTCCGGCGCGGCGATCAGCGACTCCCAGAAGTGCATGCCGACGAGCGCATCGGGCGCGAAGCCGAGACAGGTGTGCGCCGCCGCGTTGACGAATCGCACGATGCCGTCGGTGGACAGCTCGCAGACCAGCGCGGGGCTGCGCTCCACGATGTCGCGGTATCGCGCCTCGGAGCGCGCGAGAGCATGCTGGGCGTGGCTGAGGAGGATGGGGGCCGCGGTGCGGGGATCGACGACGGCGTCGATCTCTCCTCCGGCCATCTCCTGCAGCGCGTGCTCCGCGTGCTGCAGGCGCTCGACGAGCGACTCCACCTCGGCGCGGTAGCGCTCGATCCCGCGGACGAGGTTGGTGCGGCCCGCGCCGTCGACGCGCGGGTGACCGGCGCGCGGCGCGTCAGCCATGCGTGCCCTCCGCCGACCGCGGTGCGTCGAGCCCGAGCGTCTGCGCGACGCGCTCCACGCTGGCCAGCGTCCCCACGATGATCTCCGTCGGATCGGGTGCCAGCTTGAGCAGCGTCGGCGTCACGAGCACGCCTTCCTCGAACGCACGCAGAGGATCGAGCAGACAGTCGACGACCTCGACGTCGCCTTCCGGGACGTGATAGCGCTGCACCAGCGCACGCAGGTTCGCGCGCGCCTGCGCCGAGTTGGGCGCGTTGCCGGCCACGAAGAGCCGGAGCCGGAGCGGGTGGCCCGTACGCTCTCCGGCCGCGCCGCTCCGCGACGTGAGTTCCGTCGAGCCGCTCATGATCCGCTCGTCACCAGCGACGACTCAGCCGTGCGCCGGTGCGCGGGTGATGCCGGCGTCCCCGTCATCGTCCGGCGAGTCGGCCTGCGCGGGCGCGGACGCGCCGCGCCGCTCGAGACGCTGCCGTCGCAGGGCGCTCCCCTGCGAGCGCCGCGCGCTCTCCTCGTCCTCCGCGAGCGCCAGCTCCGCGCGCCGGTATTCGAGCTCGTGCTCGAGCGCGGCGATGCGCGCCGTGGTCTCGGCCTCCGCGTGCTCCATCTGCGCGCGGCGCCGTGCCGCGTCGGCCGCCCGGCGACGCTCGTCGGCGCGCTCCTCCTCCTCCCGCTCCCACCGCGCCGTGCCGACGAGCACCTCGCCGCGCGCCGCGTAGACCTCGGCGAGCGTCACGCCGTCGTCGCCGAGCACGAGCTCGCGCACCTGGTTCGAGTGACGCGTGCCGCGCGACTTGATGATGGTGAGGGTTCGATTGCGCTCGCCGCCGTGCACCACGTAGGCGAGCTGCATCCAGGTGTCGGCGATGGTGGAGATCTGCATCATCGTCGTCTCCTCCAGCGCGTCGGCGCCATTCACGAGGCTCGTGCAGAGCACCGTGATGCCGCGCGCGCGCGCCGCGTCGAGGAGGCGAAGCGCGGCGTGCGTCGCGGCCATCTGCCCACCCGACTTGGCCAGCGCCGAGATCGGATCGACGACGAGCACCGACGGACGCTGCGTGTCGAGCAGGCGGCGCAGGTGCACGAGGTGCTCCTCCGCGCCGCGCGCTTCGGTGCGCACGGCGTAGATCTCCAGCAGGCCGGCGGCGCGGGGGGCGCGGAGATCGATCCGCACCGAGCGCAGGTTGCGCGCGATCTGACTGCCGCTCTCGTCGAAGCTGACGAACAGCGCCCGCTCGCCCCGCGCGCACGCCGCGGCGACGAACGCGCCGGCGAGCGTCGTCTTCGCCGTGCCGGGAGCGCCGGTGATCAGCGTGACCGATTCACGGAAGTAGCCGCCGCCGAGCATCGCGTCGAGCCGCGGCAGGCCGCTCGAGATCCGCTCGTGCGCGGCCTCGCGCGCCAGCGCGGGGGCCGCGAAGGTGCCGACGTCGATCCCGTCGGCGCTGATGACCATCGGAAACTCCCCCTCGGCGAACGACGAGCCGCGGTACTTGAGCAGCCGCAAGGTGCGCAGCGCCACCCGATCGATGAGCCGGTTCTGGAGCACGACGACGCAATCGACCATGAACTGGAGGAAGGCGTAGCGCTCCGAGCTCAGCCGGTCACCGGCGTCGGACTTCGCGGTGATCACCGCGGTCAGGTCTCGCCGATGCAACCATTCCTGGATGCGATACACCTCGCGTCGTTCGGCGATGGGATCGCCGAGCACCGTGAGCAGGACGTCGAGCCCGTCGAGAACGATCCGTCGCGCGCCCATGGCTTCGACCTTCGCGTCGAGGGCGGCGAGCATCGCCACGAGGTCGAACGGTCCGTCCCGGACGACGGCCGCGGGAAGTTGGGCGTCGAGAAAGAAGAGCTGCTCCCGCTCCAGCGCGGGGAGGTCCCAGCCGAAGGTGGCGGCGTTGGCGACGATCTGGCGCGAGTTCTCCTCGAAGGCGACGAAGATCGCCGGCTCGTGGTGGTGGCGGGCGCCGTTCACCAGCGCCTCGAGCGCGAAGACCGTCTTGCCGGCACCCGGTCCGCCGACGACGAGCGTCGTGCGACGGCACGGCAGACCGCCGTGCGTGATCTCGTCGAACCCCGAGATCCCGGTCTGCGCCTTCTCGATCGCGCCGCGCTCCACGCGCGAAGCGTCGCTCGTCACTACCGCGTTCGCGGCAACCGGTGGGTGGTCGCTGGATGCGGACATCCGTCCTTCGCCCGTCGTTCGGAAATGTGTGGGAACACGCCTCGACGTCCGGCATCGATCGCAGTGAGCCGCGAACGCGCCATCCGGAGCCGGGGACGGGGGCTCGACGAGCATCCAACCGCTCGCCGCCAACCCGCCCCATCAGCGCGGGGCGACAAAAGCACCTTGTGTGCCACCGCGACCAGGGCCAGACTGGCGAGCGCGCCGGCGCAACTTCCGTCATGAACCACGTCGACCTGCCCGTCCACATCGCGACCAGCACACTCGTGCTGGTGCTCGATCTGTGCGGCACCTTCGTCTTCGCGTTGAGCGGCGCCGCGGCGGGAATCCGGCACCGGTTCGACGTGTTCGGCGTGCTCGTGGTCTCGTTCGCCGCGGCGAACTCCGGCGGGATCATCCGGGACCTTCTGATCGGCGCCGTTCCACCGCCGGGGATCTCGGACTGGCGATACGTCGGCGTCTCCGTGCTCGCCGGGCTCGCGACCTTCTACTGGGGCGCGAGCTTCTATCGGATGCGCAACTCCGTGCTGATGCTCGACGCCGGCGGCCTGGCGCTCTTCGCCGTCTCCGGTGCGCAGAAGGCGATCGATTTCCATCTCGGCCCCGTCACCGCGGTACTGCTGGGCATGCTCACGGGAATCGGTGGTGGGATGGTGCGCGACGTGCTGTCGGCGGAGGCGCCGGCGGTGCTGCGCGGCGACGTGTACGCCGTGGCCGCGCTGGCGGGCGCGGCGGTCGTCGTGGCCGGCCGGGTGCTGCACCTGCCGGGCACGGCGGCGACGCTCGTCGGCGCGGGGCTCTGCTTCGCCATACGATTCGCGGCGATTCGGAACGGCTGGCAGCTTCCGGTCGCCAGCCGGGCTCCGTCGTCGCTTCCGCGCGACGAGGCACGATGACTGCTACCCTCCTGCGGTAAGGGAACGTCCAGCGCTCCCGACGGTCGGCGTCGCGTGAACGGCGACGTCGAACCCACGCTTCAGATCGGAGTGACGACGCATGCGTCCCCTTGCCCTCGGCACCGTACTGGCCGCGACGGATCTGCGCCCCGAATCGGACGTCGCGCTGGAGACGGCGCATCGCCTCGCGCGGGCCGCCGGGGCGAGGCTCCACGTCGTCCACGCCGACGACCCCACGTCGTCCGCCGAGCGGGCGCTCTCGTCACGCCAGCCGGCAAGCGCTCGCCTCGCCGATTCGCTCCGCCGCTCGGGGATTCGTGAGCGCGACGCGAAGGTGCACGTCGTGGCCGGTCCCGCCGCCCCTTCGATTCGTGCGCTCGCGGAGCTGATCGGCGCGGACGTCGTCGTCGTCGGCCCGCATCGGCGAGAGGAGCACGCGAATGCATCCGCGCGTCTCGGGGGAACGGCGCGCGCGATCGTCGCCGGCGCGACGGCCCCGTGCCTCGCCGTCGTGAGCCCGCTCCGGCTCCCGCTCGAGCGCGTGCTCGTGCCGATCGACCTGTCCGACGGCGCGCGTGGCGCGCTGCTCGTCGCGCTCTCCTGGGCATCGGCGCTGCGCAAGGGCGTGGCGCCGGAGGGGAACACGATCCTGACCGCGATTCACGTCGCGGGCGCGGCGCAGGACGGCCAACCCGAGCGGACGTCGGTGCTCGACGACGAGCTGGAGCAGTTGCGTCACGACGCGGGAAGCTGGGCGGGCGTCGACATCGAGGGGATGACGATCGTCGCGTGGCCGAGCATTGCCGAGGCCATCGCGAAGTGCGCCGCGGACCGGGGCGCCGATCTGGTCGTCATCGGCACGCGCGGCCTCCCGCCGGAGGAAGCGACGCGATTGGGCTCGGTGTCCGGCGCCGTCGTCGAGCATTCGCCCGTCGCCGTGCTCCTCGTGCCTCCGAGCGTCTGGAAGTCGCACGACGGAAACGGCGCCGAGCGCGCATCCGTCACGGAAACCGGTCGTCGCTGAACCTTCTTCGCGCGAGATCATGAGCACGCACACCTCGACACCGAGCGACGCCGTCCTCGCGGATCTCCAGCCGCTGTTGCCCGAGCTGGAATCGCTGTACAAGGACGTGCACTCGCATCCCGAGCTCTCCATGCAGGAGGAGCGCACCGCCGCGCTGGCCGCCGACCGGCTGAAGGCCGCGGGCTACGAGGTCACCACCGGCGTCGGGAAGACGGGCGTCGTCGGCGTGCTGCGCAACGGCGACGGTCCCACCGTCATGCTGCGCGCCGACATGGACGCCCTGCCGGTGAAGGAGGCCACCGGCCTGCCCTACGCCAGCACGGTCACCGCCACCGACGCGCACGGCCACTCGACGCCGGTGATGCATGCGTGCGGCCACGACATGCACGTCGCCTGGCTCGCGGGAGCCAGCACCTTGCTCGCGCGGCATCGCGACGCCTGGAAGGGGACGTTGATGCCGGTCTTCCAGCCGGGCGAGGAGACGGCGCAGGGCGCGCAGGCGATGATCGACGACGGCATGTTCGCGCGCTTTCCGAAACCGGACGTCATCCTCGCCCAGCACGTCATGCCCAAGCCGGCCGGAGTCGTCAGCTCGCGCGAGGGCGTCGTGACGTCCGCCGGCGACTCCCTCCAGATCCGGCTCTTCGGCCGCGGCGCGCACGGCTCGATGCCGCAGGCGAGCATCGATCCCGTGGTGATGGCGGCGTCCATCGTGCTCCGCCTGCAAACCATCGTCTCGCGCGAGGTGGCGCCGAGCGACGCCGTGGTGGTGACGATCGGCGCCCTGCAGGCGGGCACGAAGGAGAACGTCATCCCCGACGAAGCGGTCATCAAGCTCAACGTGCGCACCTTCGACGACGCCGTGCGCACGCGCGTGCTCGCGGCGATCGAGCGGATCGTGAACGCGGAGGCACAGGCCTCCGGCGCGCCGAAGCCGCCGGAGCTCACCACGCTCGATCGCTATCGCATGGTGCAGAACGATCCCGACGCCACGCATCGCGTGCTCGACGCGTTCCGCGGGCACTTCGACGCCGACCGCGTGACCGGCACCAAGCCGACGACGGCCAGCGAAGACTTCGGCTCCTTCGGCGCCGAGTGGCCGGCGCCGTCGGTGTTCTGGTTCGTCGGCGGCACCGACCCGACGCTCTACGCGAAACTGAAGTCGGAGAATCGGCTCGGGGAGCTGCCGACGAATCACAACCCGCGCTTCGCGCCGGTGATCCGTCCGACGCTCGAGACGGGCGTCGAAGCCCTCGTCGTCGCCTCGCAGGCGTGGCTCTCCGCGTGACGCGCGACGCATCGCCGGCCACGGCGCACTCGCCTCGCGCATCGACCCGAGGGTGAGCGCGGACGCGCGGGACGCGGCGCCGGGCTCGGCCGGCAGCGATCGCCTGCTGTACGGCATGATCCTCGGCGTTCTCGCCTTCTGGCTGTTCGCCCAGACGGTGCTGAACATCGCGCCGGAGATGGCGGCGGATCTCGGCGTGCAGACGAGCGTGATGAACATCGCCGTCAGCATCACCGCGCTCTTCTCCGGCATCTTCATCGTCGTGCTCGGCGGCCTCGCCGATCGCGCGGGGCGCGTGAAGGTCGTGCAATGGGGATTCGTCCTCGGCATCGCCGGCGCGCTGCTCGTCGGCCTGGCGCCGTCGGGACCACTCGCGTCGGCGTTCCTCATCGCGGGGCGCATCTGCGAGGGCCTCTCGGCCGCGTGCATCATGCCGGCGAGCCTCGCGCTGGTGAAGGCCTACTGGTCGGGGGCCGAGCGCCAGCGCGCGGTGAGCCTCTGGTCGATGGGCTCGTGGGGCGGCTCGGGGTTCGCCGCGCTCTTCGGCGGGCTCGTGGCGGAGAACCTCGGGTGGCGCTGGATCTTCTTCGCGGCGGCGATCGTCTCCGTGATCGGCATGCTGATGGTGCGCGGCACGCCGGAGAGCCGCGCCGAGGGCCGACAGCACTACCAGCTCGACACGGTGGGGATCGCGACGTTCATGATCGCCATGGTCGCGCTCCAGGTGTTCGCCACGCAGGGCGCGAAGTTCGGCTGGACGAGCGCGGCGTCGCTCGCCCTGCTCGCCATCGCGATCGTCTTCGGCGTGATCTTCGTGCGCGTCGAGTCGCGCAACGCAAGCGCTTTCGTCGATTTCCGCCTGTTCCGGAACGCCACGTATACCGGTGCGACGATCTCCAACCTGCTGCTCAACGCCGTCGCCGGCATCCTGCTCGTCGCGATGTCGCTGGTGCAGATCGGCGGCGGGATGACCGCGCAGACGGCCGGCCTGCTGACGATCGGCTACGCGATCGCGATCGTGGCGTTCATCCGGGTGGGCGAGAAGCTCCTGCAGCGCTTCGGGCCGCGGAGGCCGATGATCTGGGGCTCGCTGATCGTCGGCGTGTCGATCGCGTTGCTGATGCCGACGAACGTCATGCTCGGCACCTACCGCATCCTCGCGGTGATCGCGTTCACCCTGTTCGGCGTCGGCCTCGGGTTCTACGCCACGCCGTCCACCGACGCGGCGCTGTCGAACCTGCCGGACGACCAGGCGGGCTCCGGCTCGGGCATCTACAAGATGGCGTCGTCGCTCGGCGCGTCGTTCGGCGTCGCGATCTCGGCGGCGATCTTCACGGCGCTCAGCGCGGATACCGCGCCGGCGAGCTGGGTTGCCGGCGCCCTCACCTTCGCCGGCCGGCAGAACAACCTCGCCGTGCGCGAGGCCGCGTTCGTCGCCTTCGCGGCGAACCTCCTCATGGTGGTGGCGGCGGTCGCCTCGATCATGCTGACCATTCCGCGCGACGGGGCGCGGGAGCGCGCTGCCCCCTAGTCACTTCGGCCGGACGCCGGATGCTCGACCACGGCGCCGGCCGCCATGCACTCGGCGCGGGGCGCCACATGATCGGGCCGCTCCCACTCCCCTTTTTCGTCGTTCGCTCGAATATTCTCGAACGCGAACGCCTGTCCCAACCTCGCTCGCGCCGTGTCACCGTCCCGCGAAGCGCATCATGGCCCTGAAGCGATCCGTCGCTGCCACTGATCCGGCCCCTCAAGCGGAGGGCGCCTTCCCGGTCTCCGCGTGGGTGGTCATCGCCGCATGGGCAGTCCCGGCGCTGCTCACGACGTTCGAGACGATGATGTTCTCGCGGTCGGAGGGAGGTCCGATCTCACTCTGGCGCGCACTCGTCGGCGGCGCCTCGGGATGGTCCGTGTGGGCGGCGTGCACCCCGCTCATCGCGCGGCTCGCGCGGCGCTTCCCGCTCACCCGCGACAGCCGGTGGCGGCCCGTCGCGGCACACGTCGGCGCCTTTCTCGTGGTGGACTTCGCGGCGTCCGCGGTGTGGGCCCTCGCGGCGACATGGGTGCGGCCCGTGCGCTTCACGACGGCATTCGGAAACTGGTTCATCGCGGCCCTGCCGTTCGCCGTCCTCGTCTACGCCGCGGTCGTGAGCGTATTCTACAGTCTCTCCGACCGCGCGCGGCTCCGCGATCGCGAGCGCGACGCCGCCCGGCTCGCGCAGCAGCTGAGCGAAGCGCAGCTCGCGTCGCTGCGCATGCAGCTTCGCCCGCACTTCCTCTTCAACAGCCTGAACGCGATCATGGCGCTCGTGCGCGATGGCGAGAGCTCGCGCGCGATCGAAGCGCTCGCCCTGCTCGGCGACATGCTGCGCGTCACCCTGCGCCAGGGGGCATCGCACCAGGTGGCGCTGGCGGAGGAGGTGGCGTTCACGCGCCGCTACCTCGAGCTGGAGCAGCTCCGCTTCGGCGAGCGGCTGCAGGTGACCTTCGACGTCCCCCCCGATCTGCTCGACGCGGCGGTGCCGCTGTTCGTGCTCCAGCCGTTCGTCGAGAACGCCATCAAGCACGGCATTCTCGACCGGCGGCGCGGCGGCACGATCGTCATCGCCGCGAGGGCGGAGGGCGCGCGGCTGCGCCTCTCGGTGCGGGACGATGGCGTCGGGCTCGCGCCCGGGTGGAACGACGGGAGCGGCGCCGGCGTCGGGCTGTCGAACGCCCGCACGCGGTTGCAGCGCCTCTACGACGGGCGCGCCACGCTCGACGTCGGCGCCGGCCCGGGTGGAGCGGGGGTGACCGTCGAGATCGTGCTCCCGTTCACGCGCGTCCGGGAAGGACCGATCGCCGATGTGACGGAAGCAGACTCGCAACCGGCGGTCGCCGGCCCGGCATGACGGTACGGGTCCTCATCGCGGACGACGAGCCGCTCGCGCGTCGCGCCCTGGCGCAGCTCCTCGCCACGCACGACGACGTGCAGCTCGTCGCCGAGTGCGCCGACGGCGCCGAGGTGCGCGCCGCGCTCATGCGCACGCCGGTGGACCTCGTGCTGCTGGACATCCGGATGCCCGAGCTCTCCGGGCTCGAGGTCGCCTCGCTGCTCACCGACGGCCGTCCGCTCGTCGTCTTCGTCACGGCGCACGAGGAGTTCGGCCTCCCCGCCTTCGATCGCGGCGCGGCCGACTATCTGCTCAAACCGGTCACGCTGCCCCGCCTGGACGTCGCCCTCGACCGCGTCCGCGCGCGGTTGGCGGCCGAGGACGAAGCGTCGCGGTATCGCGCTCTCGCCGGCGGGTCCGCATCGCGCCACGTCGATCGTCTCGTCGCGCGCGTCGGAGAGCGCGAGATCCTCATCCCGGTCGACGAGGTCGAGCTGATCGCGGCGGACGACGTCTACGCCGCGGTGCACGCCAACCGCCGTCGATACCTCGTCCGCACGCCGCTCGACGAGCTGGAGCGCTCGCTCTCGCCGGACCGGTTCGTGCGCGTGCACCGGTCCTACATCGTGCCGGTGGCCGGCGTGGTCGCCATCCACCACAGCGGGGGCAGCGTCGTGCTCGAGCTGCGCAACGGAGCGACGGTCCCCGTCAGCCGTCGCCGTCGTCCCGAGCTGGCGCGACTGCACCTACGCTAGACCGCCGCACCCGTCGCGACGCCCCCCCTGCTCGCGCCGTTCGCGACGAGAGCCCGACCGTTCGCGACACGGGCGCTGCACGTCGCGCGGCGGTGCTTCTACTCTGCTCCACGGAGCACACGCCTCGTCTCGTCCGAGCCGCCACCCGCGAGCATCGGTGGCGCCGAGCCGGGTGCGTGACGAGCGGAGGAGGCCGCATGACGTCGATCCACGAGTACGAGCACGAGCACGAGCGCGACCACGGAGAGCGACGCGAATCGTTCGCACGGAGTGATCGCGTGCGCCTCGACCTCGGCCAGCGGCGCGCCGTCGCCTGGCCGACCCTGGAGCCGAGCACCGCGCATCGGCCGGCGACGCCACAGCATGTCGCCGTGGTGCACACGGTGGACTCGATCCGGCTCATCGCGGTCGCACGCGACGAGCCGGCGCTGCTCCGGCAGGTCGCGGCGTACGTCGCCGCGAATGCGTGCGACCGCCTCTGGATGCAGGACGCCGCGCGGGTGCACGCCCTGCTCTCCGCGCGTGATCTGGAGGGGGCCGTGCGCGCCTATTTCGCGGCGGACGACACCCCCTGGGATCGCGACTGGCTCGTCATCGAATCCATCTGATGAAGCACGCTCCTCCAGCGCACTCACGCCCAGCGCATTCACGCCGAACCCCACTGTCCTCATGTCGCCGACCGAGCGTCGTCTCTGCCAGAGTGGGCTGCTGCTGTTCTTTCTCGGGCTCCCACTCGGCTTCGTCATTCACTCGCTGCCGAACCCGCGCGTCGGGCTCTCCGCGCACCTGAACGCGGTGCAGAGCGGGACCGCGCTGATGGTGCTCGGTCTCCTCTGGTCGCGCATCGATCTCGCGCCGCGCTACGCGACGGCGGTGGCGACCGGCCTGTCGCTCTCGTTCTGGGGGCTCGAGCTGCGCATCCTCGCGTCCGCGCTCGCGCGCTCGTCCGACGGACTCTTCATGC
>Ga0310810_10007994_pt1 | contig 12128 bp, 2 predicted proteins | sample NCmetagenome_FD_207641 | JGI IMG/M metagenome (GOLD analysis project Ga0310810, IMG submission 207641) | Soil microbial communities from experimental microcosm in Duke University, North Carolina, United States - NC | ecosystem: Engineered > Artificial ecosystem > Soil microcosm > Unclassified ...
TGCTGGCCGTTCCGGACGGCTTTCTGCATGCCGGCCCTCCTGGCGCGGGACATTTCACAAAGCTCGTTCATAACGGAATCGAATTCGGGATGCTGCAAGCCATCGGCGAAGGCATGGATCTGCTCGAGCATTACCCGGAACGATTGAACATTGCCGACGTGCTCCGGTGCTGGCGGAACGGTTCGGTGATCCGCTCCTGGCTGATCGATCTCATGGAGGAGGCCTATCGTTCAAACGGCGGGCTCGAAAAAATTCCTCCTTACGTCGAGGATACGGGCGAGGTCAACTGGCTGGTCGATGATGCGATTAAAATGGAAGTTCCGGTTCCCGTGATCGCGCAGGCCGTGATGCAGCTTTTCGCTTCCCGCGACGGCAAAAAAAACTGGGCGCGCGCGATCGCCATGATGAGGCACGGATTCGGAGGCCATCCCTACGGTCCTGATGAAGGGATTGCGCGTGAGCGCCGCAAAGGAAAAATCAAGGAATGAAGGAACTCAGGCGGGAAGGCGGCCTTCGAGCGCGCGGGCAAGCGTGGCCTGGTCCACGTATTCGAGATTGCTTCCGACAGGCACGCCGCGGGCAATGCGCGTGACCTGGATTTTCAAAGGTTTGAGCAGCTTGGAGATATAAAGGGCGGTGGTTTCGCCCTCGGTATTGGGATTCGTGGCGAGGATCACTTCCCGCACTGTCCCTTTCTTAACGCGCTCGACGAGGCCCGGGATCTGGATCTCGTCCGGGCCGATGCCGTCCAGCGCGGAAAGCGCGCCGAGCAGCACGTGGTAGGTGCCGAAAAAATGCTGGGTCTTCTCGACCGAAAGCACGTCCTTGGGATCTTCGACCACGCAGATCACGCCTTTGTCACGGCCGGGATTCGCGCAGATCTCGCAGATTTTCGCATTGGCGAAGTTATGGCAGATTTCGCAGAAGAAGATGTTTTCCTTGGCGTTCATCATCAGCGCCGAGAGGCGCTGCACTTCTTCGCGTTTGGATTTGAGGAGGTAGAAAACGATGCGTTCCGCGGACTTTCTTCCGATCCCCGGCAGCTTTGACAGCGCCTGCACGAGATCGCCCATCCACTCCGAATAGCCTCTCATGTCATTCTTTGCGGACGATCCGTCCGCCGTCAAAAATGTCGAGCGCCTTCATGATGATGTCCGGCAAGGGTCCGGCCTGTCCCGCAGCAGCGGGCGCGGGTTCGCCGTTTTCGGCGGGCGGGTCGGTCAGCTTCGTGATCACAAACTGGATACCCGCCCTTTTCCCGGTGATGGTCTCAAAGGCCTCTTCGACGAGTTTCTTGTTCGCGCTTTTATCGAGCGTCTCTTTGTGGAACTGGAATTCCGAAGGCAGCGCGAGCGTGACGAGCGCGCCGCTCGTTTCAACGGGCTGGGATTCGGAAAGGAAGATGCCGATGGACATGCGCTTGGCTTTGACGTATTCGACGATCTGGGCCCACGCGGCTTCCACTTCGGCCAGAGTCACGGCCTCGCCGGATGCGGCTTTGGCGGCGGGAGCCGCGGCTTCCCTAACGGCGGGCTGGCTTTTTTTTTCCGCGGCCGGAACCGGCGAAGGCGCGGCCTGGGTCCGGACCGGAGCGGGAGCTGAAGCCGGAGCCTGATACGTCCGTGGAGCGGCTTGCGCGGCCGCAGGCGCTGCGGGAACCGCGCTTTCCAGCGAACGCAGCCCGTCCAGATGCAGGAGCTTCAGCAGCGTCGTTTCGACGAGCAGCTTCGGGGGCGCGAGATTGCGCCGGAGCTGGCCTTGAAGATTGCCGATCAGGCTGAGTCCCATGAGCAGTTCGCCGCGCGTGAACAGGTCCTTGCGCTTTTTGAGCTGCTCGACGCCGTCTTCGGACATCTCGATGAATTCTCCCGGCTCCTGCGCGCATTGCAGGAGCAGCAGGTTGCGGAAAATTTCCAGGAGGCCTTTGGCAAATTGCATGAGGTCGCGGCCGCCCTGGTAAAGTTCCTCGATCATGGCAAAAAGCGCCTTGGCATCTTTGGCGGCCAGCGCTTCCAGCACCTTGAAATAAAGGTCTTCCGACGCCAGCCCCAAAAGGAAGAGGACGTCTTCTTCGTTGATCTTTTCGTCCGAAAAACTCGCGAGCTGATCGAGCAGCGTTTCCGCGTCGCGCAATCCGCCTTCGGAGGCCTTGGCCGCCAGGAAGAGCGCGTTCTTTTCGTATTTCAATTTTTCGCGCTTGGCGATCTCTTCGAGTTTCTTGGCGATCTCGGGCGTGGGAATGCGCTTGAAGTTGAAGCGCTGGCAGCGCGACAGGATCGTGAGCGGCACTTTGTGCGACTCGGTCGTGGCGAAAATGAATTTCACGTGCGGGGGCGGCTCTTCGAGGGTCTTCAGCAGCGCGTTAAACGCTTCGGTCGTGAGCATGTGGACTTCGTCGATGATGTAGATCTTGAAGTTGCCGTTCGCGGGCTTGAACTTCACGTTCTCGCGCAGGTTGCGGATTTCTTCGATGCCGCGGTTGGACGCGCCGTCGATTTCCAGCACGTCGAGAGACGTGGATTTCGCGATCTCCAGGCAGCTGTCGCATTTATCGCAGGGAATTTCCGCCGGCCCCTTCGCGCAGTTGAGCGCTTTGGCCAGGATGCGGGCGACGGACGTCTTGCCCACGCCGCGGGGCCCGGAAAAAAGAAAGCTCTGGGGGATGCGTTTCTGCCGGATCGCGTTCTTCAGGGTGGTGGTCACGGCGTCCTGCGCCACGACCTCTTCGAAATTCTGGGGCCTGAACTTCCGGGCGTAAATCACATAACTCATAAAGGCGCTCCTTATATAGAGGAAGGTCCGGGGTCCCGGTTGAGGGGTCTATTATACCGATGTTTCGGTGACTTGGCGCAAAAAACTTATTCTGTGTTTGAAAGGTTGAAAGATCGAAGAATTGCCTTTAGAATCACGTTCTTGCCCAATCTGATTTTGGTGGAGAGGTCGCATAACCCGGTATTGCACCAGTCTCGAAAACTGGCGGGAGCTTGCTCCCTTGAGAGTTCAAATCTCTCCCTCTCCGCCACTTTTTCCTACCAGGGAGAGATTTGAAGCGAGCGAACGCCGCCCTCATGGGCGGAAAAGGGCGTGCGCCAAAGGCCGCCCGGCAGTAAGCGAGGCGAGCCTACGCAGCCGAGCTCCCGCGAGGCATAGTAGGCAAATGCTTCTCCCCCGCTTTTTTCCCTGCCTTAAGCAAAGAAATACCCTTCCCTTAGATAAAGCTCTTTTGATTTCCGGGTTTTGGGCTGAGTTTACGCGGCCGAGGCGGCGATGAGGTCGGCGCGGTGCTCGCCGAGCATGCTCATGACGAGCGACGTGAGGTGATCCAACGCGTCGCGGCTGCGGGCGCGGAAATGATCGGTTTCGTACTGGGCCAGGCCGTTGACCGTGTTCTGGGAAAGAGCCTCGGCGCCGACGATAAGGGCGGCCGTGAAAAGCTTGCCGGCAACGGCCGTGTCGTCCTGGTCCCGGTACGTGACCTGAGTCTTGTCGTCATAACGGTCGGACGCCAGGAACTTGCCTTCGCTAACCACGGTGCCTGGCACGCCCACGGTCACGGACGGAGCGCCGGACAAGGCCGAGGCGTCGGGAAGCGACGCATTGTACAGCGTGATCTCGCTTCCGGAAATCCGGCGGCGGATCACATCTTTTTTGTGCAGGCCCATGGAATCGTAAATGCGGTCGAGCTTTGAAGCCAGCCCCGCGGGAACAGTGATGCGCACGATAAGATGCTTGTTGGCGCTGACCGCGTCGCGCACGGTTTTTAAAAGCCCGCGCACCACGGCTTCCGGGTTTTTCATGCGCAGGAGATCCTGCGGCGAAATCCTGTAATCGACGACCAGCGATTCGCGCAGCGTCAGGATCGAAGCAAAATGGTTCAGGGCTTCTTTGCCCGCGGCCGCGTCTTCACGCATGCGGACATCCAGCGCGGTTTCTTCCAGGACGTCTGCGAAGACGCGGGGAGACTTCAGGATCATGTCCACGGATTCATCGCGGAATTCCCCCAGCCCTCGGTAGAAATCGATCAGCTGCTGCGAGGCCTCGCGCAGTTCCGACAACAGCTCGACGCCATGACCCAGCGGAGCGATTTCGAGGTCAAAACCTTCGAACCCGTTGTTCAGCACGAGTTTGAAAGGCAATTCCACTTCCACGCTGCCTTCCAGCAGGTCGCGGATGCGCGTGCCGACATTCGTCACGGTCCCGTAATCTTCCGTCGGCGTATGAAGATCCGTGCTTTCCAGAACGCGCACGGTCGTTTCTTCCGTCGCGACGTCGACGTGCTGGATCAGACCGAATTCTTCGGCCCACATGTTGATCTGCGATTCGACCTCGAGCCAGGAGTGAACAATTTCGGTGGCGCGCATTTCGGATTTTCCTTCGAGCTTGGCCTCGATCTTGTCCAGACGCGCGCGGAAGCTGTCCACCTTCCGCTGGTCGGAAGGTTCGATGGCCGCGCTCGTTTCCCTTTCGAGATCGCGCAGGTACGTGTCGAAGCGTTCGAGATATTTCGCATAGTCTTGGGCGAATGCCGTCCAGATCGCGCCGCGGGCCGCTTTGTCTTTCGTACGGCTGACGAGCTCTTCCATCAGGATCAGGGCTTTCTCTCCGTGGAAAAGGAACGCCGGCGCCACTTTCTTCTTCTGATGCAGGGCAAGCCCCATGGTCTGGAGCGCGAGACGCGCCATTTTTTCCACGTCCACCGAAGGCTTGTTCGCGATGTCCTGCGTCTGCAGGATGAGCTTGACGCCGTCCTGGATGCGGTTCTGCAGCACGGGTCCCAGCTTGTTCCAGGCGGTTTCGGCGAGCTGGGGAGTTTCCCCTTTGGTGTTCAGGTAATAATCCAGGGCCTCGATCAAATCGTCTTTTTCCGGCGAACGGAGCAGGCCGTAAAGGAATACGGCCAGGGGAACTCTTTGCTCCGCGAGCTCTTTCAACGTTTTGCGAAGCGCTTTGTTGAGATCTTTGGTTTTGGCGCTGCCGCTGGCCACGACGATCGGCGCGAGGATTTGCAGGAAATTAAAATGACGGTGCCATTTGCCCCGGTCGAAAAGGCTGCGCTGCTCGGTGTCTCGTTTGTCTTTGTCGGCCGCATACGTGCCGCTGGCGGTCAGCGAGAGCGCGTGCTCCAGGTCCGCGAGCAGCGTCTTCTGTTCGCCTTCGTCGCCGATCGCGAGCAGCTTGGGCAGGATGAGCGACAGGGACTCGCCATCCGAAACCTCGATCACGTCTTTGAAAGCCGCGGCATCCGGCGTGCGGATCACGTTGAACAGATTGCTGTCGGCCACAAAAATGCGGTTTCCGGAAAGCAGTGCGTTGATGAGGACGATGAGCTCGCGGTAAATCCCGGCGGCGGTTTCGTAATCTTGGTCTTTCACGGCCATGTCATACAGCCGGTTCAGAGGAACGCCCAGGCTTTGACGCTGCAGGAGCGTGATGCCCAGATCCGCCGCGTCTTTGGGCGTGATGTCGTGCGTGGCCGCGACGTGGTCCGGCCGTTCTCCGCTGAAGGCCTCGACGTCCTCGGGCCCGCCTTTGTCCGAGAGCGGCTTGCGCGTGATCTTGAATGCGTCGGAAAGAATTTTGACGCCTCCGGCCACCTGCCTGTAAACGCCGTACGTCCTGACATTGTTCCCCGCGCCGATCAGCTCGACCTTGACTCCGGCCACGCTGGTCCAGCCCGGATAAAGAGCCAGATTTTTCTTGAGCCAGCGCACGATGATCTTCGCGGCAAGTGCGTCAAACGCCGGATCATATTTCAATTCCGGATTCCGGCGCTGCGTCAGCGTGCTGTCCAGGCCTTCATGCGTGGCCGGCTGTTCTTCGTCCGCGCGCAGCTCCGGCTTCGCTTCAGGGATCGGCGCCGCCTTGGCCGTTTCTTTGGCTGCGAGCTCCACGACGGCATACGTCCCCTTGGCTTGCAGGCCCACGCCGCCGACGTTTTTCAATTCAAACGGGCTGCCGTAATTGGTGCTCAACTTGTAACCCTGGTCCGCAAATTCTTCAGGCAAGCGGTGCAAAAAGTCATCCAGCGTATTCATCGAAGCAATGCCTGCGGCCGCGGATTCGGCCAAACCCCGTCCACCGAGAAGATCCATGCCGAAACCCGAAACGCCGGCCGGCATAATCACGATCCTGCCGCCAGGACGCAGCACGCGGAGAAGTTCCTGCATCGCCTGCTTATAAAAGCCCGCGGTCACGCCGTTAGGAACGCCCATCAGGTAAGGCACCAAAACAAAATCCACCGAAGAATCTTCGAGCGGAAGCCGGGCGAAAACATCGCCCTGCACGGCACGGACGCCTTCGAGCGGCTTCGGCTCCGCACCGTCTGCCATCAAATGCAGGATGCGGTCCACCGGCGGCCCGCCGCCGCGCTCGAAAGCGATGGGCCCTTCTTCCTGGAACCGCTGGTAGTTGTTCAGATAAGCGGCCACTTCGGGAACCGAGGCGTAATTCAGCACCCGGGTAAGCAGGTCGATGACCCGCTGCGATTTGTCGACCGCGGTGACGCTTTTCGCGCCCTGGTCTTTGAGCAGCTTGAGGACGTTTCCGACGGCCGGCATCACCAGCACGTCTTTGCCGCGGTAATAAGAGTCGGGTAGGGCGCCGTAAAGTTCCTCACGATCGTATTTTCGCCACCCGATACCCAGCATGCGCATCACGTCCGAGTGGCTGGTCAGCATGGCTGTCAGCGAACCGCCGTCTTCTCTTTTGTTCTCGAGCGCCTGCCATTCGGCCAAAAGCTTTTCATAAGAAATTTCGGGGCTCGCTTGAGCCACGAGGGTCACAAGATCTCCAAAAACCGAAAAGCGCAGGCCGGACGGTTCGTATTTGGAAACCGCTCGGAGCCCCTCGTATCCTGCGTCCCTCGATTTTTCATTAACCCACTTGCCGAATTCCCGCTGAGCGGCAGCAGCCGACTTGGCCGCTTCCAGCGTCACGCCGGCGCGCGACGCTAGTGTCAGCGCAGCTTCATATTTTTCGATTTCCGCCGCGGCATCGGCAATCGCGGGCTCGGCGGCTGCCGCCGTTTTGAGGGACGCCATGACGGACGCCAGCAAAGCCATCGTCTCCTGAATTTCAGAAAGACTCCGCGGCCGTCCCGCAATCGGTTTCAAAACCGAGGCGAGGCGGTAAATGCTTTTGTAAGTCGCCCTGTTTTCCGCAAAGTCTCCGCGAAGATCCAGGACACGGTCTTCGAGAGAGACCGCCATCACCAAGGCTGCCGTCATTTTGCGTTCAAATGCGCTCTTGTCCTTGACCCGCTCGTCCACGGCCTTTTTCAAATAATCCAGCAAAGCGTTCCACGCGGCTTTGTCCAATGCCGTATCAAAGCCCGGATTTTCGATGCCCGGTTCCCCAAAAACGCCGGTGAGGATGCGCGCGGACTCTTCCGTCTCGTCCGTCGCCCGCAGTTCGGGCTTCGCTCCAGATTTCACTTCATCGACCGCGCCCCGGATGGTGCTCGAAAATCCGAGAATGCCCAGGGCTTCGAGCACGCCGCGCCGCAATTCCGAGTCGTCGATTTCAAAAGTCTCGCCGGCAGGACGGTTCATCATGATGACACGCCGGATGCGCGGCACGAAGAAATCCAGCAATTCCTGCTGCGGCTTTTTCCAGAACGATTCCGGAGCCGGGTTGGGCTGAAGCCGTCCCGTCCAGAAACGGATCCGGGGAAGCGGCGGCACGGTTTCCTGCGGGGCCGGGACGCCCGGGCTCAGCGTAACGGAATTCATTTCCACGTTGCTGATAAGGCTCCCTTCCTGGAAGCCCGGCATCGTGAGGGTGTTGCGCCATAATTCGTAGAGCGAAAGAAGAATCTGCTTCGCAAACCCGCGCTGATTCGCGGGCGCCGCCAGATATCCGGCTTCGGCGATGGGCTCCTGGTAATCGGTAAGCACGGCGTAGGTCGTGAACTGGCGTCCCTGCCGCGTCTTCATGTCGATCTGATAATATTTTTTGATGTCCGGCACGGTCTCGAGATCGCGGGCCCGGTACATGTTCTTCAAGTCCTCGACGCCCCTGCGCCGCGTTTCACGAAGCATGTTCCAGTGATGCTCCAGGTAATCCATGTCCCAGTATTGAGCCGGCACGGGAACTTTGAGCGTCATGCGTTCGCCCTGCAGCTTGACGAGATAAAAATGGCCGGAAGCGCTGCTGCCAAGGTAACGTTCGTATTCCAGATCCGGATCGATCGCGCGGATGAGTTTTCGAGCGACATCGGGATTTTCCGCGTCAGGTCTTTTGGCGGGCAGGTCGACCTGGTCGTGAACAAGCGTCATGGCCTGCTCCAGCGAGCTGGGGAAATGCTCGTCTCTCTTCGCAGGCGCTTCTTTCCACAGACCCGACCGGACTTCGTTCATGCGCGCGCGGATGGCTTTTTCCATTTCGATGGCATTAGGCCAGCGCCTTTTCGGATCGGTATCCAGGGCCCTTTGGAGAATGTCCTTGATGGGCACGTCTTTGAAATCCACCTGCTCGAGAATCTGCCCCGGATCCATATTCGTAAAGTGAAGGTCCGTGCCGTACTCGGAACCGGTGTAGCCGCCAAGCCAAAGGCGCAGGAGCGTCACGCCGAGAGAATAAACGTCCTGGCGCAGGTAGTCTTCCAAAGGATGCGGCACCATGATCCCGGATTCGAATTCGCGCCATTGCTCCGGCGACGCATAGCCTTTGGTGGCCCCGCGCAGCACCGGCCGGCCGCTCGAGTGGTGGTAAGCGAGATTGAAATCGATCAGGAAAAGCTGGAGGATGGGTTTGTCGGTCACGAAGAAGTTGTCGAGCTTCAGGTCCCGGTGCACGAATCCCAGGCTGTGAAGGACCGCGACGGTGCTGGCCACCTGAAGGGCCGCGCCGAAATAATGGTACTGATGCTTGAAGCGGTGGTTCTGATCTTCAAACCAGTCGTAACCGTTTTCCCCGTCGAGATACGGCATGATAAGCCCGCCCAGTTTCTCGTTCCACTGGCCGAACCGCACGTTGAAGTGCTGCGGGATGGGCTGCCCCGAGCGCTTTTTCGCTTCGTATGCCGCCTTCAGCTCTTTCATGGTTTCGATTTCATTTTTCATGTACTCATCGGCTTCGGAGAAAGTCGCGCTCGGCTTTTTCACGATGTACTTGCCCTTGGCGCCGTTGATCACGAAAAGATCGGCCGCGATTTTGGAGACCAGCGGCGTCATGACCGTGTGCTCGTCGAAAGCGGCGATTTCTTCCAGCTGCTCCGGCGTAAAATCAAGCGGCTCTCCGCGTGCGCGCAGCTCCGACCGAGCTTCCTTAAGCTCGGCACTGAGAAGGCTTTCCTCGCTTGAAGCTCGGAGCTCTGCGCGGCCCAGGGTGGCATTGAGCGCGTGGGCGAATTCCGCGGCAAAACCTTTCCTGGGATTTAGCCCAACGCCTTTGGCTTGAAAGGCAAGGGTCACGTGCGAGGGCTCGATGGCGCCCTGCACGGCCGCAAGCGCTCCGGCAACGGCCTTGATGGCCGGGCCGCGTTTGAAGCCCTGGGGCTTGACCGGAAAATTCTCGTTCGTGTCCACCGCGGCCGTCACAAGGCCGCGGATTTTTTCCGCGTCATCCAACTGCCTTTCCGGAACGCGGTAAACCGCGGAATAAAAGCCGTCTCCGTGGCTGATGCGGTGGACCGGCTCGCCCAGGACGCGGAGGTCTTCCGCGGTGAAATCGCGCACATGGTCCGCGTCTTCGCTCAGCGAATAAAAAATGACAAGGGAGCCGGCAGGAAGTTTCTGGATTTTTCTCAAAAGAGCCAGGTTGTTTTCGCGGCTCTGCGACCCCCGCGAAAAAGCGTAATAGAAATAAACCCGCCGCGCATCCGGCGCGATGCGGCCGTCCAGAGTCCCGAGGTCCATCTGCATGAAATCGCCCTGGACCGTTTCGACGTTTTGGATGTTAAAAGAAGTCACTCCCGGGGGCAGAGGTCCGGCCGCGCCGCGGACGCTTTCAAAATATTCCCCGCTCAACCGCGCCAGCAGGCCGTCGGATTCCGCGCCGTAAGCGCGCGCCGCGCCCACATGGCTTGCCAGGGCCACGACCGTGCCGATGCCGCTGCCGAGATCCACGAACGTTTCGCCTCCCTGCATGACCGCGCGCAGAAGTCCGAGGACTTCGGACCGGACGGAAGGAACGAAAATCCCGTCACGAGTCCTCCTTTGATGATGGGTTTCGTCCAGAAGAGAGTGCAGCAGGATCTCCGTCGGCTGTTTGGTCGCGCTCAAAAACAGCCGGTCGTTCGGGGTCACCCGCAATTCGGACTTGATCCGGTAAACCGCGGAATAAAATCCTTCGCCGTGCTCAAATTTTTTCAGCGGCTCTCCGAAAGGTTTCAAATCCTCGGCCGTAAAATCGCGCACGCCGCCGGCTCCTTCACGGAGCCCATAGAGAATGACGAGCGAGCCCGCCGGAAGTTTCTTCAAGACTTCGAGGAAAGCCAGGTTGCTTTCGCGGGACTGGCTGCCGCGCGAATAAGCGTAATAAAAGTAGACGCGCTGGGCTGCCCCGGGAATTTTTCCGTCGAGCGTGGCCAGGTCGGCCGTCATCAAGTCGCCCTGGACGAGGGTCACGTTTTTCTTGTCGAAAGCGGTCATGCCCACGGGCATGTGCTCGGCTGAAAATTGGACGTCTTCGAGAAATTCCGGGCTCGCATCGATCACCCGTTGATCGGATTCGACGCCGAAAGCCTGCGCGGCCCCGGCATGGCTGGCCAGCGCGGCCACGGATCCAATGCCCGCGCCCAGGTCCACGAAAGTCTCGCCGCCGCGCAGCACTTCACGCAGGATGGCCAGCACTTCCTGCGGCACGGACGGCACGAAGATGCCCTTGTCCGTCCTCATGGAACCGCTGTCGCCGAGCAAATGCTCACTGCGGCGCTGCACGTAAAGGTTGAAGGTCTCGAGAAATCTTTTGTCGTTTTCGGAAAGCTCGCGCAATTCCGAACGCTTCTTGCGGTCTTCCAGCGCATCGCGCACTTCCGCGAACGTGTCTTCGATGTCCTTGGCCGCTTTCTCGAGCCGCGAGGCTTCGCTCTTCGCATCCCGCAGGTCCGACTGCGCCTGCCTCATCCGCTTCTCTTCCCGCGCGCGGCCGTCGGAGGCTTCCTGTTCCTTGCGCTTCGTGTCCCGGATGTCTTTTTCCACGCTCTGGATCGTTTCTTCCAGCTTGCGGGCTTCCGCGAATTTCTTGTCTCGCTCGAGCTGCTTCTGCTCCTTCACCAGCTCTTCTTTGGCCTGCACGAAGCCTTTCACCGAGGAATTGTCCCGGTCGCCGTTCAAAAGCCGTCTCTGGCGCTCCAGGTCTTCCGCGAATTTCTGCGTCTTGCTCGTCGCGTCCGCCAGTTCGGTTTCCAGCGTCTCGACCTTGGACTTCGCGGCTTTCGCCGCCTTGTCGGCCGCCGTGTACTGTTTTTCCAGCGTCGCGCTCACGCCCGCGTTCTTCAGGGCATCGATGTTCTTGTCGCGCGCCGCGGTCAAGGCCGCCTTCACGCGTTTCAACTCTTTGTCGTTCGGATCCGCGAGGAAGTATTTCGGATAAAGGTCCTTCTCGAATCTGTCCTGGTATCCCTTGTAAACGCTCGGCCGTATCAGCCGGGTTACGTAGGTATTCAGGTTCTCCTGCGTCATGCCCATGGCCAGGATCGCCTGCCCCGTCTCGTACTGGTAATCAAGCTCGGACTGGATGCCGGCAAGGTAGAGGCCCGTGATTTTCGAAGCGGCTTTGACCGCATCGTCATCTTCCGAAAGCTTCACGCCGTCCTGGCGCTTTTTCTCGAGCTCTTTGGCCAGATCGTCGATGTCTTTGTTTCCGTAGGCGGCCCGTTCCAGCCGGTCCGCCGAAAGGCTGATGCCTGTGGCCATGGCGCGCAGCACCGTATCATAGTCCCTGCCCCAGATGTCGCCTGCTTTTTGCGCTTTGACCAGCTGCTTCAGCGCGTCGCGCCGCTCGGCCATCGTGTACGGCACATACTTCTGGTTGTAGCTGGGGCCGGTCGCATAGTTTTCCTTGCTGATCATGTCCACGTAGCGGTCGTAATAAGCCCTCGGCCTTTCGGATTTATACTGCGCACCCGCCTTGGACTGCAGGCCCCGCGGCAATCCCGCGCTGAACGCTACAACCGCCGCGGCCGC
>Ga0310810_10007996_pt1 | contig 12126 bp, 17 predicted proteins | sample NCmetagenome_FD_207641 | JGI IMG/M metagenome (GOLD analysis project Ga0310810, IMG submission 207641) | Soil microbial communities from experimental microcosm in Duke University, North Carolina, United States - NC | ecosystem: Engineered > Artificial ecosystem > Soil microcosm > Unclassified ...
CCGGCGGATGAGGCGCGACACGTGCTCAACACCGTCATCGGACCCGTAGTCGAAGCAACCCGGTTCACCGGATTTCTCTATGCCGGACTGATGATGACCACCGGCGGGCCGAAGGTGCTCGAATTTAACGTTCGCTTGGGCGATCCGGAAACGCAGCCCTTGATGCATCGTCTGGATTCCCCGTTTGGCGAAGTCCTGCTGGCCTCGGCGACCGGAAGCCTGGCGGGCGTGACACTCCGTTGGAAGCCGCAGCCTTCGGTATGCGTGGTGCTGGCCGCGTCGGGCTATCCCGGGCAGATACGGACCGGAGATCTCATCACCGGCATCGACAAGTGCGGCACGCAGGTCTTTCAAGCGGGGACCAAACTGGGTCCGAAGGGGCTCGAAACTGCGGGCGGCCGGGTTCTGGGGGTCACGGCGTCGGGCGACGACCTCGCTGCGGCAGCCGCCCATGCCTATGCGGCCGTAGAAAAGATACACTTCGACGGGATGCACTTCCGGCGCGACATCGCGCAAAAGGGAATGCGGCGCTGGAGCCCTGCTACAATCAAGACAATTGCTCCTTGAAGTGCGGGGACGTAGCTCAGATGGATAGAGCGGTCGCCTCCTAAGCGACAGGTCGGCAGTTCGAATCTGCCCGTCCCTACCAGAAAAATTGCACTGGCGCGGCGGGCTGTGGTATGAAGGTAGTTCCCTTTCACCAGGAAGTTTTTGAGGTGATTTGACCCCAGTATGGCTTACGTAATCGCAGAACCCTGCATCGGCACCAAAGACGCGGCATGCGTGGACGCGTGCCCGGTGGATTGTATCCACCCCAAGAAAGACGATCCCAAGTTTGCCACCGAAGAGTTGATTTACATCGATCCGGTCGAGTGTATCGACTGCGGCGCTTGTGTTCCGGTGTGTCCCGTCTCCGCGATTTTCGCGCTGGACGATCTTCCGGAAAAGTGGTCCGACTTCGCGCAGAAGAACGCCGCCTATTTCGGACGATAGTGAAGCTTCGTTAACCCTGCCCGTCTAACTCCAGCTTGCTTTGAGCAGGATACTGAGTATAATAGCCCCATGCGCAAAATCCTCCTGATGGTTGCTGTGGCTGCTCTTGCTGGCTTCGTAATGTTTGCTCAGGATAAAGGCGGCAAAGGCGGCGGCAAGGCCCCCAAGGCTCCGCCCAAGAACCTCAAGGTATTCACTCAAGAAAACTGGACCGCTACCGGCCGTCCGATGATGGACGTTTTCGTGACCTCGCTCGGTCTCGCCGACAAGGGCGGCTGCACGTACTGCCACGTTGGTCCCGGCCAGTTCGATGACGACTCCAAGCCGCCGAAGAACGTCGCGCGCATGATGCTCGGGATGGTCAACGACATCAACGCGAAATTCCCGGATGGCAAGACCCACGTCACCTGCTTCACCTGCCATCGCGGCAGCACTACGCCGGCAACAGCGCCGTAGTCTGCGCCCCCAAGCTTTACAGGTAGGGCTCGACGGAAGGTAGCTCGTATGCCGTTTGACGGGCTACGTGTTTTATCCCTCGAAAGCCGGCGTTCCGCCGAAATTGAGAAGCTCATTCGCGCACGGGGCGGCGATCCGTTCGTGGCCCCGGCCATGCGCGAAATCCCGCTTCAAGATAACCCTGAAGCACTCGCATTCGCCACCCGTCTGTTTGCCGGCGAATTCGACATGGTGATCCTGCTGACTGGCGTGGGCTCGCGATTGCTAAATCAAATCCTCGAAACGCGCTATCCGCCCGGAGCATTCCCAGACGCGCTGCGCAAACTGGCGGTCGTTGTGCGAGGATCGAAGCCCGCTGCGGTGATGCGCGAATGGAACGTCCCTGTCGCCGTCACCGTGCCCGAGCCGAACACTTGGCGCGAGATCCTGGCGGCGACCGAGACGCGGCCCGAGCGAAAGATCGCTGTCCAGGAATATGGGCGTTCGAGCCCGGAGCTGCTCGACGGCCTGCGAGCCCGCGGTGCCGAAGTGACCAACGTTCCGGTCTATCAGTGGGATCTTCCCGAAGATACCGGCCCGCTACGCGAAGCGGTCCGCCGGCTCGCGGCAGGTCAATTTGACGTCGCCCTGTTCACCACTTCGGTCCAGGTGGTGCACTTGCTGCGGATCGCCGCCGAGGAGGGCGTGGACGAGCAGGTGCGCGCAGCACTCCATCGCACCGTAGTGGCGTCTGTGGGTCCCACCACTAGCGAGACACTGCGCGAACATGACCTCCCCGTCGATTTCGAACCGTCGCATCCCAAGATGGGCTTCCTGGTGAGCGAAATCTCGGAACGCGCCCGCGGGATTCTACACTCTAAATAGTGCAGGCGACGCAATGAATCCGAAGCAGGAGAACGAGTTCTTCCGCCTGATGGCGCGCTATTCTCCCGTTATCATGCTGATGCCGGCCAGCGTCCTGGCCGGTTACCTGATCGGCTACGGTCTCGATTACCTCTTATCGACTACCTTCCTGCGCTTCGTTTTCTTGATTCTCGGAGTGGTTTCGGGAATCGTACAGTTGATCCGCATCCTGGGCCGTGATGCAACATGAGTACCGGCTTCTCTTACGATCGCGCATTGATCCGCATCAAGTACCTCACGTTGCTGGTCGGTTTGGTGGGTACGGCGGCGGTATTGCTTACCCGCGGGCGAGAAGCCGCTGCCGGATTCCTGGCAGGAGCGGGCCTCTCCTACGTCAATTTCGAGCTCCTCAGCGGCCTGGCGCATGTGATGGCGGGCTCAACCGCGAAAGCGCGAGGATGGGGAGTCCTGATAGCCCTTCGGTATGCGATCGTCGGCCTCGCAGCCTATGCTATAGTGAGAATTCTTGGAATCACGCCCGTGGCCGTGTTGGCGGGTCTTTTGGCGGCATTCGCGGCGGTGATCCTCGAAATTCTCTACGAGTTAATTCTGTATGCCAGAACATGAACTGTGGCTAACCGCCCTGTTTAACGACTACCTTGCTGGTATCGCCAACGCGGTCCTGGGTGCCTTCAATATTCACGTCGAGAACCAGGCCCGGCCGTGGGCGACTTGGATTGTGATGGAGCTACTGGTGGTAGCGATCCTGATGGCACTCGCTGCCGTGGTACGGTCGAGTCTTTCGCCTGACAAGCCCGGGAAGCTTCAACACGTTTTCGAATTGCTGTACGGCTTCCTGAAGACCCAGGCTTCCGAGGTGGGGATTCATCATCCCGAGAAGTACTCCGCGTTCTTCGGCACGCTGTTCGTGTTCGTCCTGGCGATGAACTTGATCGGGGCTATCCCAATCTTCGAATCGCCCACCATGGAGGTTGCCGTACCCGTCGGGCTCGCGCTCTCCACATGGGTTTACTACCACGTGATGGGGGTCCGCGAACTTGGCCCCCTGCAATACATGAAGCATTTTCTGGGGCCGGTGATCTGGCTGGCGCCGATTATGGTCTTTATCGAAATCATCGGCCATTTTGCGCGCATGCTTTCGCTCTCGGTTCGCCTTTACGGCAACATGCTCGCCGGCGAGCAGATTACCAACGCTTTCATCGGTCTAACCTACTTGATCGTCCCTGTGATTTTTATGGGCTTGCACGTTTTCGTTGCATTCCTGCAAGCCTATGTTTTTGCATTGCTCGCGATGATCTACGTGAGCATGGCGACTGCGCATGAGCACTAACTTTTCATAATGGCATCATCGCACCGAATGTGAGCCACTGATCCCCCAGGACAGCCCGGAACCACCTCCTCGGCGCAATTTAATACGAAAGAGAAGGTACACACGAATGGTTAACAAGAAGACGCTGCTGCTAGCAGCTTTGTTTTTGCTGATTGCTTGCCCGATGTTCGGGCAGACTCCCGGCGCCTCTGGCATGGGACCTGGAGAAGTGAAATTCTTCGGCGCCATGCTAGGTTTGGGAATTGCTGGAGGTCTCTGCGGAATTGGACAGGGCAAGGCTGTTGCCGGCGCTGCCGAGGCGATCGCACGCAACCCCGGCGCCGCGGCTGGAATTCGGTTCACATTTATTCTTGGTCTGGTGTTTATCGAAACGCTAACCATTTATGGTTTGGCCATCGTTTTCTTGTATTTGAAGTAGTCGCTTTACTGGTGCGCGGGGCTCCCGAGGCCCCGCCACCTGTTCACATGAAGCTGCAAGGCATTTTTCCCGCCATCACGACGCCCTTCGACCACAACGGCGACCTCTACAAGGTCAAAGTCCAGCACAACATCGAAAAGTGGAATCGCACGGGTCTGGCGGGATACCTGGTCGCAGGCTCGACCGGGGAAACTCCTTACCTGACGATGGAAGAGAAGCTCCAGGTATGGGAGTGGACGGCTCAGTACGCGGCGTCCGATAAAGTCCTGATCGCAGGCTCGGGGGCCGAAAGTGTTCGCGAGTCGGTCCGCCTGACGAACCGCGCTGCCGAGCTGGGCTACAAAGCTGGACTTGTGTTGGCTCCGCACTATTTCAGGAGCATGATGAGCCGCATGGAGACGCAGATCTTGTTCTTCCGCGCCGTGGCCGATCAGGCTAAGATCCCCGTCCTGCTGTATCACTTCCCGCAAGTCACCGGGATCGACCTCACGCCTGACGCCGTGGCCACGCTCTCCGAGCATCCCAATATCATCGGAATGAAGGACAGCTCCGGGAATCTCGAAGGGACCAAGCGATTCCTTGCTGCCGCGAAACCTGGGTTCCAGGTGCTCACGGGGTCGGCCAGCGTCCTGGCGGAGTCGCTTGCTGCTGGATGTCCTGGTGCGATCCTCGCTCTAGCCAACGCCGTCCCCTACGCCTGCATCAGCATTTACGAAGCGCACCGCACGCGCGAACCTGATGCCGCCATGGACTGGCAGAATCGGATCGCCTGCGCCTCCAAGCTGTGCGCGACGTCGTATGGGATCCCCGGGTTGAAATACGCGATGGACCTAAAGGGCTACTATGGCGGCCCGACGCGCCTGCCGTTGACCGTCGTCACTCCGGATGCGAAACGCGAACTGGAGCAGGCCTTCGAAGGAATTAAGAGCTAGCCCGGTCTATCGTCAGCGAGTCCGGATTCAATACCCACTTGGGACGGCCTCTAGCATGCAGCTTTCCCCGCCGGTACTCTTTTTGAGAGCCGCTGATCACATCCGAGACGTAATCGGCGACGAAACTTGTCAAATCCAGGACCACCAGAAGCTGCCGCCGGCCATGCGCAACTGGCGGTAACCCGAGTGTCTTTCGCAGATCGATCACCGGGACGGCGCGATGACACTCAGACCCACCAAGCGGCACGATGGCGCGCACGCGCGATGCATCGATCACGAAGTCGCGGCCTGCGATCCGAAAGGGCAGATACTCCACGCCTTTCTCATCGGCCCACCCGCCGCGAGTGAGAGCGCAAAGCTAATAGCCGCGAAGCTTAGTAACGTGGAACGGACGGATCGACGCGCAAGCTCCAGGCGTCGATGCCGCCGGCCATGCTCTGGCAGGCTGTGATGCCTTGCTCGCGGAGCCAGTTGACTACGTTCAGACTGCGGACTCCGTGATGGCAATAGACGATCAGCGTGCCTTCATCGGCGCGCGCTTCCAGATCCTGCAGTTCGCCCGGCACGGAACGCATGGGGATCAGGGCGGCACCCTCAAGTTTGGCTTGCGCGAACTCGTGCGGCTCGCGGACGTCGATCAGGTGAAGTTTTTCGCCGGAATCAAGACGCCGTTTGACTTCCTGGGGATCCACTTCAAGGGGTGCCATCGTAAAGCTAGAACTTCTTCAGTTCTTCGATCAGCGCCTGCAGGCCCTTCTTGGTATAGATCTGCGAAAGGCGCTGTTCTTCAGGCGAGGGAGCCACCACCTGGCGCAGCCGGGGATTCTCCAGCGCGCCGCGGCTGGGAATCCACTGCGAGCCATCGGCGAATTCGACGCTCGAGACGAAGCCCGACATGCTCTGGATGGATACGGGCCGGTCGAAGCGCAAGGCTGCATCCTGGGAGATCTGGCCGCTCTGGTTGGGCGCGAGCTTCATATCGGCGGGCATGGAAGCCGCCAGGAACTCACGGCCTTGCTGATCCTTCACGATCCAGCCGATTTCGAGATGCGCCACCGGGCGGTTGGAGCGGTTCTTAACCTCGAATCGCGGTGCGCCGGCCAGGCTCGCACCGATCCGGGCCCGCCCGTTGAAAGCCTCCACCGGAGATTCCGGCATTTCAAGGAACGCAAACTGCTCCTCGCGTTCCGCGTCGAGATTGGTGGCGCGTCCGCGCACCATCTGCACGCCGCGCTGCGAACGGTCGCCTTGACGGGCCAGGCTCGAAAGCATTTCCTTGCCGAGCGCCTCCGCGCCCGCTGTCGCCAGCAGCGCCTTGAAATATTTGCGATCGCGCTGCGCCTCCAGCTCCCACATGATCATGCTGCGCTGCGAGTGCAGCATATCCGGTCCGAAAAAACTCAAATCGTCGAACAGCACGCCGTCCAGCGTGACTTCGACCACCGGGTTTCCGGCGGCCAGCGGCCGAACCAGGCGCGTGCCGATGTGAATGGAGAATGTCTCTCCGGGACCCGCGTCGAGCGTCGGAACCGAGACCGATCCTTTTCCAGCCGCATCCGGGGCGCTGACCATCAGCGTCATGCTGCGGATCCGCTTCTGGCCGGAGTTGCGCAGGGACAGCGCGGCATTCACTTCGATCAGGTTCGCGCCGCGGGCGGTAGCGTTGGAGTTGCCGAAATCAGCGGACAGCAGGCTTACCGGGGAATCTTTCGGAAAATCGATCTTGTGGTTGAGCGTCTGCGCCTCGAGGGAGAGCGCAGCGCCGGCCGCGAGAATCGCATAAATCTTACTGAACATATACCGCCGTAATGGTCACCTGGCCTGTGTCCTGGTCCACGTAACGCGCGCTGGCCGAGCCTTGCGCGCTCACCGAGAACATCACCGGCTGCAACCCGCTCTGTTCGATTCCCAGCCGCCCGCCGTTTTCGAGCAGCTCGACTCCGGAGGAAGATGCTTCCACCACCGGGCCACGATCGGCATCCCGATCGGTTGACGGCAAACCGGCACGTCCTCCGGTGGCCATGTTGTGAAGCGCGCGGCCAATAGCCTCCGTGTCGGTGCGCGGGATATTCAGCCACCAGGCTCCCGCCATCAACACCACCAGCCCCGCCGCGATGGCTGCGGGACGCCAGGAGATGGTCGCGATTTTGCGCTCGCGCGGCGTAACGCATTCACCGGCCGCGAGACCGACGCGAATATTCGCGGTCATCTCGGCGGCTAACTGATCCCAATCCACATCCGCCGGCATGTCGTCGGCCGACCGGCGGAGTTCTTCCCGATCCGCGCGCATCGCCTCTATCAGTCCGCGGCATTCCTTGCATCGTCGCACGTGAAAACGCACCAGCAAGCTCCGGCCGAAAGGCAGATCACCTGCGGCGTACAGCGCCAGATCGGTTTCCGCCACATGCCGGTTCATATTTTCTTACGCTCCATGTAACGGCGCAGCTTCACCCGCGCATTCGCGATGTGCGAGCGCACGGTGGCTTTCGAACAGTTCAGCCGCTGGGCGACTTCCTCGGCCGGCAGATCCTCCACGTCGCGCAGCAGCAGGGCCATCTTTTCGCGCGCCGTCAACACTCCCAGTCCGGCTTCCAGCCGCTCCCGGTGTTCGGTCCGCAAGACCCTCTGTTCCGGACTTTCCTGGCGCGAGCGCAGCACCGGCTCGGGCAGATTCTCCAGATCGGCGAAATTCACGCGCCCGGCCCGGCGCAAAAAGTCGATCGCGGTGTTGGTGGCGATGCGGGAAAGCCAGTGCGCCGCCTTCTCCAGATCCTTGAGCTGGTCCTGCCGTTGCAGTGCTTTAATGAACGCTTCCTGAGTGAGATCCTGCGCGTCGGCGACGTTGCCCACCACGCGATAGATCTGCAGGAACACGCGGCGCATGTTCTCGGCGACAAATTGGTTCTGCTGCTCCGAGGACAGCGGAGCTGCGTCGTACCGGGTAGATCCGGGCGTTTCGCTCATGACGCGTTCATTGGCCGCTAGCAGACTGGTCATCGCCGTCATTGCCGTCTTTGCATCCCGGGGACAATTCACCCCGCACATGGTTGACGCGGAAGGACGCCCAAACGTGCAGTCTGGCCCGCCAGTCTGTAAGTCTATCGGCGGTAACGATATCCTAAATGATATATGAGGCCCGTAGCAATTGTGGGGATTGGCAAGACCGCGTTCGGCGCGTTCCCGGACCGCACGCTGCGCTCGCTGGCCGTGGAGGCGGGTGAAAAATGCATGGAGGACGCTGGGGTAAGTCCTTCACAAATAGAGGCTTTTTACCTCGGAAACTTCGCTGGGCCGTCGTTTGTGGGTCAGAACCACTTGGCTCCTTACATCGCCGGTAGTTTGGGGCTCACCGGCGTTCCCTGTACCCGATTTGAGGCAGCCTGCGCTTCCGGCGGCTCGGCGTTCTTTCACGCGGTTTCAAGCGTAGCGGCCGGGCTGAACGATATCGTCCTGGTGGCGGGGGTCGAGAAGATGACCTCGCAGGCTACCCCCAAGGTCACCGAAATCCTGGCCGGGGCGGGGGATATGGCGGGAGAAGGACGCGCCGGCGCCACGTTTCCCGCGCTCTTCGCCATGATCGCCCGGCGGCACATGCATCAGTATGGGACCACGCGCGAGCACCTGGCGGCGGTGGCGGTGAAGAATCACGCCAATGGCGCGAAGAATCCGTTGGCCCACATGCGCAAAGTGATTACGATGGAGCAGGCTTTGGCCGGCAAGATGATATCGGAGCCACTGACCGTGTTCGATTGTTCGCTGATCAGCGACGGGGCCGCGGCGGTAGTCATCGCGCCGTTCGCGCGAGCTTCTGAGTTCACCGATCAACCGGTGCGAATTTTGGGCATCGCACAGACTTCCGATTACGTCGCGCTGGACGCCAAGGCAGACATCACCACGTTCTGGGCGGTGCGCGAGGCGGCCGAGAAAGCCTACAAAATGGCGCACGTAAGCGCACGCGACATCGAGTTCGCTGAAGTTCACGACTGTTTCACCATCGCCGAGATCGTAGCCACCGAAGACCTGGGATTCGTGAAAAAAGGCGAGGGCGGACCGTATGCACTCGAAGGCCGCACTCGCTTACGGGCCGAACGTCCGGTGAACGCCAGCGGCGGGCTGAAGGCCAAGGGTCATCCGGTGGGCGCGACCGGCGTCGGCCAGATTTGCGATGTGGTGCTGCAGATCCGCGGGGAGGCGGGCGAGCTTCAACTGGATCGCCATTCCCTGGGGTTGGCGCAGAACCTGGGCGGATCGGGCGCGACCGCGGTAGTGACCGTTCTGGGTGCCATATGAGTAACGATGTGAGCACCGGAGTCATTTACACCGAAACCGTGGTGCACGCCGCGCCCGTGGAGTTTGTAGCGGACGCGCCTTATCAACTGGCGATCGTATCGCTCGACAGCGGCGGGCGCCTGACGGCCCGGATCGCGGGGGAACGCGTGAAAATCGGCGACAAAGTGGAGCTCGCGGAGACGCGCGGCGGAGTCCAGTATTTTAGGAAACTTGCAGACTGAAAGCCGACGTTACGCGTGAAAATCTTCCTCTACTACGTCGGCAAGGCGCGCGACACGCATGCCAACGCCATGGCCGAGGAGTACATCAAGCGTTCCGGCCGGTTCGCAACCTGCGAGATGCGCGAGATCCATCCGGGGCGCTTTGATCCATGGGCGAAACATCCTTCGGCGCGCAAGATCCTTCTGGACGCGGCAGGTAAAGCGCTCGACTCCAAAAAGCTTACGGGACTCTTTGACCACGATTTGGTATTCGCCATTGGAGGCGCCGACGGCGTCCCGCCGGCGTGGAAGGAGCGGGCGGACCTTCTCGTCTCTCTATCGGCTTTGACCATGCCGCATGAGCTGGCACGGGTGGTGCTCGCCGAGCAGATCTATCGCGCGCTGACCACCCTGCGTGGGCATCCCTACCCGCGCTAGGCTGAAAGACTGTGTCCCGATACGACGCACTGTTAATTGTTTCTTTCGGCGGTCCGGAAAAACGCGAAGACGTAATTCCGTTTCTCGAGAACGTGCTCCGCGGGAGGAACGTTCCGCGCGAGCGCATGCTCGAGGTCGCTGAGCATTATTATCACTTCGGCGGACGAAGCCCGATTAACGATCAGAATCGGGCGTTGATAGAGGCGCTGCGGCCGGTAGTGAAGATCCCCATCTACTGGGGAAATCGCAACTGGCACCCGATGCTCGCCGACACGGTTCGGCGGATGCGGGACGACGGAATCCAGCACGCGGTCGCGTTCGTGACCTCGGCCTTCGGGTCGTACTCCGGGTGCAGGCAGTATATCGAAGACATCGCGCGCGCCCGGGCCGAAGCAGGCGAGGGAGCACCGCGGATCACTAAAATCCGGCCATTCTCGGATCACCCCAAGTTCATCCAGGCGATGACGGATCGCGTCCGCGCGGCGCTGGCGGAGCTGCCGCAAGGGCGCCTGGTGTTCACCGCGCATAGCGTACCGGTATCGATGGCCGGGTCGAGTCCGTATGTGGGTGAGCTGGAGCTTGCGTGCGCCGCGGTGGCGAAAGGCGTGGGTCGTGAACAATGGAAGCTGGTCTACCAGAGCCGCAGCGGACCGCCGACGCAACCGTGGCTCGAGCCCGACATCGGCACGTACTTACGCGAGACTCGCTCCGACGTGGTGATCGTGCCCATCGGGTTCCTATCGGATCACATGGAAGTAATCTACGATCTCGACACGGAAGCACGGGCCGTGTGCGAGGAGCTGGGCGTGAAGATGGTCCGCGCCGGAACCGCGGGGATGCATCCGGCGATGATCGAGATGATCGCGGCAATGGTCCACCAGGAACACGCAGTGTGCGCGGAAGGGTGTTGCCCGGCGCCGCAGCGACCGGCGACACGGCCACCTGTCCGACCTACATAATTTGTTTGTAGACTTCGCGCTTCGAAAGCCCCCGCTCGCGGGCCACCTGCTTGATGGCGTCCATGCGCGGAACGCCCTTCTGTTCCAGCTCCCGCACGGCTTCATCCACGGGAGTCATGGCGACGATCGCCGGCCCTTTTCCGACCAGCAGCGTGATTTCCCCTTTGACCGAAGGCCGCGCGGCGAGTTGGGCGCGAACTTCCTCCGCCGTGCCGCGCAGGAATTCTTCATGCAGCTTGGTCAGCTCGCGAGCCACCGCCACCGGACGATCGCCGTACACAGCGGCAAGATCGGCCAGAGCGTCCAGAATCCTGTGCGGCGCCTCGTAGAAAACCAGGGTGCAGTCTTCGCCGCGAAGCTGCTCAAAAACCTTGCGGCGCTGCGTCGTTTTCACCGGCAGAAAGCCGCAGAAACGAAATGCGTCGGTCGGCAGGCCGGCCGCGGCCAGCGCACCGAGCACTGCCGAGGCGCCGGGTATCGGGACCACGGGGATCCCCGCGCCGATCGCCGCCATCACCAGCCGGTATCCCGGGTCGGACACCAGCGGCGTGCCGGCATCGGAGACCAGAGCGACGGTCACATCACTTACGAGTTTTGCAACCAGCTCGGCAGTCCGCGCGGCTTCATTGTGCTCGTGATAGCTGACCATGGGCTTATCGATCCCAAAGTGCGCGAGTAGTTTGCCGGTCTGCCGCGTATCTTCGCAAGCGATCAGATCAGCCTCTCGCAGCACGCGCAGGGCGCGCAGCGTGATGTCTTCCAGATTGCCGATCGGCGTGGCGACAAGATAGAGTGCGGCAGGCATCGTAGTACCATGAAACCTTAACTGAAATGGAGCCAGCGACACAAGGTGTGCCCGGCTACTTCGTCTGGCAGGTTCCCGGCAAGCCAGTGGTGGTCCATCTGCGCCTCGAAGTCGTCGACCGCGTGTCCGCTGAAATCATGCGCGGATTTGGAGCCGTGCCCAAGCGCGGCGCTGAAGTGGGCGGCATCCTGACGGGCGTCATTGAGCCAGGAAATGTGAGCACCGTTCGCATCGAGGATTTTGAGCCGGTTCCGTGCAAATATGTCCGCGGCCCTTCGTACCTGCTGACGGAAGAGGAACGCACATTATTCGACGAGGTGTGCGAGCGCCGGAGTCCCGCGAATCCCGGCCAAACGTATGCGGTCGGCTACTATCGCAGTCACACTCGCGACGGACTCAAGTTGGAGGCGGAAGATCTCCAGATTCTGGACCGGCATTTTT
>Ga0310810_10007997_pt1 | contig 12126 bp, 8 predicted proteins | sample NCmetagenome_FD_207641 | JGI IMG/M metagenome (GOLD analysis project Ga0310810, IMG submission 207641) | Soil microbial communities from experimental microcosm in Duke University, North Carolina, United States - NC | ecosystem: Engineered > Artificial ecosystem > Soil microcosm > Unclassified ...
CCATCCTCGAGCATGTTGCCCACGGTCGCGACGATGCGCCAGGAGCTCTGATCCTGCGCCATGATCAGGTTCCGGCCGATCAGATTCTGACCGCCGGCGTACACCTCTACGAACCTGGCGTTCACCATCGCCGTGCGCTGCGCCGTCGGGCCGGTGCGCACCTCGGGACACCACCCTCCTGCGACGAGCGGCACTTGAAGGGCTTTCAGATATCCAGGCGTCACCGTTCGCGTGCCGACGGTCAGGTTGCCGTCCGCGTCCGGGCCAGCGAGCCCCTCGACGCGGACCTGATTCCTCAGCGTCGCGCCCGTCGCAGGAAAGAAGTTGGTGAAGCCCGCCGCGCGGACACCGGGGAGCTGCTGCACCTGTTCGACGAGCTGCTCCTGCAGCTGTCCGATGCGCGTCCGATCTTCATCCCATGCGGCACCGACGTGAAACGTGAGCATGTTGGCGCTGTTGAAACCGCTCGGAACAGTCGACAAAGCCGTATAGCTGCGCACGAGCAGCGCAGCGGCTCCTGTCAGCACGACGCTGAGGGCAATCTGGGCCACGACCAGCGCTCCCTGCAGCCGGTACCGCCCGCCGGACTCACCGCGGCCAGCGGACGAGAGGAGCGTCGCGAGCCGCCGCCTCATCGCATAGACCGTGGGAACAAGGCCGAACGCGGCCGCGGCGAGAACGGTCACGGCGGCTGCGAACAGCAGCGCCGGCCAATCGATCGTCACTTCCGAGACGCGCGGGATCGTCAATCCGGTAGCGATGGCGTTGGTCAACCACCAAGCGCCGAGCATGCCCCCCGCGCCGCCAGCGATCGCGAGGATCACGATTTCCCGCATGACCACCATGACGACCTGCCGGTGCGACGCGCCAATCGCACTGCGGATCGCGAACTCGACGGAACGGCGGCGCAGCTGCACGAGCATGAGGCCGGCGACATTCGCGACGGCAATCAGCAGCAACAGCGCGACGGCGCCGAAAATCAACACGAGCGCGCGCCGGTATTCACCGACGCGCACTTCCTTGAGATCGAGGACCATCGTCCCCCAGTCCTTGTCGGTCTTGGGGTACTGCTCGCCCAATTGCCGCTGAACGCGCGCGAGATCGCTGCGCGCCTGCGCGAGCGTCACCCCGTGGCGCATCCGTGCCACGCCGCCGAGAAACCGCGCTTCCCTGATCGACAGCAGCTGAGGCGCGAGCTGTCCGGGAATCCATATATCGATGGATATGGCAGTCCGAAGTGCCGTGCGCTCGAGTCCGCTGGTAAACGCGCGCGGCATGACGCCGACGATCGTGTAGGCTTTCCCGGCAATGGTGAGGCGCTGCCCGATCGCGCCCGGACTACGACCGAATCGTCGCGTCCAGAACGGCTCGCTGATGACCGCTGCGGTGGCGCCGCCAAACCGTTCCTCGTCCGCGACGAACGTCCGGCCGGCGAGCGGCGCCATCCCGAAGACTTCGAAGAACCGGGGCATGACGCGGCGCCCCTCGAGCCGCTCGGGCTCCGCGCCGCTGGTGTCGGTGATGCTTTCCGAGTAGCTGCCGGAAATCACCTCGAACGTCCGAGTGAGCCGGTTCCAGTCCGCCAGCCGCGCCGGGGCGACGAGGCTGGTGCGCTCCTGCCGTGAGGGGCTCGCTTCATACACACTGACGAGTTGGTCACCGTCAGGAAACGGGAGCGGCCGAATCAGAACGCGGTCGACGATGGAGAAGACGGCCGTCGTGACGCCAATCCCGGCCGTCATGGTGAGCAGCGTTGCGGCGGTGAAGAGCGGCCGGCGAGCGAGCGCCCGCCAGGCCTGCAGCATCGAGGTCATGGCACCTTGGACGGGAACCGGCGGCACCTGGTTGGTGGGGCCGCAGGCTCAGCGCTCAAGGCTCAGGGTTTCGTTTCACCGCCGCTTTGGCCGCGTCGTCCAGCTCTGCATGCCACCACTTCTCCGACCCGGCCGGCAGCGCCTGGTTGACGCCGAACACAATGCGACTCGTCGCGGTCACCGCCGCCGCATCGAGAACGATCGTCGAGTATTTGGTGCTGCGTTTTTCGAGCGTGCGTCGACCAGGAGCGGTCTGTCTGGTCTTCAACGTACCTTGCTCGTCGAAGACGTACGCGATGATCGTGAACTCTTCCAGGTCCTGATCCGTGAGGTTCGTTGCCGAGTAGAGCAGGACCGCCGGTTCGCCGGCGACGATGTTGAAGATTTTTGCATGGCCGAGTTGCACGGGCGAGTCAGGGGCCTGCACGATCGCAGGCGTATTCTCGGCAGCAGACGCTGCCAGTAGTAGAACGACCGATGTCGCGAGAAGAGTCATGCGTCATCCTACGTCAGGCGGCCAAGAGACTCACAACTATTCCATTGATCGAGGCACATGCCAGTGACTGTTCAGCGCGAGAGCTTTGCCCGCCGCCGGCGTCTTTAGATATGACGCATGGGCGATCCTGAGACGCTGTTCGCCGCGTATCACCACCGGCTGTTCAGGTACTTCTGCCGAGCGGTCGGGCAACCTGACCTTGCCTGCGACCTGACCCAAGAGGTGTTTGTCCGTGTAAGCCGAACCGCGATTCGGCCCACGGAAGAGGGTAGCATCCGCGCGTGGCTCTTCAGCATCTCGCTCGATTTCTTCGGCGATCTAACGGCGGCTCCGCGGTCGGATGGCGTCGCCATTCACCTCGACGCGCGCAGCCGTCTCATGCAAGGAGGGCAGCCGTCGCTGATCCTGCGGCAGGGCAACATGATGACAGCACGCGAGGTGAAGGCCGACCTGACAGTCAAGCCTGGAGAAGTCGTGGACGTCGCCCTGCCGCGACTCAGCGAGAACGACGCGGGCGCGTTCGCGAACAGGTCATATTCGATTCGGATTCGCTCGCGGCAGCTTCGCTGACCGAAGCTTGACGTTTTCGGGCCTCTGGCTCGCGAAGCGGTCTCGTGAGTTCGTGCGCGACCCGCAAGGCGATTTCGCAATGGGCGGCGCGCTGCCGGGTATAGGCGATTGGATTTGACATGGGCGGCGCGTTGATCGACGATCCCCCATCGTCTATCGATGGAAGCAAAGTCAGAATAGGAAGAGATGTTGATGAAGAGTGCGGCAGCAGGAGCCAGACTGGCGGTCCTGGTCGGTCCGATCGCCGCACTGTTGCTGACGGCCACGCTTGCCGCCGATCAGAGGTTTCGCGCCGACGTCCATCTTGTCACGGTCACCGCGACCGTCAAGGACTCGCAAGGCGAATACGTTGATCACCTGCAGTCCGAGAACTTTGTCCTCTACGACGACGACGTGCGCCAGACGATTGCTCACTTCAGCCACAGCCCTGATGCCGCAGTGAGCGTTGGTATCCTCCTGGATGTCAGAGTCAACATGACTCGCAAGATGAAGACCGCGATCTACGCCGTCGAACGCTTCGTTCGCGGGCTTCGAACAGACGACGAGCTGTTCTTAATGACGTTCGCGGATACGGTGCGCGTTCGGCAAGAGTTCACGACGGATCATCCCGCCGTTCTCCGCAAGCTGAACTCGCTCCACACGGCGCTCGAGCAGCCGAGCGTGTCAGAAGGGCTCGAGATGGCGCTCGCCGAACTCGGCAAGGCGCGCATCGACAGACGAGGGGTGTTCGTCGTCAGCGACCGGCAGGACGAGTCGCGCTACGCTAACGCCGATGGTTTCAAGATCCGGTTTTATGTGTTTGGTAAGGAATTTATGCGAGACCTGGCGGGGAAAGGGGATCAACCGGCGCTCAACGCGGAGCTATACGTCTCCGGCCCGTCTCGCGACTTGGATATATTTCTGGCTCGGGTCGCCAACGAACTCCGTAACCAGTACACGCTCGCGTACTATACCGACGCACCGGCGGATGGTCGCTTCCACAACATACGCGTGACTACGACAGCGGGCTTCGCGGTCGAGGCCAAGACGGGATACTTCGGCCGCGACTAGCGGTTTATCGCTCCTGAACAGGTCGCAGGCATTTAAGGAGCAGATGCGTGAATCAGTCTTTCCGTCGATGCCCAGGAGTCGCGGCGACGCTGGTCATGCTCCTTGCCGGGCCCGCGTGCAACGTCGTCGGCCCGAGTGCGTGCACCTTGATCGGATGCACCGGCCTGGTCGTCGACGTGACAGGTGCGCCCAGTCAAACGCCCGTGTCCGTTGTGGTCACGGCGCCCGACGGGTCGACGCGAAGCGCGACCTGCACCAGCGCGACCGGTACGTGCCCGGTCTCGTTTCCCGATTTCACGCCCGCCAGTCTGACCGTCCGTGTCTCGAGCGGTACTCAGTCGACGGAGCTCACCGTGCAGCCGGGCTATCTGCTGACACGGCCGAATGGTCCCGAGTGTCCGCCAGAATGTCGCAGCGCCCGCGTGACCGTCGCGCTGTGACGCGACCTCCTGGCTTGGCGCGCCAAGGGCGCGATGGGGGGTCCGGCCGCCTGCGCGCCCCCGGTCTAGTTCGCTTCGATGTCGAGTTCGAGCGCAGACACCGAAGCCGCCGGGAACTCCCAGGCGCCATCCTTGGCGAACGGTCTTTCCATTGTTTTCATCGCATCAGCGCTATTCAGATATGACAGCTCCACGGCCGGATCGCCGGCGATCTCGAACGCGCGTCCGCTCCGGATCACGTGACCGGCAATTTGAATGGTCGTGTTCACCGATCTCGTGCGTTGAATGTTCGCGACATGAAGGTACACGGTGTCGCGACGGCGGCTCGCGACCACATCGAGCCCGTCCGGCAAGCCATCCACTTTGATCGCGTGACTCCCGATGTGGTGCCGATAGAGTTGCATCACGCGGGCTACCGGCTGGAGATACGCGCGGTTATTGCCCTTCGGCGTAGGAATGATCACCGCGTTGTTCTGCCAGCGCGTTCCGCAGAAATCCGCGGCCGTGGCAATTTTCAGTACGTCACCGTGCCGCTGATGGTTGTTGAGGATGCGCGCGTAGGAGACGCCGGCCGCCCATGAGGCGAGCACGTCGCCGCGATCGCGGCCGGGAATGACGAAGTGGCACTCCGTCATCGCGAGCGGAATCTTGCGCGCGCCCAGACTGTCGCGCACGGTGCGGATTTTCGCGTCGGTCAGCTGCCACGCCTTCATCAACTGCTCCCAGGCCGCATCCGGATCGCGCCGGTACACCTCACCCCGCAGCACCGGCTGACGCGGCGAATCGGGATCGAACATGTGATGGAACGCGAGATACTGGACGTGGTCCCCGGCTACCTCCGCCATGCGCGCCGCCCAGCCGCTGTCACCCCACGCGATCAATTGAATCGCTGGATCGGCCGCACGCATGCTCCTGGCAAACTCGACGGTCTTGCGTGCCGCGGTTTCGAGATCGAAGCCATTCTTGTCGTACGACGTCTCGTTGCCGATCTGCCAGTGGCGGACGCCCAACGGCGCCGCGTTCCCGTGCGCCTTCCGGAGCCGATCCTCCGGATCGTTGCAATATGCCACCCACTCGGCCGCTTCCTTCGCGTCGGCCGTGCGCACGCTGCCCTTGACGGTCATGTACTGCTTGCGGCCGTCCGATTCGAAGTTGACGCAGATCAACGGCTCCGCGGCGACACGTCGGCACAGTTCGACGAATTCGCTGGTGCCCACCTGGTTCGATTCGATTCCTCCCCAAAGCAGGTTGAGCATCGACCGACGCGTGTCGCGCGGCCCGACGCCTTCTCGCCACCGATAAAAGTCGGAAAAAATCCCGCCCCACCGCATCATCGGTGGTCCGAGTTCACCCGTGATCTCCACGACATCCTGGCGCCACTGATCGCGCAAATGATCCCACGCCGCTTCGACCGAACCATCCGTTGCGCCTAACGGTTCCATGAATTGCATGTAGAGATACGGCGACAACTCGAACGTCAGATTCGGATCCACCAGGATCGAGCTTCCGTCCTGTCGCTGGGCTTCGAGCGGTGTAGGCGCAGCCGCGCGAAGCAGTCCGCCGGCAGCGACGCCCGCCGCAGCCATGGTGGATTCCTTGAGGAATGTTCGTCGTCTCATGAAGCCGTGAGGCCCCGAAGCGCTGAGCCGTGAAGCCCCGAAGCCCTGAAGCCTACCGACTGAGCGGAACGATCAGGAACGATTGCGGCTGACCGATCGGCGTGACCGTGTCTCCGGTCAGCTTGCCGAGCGTCGCGCGATACCGTCCCGGCGTTGCGGGCGGGCCGCCCTGCCGTCCGCGGCCGAAGACCTGCGCGGCTTCCAGCGTTTCGCCGCCAGCACCACCACGTCCGCCGCCAGGCTGTGTCCCCGCTGCGGCAGGTGGCACGTCGCCGCGCAGATCCCACGCGATCCGGTGCACGCCCGGCTCTTTCGCGAGCTCGAGGCGCCGCACCTGCTTGCCGGTGTCGTCGGCGATCGTGAGCACCAGCTTGGCTTCCGTCGCCGGCGCCTGTCCAACCGAGTACGTCAACAGCGCGCCATACGGCGGGTTGGGCGTCGTTGGATCGCCCCACGTCGCCTCGGCCTGGCCGAGGACGTCGTAGATCGACGCATCGCGCAACGGGAAAAGATGCCCTTCTTCGGAGAGCGTCTGCGGCGTGACGTCACGGAGCGCGCTGTAGTCGTCGAGTACGTACGCGCCGCGGCCGAACGTGCCGACCACGAGATCGTTCTCCCGCCGCTGAATGACGAGATCGCGCGCTTGCGCGGTTGGGATGCCGGCGTTGAGCTGTGTCCAGTGCGTGCCGCCGTCGACCGTGAACCACACCCCGAATTCCATCCCCGCAAACAGCAGGCTTCCGTTGATGTCGTCTTGAACGATCGACCAGGCGCCGGAACGCGGCGGCAGGTCGCCCGCGATCTGGGTCCAGGTCCGCCCGCGATCGTTGCTGCGGACGACGTAGGGCTTGAAGTCGCCGCGGAGATAGTTGTTCAGCGTCACGAAGATCGTGTTCGAGTCGCGCGGCGACGCATACACGTCGGTGACGTAGGTGTGCTCCGGCACACCGGGAAATGATTCGACCTTCCGCCAGTTCTTGCCACCGTCCTCGCTGACGTGCACGAGCCCGTCGTCGCTGCCGGTGATCAGGAGCCCTTCGAGCAGCGGCGACTCGTCGACCGCGGTCAGCGTGCTGAGCATCGTCGTCGCCTGGTTGAAAGCGACCGCGTCCGGCGGCCAGACCTTGCCCATGATCGGAATCTTCGTCGCGTCGAGTTGACGGGTGAGGTCGCCGCTCACCGCCGTCCAGGAGTCGCCCCGGTTGTCGCTCCGGTAGAGCCGCTCGCCGCCGAAGTACAGGCGCCGCGACGAATGCGGGCTGATGATGAGCGGGGAGTCCCACTGCCAGCGCCCGAAGCGCTGCTGACCGCGTCCGCCGCCGCCCGGCCCCCCCTGTCCACCCGCAGCACCGCGCCCGGCATTGTCGGGAGCAGCCGCCTGCGGGCCGCCGACCGTGTTCCGCGGATTCGGACGAACGCTGACGCTCTGGCCGGTGCGCAGGTCCAACCGCTGCAGCGAGCCCTCCTGCGATTGCGAATACACGATATTGGGATCTTCCGGATCGACACGCCCCTGAAACCCATCGCCTCCACCGACGCTGATCCAGTCGCTGGTGCGGATGCCGACCCGGTTCATCGTCCGCGACGGGCCGCAGATGGATCCGTTGTCCTGAGCGCCGCCGCACACGTGATAGAACGGGCGGGCATTGTCAGTCGAGACACGGTAGAACTGCGACAGCGGCAGATTCGTGAAGTGGCGGAACGTCTTCAGGTTGTCCCACGATTCGTAGAGGCCGCCGTCGTTGCCGATGATGTAGTGATTTGGATCGGCCGGATCGAAGACGATCTCGTGATAGTCGACGTGGACGGGCATCGGCACCGTCGACCACGTCTTGCCGCCGTCGGTGCTCCGCTCGACGGTCGTCTGCGTTGACCAGATCGTCTCCGGATCGTGCGCGTCGACGAAGATCTCGTTGTAGTAACCTGGATCGCCGCCGCGATAGCAGTCGTCGGCGGGCGGCTGCGGCGGGCTTTGCGGCGGGGTCTGCGGCGGGGTCTGAAGACCCCGCCCTACGGGTACCGGTGCGGCTTCGCCCTGACCGTTGTCAGGCGCCGGCGTAGTCGGTGCCGGCGCGGAGGCGCCTATTGCCGCGCACGGAGTTGGTGGGGTTGCCGGTGGGGCACCCGCAGCCCCGCGGCCGCCGCGTCCCCCCTGGGTCGCGAGTCGACCGATGCGCGTCCAGCTCGCACCGCCGTCATCCGAGCGGAAGAATCCGCCCTGGCCTTTCTGCGCGGTGACCAGTGCATAAACCGTGTTCGGGTTTCGCCAGTTGATGCCGAGACCGATGCGACCGATGTCAACCGTGGGCAGTCCCTTCGTCAGCTTCGACCACTTCCCCCCGCCGTCAACCGACTTGTAGATCCCGCTCTCGGGGCCGCCGCCAATCAACTGTCCGACGGCCCGCCGCCGCTGATATGCGGCCGCATAGATCACGTCGGGCTTTTTTGGATCCATCACCATGTCGGTGACGCCCGTATCGCCACTGATTGTCAGCACCGCCTTCCACGTCTGGCCGCCGTCGTTCGTTTTGTACAGGCCGCGGTCGCCGCCGGGCGCCCACAGCGGCCCGATCGCGGTGACGTAGACGACGTTCGAGTTGCGTGGGTCGATGACGATGTTCTGGATGTGCTCGGAGTTCTCGAGTCCCATGCGCTTCCAGGTCTTACCGGCATCCGTTGATTTGTAGACGCCGTCGCCGAAGCTGACGCTGCGCTGGTTCGCGTTCTCTCCGGTCCCGAGCCAGACGATGTTCGAGTCGCGCGGATCCACGACGACCGCGCCCAAAGAATAGGAGCCGTAGTCGTCGAAGATCGGCGTGAACGTGTTGCCGCGGTTGTCGGTCTTCCACAGATTGCCGGCGGCGGCGGCGACGTACCAGACGCTCGCATTCTTTGGATCGATGGCCACGTCCTGGACGCGCCCGGTGGTCAGTCCCGGACCGAGCGCCCGGAAGGCGAAGTCCTTGAACGTCTCACGCGTCATACGATCGGTCTGACCGGTCACGTTGATCGCGGCCGCAGCCGCCGACACGGCGAGCACGAGCACGAAGCGATAGGTTGCTTTCATGTTTTGTCGGGCGGGCCTTTATGGGCCGCCAACTCGAAGCGGATTATACCCGGCGCAGACGCTCGGCCGCGCGCTCGAGTGTCTCGTCCTTCTTTGCGAAACAGAAGCGAAGGACGAGCGGCGGCTGCGAGCGGTAGAGGAAAGGCGAGGTCGGGATCGACGCGACGCCGTGCTCCTTCGTGAGGCGCACCGCAAAATCTGCATCGCGCTCCGCCGTGATCGCGGAGTAGTCCATCAGTTGGAAGTAGCTACCGCGGCTGGTCAGCGGACGGAAGCGCGATCCCTCCATCAGCTTCAGGAAGAGATCTCGCTTGCGCTGAAAGAAGGGAGCGAGCTCGACGAGGCCCTTTCGCGAGTTCAGAAAATCCGCGAGGCCGTATTGCATCGGCGTGTTCGTCGCGAACGTGACGAATTGATGCACCTTGCGGAATTCAGTGGTCAGTTCCGCCGGCGCGACGGCGTAGCCAATCTTCCATCCGGTCGTGTGGTACGTCTTGCCGAACGAGCCGACGACGAAGCTGCGCGCGGCGAGCTCGGGGTGGCGCGCCATGCTCTCGTGCTGCAGGCCGTCGAAGATGATGTGCTCGTAGACTTCGTCGCTGACGATCAGCAGGTCCGTGCTCTTCACGAGCTCGGTCAATTCGCGGATATCGTCGGCGCCCAGCACCGCGCCGGCGGGATTGTGCGGCGTGTTGAGCATCAGCAGCCGCGTCTTCGCGGTCACCGCCGCGCGCACGGCGGTCCAGTCGACGCGGTAGTCCGGGTATCGCAGCGGCACGACGATCGGAACCCCGCCGCTCAGTTGGATCGCGGGAATGTAGGAGTCGTAACAAGGTTCGAGCACGATCGCTTCATCGCCCGGATGCATCACCGCGGCGACCGCAGCGAAGATCGCCTCCGTCCCGCCGGAGGTCACCGTCACTTCGGTCTCGGGATCGTACCGGCGGCCGTGAAAGTCCTGATACTTCGCCGCAATTGCGTCGCGCAACGCCGGGACGCCTTGCATCGGCGCGTACTGGTTGCGCCCGTCGCGCATGTGTTTCGCAACGGTCTCGATCAGCTCGGGATCGCAGTCGAAATCGGGAAAGCCCTGGCCGAGGTTGACCGCGCCAAGGTCGGACGCGAGGCGCGACATCACCGTGAAGATCGTCGTGCCCACCGAGGGCAGCTTCGATTGCAGTCGTACGTCGAGTGTCATATGGCCTCGAACGTTCCCGTATCCGTGTTCTTGCGGACCGCATCCCACTGGAAGTGCTGCCCGTTCATTGCGACGTAGACGCCCTGCGGAAGCACCTGCACGAACGACAGTGCGGAGCCGAGGTTGAAGAGCCCATCGGAGCTGCCGAACGCGTACGGCACCATCGCGCCGGTCAGCACGATCGTCTTGCCGGCGAGTGACGCAGCGGCAAGGGCGGCAGCGGTCTGCACCATCGTGTCGGTGCCGTGCGTCACGACGATCGCGCGTTCGCGGCTCGCGCGCGCCCGCTCCACGATCCGCGCCCGTGCCGCGTCGTCCAGTTCGAGACTGTCGACCATCATCACGGTTTCCAGCGTAACGTCCAGGCGGCACCGGCCCCGGCGCAGCATTTCGGGGACGTGGGTGTCGCGGAAGTACAGCCGCCCGGTGAGCTCGTCGTACTCCTTGTCGAACGTCCCGCCGGTCACGAGAACCCGGATCCTGCTCATAACAGAAATGCACGCGCAGCTACCGAAACGGCGCGTCGCGCGGGCCCCTATTGTAATTCCTGGATTGCCGAGGCTGTGCGGGGCTCGCGGACAAACGGGCGCTTTTCAGTTACTTAGGACGTGTGCGGGGGCGCGGGCCGCCAATCCGGCACCGTGCTTGCCTTCCCTGAAGCCACCCAGGAGGTTTTCATGTTTGCTGTTGCAGCAGTTCTTGTTGGCGTGGTCGGCATCTTCTACGTGCGCCGTCGCAGCTCGCGCAAGAAGACCCAGACCGTCTAGCGCGCGGTCCGGAACACGTCGTCGGCGGAGGACAGAACGATTCGTCGAAGTCTGTCCGGATAGTCTGGCGGTAGTCCCGCAAGGAATGCCTTCACCATCCGCGCGGCGCTCGAGGAGCTGTGGCCCGAGAGCGTCGCGTCCATCCACCGTTTTGGAAAAAAGATATCTCCCGTGCGTTGAATCTCCTGCAGCATCGTGAGGCTGCGCGGAATGTATTTTTCCGACTCCGCCGCGCGCAGCGGATGGTGCAGGTACGAGAGCGCCTCGAGCACCCACGGCTCGCGCCTTCGATTGCGGACGTCGCCAAACGACGCGAACAGCGCATCGCGGACGGCCTGGTCGGCGGACAGCGCCGGCCGCACGAACTCGAACCGTGCCTTCCGATCCGGATTCTCGATCCGCGCCAGCTGAGACGCGAGGATGTTCTCCGCCCCCGGAACACCGCGTATCGCAAGCTCCTGGGCGAGCGCAATGTAATCGGGTTCGGCAAGCGTCAATCCGGGGACGGACTCCGACTTGCTCCAGATCCGTTCGAGCCACCCCAGCGATTCGCCGGTCAGCGCCGTATCGCGCAGCGCCGAGAACCACGCGGACTTGAGGCTCGGCGTCGCCGCGGCGTCGATGCCGGCGCGCAACATGCGCTCGAGCGAAGCGGCGAGCGCCACCCGCTCCGGGGACGCCAGGAACTTCCAGTATCCCTGCTGCAGGTACGAAAGCATGCGCTGCACGTTCAGCTCGTCGCCTTCCCGTGGCAGCGCGGCGATCAGCGTGCCGACGAGGTCAGTCGATTTCATACGGCGGTCGAGCATCTCCTCCCACAGCGCAACCAGTGCGCTGCCACGCGTGAGTGCGTCGGGGATGTCGGCGAGATGACGCACCAGGTAGTCACGCGTGCCGGGATCGAGCACGAAGCCGCCATACGCGATGCCGCCTCCGTTTGGGAGGACGAAGCGCGGTGCGGGCAAGCCGTGCGCCTCAGTGACGGTGATGCGGGCAGCGCTCAAGTTCACGGCAACATGTTTGATTTCTGCGTCGTAGCCGAGCGCGACGTCGATGCGCTGCGGCCATGTGCGGCCGCGCGCCGATGCCGGGTCATGTCCGACGA
>Ga0310810_10008001_pt1 | contig 12125 bp, 12 predicted proteins | sample NCmetagenome_FD_207641 | JGI IMG/M metagenome (GOLD analysis project Ga0310810, IMG submission 207641) | Soil microbial communities from experimental microcosm in Duke University, North Carolina, United States - NC | ecosystem: Engineered > Artificial ecosystem > Soil microcosm > Unclassified ...
TCGTGCGACCGACGGTCGTCCCGGTGAGGTTCATCGCCAGGCAACAGCGCCCGGCGCAAGCACTTTCACTCGCGCTTCAGGATCCTCTCATGGCCCGCTTGCTATCTTGCGCCCGCAACACAAATCAGGAGGTGTCATGCGAGTCGCACTGCGAAGCCCCATGGTGGGGAAACTGGGCGAGGAGTTCGATCGAGTCTTCGATCGGCTGCTGGTCCCCCGGTTCCTGACGGAGCCGCTCGTTCCACCGTTCCCGTTCGGGACTGCGGGCGCGGAGTGGATTCCGGTGATGGACATGGTCGAGACCCCTACGGAGTACATCGTCCGTCTCGAGGTCCCCGGCTTCCACAAGGAGAACTTGGACATCAACCTCACCGGTGAGCTGCTGACCATCACCGGGACGAGGGAGATCACCCCAGAGATCGAGGGAGAGGGCTATCTGGTGAAGGAGCGGGTCTACGGGAAGTTCGTCCGGACGATTCGCCTGCCGGCGCCGGTGGCCGAGAAGAAGGTGACGGCCGAGTATCGGGATGGCGTGCTGGTCCTGCACCTGGTCAAGGAGATCGCGGTGCCGGCCACGAAGATCCTGATCAAGTAGGAGTCACCGTGCTTCCTCAGCATCCCGGGTTCCCACCCGGGATTTTTTTGCCCGGCGCACAGTGTGAACGACTCTTCATGAGGCATTCACCCGGCCCTCACCGCCGGCGCCCAGATTCGACCGCATGACGGCCCATCCCCGCGATGCCCTCAAGGCCTGGTTTCTCGGCCCCCAGGCCGAGAATGCGGAGCTGCTCGAGCGTCTCGTCGTCGAGTCGCTGCGGGACCATGTGTTCTGGCGGCGCAATTACCACCCCGAGGATGGTGTCGCCATCCGGGAGATCGATAAGCGGCAAGAGGGATACGAGGAGGCGGTCGGCGCCCTGACCCAGGGGTTGATGGGACTGCTGGCCGAGCTCAAGCGCGACGTCCCGTTCTTCAGCGGCCGCTACAAGGGTCACATGATCGGGGAGCAGACGCTCGCCTCGCAGATCGGCTACTTCGCGACCATGCTGTACAATCCCAACAACATCGCGCTCGAGATCTCGCCGGTGACCACCCGGCTCGAGCTCGAGGTCGCGGAACAGCTCGCGCGGATGATCGGATACGACCCGGCCCGGCACTGGGGCCATCTCACGTCGGGCGGCACCATCGCCAACTTCGAGGCGCTGTGGCTGGCCCGGGGAGTGCGCTACCTCCCGGTTGCGGCCGCGGGCGCTGCCGCCGATCTGGGACTGGGTCTGTGGGTGCGACTGCCGACAGGGGGGACGGCGCCGCTGGCCGAGCTGCCGCTCTGGGAGCTGCTCAATATCACCAACGAGATGGCCCTCGATCTGTGGGATCGCCTGTGGCAATCGGCGCCGCGCGCGGATGTCCGGCAGGCGCTGGCCAATCATTCCCTCGCCGCCATCGGCTACCAGGAGTACAGCCGGCGACTGGCCCTGGACTACGGCGATCCCCTGCCAGCAGGCGTCGTGCTGGTCGCGGCCACGGCCCACTACTCCTGGGAAAAGATCGCCCGGGCGCTCGGGATCGGGTCGAACCAACTGCTGCATGTCCCGGTGGACGGCCGCTTCCGCATGGATCCGGACGCGCTGTGGGATCAGGTGCGGGGCCTGGCCCACCGTCGGCAGCCGATCCTGGCACTGGTGAGCGTGTGCGGCAGCACCGAGGAGAGCGCGGTTGACCGGCTCGACCAGGTGCTCCAGGTACGCGCCCGCGCCGAGACGGACCTCGGCACCACCTTCCACCTGCATTCCGACGCCTGCTACGGCGGGTACGCGGCCGCGGTACTGCGACGGGCGGACGGAACGCGCCGCTCGGCCGTCGAGATCCGGGAGCTCGCGGGCGGCGACTGGCCATCGGACGACTGGGCCCAGGCGATCGGCGCGTTGAGCCAGGCGGACTCGGTGACCGTGGACCCGCACAAGATGGGCTACGTCCCCTACGCCGCGGGCGCCATCCTGGTGCGGGATGGTCGGGCGCGCCATCTGGTCGCGACCGATCCGCCGTATCTCTCCCCTGTCGATCGGGCGGAGACGGGGACGGAGCAATTCCTGGGGCGCTACATCCTCGAGGGGTCCAAACCCGGCGCGTCGGCCGCATCGGTCTGGCTGAGCCACAAGGTCATCCCGCCGGACGAGCGCGGGTATGGCTACCTGGTCGAACGCACCGTCGCCGGGGCCCGGCGTCTGCACGCCGCGCTGACGGCCGCCGATCTCTCGCCCTTTCGCGTGATCACGCTGCCGCTCCCCGACATCAACATCGTATGCTACCTCCTCTGCCATCCCTCACTGACGACGCTCGGTGCCGTCAACGAGTTCAATGAGCGGGTCTACGCTCGTCTGAGTCTGGCGCGGTCGGACCAGGCGCCGGAGTACATCGTCACCCGCACCCGGTTGCGGAGCCCGGCGTACGATGGCGCGATCGGCCCGATTCTGGATTCGCTCGGGGTCGCCTCGCTCGAGGAATGGAAGACGAGCGGGACCGATGGTCTGGTGGTGCTCCGCTCGACCGTCATGGACCCGTTCCTGGCGGCCGAGTCCCCGGCGTCGGATCACATCGGGGGCCTGCTGGGGGCGCTGCGCCGCGCGGGGGCTGCCGCGCTGGCCCCGGAAGAGGGTTTCACCCGCCGTTCATAATCGGTTCACCCGGATCGACGTACGATGGGTCCATCACTCACGGGGAGGATGTCATGAGAGTCGCCGACCTGATGCAGCCCAAGGTCAAGACCGTCGGCAGCGATGCGACCGTGGCGGAGGCGATTGTCTCGCTGGCCGATGCCCACATTTCCGGGATGCCGGTCGTGGACGGCGCGGGCAAGGTGATCGGGATCGTCTCGGCCACCGACTTGCTGACGGCCGAGGCCGAGGCCGGCGATCCGACGGCGCGCCAGGCGCTGTTCGACAACACGCCTGTGCGGGACATCATGACACCGCGTCCCTACACGATTCGGCCGGATGAGGACATCCGGGAAGCGGCGTGCCAGATGCTGTACGCCGACGTGCATCGTCTCTTCGTAGCCGAGGGCGACAAGGTAGTCGGCATCATCACCACGACGGACATCGTCCGCGCGGTCGCCACCGGCAAGCTGTGAGGGGGGAGTGCCCGGCTCATGAGGAAGACCGGGCCCGTATGAGCGGCGAATCGAGGCAACCGACATAGCCCCTTTCGAACGCTAGATTCCCGCGATGATGGAGGCGATAACCGCCGGGAAGATGGTGTTCGAGAGGGGCAGATGCTGACCCGGGTACGAGCCTACCTCGGGCGTCGGCGCGCGACGCTGACCCCGGTGCTCAACCTGATGCTGTTCGCCGTCGCGATCTGGGTGGTGAACCGCGTGCTGGCGGAGTACCGGTACGACGAGATCGTCGGCGCCCTGGCAGCGGTGCCGATCGGCACCGTGGGGCTTGCCCTCCTCATCAGCGCCGTCGCCTACCTGGCGCTGGTGGGCTACGACTACCTCGCCTTCCGCTTCGCCGGCCACCCGCTGCCGCTCAGGTCCATGCTGATCCCGTCCTTCGTCGCATGGGCGGTCAGCAACACCGCCCCGGCGTCGGTGCTCACCGGGGGCGGGCTGCGGTATCGCCTGTATGCGGGCCTCGGGTTGACGCCGGCGGAAGCCGCGGTGGTGGCCGCCTTCAACGTGCTGACCTACGTGGTCGGGCTGCTGGCGCTGGTCGGCCTGGTGCTGCTGCTCCACCCCGCCACCGGCATGCTGGCCGCGGGATGGCTCGCGCTTCCGGGCCGAACGGTCGGCGTGGGGCTCCTGCTGGCGGTCGGCGGGTACCTGCTGGCCACCTACCTGCGGCGAGCGCCGGTCCGGGTGCTCCGCTGGGAGTTCAGCCTGCCTTCGTTCCGGCTCGCACTGAGCCAATTGGGGGTGTCGTCGCTCGACTGGCTGCTCTCGTCGGGCGCGCTGTACGTCCTCCTGGCTCGGCTGGGGGTGTCCTACCTGGATTTCCTGGGGGCCTTCTTGATCGCCCAGATGGCGACCCAGCTCCTGCCGCTGCCGGGCGGCATCGGCGTCTTCGAGGCAGTGGTGCTGGTCCTCCGGCCGCACGGCGTCGCGGCGCCGGCCGTCCTGGCCGCCCTGCTGCTCTATCGCGTGGCGTATTACCTGGTGCCCCTGCTCGCGGCCGGCGTCCTGATCGCGGTTCGGGAGGTGGTCGATGCCCGCCGCCGTGGCAAGCCGCTGGAGGCGCTGCTGGAAGGCGTGACGAGCCTGGCGCCGCACGCGCTCGCCTTCGTGACCTTTCTCTCCGGCGCCGTGCTCCTGCTCACCGGCGCCGTTCCGACCGACCTGCGCCGCCTGGCCTGGCTGGGCGATCTGCTCCCGCTCGCGGCCATCGAGGTCTCGCACTTCCTGGCCAGCGTAGTCGGGGCGGTGCTCCTCATTCTGGCCTGGGGCCTCGAGCGCCGGGCCCGGCTCGCCTATCGGCTGGCCCAGGGGCTCTTCAGCGTGGGGATCGCGCTGGCGCTGCTTCGCTCGGCCAATGTGCTGGTGGCCCTGCTGCTGGGCGTAGCCCTACTGATCCTCCATGCCGCGGCCGACGAGTTCCCCCGGGCGGTGTCGCTGCTGCACGAGCCGCTCCCGGCCGGCTGGCCGCTCGCGATCGCCACGGTGCTCGGGCTTACCCTCTGGCTCGGGCTGTTCGCCTACCGGCACGACACGTACTCCGGGCAGCTCTGGTGGCGTTTCGCGCTGAACGGTGACGCGCCGCGCTTCCTTCGGGCCTCGGTAGGCATGGGCATCGTCGTACTGCTGTTCGCGCTCGGTCGGCTCCTGGGCCATCGGGGCGCGCCGGCCGCACCCACCGAGGGCTAGGTACCAGGGACTGGACGAAAGTCCAATAGTGAGCCGGACCGGTCCTGTGGCAGCTTGGTCCATCCGCGATCCTCACTGGGGCCAATGGCCGACTCTCCCGTGGGCGCTCGAGCTTCCGACAATGCGGCGCGCCGCCGAGGCGCGCGCGCCGGATTCGCCCTGCTCCTGCTCGCCCTCGCCTGGCCCCTGGGCCGCGTGTCGGCGCAAATCATCAAATGGAAGAGCCAGGACAGCGTCGCCGGTGGGCCTCACTACGAGGCCTACGTCGGCGCCACGGTCCGCTTCAATGCCTCCCTCGACGACTATGGCCTCCAGGGCAGCTACACGTTCAATCCCGTCAACATCGACACCCTGTTCGCCGCCGACCGCGACGACAACCTGCTCTCCTTCGACCTGAGACAGACGCGGATCAAGTTCGGCGGTACCGTGCGCTATGAGAAATTCGGGGCCATCGAGAGCTACCTGGAGACCGACTTCGTCGGCCCCAACGGCGCGACCACCCTTCGCCTGCGGAAGGCGTGGGTGGACTTCAAGGGGGTCCGGATCGGGCAGGAAACGACGACGTTCGGGGTGCAGCAGGGATCGGCACCGACCACCGCCGACTTCGATGGCCCACCCACGGGGGTGACCACTCGCAGCGGCATGATCCGCTATAGAAGGAAGCTCGAATCGGGGCTGCAGCTCATGGCCTCACTCGAGACACCCAAGGTGGACGTCGCCTACCTCGACTTCTTCGCGCCGGACATCCGGGCGACCGACCAGCGACTCCCCGACCTCGCCGTGAACGCGTCGAAGGCCGGCGACTGGGGGTACATCTCCCTCAGCGCGCTGGTGCGGGAGATCCGGTTCCGTACGACGACGAGCGGCGTGAGCGAGGCGGAGTCGGTGGTGGGGTACGGTGCCAACCTGGTGGGTGGCTTTCGGGTATTCAAGTCGGAGGCGAAGGCCGACGTCCTGTACTACCAGCTCATAGCCGGCGAGGGGCTGGGCCGGTATCTGGTCTCACTCTCGGGGCAGAACGCGGATGCCCTCCCCGACCCGGCGAGCGGCGGGCTGAACGCCGTCCCGGCCTTCGGCGGATACATCGCCTACGAGCGCCGATGGACGCCCCGATTCTTCAGCACGCTCATCGGCGGCGGCAATATCCTCGAGAACGAGGTCGCGCCGACGCTGGCGGATCGGTTCAAGACCACCCTGGTCATGTTCAACAGCTTCTACCAGCCGATCCCGGCCATGAAGATCGGCGGCGAGGTCGACTGGGCGCGGAAGAATACGTTCACGGAGGTCGAGGCGGAGGCGCTTCGCTACTATCTCGTCGTTCACTACGACCTCTAAGAGTCCGCGACCACAAACACTCGACCGTGGCGATCGAGGGAGAGAGTGTCCTGCTCAGTCATCGCTCCTTAACCGGATCGATGCGACGCCGAGGTAGGCGGCGTAACACGCGTTGCTCCAATGCGTGACGTCAGTGGCCGTGATATCCCGCATGAACAGATAGTGATGGGGCGCCTTGAGGGGCTCGATGACGACGTGATCGCCGGGACTCACGTCGGCGACCGAGAGCTGGCGCGCCCGGATCTCGCCCAGAAACCCGGGAAGCGCGCGCAGCTCGCGCACGCTCTCCCGAAAATTCGCCGACCCGACGCAGGAAAGAAGGAGGATCGCCAGGGCCGCGACCCCGACGACCGGACGGTCGATCCCACGCCACCGACGGAACTCGTTTGCCCCGACCACGACGGCGACCAGCCACGCCAGGAGGAACAGCATGTACGCCGTGTTGATGACGCGGTGCTGGCTGGGGGCCTTGATCGCCAGCCCATAGACATTGGGAAACGCCGTCAGGAAGACCACGGCCGCGACGAGACCCGCAAGGCCCATCACTTTCACGACCGGGTGGCGGGGTTGGAGCCAGTGGAGGACACCCACCGGCTCGCCTTGCGGGACGCCGACCAGCCGGACGACCGCGAGCGACGCCGCCAGCAGGCCGATATCCGGGACCCAGCGCAGCAGCATGCTCAACGACCACTTCACCGTAACCGCGATGTCGCCGATGATCGACGGCCGTCGCTGAACTCCCTCGGACGCGACCCGTACCGCATTGCCGGGCGCGAGGAGGGAGACAAGCCCTGCCGCCGCGACGATCACCATCAGAGCAACGAGGGCCCGGCGGGAATGCGAGCGCCTGGCGAACGCATCGAGGGCGAAGGCACCATAGATGGCGAACAGGATCACGGGGAAGCTCTCGGAGAGTCCAGCGGTCACGATCGCCAGCACGCCGAGCACCGCGACTTTCACCTTGAATCGGCCAGGCGGCTCATGGCTCAGTGACAGCAGGAGCGCCACGGTCGCGAGCACCCCGATGACTCCGAGCTGATAGGTGAACACGCCGGGCAGCCAGTAGAAGCTCTCCACGGGATTGGAGATGCGACTGATGATCAGCACGACGATGCCGACCGCCAGCGAGGTCACGAACCAGCCGTCCGCCGGCTGGTCGGAGGCGCGCGCCGCCCGCGACAGGAGGAGCCGGACTGCGGCGGTCGTGAGCACGAGTGTGGCGACCAGGTAGGCCCAATAGGCTCCGTCCAGCGCACCGAGCCGCTTCGAGAGGAGCAGCAACGCGGTTGCCGCGTACCGCCCGCTCCACTGGAAATAGAACCAGCGCTGTGCTCCGATGAAACCCTGGTCGCGGAGGTGGACAGCGTAGCAGTAGTCGTCTACGGCTGGCTGGGCGAAGAACGCAAGAGCCACATACGGGGCCAGGCACGACAACGCCGCCAGTAGACAGAGTCTCTGCTGCCACCAGGTCCGCGACATCGATGGGCTCCAGTGCTTTCCTGTCGCGGCGTACTTGGTGAAAGTCGTGGCCGCTGGGGGGAGCGCCCTGCTCCTCCCAGCTCAGTCCCCTCGCTGCCAGATGTAAAGCCCGAACAAGCCGAGGCCGGCGCCGCCGATGGCGATCACGGTGCCGGTGTCACCGCCGACCACGAGGCCGAGAACCACCACGGCGGCGCCCACGATCGCGGTGGCCTTGCCTTCGTTGGGGCTCATGCGGGCGGCGGAGGCGTTGACCACGAGCGGCGCCTGGTCCTCGGCCGCGAAGCTGAGGTGGGTAGCGGCGAGCGTCGGGGCCAAGGAGGTCGTGGGGGCCGCCGCTGCGGCCGGGTTTGGTGCCGGGGCCTGCGCGGCTGCGGGATACGAGACAGCCAAGGTGAGGATCACAGCGCCGGCGGCGCCGGACCAGGAGCGTCGAAGCATCGTCGTTCTCCGTGTGAGCGTGGTCACACCCCATGCCCGGCTGGTGAGTTAAGTCGTTATGAGGGCGGTGGGGCTCGAACCCACGACCTAGGCATTAAAAGGACGTTGGAGCTAGCCATGGCTCTCCTTCCCCTAAGAGCCTCCTATGCAGGATACTGCGGGATGATCCGCGATGCCACCATCACTGCGAGCGACACGTAGACGGCCGGCCTAGGGTCCCTCAGGCGCCTGCCAAGTCCTCCCCTGGCACGCAGTCTCGCTTGCCTCCAGTTTAGATGGCATGGGGGACGATACCTTCCGGTGTCCGCAGTGCCAACGCGAGCTACCTTACGCGAATGACACCTACAATCCCGAGACAAAGACCTGCCGGGCCTGCGGTCGCGCCGAGACGATACCCGTGCAGGAGGCGCAAGCGCCCGGCAAGAGCGTGCCGGATGTTGTGGAGATGGACGGCGAGATCACGCCCAGTCGGATCGGTCCCGCCCGCTGGAGCCGCCCCACCCAGGAGGAAACCCCTCCCCCCAAGGTGTCTTAGCTAGACGCGAGGTCGGCAGTTCACTTCACCTACTCCGCCCCGGGACATGATGAGATCGCAGTTGGTATCTGCCCTTCTCCGTCCGGCTTGGTGCCCCGTCGGCTCGCGCCCTAAGGAGGACCTTCGTGGGTATCCATGACTCGTCCCGCACCCGAGTCGCGCCGGTGTTCGGGCGCCTGCAGTGCTTGGATCCATCCGGCAGACTCTGGCTTCAGGGGCTCCTCGAACTGGCGAACACTCGAAACGTGCCAAGGCCGCAGGCCGGCACGTCGCGTCTGCGGGTGGCGAAGTGGTGGCCGAGGGAAGCGAGACTGGCAGCCCCTCCAGGACTGCTGCAATGGCTCCTGGAGCATGCGGAGGAGCCACGGAATCCAAAGGCATGGGGGCGGAGACCCGAGGTCGTGGCCAATCGGCGCCGACTCGTCGACCGAGACGCCGATACCCTCGCTGCGGCGTTGAAGAGTCTTCAAGCCAGCCGCGCCTCGCCTCGCGCTTGGTATGTGCTCGAAGGGCCAAGCCAACCGGACGTCTATCTGGCTTCCGATGACGCGGTCATCGTCGTTGAGGGGAAACGCACGGAGGCGGCACCGGCGACCTCTACGGACTGGATGAGCGTGCGGCATCAGATGCTTCGGCACCTCGATGGAGCCTGGGAGCATCGACAAGGTCGGCAAATCTACGGGTTGTTCATTGTGGAGGCGGAGCAGGGAACGTCCTCCGCCGAAGCCTCGTCCGCGTGGCAGGAAGCCGTCGAATTGACCGTCTCGCAGCACGTGCTCAATGGCAGTCTGCCACACCGGTCGACAGAGGAACGATCGCAGATCGCCGGTGCCCTGCTCGGGGTCACCACCTGGCAGGCCCTCTGCGACGAATTCCAGATGCCCCGTGAGGTCCTGATTCCGGAAGTTCTCGACGATAGGCCGCCGCCGGGGGCCACGCGCAGGAAGTCGGGGAGGACTCTGGGTCCGGCCCCACAGGTCGATGCGAACGGGGGTCAGCTCGGCACCCCCACTTGAGCTCCACGGTTTCGCGCAGTGTAGCCATGAAGTTGGCTGGCCAGAGGACGGAGTCCATCTACCGAAGGTCCGCGATCGTTTCCCATCGCGACTTGTCCGAGGGAGTCGCAAAGCTTGCCGCTCTCCGGTTGTCCGAGCCGACGCAGACAACTCCCTCTGCCCTTCCCCTCCAGGCCGCAACGCGATGAAAACGCACGTCGGCGTTGTATCAGCCGATGGTCACTCGACTCGAGAACCTAGTTCGGACGAGTGGACTAGGATCGACCGGTTCATTGCCGGGACCGTCCGCAAGGATGGTCGGCCACCGACGGGAGTGCATTACGTCCGCGGTGTTGGGTCGGTCTTCTTTTCCTTGCCCCCCCAGCCAGGGGTAGATGAGTGAGGAGACGAGATGCCTTCTGGCATGAGCGCCCCGGGATGGCTAGATCTATGAGGGCGGTGGGACTCGAACCCACGACCTAGGGATTAAAAGTCACAGCCGGCCTCGTGGGCTCAGTTCGGGATTCTTCTCTTACGCGTTGCTGCGTTGGGACGTTGGCGTCAGCATCTTCTGTTGAGGGGTGCCTGGAGTGGGCTCGTTTCGCTGCGTCCGCACGCAAATCCGCACACTGACCGGAGCGGAAGGATACACCATCTGCCAGCCCAAGGCGGTCACGCGGCCGCCGCAGCATCAGCCAAGGATGTGGCGAGGCGTGGTGAACGACGGCCAACTTGGAGGATCCCGCCGACGGTGGGCGGGAATCCCCCAGTCCCTAAGCCCACCCTCCTAGGTAGTGTGGAAGGTGAAGCTCACGCCCATGTGGCCGTGTCCGTCCTGCCATCCCTGTCCCATCATTCCCGTCGGCTGGCCTGCGTGCATGCCGCCCATCATCGACGCGGTGACGGCCACCCCACCCATGCCCATCCCGTGCGACTCGGTCTCCGCCGGGTGGCCATTGGCGTCCATCATCCCGGCTCCGATGTGAATCGTGTAATCGGTGCCCGGCTGCAGCGGCTCGTCGTGGCTGCAGGTGAGGCTGGTCCGGTCGGATGACCACGTGCAGGTCATCGGGACTACGGGTCCGCCGATGTCGCCACGATGCAGGTCAACGTACTGTTCCATTCCACTCGCCATCGGGGCGCTGAACTGCGTCATAACCGGTGTAGAGGGAGCCACCCCGCTCGCTCCAGCGGCCGGGCTCACCGCCTCAAGTACTGTCTCTGGACTCGGGGCTGTCGCCTGATCGCTGCCGCAGGCGAGCAACCAGGGTGTGGCAACAGTAAGAGTCAGGAAAATCGCTCGCATCTCACACTCCAGGATCCCGGGTGACGAGACCCAATCTTATAGTCAGTACTGAACGCAAGAATGAGGCGTCGGTGAAGAAATCATTATCTGGTCCCGGGCAGGTCCGGGATGAGGCCCGCCGGTGGAGTGGCAGTGGCCGGCGCAGTCTCGCTCCGCTCGACCTTCACCTCCTGCTGACGCCAGAGCGAGTAGATGGCGGGGATTACCAGGAGCGTGAGCAGGGTACTGCTGATCATGCCCCCCACCATCGGCGCAGCGATCCGCTTCATCACGCTCGCTCCCGTCCCCGTGCCCCAGAGGATCGGAAGCAAGCCGGCAGTGATCGCCGTGACGGTCATCATCTTGGGCCGCACCCGCTCGGCCCCGCCTTCCATGACCGCTTCGTACAGGTCCCAAAGCGATCCGCGCCCATTCGCGGTCCGGGCCTTCCAGGCGTGGTCGAGGTAGATCAGCATGACGACGCCGGTTTCTGCCGCCACTCCCGCCAGAGCGATGAAGCCGATCGCAACCGCCACCGACCAGTTGTACCCGAGCAGCCAGATGAGCCAGATCCCTCCGACGAGCGCGAAGGGGAGCGACAGCATGACGATCAGGGTCTCGGTGCTCGCAGAAGGCCTGCCGTACGAGGGCGAGGGCGGCGGTCTTACCGGCGCCGGGCGCGCCGGTGAGCACCACGCGGCGGAGTCGGTGGGGCTCAGCGCGTGGACAGGGCCTCACGGCCGCGGCCCTCGACCCGAATTACGTCCCCGGGAGCGCTATTCACCACAGACTCAAGGCCAGGTAGACGCCGAGTCCGGTCATCAGCACCCAGCAGCCCCAGTACGCCCATCCGGTCCATCGCGGCATCGCTACGGAGGGCGAGGCATCGAGGCGGTGGTTGCCCCACATACCGCCGCCGTGCAGTACGAGACCCGTGAGAAGCAGCGGGACAGCGAGCGGCGCTAGCACTGTCCTGAATACCAGGCCGACTCCGGTTCCGAGGACCGCGGCCCCAACCCCGCCGAGTAACTCGAAGCGCGCCCGCTGAGCGGTGTCGTTGGTGCGTGCGCGTTCATGCCTCACCTCCTTCATCGCTTGTCACAACACCGATCGCCGCAATAGCTGCGCGTTCACTGCCACGATGACCGTGCTGAGCGACATCAGTACCGCGCCAATTGCAGGCGAGAGGAGAAT
>Ga0310810_10008002_pt1 | contig 12124 bp, 17 predicted proteins | sample NCmetagenome_FD_207641 | JGI IMG/M metagenome (GOLD analysis project Ga0310810, IMG submission 207641) | Soil microbial communities from experimental microcosm in Duke University, North Carolina, United States - NC | ecosystem: Engineered > Artificial ecosystem > Soil microcosm > Unclassified ...
GTCGTAGTCTTGCGCCTGGTTCTTGTTGCCGAAGCCCGCGCCCATGTATTTGCATATGACGCGCACGCGGCTGAGCGGCAGGTCGAGCGCCTTGGCGATATCGCCGCGCGCGTTGGAAATCCCCTGCGTCGAGGCATAGACGGTGAGCTTGGCGCCGTCCCATTTGGCGACGCTCACGCGCCGCTCCATCTGCGCGTTGTTCACGTGCTTGCTGATGTAGGTGTCCTCGAAGACTTTGTCGGCTTCCTTAAAGCCTTTCTCGACGCTGCCCCACTCTTCCTTGATCGGCGCGGTCACGCGCCCGTCGCCGACCGAGAGATTGCCTTTGGGATAGATCTTCGGCGCGTCGGGCTTGAGCGCCGCGGCCGCGTCGAGCACGTACGGCAGCTTTTCGTATTTGACATCGATCAATTCGAGCGCGTCCTCCGCGATGTAGCGGTCGGTCGCCGCCACGGCCGCGACGGCATCGCCCACGTAGCGCACGGGATTGTTGAAGATCATTCTTTTCTGCGTGAGCCCGCCGCTCGCCCACTGCACCTGCGTATTGAAGCTGTGGACGATCGCCTTCACGCCGGGGAGCTTCTCGGCCTTGGAGGTGTCGATGCTCAAAATCTGCGCGTGCGGGTGCGGGCTTCTGAGCACGCGCGCGCAGAGCATGGACGGGAGCTGAACGTCGCCCGTATATTCGGCCTTGCCGGTGACGCGCTCGAAGCCGTCGATGCGCGGCGTCGCCTTGCCGACGACGGAAAATTCTTTTTGCGCCATGACGCTGTCTCCTTAACGAGCTTTGGCGGCGGCGAGCACCGCTTCCACTTCGCGATTGTAGTTGCCGCAGCGGCAGAGGTTGCCCGAGAGAGCGCGCCGCGCCTGTGCGTCAGTCGGATTCGGGTTGCGCATCAAGAGCGCCTTTCCCGACATGATCTGCCCCGAGGTGCAGAAGCCGCACTGCGGCCCGTCATGCTCGATGAAGGCCTGCTGGATCGGATCCAGCTTGTCGCCTTTCGCGAGCCCTTCGATGGTGAGAATGTCCTTGCCGTTCATCCAGACCGCGAGCTGGCTGCAGGAGTACATATTGCGGCCGTCAATGACGACCGTGCAGGCGCCGCACTCGCCGCGGTCGCAGCCGATGCGCGTGCCGGTCAAGCCCAGCTCGTCGCGCAGCACCTCGGCCAGAGTCTGACGGTGCTGCACCTCGACGCGATAGGCTTTGCCGTTGACCTTCAAGGAAACGATCGATCGTCCCTTGGGCGACTGAACGGACTCCGTCGGGTACGCTTCGACGGTAGGCGCGTCGAGCAGCCCCTTGGAAATCACCGCGGCGCCGACCGAGCCGGCGCCGACGCGCTTTAAAAAATCCCGGCGCGAAACGCCCTTGCCTTTTTTCTCTTCCATTGGCGACTCGCCTCCTTCAAATGAACGCGCCGAAGCGGCGCGAAGCGATTAAACGGTTAGTATAAAGACCTGGGCGCGTCAATAGCGTTTTGCCCCTCACGGAATCGGCGCGAGGGCGCAAAAAAACACCATCTCCGTCCGTCGCATGGCCTTGATCGATCGGCGCAGCCGATTTACTTGACGGGAATCGCGAGCGGCTGCCCCTTTTCGGTGATGAGCGTCGTTACGAGTTTCAGCGGCTTCGTCTTGCTGGTATTGATGCCTTCGTGCACGTAAGTCGGCTTGGCCGGATCGGACTCGAAATAAATCGCCATGCCGGGCTTCAAATCGACCGGCGGCTTGCCCGCCTCCTCGATTCTTCCCTCGCCATCCACAACATAGATGAACTCTTGCCCCGGATGATAATGCTTGCCCGTTCGCGCTCCGGGCTTGAATTCGGCCATGAAGACCGTCACCTCTTTCTTGGGGTCGGCCTCGAGCGGCTTCTTGAGCAGGACGGTGCGCGTGACGCTCTCCTGCGCGGGCGTCCGGCCGGCTGTCGAGAATGTAATAGCTGCGCCCACGGCTAGGGCGACGATCAAAGCTTTGTTTGTCATCATTCTTTCCTCCTGCGCAAGAAAATTGCAGATTTTCTCCAAAGCGCAAGCCGGTCGCCGATTGCGACGCCTTTGAATTGGAAGTATTCTCAGACGCATTTCATAAAGGAGAAATTATCGCGCACTGGGGTATCGTGGTCTGCATCGTCCGATTGCTGGCTCAGATGGCGATCATGGCCGTCATGTTTCTCGGCGGGGCGGCGGGCGCGGCGCTCGGCGCCGACCCGGCGGAATTGACGCTCGGCGTCTCCAGCAGCGGCCTCACCGTGTTCGCCGTCTGGATGGCCGAGGCCGGCGGCTTTTACAAAAAAGAAGGGCTGGAAAAATTCAGGCGGTGCACGCGGGGCTCGGACCGCTCGCGCAGGCGAATCGCGAAGGCGCGGACCTGCGCATGATCGCGTCGACCACGCGCAGCATCCCCTTCGCTTTCTTCGCGGCTCCGGAAATCAAGACTGCGGCCGATTTGCGCGGCGGCGTCGTCGCGGTCGCCACCTTCGGCTCCGAGGGCGACATCGCCACCACGATGGCGCTCCAGCGCCTCGGCCTCGGGCGCAAAGAAGTCGTCGTCGTGCAGGTGGGCGAATTCTCGAAGCGCTTCGCCGTGCTGTTGAGCGGGCAGGCGAAGGCGACGATGCTGGTCGAGCCGGCCTCGACGATCGCCCGCGAGCGCGGCTTGACGCAGCTCTTCGATCTCGCCGCGGCGAAGATCCCCTGGGTCTCCGCCGGCCTCACCGTGCGGCGCGCCGCTTTGCAAACCCAGCGCGACCTCCTCGCGCGTTTAATCCGCGCCGAGGTCGAGGCGGCCTACTTTGCCGCCGTGAATGAGCGCAGCTCAAAGGAGTTGATCGCGCAGAAGTTCAAAACCGCCGATCCCAAGGCGATCGACGCCACCTATCGCGACTTCAAGCGCATCGTGCAGCTCGACGCCGAGCCGTCGACGGCCGGCGCCGCCAATGTCTTTAAGGAGCTTGAGGCGATCGGCATCTCGGTTGGCAGCCGCAGCGTGGAGGATTACATCGATTACAGCGTCCTTCGAAGCCTCGCGAAGGACGGATTTTTCGACGCGATGAAGCGGAAGTATTCCGTACAGTAATTCAAAGGAGATTCGCCATGGCTTGGAAAGTGATCGACGGCGACGGCCACGTGATGGAAAACTGGCGCGAGCTGGTGGAGTACATGCCGGAGGCGTATCGGAAGATCGGCCGCTTCCAAGGACAAGGGCGGCTCTTTCCGCCGCTCGATCATCTTCACGGCGGGACGCTCTACAGCGTGCCGCCCGGATCGTTCCGCAAGGTGAACGCGAGCGACTGGCTCGAGTTCATGGACGACGTGGGCATCGAAAAGGCGGTGCTCTACGGTACGGAGGGGCTTTCGTTCGGCAAGGTGATCACGAGCGAGTTCGCCGTCGATGGCGCCCGCGCTTACAACAATTGGCTGCGCGACGCCTATCTTAAGAAAAGCCCGCGCTTCCAATGCCTCGGCCTGATCCCGCTGCAGGAGCCCGAGGAGGCGGTCGCCGAACTGCGCCGTGTCGTGACCGAGCTCGGCTTTTGCGGCGCGTTGATCCCGTCCACAGGATTCAAAGGACATCTTGGCGGCAAGGAATACTGGCCCGTTTATCGCGAGGCCGACCGTCTTGGCTGCTGCCTTGCGATCCACGGCGGCGCCCACGAGGGGCTCGGCATGGACTGGCTCACGCCGTTCGCGCCGGTGAACGCGCTCGGACATCCATTCGGCCTGATGGTCGCGTTCGCGGGGATCGTTTTCAATGGCATCTTCGATAAATTTCCCAACGCGCGGATCGGCTTCATGGAGGGCGGCGCGTCGTGGCTCCAGATGTGCATGGAGCGATTTGAGCGCGCGTGGGAGACACACATTCAGTACGATCCCAAAGGAGAATACGTCCAGCTCCGAGACGGCGAATCGGTCGCGGACTACCTGCGTCGGCACATCGCGGCGGGGCGGATCTTCGTCGGCTGCGAAGGGGGCGAGCCGACGCTGTCCTACATTCTCGACTACATCGGCCGCAATCCGTTCATCTTCTCGAGCGACTTCCCGCACGAAGTGAACAACGAGCGCTGCAAGCACGAGTTAAGCGAGATCGTCGAGAATCCGAAACTAGCGGAGAGCGACAAGCACGCCATCCTCTACGCCAACGCCGAGCGCTTCTACCACCTCTCGCCGACGCGATAAGGAGACCGCGAGACAAACGATCCGGCTTGGCGCTCCGGGCGGGCAGCCGTCACTTCCCCGCGCCCGCCTGCACTTCTTTAATGAACTTCAGCACCGGCGCGGCGTCCTGCAGCTCGAGATCGGAGATGTCGAGATACTTCCGGCCTTTGACGATTCGGCTATCGGCCGGGAGGTCGTCCTTCGGAATATCGATGCGCCGCGAGTTCGGCGCCGACTCGCCGTATAGATCGGGATACTTCTGCAGCGCGGTCTGCCCTTTGCGCGACAAAAACCAGTTGATGAAAACGCGCGCGGCGTTCGGACGCGGCGCGCCTTTGATCAGGCTCAGCGAGCCGCCGCCGCTCGTGATGTAGATGCCCTCTTTCCAATCCTCGGTGCCGAACTCGTCGACGGGGAGTCCCTGCTCCTTCGCTTTGATCGCCTCGCGGCAGCCGAGGCAGATGGAAAATTTTCCGCTCGCGAGCCAATCGGTGATCTGGCGCCGGTCGCGGCCGAACGTGATATCCATTCCGCCGAAGAACTTACGGATGAATTCCGGGCCGATCTCGGGATTTTTATAATAGAAGACGAGCGGCGGCCCGATGCCGTTGCCGGCGGGGTCTTGCGAGACAATCTTGCCTTTCCATTTGGGATTCAACAGGTCCCAATACGATTTGAACTCCTTCGGATTGACGAGCGTCGTATTGTAGTAGAGCCCGGAGCTGCTGGGATTGGCGACGTAGACGAAAACGCTGCTCGCCTCGGGATCGGTGTAGAAGTGTGCGCCGCCGTACCATTTCGAAACGTCGAGGACCTCGGGCAGGATGAGCGCGGCCTTGATCGAGTCGAGCGCCCTGCCTTTGTAAAGAATGTTGTAATTGGTCGTGGCGCCGCCGCTGAAGACATCGGCGATGACTTTGCCGGCGCGCGCTTCGGTCATGATGCGCGTGCCGAGCTGGCTTCCCTGGCCGTTGACGCTGGCGATCGTGATCTCGGGATATTCGCGGCGGAATTCGTTCAGCAGCGGCTCGGTGCCGTAGCGGCCGACGTAGAGATTGAGACGGCCCTCTTTTTTGCCGGCGGCGACGACGCGATCCCATTCCCGCGCTCCGCCCCGCGCCGGTTCGGCCGCGAGCGCCGTGCGCGAGCCGAGCAGCAGCATGAGAACGGCGGCGATGCGGCCGGCCCGCGTGTTCACGGAATGCGATAGGCGGGCGCTAAGCGACTTTTTGCTGTTCTTTGGGATAGACCCCGATCCGTTCATTGATGACGGCGAATTCCATGAGGCGATTTTGCTCCGGACGCCGGATGACACCGAGCGGGTCGCGTCCCTGGCGGACCGCTTCGATCTGCTCGCGGAGAAGCTTGCGAAAAGCGATGATGCCCTCGTCGCCCGCGCCGAGACGCTCCTCGCTCCGGTCGGTGATCGCGCCCTGCGTCTCCCACGCCATCGCATCCTGAACCAGCACTTCCTCCAGGCGGTAGCGCCCGCGCTCGTCGCGAATGGGGAAATATTTCCACGGCGCGGCGCCGTCCGCCGGTGAACGGTCTTTATCATTGGGCTCGAAGTAAACGACGAAGACCTGCGTGTGCGAGTCGTCCATCGGCACGCGGATCTGCAGATTGTGGCGCAGCATCTTGTCCTTGGCGCGGAAAACGTGCCGCAGGGTGTTGGGGAAAAGCAGCGGATGCTGGTCGATCGCCGGCGGGTCGCCGGGGTTTTTCCCGGGCGTGCTCCGTCGCTTGTAGATGCCCGATTCGAACGGGATGAACTCGTGCTCTTCCTCGTAATGCGCGACGTTGGGCAGCAGATGGGCGGTCTCGCCGTGCAACCAGTAGAGATGCGAGGGATCGACCGAGTTTTCCATCGGCTGAAGCCAGTTGCATTTGAGCGGCTCCTGCACATCGATCCAGCGCCGGCCGTTCTCCCATGCGAGGACATCCCAGCGCGGCAACAGCGGCGCGGGCGCCGGCCCAAGATAGCCGAACAGCAGGCCGCCTAGTTTCTGCACCGGATACGCCGTGTGCTTGATCTTGTCCTTGAAACCTCCGTCTTCCGGCTCGGCGGGCTGCTGGAGGCATTTGCCGGTCGCGTCGAATTTCCATCCGTGGTAAGGGCAGCGGATTCCCTCGGCATCGACGCGGCCGTAAGCGAGCGAGGCGCTGCGGTGCGGGCAGCGCTCGCCGACGAGGCCGTAGCCGCCCTTCGTGTCGCGGTAGACGACGAGCTTTTCGGCCAAGAGCTGGACTGCTTTTATCGGGTTCTCGGGCGTCAATTCCGCGGCCGCGGCAACGGGATGCCAGTAGCGCCTGAGCATCTCTCCGCCCGGCGTTCCCCGCCCCACCCGCGTCAACGTTTCGTTTTCTTCGCGTGTCAGCATGGCTTCGATCCCTTCGATTGTTCGACTTCTGGATACTCCACAAGGAGGAAAAAGTCCACGTATGCGATTGAGCGCGACTTTGCCGGGCGAAGGGACGCATTAAGCTTAGGCGCAAAAAAAAACGGGCGGAAGAAGATCTTTCGGTTCACCGAGGCGCCGGCAAACCGAGACCTTCTTCCGCCCGCTGCTCGGCAGCGAGCAATGGATGTTGCTTACTGCATGCTGCCGGAGCCGGAAACGCTGCCCGACGTGCTGCCGGAGCCCGAGCCCGAAAGCGAGCCGCTGGACGTCGAACCCGAGCCGCCGCTCGTCGATCCGGAAGAGCTGGAGCCCGACATGCCGGTCGAGCTCGAGGACGAGGAACCCGAAGGCGCGCGCGATCTGGACGACGTGCTGCCAGAATCCGTCGCGCTGCCCGAAGCGCTGCCCGAGCCGGAGTCGATTCTGCCGGTGGCCGCTCCGCCGCTCGGGCCGTTGTCGTTCACATGAGCATGACAGCCGGCGAAGGCCAGCGCGCCCGCGAGGATCGGAATCGCCAATAGCTTATTTCTCATACGACACCTCCTTCTTTGCATTGTCGCGAGCGAAAGAGATGGGATCAATTCGAGGAAAAACCCTCACGGCGTAAAGCGGCCTCGCGAGCGTTCTCGCTCACGGCGGCAGCCCGGATTCCTATGACGAAATGGCATTTCGCATTGACAGCCGTTGCCAAATGGTGCAACAATGCCGCCGCCTGGTGGGCGCTTAATGGGGCGGCGCGTGGAGGATGTGAAGCGCCCACCGGGCACTTTCACAATTTTTCCTACGAATTTTTCTTAACCCCTACCTTGTTACTACGGCTGGGTTTTCTTCGACGGCGAGCGAAAGCCGATGACCCGATGCCAATCGCCTTCGGCTATGCCTGTCGGCGCCCGCTCTGCGGGTTTTATCTGACATTCGGGGCAGGGATGGTTGCGGGCGTACTCGGCGATCTCTTCGCGTTCGTTCAGATGTAAATCGAACGTTGCGCTACAGTTCTGGCATTTCAGCGTCCACATACCCGAATCCATTTTTGACCTCCACGGGAAAGGGAGACTGATTCTGACGGCGGTAATTTAAGATATTGTAAAAAGTACGTCAATCACGAAATTTGCCGAGCGCTCCTTAATTTCCCTCGGGTATTTACCCGAGATGCTTCGGGTTTACACCCGCTTGTCTTAATATGGTATTTACGGGAAATTGATTGCCTGAAGATATAATTTAGCCGTTGGCGGCATCCCCGTGCCTGACAAGACGCGCCCTAGAATTACAGACGAAATTGCCCGCCTCTCGATCGAAGAGACGCGGGCGTGGCTCGCCGCGATCGTCGACTCCTCCGACGATGCGATCGTGAGCAAAAATCTCGAGAGCATCGTCCGCAGCTGGAACGCCGGCGCCGAGCGGCTCTTCGGCTACAGCGCCGCTGAAATGATCGGCCAATCGATCACACGCATCATTCCCAAAGAGATCCTCTCCGAGGAAGACGAGATTCTCGCCCGCCTTAGGCGCGGCGAGCGGGTCGAGAACTTCGAGACCATTCGGGTCACGAAAGACGGCCGCCGCATCGAGGTCTCGCTCACAATTTCACCGATCCTAGACGCCGCTGGAAGGGTGATCGGGGCGTCGAAGATCGCCAGAGATATAACCAAACGAATAGAGATCGAGGCCGCGTTGCAGCAGTCGAGCTTGGCGATCGCTAAGCTCAACGAGGAGCTTGAGAACCGGGTGCGTGAGCGCACCGCCGAGCTTGAGCAGGCAAGCTTGGCTCTGAGGCATGAGACCGAGCAGCAGCAGCTCCTCGAGGCTCAGTTCCGCCAGGCTCAGAAGATGGAGAGCATCGGCACTCTCGCCGGCGGCATCGCGCACGATTTCAATAACATCTTGAATATCATCCTCGGCTATGCCGCCGCGATTGAAGGCGAAACGGATCCGCCGCGGATCGCCGAGAACGTCAAGGTGATCAAAGATACGGTCGAGCGCGCCGCGCACGTCGTGCAGCAGCTGCTGGCGGTCGGACGCAAGTCGTCTTTAAACTTCGAGCCGATCGACGTGAACCACTTGCTCCAGAATCATGCCGCCCTGCTTCAGGGAAGCTTTCCGAAAACCATCGACATTCGTCTGCGGCTAGAGCCCGGACTGCCGCCGACCGCGGGCGACGCCAACGGGCTCGATCAAGCGATTTTGAATTTGTGCGTCAACGCGCGCGATGCCATGAACGGGTCGGGCGTCATCGAGCTCGCCACCGGCCGCATCGACGGCCAGGCGCTGCGCGCGCGCTCGGCCGAGGCTGCCGCTGAGAATTATATCTGGATATCGGTCTCAGACACTGGCCCGGGCATCGAAAACACCAACCTCGATCGCATCTTCGAGCCGTTCTTTACGACCAAGGCGCAGGGCGAAGGGTCCGGTTTGGGGCTCGCCGTCGTTTACGGCATCGTCAAAGATCATGACGGCCTCATCCATGTCGAAAACGTGCCCGGCCGTGGCGCGAGCTTTCGCATCTACCTCCCGGAACGCAACGCGGATTCGGCGAGCCGGGCCGCGACATCGCTAGGCGAACGCGCAGCCGCCCGAGCCCGTGCCGGTCCTGATCGCCGATAACGAAGAGAGTCTGCCGCGCGTAAATTAATCGCAAAAATCGCCGCGATGGCGGGCGGCCGGATGCCCGCTGGATTTTCCTTTTAAATCAAGCCCTTCCGTCTTTTCTCGCTAAAAGTTGTTACCCGTGCCGGGAAAAATCCCCTGTTGTGCTTATCAATCAGCCTCTTAGGCTGAAATTGAAGAGTTCATCGCACAGGTTTTCATGCCGGCAAAATATCGCAGAAGTATCGACCGGCTCGACGAGTGGCATTTTCATCCGGAATGCCACAGCTGGCCCGAAGTCAATTACTTGGAACAGTCCGAGATACCGGATCCGGAGGAGCTATGTCCGACATGCGTCGAACTCGACAGCCCCGAGGTGAAGCGCAAGGACGCGTGACGATCACCCCGGCGGTGACGGCATCGTGGCAGATGTCGCTCCGCTGTTATCGTTGCGGCGCGATGTTTTTCCTCAAAGGCATACCGTCGGCGAGTCTCGTGTCGATAGCGGATTCGACCGTATGCCCGGCATGCGGCGCCATGTCCGAGCCTTATGTCCTAGGGACGCCGGGGTTGGTCAAGTGCCATCTGATCGTCAAGCTGGAAAAAGGTCGGGAATAGACAAAGCCGCAGCGGGCGGAAGAGGACCGCGCCGAAACCGTCCGGCGACGGAGCGGCGCGCTCTTCCGCCCGCAAACCGCAGGACAGTCTAGCGAATGGTGCCCGACGAGCTGCCGGAAGCGCTGGCGCCCGAGGTGTCCCTCGTGCCCGTCGAAGACGACGTCGAGCCGGAGCCCGAGCCGCTCGTCGAGCTCGACGAACTCGTGCTCCCCGAGCCCGAGACGCTGCCGGAAGAAGACGCCCCTCGGCCGCCTCCCTCGTTTTCATTCACATGGGCGCTGCAGCCCGCCAGCGCCAGAGCGCCCACGAAAAGCGGAATAGCCCATATTTTCCTAACCATCCTCTTTTCTCCTCTTAAGATTTTGATCAGTCGTCAAACTCTGTGCGTAGAATAGCGGGCGGCGGCGTTCAGCGTAACCCGGAATAGAACCTTAACCACCGGCGGGGTTTTACCTCACCTTAAGTCTTCGAGAACGAAGAGATTCGGAAATTTTACAGGCATCGGTATTTTTCCGTCTTGAGAACACCCGTCGGGTGAGCAACAGTAGAATCATCCGCCGTAATCCATGGAAGGAACTATCCTTCCGAGGCGATCTAACGAAACCTGACCTGTTTAAAAATCCCGAATGGCCGAGCAACTCGGCGGCGACGCGCTCGCTTCGGCAGAAGACGTGGACTGTCGTGCTGCGTTGCCGCGCCTGCCAGCGCCGTTTCGCCGTAAAACGCGTGACGCTCGACCGCCTCGCGCTGGCGCCGCAGGTCTTGCATTGCGTCTTCTGCGGCGCGCAGCCTCATCTGTCATCCGACACACCCGCCGCTCTGCACCAGATCGTCGATATGCGCGAGGACGTCGAGCGCGAATAACCGCGCTGGATCACTTCGCCGCAGCGAAAATTTTTTTCTTGCTTACTTGACCGCGGGCTCCATCGCTTTGCATTCACCGAAGTGGCGCTTGGTGATGCATTCGAGGCAGAGGCTCCCGCGCAGGAGATATTCCGGATGATGGATCTCGATATAGTCGACGACCGGCCAGGTCGAGCAGTTGGCGCAGAAATGCCATTTCTCGCTTTCGCTCTGCCGCCGGTAAGTCGTCACCTGCACCATGAGATCACCCCATAGGAAATGGTGACATTATAGAGGCGGCGCCGCCGTCGCTCAAGACACGGCGCCGAAGAAGGCCGATATCCGGGCGCAGGCACCTCATCGCTATCTGGCGGTGATCGGCGCTATCGGCTACAATGCATTCATGCCAGCGGTGGAAAAATTATCCGCCGGAGCCGACCTCGACGCGCTCGTCGCCGAGGCCGTCATGGGATGGAAAAATGTCCGCCGTGAAAACGGCGGCGCCGGCTACGTGGGCAAGCGACCCGACAAGCTCGGACGCTTTCGCGCCGCGCGCGTGCCGCCCTATTCGACGGAACCGCGCGAAGCGGCGGCGCTCGGAGCGCGGCTGGAGCAGCTCGGCCTCTCGACAAAATTTTCAGCCGAACTGGCGAAAAGCGCGCACGCCGAAGGCATGCCGGCCGAATGGGCCCCGCCCGAGCAGCTGTGCCGCGCGGCGCTGAAGACCGTCGGCGCGCGGCGCGCGCCCAAGGCCTTCCAGCCGGGGAGAAAACCCGCGCGCCGCGCCGAAGCGCTGCGCCGAAAGCGCAAGCACGTCGGCGCCGGCCGCTAGGTCGCTCCCCTTTCCCCTCTCGCGCTCATCGGAATCTCCTTCGCCTGAGCGGTTATCGAATTTTCCTTCGATCGTTCGGAGGATCGCTCGCGGCTCGCGCGGCGGCTGAGAGCGCCGTGTCTTTACTTTCCCGCGTCAGCCGCTATTTTATCCGTGGAGGTGAAAGCTATGAAGCGATTCGGACTCGTGGCGGCCCTTCTCGCCGCACTGTGCCTCACGGTCGCAGCGCCCGCAGCGCGCGTCGTCGCGGCGGAAAAGGCGGCCGCGCCGGAGAAAAAAGCGCCGGAGAAAAAGGAGCCGCTCGACATCAACAGCGCCTCGGAGAAGGACCTCAAGGAGCTGCCGGGCATCGGCGACGCCTACGCGGAAAAGATCATCAAGAACCGCCCCTATAAGCGCAAAGACGATCTCGTGCAGAAAAAGGTCGTCCCGCAGGCGACCTACGACAAGATCAAGGACGATATCGTCGCGCGGCAGAAAAAGAGCTGATGCCGCTCATCGCGCGGGCTGGAATTTTTCGCCGTGTCGGAGCAAAATAACCGGGGTATGGGTAGCCGTACTCAGTGGACGGTTGTGCTCCGCTGCTATATCTGCAAGGAGAAATTCACGCTCCGCCATCTCGGGCTCGAGCGCGTTTTCACCGTCCCGATGATGACGCCCTGCCCGCACTGCTTCGCCAACCTCCACGA
>Ga0310810_10008003_pt1 | contig 12124 bp, 8 predicted proteins | sample NCmetagenome_FD_207641 | JGI IMG/M metagenome (GOLD analysis project Ga0310810, IMG submission 207641) | Soil microbial communities from experimental microcosm in Duke University, North Carolina, United States - NC | ecosystem: Engineered > Artificial ecosystem > Soil microcosm > Unclassified ...
TCTATTGGACCATGATGGTTCTGTTCGTGTGGTGAACGGGCAGAAACTCCACTACTCGGTGCAGCCATTCATCTCTTCGGTTCTCGACTCACCCATTTTTCGCAACAGCGACTATTCCAGCAGCGATATGCCTACGCAATTTGTCGACGCCGTACAGCGCGCATCGTTTTACAACACCATGCAGCCTGATTGGCACACACTGCTGAAACCGGAGGTAAAGACGGAACGCACATTGTCTATTCCGCGCGGGCATTATTTCTTTGCGCTGAATGGCGACGGAACCTGCTGCGCCTTCGTTCTGGTGGACATCAATGTTTTCTCTAATCTGCTCTTTCCTGCTTCTTCGACCGATATCAAGAGTCCGGTCGGCGCAGCTGAGCACTCCGGCGACATAACTACGAAAGACATTTCGACTTTTCTCTTCCCCAATACGTATCTCTACTTCAATGGCAATCCGAACCAGTGTTGCGTGTTGGGTTTTCATACTTATGATTTCGAGCCGGGCGACGCCAGCAATGGTTTCCGTGAGAAGAGATACGTGCTCAACTATTCCAGCTGGATCAGCCCTCGCTTGTTTGTGCCAGGATTTGAAGATGTCACAGCGCTGAGCCACGAATTGACCGAGAGTGCCAATGATCCTTTCGTGGGAAGCGATGGAGTGCACGGAATCGTGCCCTGGTGGTTGTCGCCGAACGGAAATTGTCAGGATGATCTGGAAGTTGGAGACGTGATCGAAGGTTTGCCGGACGCGACGGTTGCGATCAAATCGAACGGCAGGACCTACCATCCGCAAAATGAAGCCCTGCTTCCGTGGCTCCAATTCGAGTCGCCCTCGACGGCGATCGGCGGAGCATACAGCTATCCCAATATGAGCGTGTTGACGGCGCTCTCGCCGGTGCAGGGAGTGAACTGCAAATAGCTATCAGCCGTCAGCCATCAGCCGTCAGGTAAACCAGTTCTGGATAGGGCGAACATCGCCCTGTCTGCTTTTCCTGATGGCTGACGGCTGATAGCTCACGGCTACCTAAAACGAGAACCGCACTTGTAGATCCACTCTGCGATTCGCGGATGCTGAAGCGAATGCTCCACCGCCCACGCTGAGCGTTTCACCAAAGAGAGGCGAGCTGAGATTCCCCACTGGGTTGCCGGGATTGAAGGTGTTGAACAAGTTTCGGGCGGAGATGCTGAAGGTCAAATTGTAGCGACGGTTGGTAGTTTGTCCTGACGCAAATGGGTTGCCGCCGCCACCGCTAAGGCCGCGTCCTCCTAAGCCACCGCCGTAACCTCCTCCGCGTGGGCCGCCCATTCCACCCCCACCGCCCGCGCCTTTAGCCTCGCGGCCAAATCCAATGGTCTTGCTCAACCGCAAATTTACCGTGACATTTCCCGGGCCCGTGCACTCATTAATCGGCACTAACGGTCCGGCTTGCGCGAGAGAAAAGTCGTTGCGGTTGGTGCAGACGATTGGCGCCGCAGGATTTGAAAGCGACGGGCGGTCATTGAAGATTGAATCCTGATTGTTGTCCTGCCCGGTGGTGAGGTTATACGGAGCGCCGGAATTGATGATGACGAATGGGAATAGCGAGAAACCGTAAGGCATGGTCACGCTGCCGCCGAGGAACGCCCGATGGCGTGCATCGAACGCAGCACGGCCGTAGTCGGCAAGCGGATCAAACTGGTCGCTGACAAAACTCGCCGAGGTAGTGCCGCCGCTTGCGAAGAAACCGCCTGCGCTCCCGCCTGACGCTACGCTGCTGTTCGCGTAACTCAGCGTATAGAAGCCGAACAACGACAGTCTCTTCCCGGTGTTGACGCGAGCGTTGACGATCAACTGGTTCTGCCGGTAAATGCCGCCGGACTGATACTGATAGACGTTATCGTTACCGAATGTCTGCGCTTGCGCGCGCGTTGTCGTCGGATTGAGAGGATCAAGCGGAGCATTGATGTTGTCAATATAAAACTGATGCTCGCCCTGCGAGTGCAGGTACGTGAGTGAAAGCGTCGCGGCTTTCGTGATCTGACGTTCAATGCTGGCGGCGGCCTGAATCGTATACGGAGACGTCAAGTTTGGACTGACCTGGTAAATGGTGGGTGAACCGGTCGCGGTAAGCGAGCTAAATGAAGGCCAAGCGCTCGGGTCGCTTGAAAAGAACTGAGGATTCGGCACCACAGCTTTCTGCTGCGTAACACCATTCAGCAGCGTCGCCTGCTCAACCAGGTTGTAACCGAATCGGTCGTAGAAGATGCCAAAGCCACCGCGGAGAACTGTCTTCGGAGGTGTTTTGCCATCGCTGCCAAGACCCCAGGCTACGCCGAGACGCGGGGCGAAATCCGCATGATCGTGAATGTTGTTCTGCGATTCAAAGCGCAATCCATAGGTCAGGGAAATATTCGGCTTTACGCGCCATTCATCTTCGGCGTACAGCCCCGCATCAAACCAGCCGACGCTCACGTTTGGTGATCCGACAGTCAGCATGAACTGCGATGGGCAATCTTGAAGGTCCGGCCCAGGCGGGATCTGCGGAGTTGGGCATTTTCCCTGGACCGCGTTCTGATAGACCTCAAGCGCGCTCAGGGGATCGTTCGGATTCACGGACGAGAAAATGAATTCGCCGTTGAAGTTCGCATTTGTAAATTGGTCGGCGGAGATACGGCGTAGTCTGGCTCCGAATTTGATGAGGTGATCGCGGGCGGTTAATGACGTGTAGTTCTGCAGTTCGTAGTTGTCCTCCGTCGTACGCGCCACACCTTCGGAACTCTGGCCGAATGAAAATGACTGCTGAACATCGATCAAAGGACCGACTCCGAGCGGCAATTGATGGTTGATGTCCCGCTGAAACTGAAAACGGGTCTCATTGACCATCCTCGGATTAATGATTTGGGTATCGCTGAGTTGTACCGTGTGCTCGGTCTCGTTCAGGTTATAGGCGATAGATGGCAACGAGAATGTGCCCAATCCTGAATTCTGCTCGCTGTCGTGGGTGATCTGGTATCGCGCTGTGAAACTGTTACTTGGCGTGAGTTGCACATCAACTCTTGGGTTGAGGTGGGTCCGGGTGCGCGGATTCGAAAGGGACTCAATGATGCGCGGGATGACGGAATGTGCGGTCAACGGATTAGGTAGCTGCGAAGGATCAATGGCGGAAATGGCCGAAAAGTCGTCCATGTTCCGGCGCGAGGCGTCGAGAAAGAAAGAAGCTTTCTTATTGATCGGCCCGCCGAAGTTGCCGTCGAAAATCTCCGAGTTGTAACTCGGCTTAACAAGAACGTAAGGATTTCTGGAGTTGAAAATCGAATTGCTGTCGTTAAAGAAGAATTGGCCGTGGTATTTGTCGGTTCCGGGCTTGGTGAAGACTTCGATTCTGCCGTAGCCAAGTTTGTCGTACTGCGCCGAGAAGGGGTTTTGATTGACGCGAATCTCGCGGATGGAGGATTTTAGGGGAAGCTGGCCTCCGGTGAATCCATCTATGTAGATTTGCCCGCCGCTCGGCCCGGCTGATGGTCCCGCCAGGGCTTGCAGTTCTGATTGAAGCTCGTCGGGGTCGTCAGACAAAGCTTCGAGATCTTTGCCTTTGATGATGAGCGATCCGGCGCTTGAAGACCCACTTACGTCGAGTTGAGTGCCCTCGTCCTGGACTTCGACTCTTTCTTCTTTGGTTTGGATTTCAAGGGCGAGATTCAGTACCTGATTCGTGCCCGTTGAAACCAAAACTCCTTCCTGCCGATAAGGCGCAAAACCCTTCGCCTGCACCAGCACACTATAGGAACCGGGGGTGAGCGGACCGATTGCGAACGATCCAGCGCCGTCACTGGTGGCGGTCGCTGGTTTTCCGTCCGCCGCGACTGCCGTGACCGTGGCTTGCGGGATCACCGCGCCGGTCTGGTCTGTGACTTTGCCCTTGAGGGTGCCGTTCTCAGACTGGGCAGCGGAGATGCCGCAGATACACAACACCACGAAAAATTGCGACATAGCCTTCAAAATTGGTTCCCTCTATTTACGAAATCTACGGAGCTGACACGTCACCGCCCGCGCCGAGATTCCAGGGCGAAAGCAGCATCACTGCACTCGTGCCCGGAGGCGCAGCGCTCAGGATAGGCTCGACGCCGGCTAGCACCGTGATGGCCATGGGCTGTCCGCTGGCACTACCTTCAGTCGCAACCAGCATGACCGCGTCTCCTTTATTCAGGTCGGCAATCGTGACCGTCGGCATGCGGCTGAGCATTTGCTGGAAGTCCGGCGGACCATTGCCGCCGTTACGCCATCCACCTCCACCGGCGGCTCCGGAATTCTGTCCGCCCGGTTGTCCGCCCCAGTTTCCCTGTCCGCGTCCAGACCCGTTGCCGGCACCTGCATTTCCCTGAGTTCCGCCATTTGGGCCCGAAGCGGCGCCTTGGCCTGCAGTTCCCTGTTGTCCCAGTGCGCCGCCTTTTAGACGAAATGCAATCATTTGTGCCATCGTCGGCGGAAGTTTGTGAAGCTGCGTTTCCGGTCCGACGTTTATCGCGACGGCCTTCTTGGTTGCCAGGTCGGTCAATGACACACTGCTCGCGTCTGCGTCGGTAGAGATCACCGTCCCCGCTATTTCACGGAACGAACCTGAGACGATGGCTTGCGCTGTGAATTCTGTGCCATCGGCGTTTTTCGTTCCCCGAGCGCGAAGCTGATCGCCGGGCTTGATCTGATCGATAGTGCCGGGCTTGGCATCATCAAACTTCACGGAGTCGGGCGCGTAGCGCATGAGCTGAGTCTGCGGACTCGCGTGCACCGTGATCGGCTTTCCCGACGCGAGAAGTGAGTTCGACAAGATGATCGTGCCAGCGGTCGGATCGATTGATTTAACAATTCCCCCAACGCCCTTGCGCCACTCGTCGCGCTCTTGCTGCTGCTTTTGCGCGATGTCGCCCTTCGAGATGACGATAATGGTCGACGCTACAATTGCGCTCTTGTCACCGGTCTGCCCACGGGCGAGCAGGCGGTCACCGACCTGAAGGTCCGAGGAGGATATTGGAGTTGCAGATTTGAGGTCCGTTTGCCCCGGCTGCGTACGAAGGATGCGGGCATTATCGGCGATGGTGACCGAGACGTCGGCACCTGTGTCCGGGGTCAGAACGATTGTGTTGCCGCTGATCGACTTGACTGTTCCGAGTGCTTTCGTGGCTGGTGTCTGGGTGAAGCCCTCGCAAGCCAAAGCGAGAAACAGCACGGCCAAATGCGTGCCTTTATGCGGGGTTCTGATTGCCAGCCACATAACACTACTTTAATTCAATCATGCGCTAAGGGCTTCGACGTAAAGAATTGTCAAACGCGAGTAAAGCACTTTACAGTTTGAATCTACGCGACTATGTTTCGAAGGGATCTTCGCGGGCGGGGGCACCCGCGCCACACTTAATCACGGTTAGCGGCCGGCTGCAGCTCCGGCCGCCTCCATGTCGAGCAGCGTTTTCTTTCGGTCGAGTCCCCAGCGGTAACCACCAAGCTCTCCGTTCGAGCGAACGACGCGATGGCACGGAATCGCAACCGCAACGGGATTGGTCGCGCATGCGTGCGCCACGGCACGAACCGCGCTTGGATGCTTGATTGCTTTTGCCACGTCTGAATAGGAGCGCGTTTCGCCGAGCTTGATGGACTGAAGATAGGTCCACACGCGACGCTGAAACGCGGTTGCCTGAATATCCAGCGGCAGCGTTTTTGCCGGTTCGAGCCCACGCATGTGTTGCATCAGAGTGGCCGCCAGCTCAGCCATGCCTTCATCGTCGCGACGGCGCGAGGCAAATGGAAACTCCTGCTTCAGTCCCTGTTCGAGCTCTTCATCAGAGTCGGCGAACTTGATACTGCAGATACCCTTGTCGGTGGTTGCAATTAGAATTCGTCCGAGAGGGGAGTCTGCACAGGTGTAGCGAATGGGTGCCGCGATTGCTCCGCGGCGATACTTGGCGGGGTCCATTCCCAGTTCGCTGGCGGTGCGCGAATAGAGGCGGCTGGTCGAGCTATAACCGGCGTCGTGCATGGCACGAGTGACCGAATGTCCAGCTTTCAGGTTTTGCCGAAAATCATTCATTCGGCAAGAATTCGCATAATCCTTGGGGGTAATTCCAAGCACCGCCTTGAATGTACGCTGGAGATGGGACGGGCTCTGGCGAAATTCCGCGCCCAGCTGTGCCAGCGTGACCGGCTCATCGAGGTGCTGCTCGATGTAGCGGCAAATCGCTTTGACCAACTCTTGCTGCGGACTGCCACTGAGCGACTGCGGCCGGCAGCGCAGGCAGGCACGAAATCCGGCCGATTCCGCTTCCTTCGGCAAGCGGTAGAAAGTTACATTGTCGCGTCGCGGCCTCTTCGAGGGGCACGAGGGACGGCAGTATACGCCGGTGGAACTGACTGCAAAGACGAACTTTCCGTCACTCTCACGATCACGCGTCTGCACGGCTTGCCAGCGAGCTTCGTCTGTTCGGGTTGCCATCTCAAGTTGTCCTGACGGGGAGAATTCGAAATTCAGTATCGCACTGTTCATGATCACAAATTAGGCCTGGTGGCGAAATCGAGCTATCCGAATCTTGCGGTCAAACCAGATTTGCTGCACCATGTTTTGACCATGGCTGCCGATGCCGAAATCGTTGCGGTGAAGATTGCCGAGGAAATCCAGTTGGATTCCCGGAATCCGGCTGCCGCCTGGCGGCTGAGTGAACGGGTTTCGTTCTGCTCCGATTGGCAAGGCAAAAAACCTGATCCGGCGCTCAACACCGAAGTTCGAGCGCTGTGGTCGCCTTCGAGCCTTTACCTGAGATTCGCATGCCGATACCGTGAACTCTTCGTTTTTGAAGACTCTGATCCCAATGGCCGCCGCGATCACCTGTGGGACCGTGACGTTGCCGAGGCCTTTCTTCAACCAGAGCCTTCTCCTGAGCGGTACTACAAAGAATTCGAAGTTGCTCCCAATGGGATGTGGATCGATCTGGATATCGTCCCTTCGGGTCTCGCCGATCTCAAGAGCGGTATGACTCGGTCCGTGCATATTGATGAGGGGGATTACGTGTGGGTCGCAGAGTTGAAGCTTCCCATTAAGTCGCTTGTGCGGGATTTTGATCCAGGTAAGGTTTGGCGGGCGAATTTCTATCGGATAGAAGGACAGACCGAGCCGCGGCAATATATGGCGTGGCAACCTACATTTACTCCACAGCCAAACTTCCATGTGCCGGAAGCTTTCGGGAGGTTGCGATTTGGGTGAGTGCGTAAACGCAGGGTCTCTGGACTGCGCGGCGGACTTCGTCCACCGATTCGCTCGAGATGACAGATCTTAGTAAAGGCTGACTGGGGATTCGCCGCGTTCCTATGCACCGATTCGCTCGAGATGACAGGTTTACTGATTGATTTGGGAACGCTGGCCAAGGTAATCGGGGACGGTTTCCTCCCAACCACGCATCGAAATTCCATAAGCGTTCAGGCTTGCGGGAGACAGGACGGAATACTTAGGCCGTTCGGCGGGGCGGACAAACCTTTCACTCGTCGTGGGACGAACTCGAGTGCTGGAGCCTGCCTGACTCAGAATTTCTGACGCGAACTCGTACCAGGTGCAATCGCCGGAGTTGGTGCAGTGAACGATTCCCGTTGCGTCCGAGCGACAAAGCTTCATAGTCGCGTCGGCCAAATCGAAAGTGTAGGTTGGCGAGCCGCGCTGATCGTTGACCACTTCGATTTCAGGTCGAGTTGCAGCGAGCTTCAGAATCGTATCGGGAAAGCACTTGCCTCCCGGTCCGAACAACCAGGATGTGCGCACAATGCACGCATCAGGAATAATGCCGAGGATCTTTTCTTCTGCCTGCGCTTTTGACTTGCCGTATTCGTTTATGGGCTGACGCTGGTCAGAGGCCTCGTACGGAGACGTGCCTCGGCCGTCGAAAACGTAGTCTGTGCTGACGAACAAGAGGCGCGAGTGGCACTCGGCAGCCGCGCGAGCAACGTTGTTGGCTCCTTGCGTGTTTACCGACGCGGCGAGAGTTGGGTTCAGTTCGCAGCCGTCCACGTCGGTGTAGGCGGCGGCGAGCACGATCCAATCGGGTTTCGCGCTTTGGACTGCGTCCATCACTTGATCGGCACGGCGAATATCGGCTTGCGAGCTTCCCAGGCCGAAGACCTCGTCTCCGCCCCAGCGTTGCATGAGCGCTTTGCCCAACATCCCGGTTGCGCCGAATATGAGTACGCGCATAGTTTGTCCCTAATCAATAACATTTCTGATCGCCGGGTGCCAGCTTCGAGGACGAAAACATAATCGCGCTGCAGCGTGTAAAATAGAGCTTTCCCGCAGATTCCCATTCCCGAGGCAAATCATGGCAACTCTTGAAGCTCCGATCACTATGTCCGCGCGCGAGCGGCGGACACCGTTCCGCAATGAACCGTCTGTCGATTTTTCAAAATCTGAGAATGCCCGGCACATGCGGGCTGCGCTGGACCGCGTTCGCGGCCAACTCGGACGTGAGTACGACCTGGTTATCGGCGGACACCGGGTGCGCACTGCGGACAAGATTCACTCACTGAATCCTGCTCGGCCAGCCGAGATCGTCGGCATTCACCAGAAGGCCGGCAAAGAGCACGTTGAACCTGCCATGCAGGCGGCATTGAAGGCCTTTGAAAGCTGGAGCCGGACCTCGTGGGAAGAGCGGGTGGGCCTGCTGTTTCGTGCTGCCGAGATTCTCCGCGAACGCAAGTTCGAGATGATGGCGTGGCTGGTTTTCGAGGTCAGCAAGAACTGGGCAGAGGCTGATGCTGACATTGCCGAGACGATTGATTTTTGTGAGTTGTACGCACGCGAAGCTTTGAAGCTGGCGAATAACACAGATGCGCAGGTACAGCTTCCCAGCGAGCACGATCAGCTTTTCTACATCCCGCTCGGCGTTGGCGCCGTGATTCCGCCGTGGAATTTTCCCTGCGCCATCATGGCTGGGATGACGCTGGCCTCGATTGTGTGCGGAAACACCGTCATTTTGAAGCCTTCAAGCGATTCACCAACCATTGCCGCGAAGTTCCTGGAGATTCTCGAGGAAGCCGGCATGCCGGAAGGCGTGGTGAATTTCTGCCCGGGATCGGGAGCTAGTTTCGGCGACGCGGTCGTTGCCCATCCCAAGACCCGCTACATCGCTTTCACAGGATCGCGCGAGGTGGGGCTGCGCATCAACAAGGTTGCGGCCGATGTCGCTCCGGGCCAGATCTGGATCAAGCGCACCATCCTCGAAATGGGCGGGAAAGACGCGATCTTGGTGGATGCCGACGCCGATCTCGATTCTGTGGTGGAAGGAGTCGCTCAAGCAGCCTTCGGCTTCCAGGGTCAGAAGTGTTCGGCGTGCTCGCGGGCAATTATTGACGAGCGTATTTATGACAAATTCCTCGAGCGGCTGAAGACACGTGTGGAGCGGATTACGGTCGGCGATCCGGCGAGCAATTTGAACATGGGTGCTGTGATTAACGAAAGCTCGATGAAATCGATCTTGAATTACATCGAGATTGGCAAGCGCGACGGACGTCTGATCACCGGCGGAGTGCGCGCAAAAGAGGCTGGCGACGGCTACTTTATTCAGCCAACTGTCATCGCCGACATTCAGCCGAAATCAAAGCTCGAGCAGGAAGAGATATTTGGACCGGTGCTAGCGGTGATCAAGTCGCGGAATTTCGAGCACGGACTTGAAATTGCGAATGACACCGAGTTCGGTCTGACCGGGGCAGTTTATACCGGGTCACGCGAGAAGATCGAGGTCGCTAAGCGAGAATTCCACGTCGGCAATCTCTACATCAACCGCAAGTGCACTGGCGCGATCGTCGCCGCGCATCCCTTCGGTGGTTTCAACATGTCAGGAACCGATTCGAAGGCCGGCGGGCCGGATTACCTACTGCTGTTTACGCAGGCGAAGTCGGTGGGGGAAAAGATCGTCTAAGATTCAGCAGGTCGGATGCTAAGGACGTTCTTATTTTCGATAATATTCGTTTGGATTGCTGCGTCCTGGGTGCTCGCGTATCGCTTGTGCTCTGAAGTCAACGCTCGACTGCTTCCCTCTTACAGAGTAAGTGTATGGCCCTCATGGAAGTATTGGCAGATGTTGGGATTGCACCGCGAGTTCTATCCAAGCAGTCGAATACGAGCCTATCTCTGTCATCTTGGATCGTTGGTATCGTTCGCTTTGCTAGCATTGTTCTTCAAATAGGCTGCGGGAAGGCAAAGCAGTTACTTTCCCATCACCAGCTTCGCGATCGTCTGCAGCTGCATGTTCGACGTGCCTTCGTAGATCTTGCCGATTTTCGAATCCCGCCAGTATTTCTCGACGGGATAATCTTTGGTGAATCCATAGCCGCCATAAATTTCAATCGCCAGCGAGGTCACTCGCTCGGCGACTTGCGAAGCAAATAGCTTCGTCATCGCTGCTTCTTTTACGAACGGCAGACCTGCATCCTTCATTCGCGCAGCGTTGTAAACCATCAGCCGGGCAGCTTCGATTTCCGTGGCCATCTGCGCGATCTGAAACTGAATGCCCTGATATTCAGCGATCGCTTTCCCGAACTGCTTGCGCTCTTGTGCGTATTTCGCCGCGTACTCCCAGGCGCCGCGGGCGAGCCCGACCATCTGCGCGCCAATGCCGATTCGGCCTTCGTTCAAGGTCTCTATTGCGATTTTGTATCCCTTGCCAACTTCTCCAAGAACATTCTCGCGCGGCACGCGGCAGTCTTCGAGAATCAGCTCGCAAGTTGACGATGCCCGAATTCCAAGCTTGTCTTCTTTCTTGCCGACAGTGAATCCTGGAAATTCTTTCTCGATTATGAACGCCGTAATTCCTTTGTATCCGGCTGATGGATCGACCGTCGCAAACAGAACGAAGAGTCCCGCTTCCTTGGCATTCGTGATCCACAGTTTGCGCCCGTTCACGACATACTCGCTGCCCTTAAGTTCTGCGCGTGTTTGCATGGCGAATGCGTCCGAGCCCGATCCCGCTTCACTCAACGCGTAGGCACCGGCCATGTCGGCCGTCATTCTTGGCAAGTAGCGCTTCTTCTGCTCCGGCGTGGCCCAGCGCAATAGCGCGTTGTTGACCAGCGTGTTCTGAACATCCACGATGACTCCGGCAGATGCGTCTGCGCGCGATAACTCCTCGACGGCAAGAATGGCCTCAAAAAACTTGCCGCCGGCGCCGCCAAATTGCTCCGGAACTTCAATCCCCATCAAGCCAAGCTGGAAGAACTGCTCGATTAGGCCTTTATCGAACACGCCTTTTTCATCCATCTCTTTCGCAAGCGGACGAACTTTCTCATCCGCAAACTGACGGACGTTGTCACGAAATAAGACCTCGTCATCGCTGAAGGAAGTAAGTGGCGTTGCTACTGGCTGGATTGCAGTGTCGGGCATCGCAGAGCTCCAAAAAGTAAAATCAGCTCTGAGATTCTAGCACTCGTGTCTCAGGGCCGCGGCAATTCAAAATCGCCTTTTACGCTGATTGTCAGTGGCGTTCGTTTGCTTCTTCGGCCGCCTTTTTGAGCTCGGAGTTGACCTGGTCCAGGAGTTCTTTTGCTCTCTGCGCATGCCCATTCATGTCCCATTCGTTGGCCCGCTGAGCCGCAGCGATCCGCTCATACGCCTGCGTGCACAGCCGCTGGGCAGCCGCAAGGTTCGGATGGCGTCTTGAACTGATGTCCCTCTCCGGCTTTTGTGCCACCACGATGCCTGCACAAACCAGAATAAGGCTCAGAACCAGCGTGAGAGCATTACGACGCACGATTTTCATTTCTTGCATTCTCCTTTGCAGATAAATGAATTACCGAGCGAAGAAATTGTAACTGAGGTGAATCCCTAAAAAATGGGCAGAAGGAGAGACAGTCAGCTGGCAGTAGCGCCGTGCACAATCTTCAGCGGATCGCTCTTGAGAATTCGCTTGATCTGGGTCCGTGCGTGCACCGACCAAGGCCCGGTGGCATCGAGCCTCACGTAAGCTTGCCAGTGCCTCAGGGCCTTGCGTGGCTCTTTCATCTTCTCGTAAGCGAGGGCCAGGTTGTAGTGAGCATCGGCGTATGTCGGCGCCAATTGCAGCGCGGTCAAGTAGGTTTGAATGGCCTCGGCTACCCGCCCGGTCTCGTCGAGCACGTTCCCCA
>Ga0310810_10008004_pt1 | contig 12123 bp, 9 predicted proteins | sample NCmetagenome_FD_207641 | JGI IMG/M metagenome (GOLD analysis project Ga0310810, IMG submission 207641) | Soil microbial communities from experimental microcosm in Duke University, North Carolina, United States - NC | ecosystem: Engineered > Artificial ecosystem > Soil microcosm > Unclassified ...
GGGGAGGAATGTGGTGGGGGTCCAAAGACAAATGATGACTGTCTTGGAAACCAAAAAATCAGGCTTCTCGATCACTCGCCTGGCGCACTGGGTGGTCTTAAGCTGGGGCTGGCGTCGCGCGCTGATCGCGGTGTCGGCCGGGGCGCTGTCAGCGCTGGCGATGGCGCCGTTCGATGCGTGGCCCATCCTGTTCTTTACCTTCCCGATCCTGGTGTGGCTGGTCGATGGCGCCGCGGGCGGGCGGCTCGGCGGCTTGCCGAGCGCGGCGATTGCCGGCTGGTGGTTCGGCTTCGGCTATCATCTCGCCGGGCTCTATTGGGTCGGCTACGCATTCCTGGTCGATGCCAAGACGTTCGGCTGGCTCCTGCCATTCGCGGTGATCGCGCTACCGGCCGGCATGGCGTGCTACACCGCCGCCGGCTTGGTGCTGGCGCGGGCGCTATGGACGCGCGGACCGGCGCGGCTGCTGGCGCTGGCGATTGCGCTGACCGCCGCCGAATGGCTGCGCGGCCACCTGTTCAGCGGCTTTCCATGGAACACTTACGGCTACGCGCTGACCGGACCGCTGGTGCTCGCGCAAGGCGCGGCGCTGATCGGCATTTGGGGCCTGACATTTTTTGCCGTAGCGGTGTTCGCTAGCCCCGCCGTCCTCACCGACGATCGCGCCGACACGCGGCGGCCGTGGCTGCCGCTCGCGCTCAGCGCTGTCCTGCTGGTGGCGCTGGCCGGCTACGGAGCGCTGCGGCTGTCGCGCACGTCGATGGCTTTCGTCGATGGCGTGCGGCTTCGCATCATGCAGCCCAATCTGCAGCAGGACGAAAAGTTCAACTACGGGGCCAAAGCGCGGGTGATGAGCCGCTATCTCGAATTGTCGGACCGCTCGACCGGACCGGCGTCCACCGGCATCCGCGACGTCACCCATCTGATCTGGCCGGAATCCGCATTTCCGTTTTTGTTGACGCGCGAGCCCGACGCGCTGGCGCAGATCGCAGCGCTGCTGCCGCAAGGCACCGTGCTGATCACCGGCGCGGTCCGCGCCCCCGAAGTACCGCCCGGTACGCGCGTCGAGCGCGCCTACAACTCGATCTACGTGATCGATCACGACGGTTCGATCCTGTCGGTGTACGACAAGGTCCATCTCGTGCCGTTCGGCGAGTACCTGCCGTTTCAGGATTTCCTCGAAAAGCTCGGCCTGATGCAGCTCACCAAGCTGCCAGGCGGCTTCATCGCCGGCGAGCGTCGGCGCCCCATCAGCGTGCCGCGCGCACCGCGCATGTTGCCGTTCCTGTGTTACGAGATCATTTTCCCGAGCTCGGCGAAGCCCGATGGCCAGCCGCGTGCGGGCTGGATGCTCAATCTCACCAACGACGGCTGGTTCGGCATCAGCACCGGCCCGTATCAGCATTTGCAGCAGGCGCGCGTCCGCACCATCGAACAGGGACTGCCGCTGGTGCGCGCAGCCAACACCGGCATTTCCGCGGTGATTGATCCGGTCGGCCGCATTGTGAAATCTTTGCCGCTCGGCGCCGAAGGCGTGATGGACGTTGCGTTGCCGCGCCGTATCGACCCGCCGCTTTATGCGCGGACCGGCGACGCGGGCGCGGCGATGGTAATCGGTGCTGCTTTCATTCTTGTCTTTCGCCGTCGCATCAAGCGCCGCTGACATAAATAATAACCGCGCGCCATGCGCCGCGTGCAGGCGTCTATGCCTTGGCAATCACAAATGATTTTCAGTTGCACCCAATTTGAGATCGAGACGGATGGCCGCCTCAGTTCGCGCACAAATGCGCGCAAAAATTCATTCGCAATTGAAACAAATTGGTCGGAAGGTCGACGGTCGCTTTGATCGTAAACAACGTGCACTTGCATTTCACGGATTGCGCACGGGAATGAACTGTGCGCAATAACGAGTTCCAAATTGGGGGGTAAGGAGCTGCGTATCAACATGATGGCGAAGAAGGCGCCCAATCCTACGGACAAGCACGTGGGCGCGCGGGTGCGTATGCGTCGCATGATGCTCAGCATGAGTCAGGAGAAGCTTGGCGACGCGCTCGGCCTCACCTTCCAGCAAGTGCAAAAATACGAAAAGGGCGCCAACCGGATCGGCGCGTCGCGCCTCCAGCAGATCGCTCACATCTTGCAGGTGCCGGTGTCGTTCTTCTTCGACGGCGCACCGCACGCCGCCGGCCAGCAGCCGGGCGGACTGTCGGAGGCGCCCTCGCCGGCGTATGTCTCCGACTTCCTGGCGACCTCGGATGGGCTGGCATTGACCAAGGCGTTCATGGGCATCAAGGACGCCAAGTTGCGCCGCCGGATCGTCGATCTGGTCGAACAGATCGCGGGCCCCGAAAAGACCTGACGCGGACGGCGGTCCCACCCGCGTTGCGGCGATTGCCCACGACAGCCCACGTCTTGACCCGCGGTTGCGGACGCTGCAAAAACCACGCGGGAATTGTCGGCGTGGCCTGAAAGCCCGCCCTTTCAGGAGTGATCCCAAGTGCCGCACGCCAATTATCTTTTCACCAGCGAATCCGTGTCCGAAGGCCATCCGGACAAGGTTTCCGATCAGATTTCCGACGCCATTCTCGATGCGTTCATCGAGAAGGACATCAAGCTCGGCATCGCCGACGACAGCCAGATCAACACCCGGCTCGGCTGCGAGACGCTCTGCACCACCAACAAGATCGTGGTGGCCGGCGAAGGCCGCGGCCAGCTCTTCAGGACCATCAACGGCGTGTCGGTGGTCGATCGCGAGTTGATCACCGAGATCGCGCGCGGCGTGGTCAAGGACATCGGCTACGACCAGAACGGCTTCTCCTATCACGGCGCCGACGTCGAGGTGCTACTGCACGGCCAGTCACCCGACATCGCCATGGGCGTCAACGCCAAGAAGAAGAAGGGTGGCGAAGAAGAAGGCGCCGGCGATCAGGGCATGATGTTTGGCTACGCCTGCACCGAATCAGAGGTGTACGAGAAAGGCTCGTACATGCCGGCTCCGATCTATTTCGCCCACAAGATCCTGAAGGTGCTGTCGGAGAAGCGCCGCAGCGGTTCGCTCGCCGACCTTCAGCCCGACGCCAAGAGCCAGGTGACGGTGAAGTACGTCAACGGCAAGCCGGTCGGCTGCACCAAGGTCGTCGTCTCGACGCAGCACAACGAGAAGAGCCGCAACGGCAAGAAGTACACGCCCGGCCTGATCAAGGAGATGATCGCAACCGCGGTCGAGTCGGCGCTGCCGAAGGGTTGGATGCCACAGAAGTCGTCGGACTTCCTGGTCAACCCGACCGGCAACTTCGTGGTCGGCGGTCCCGACGGCGATTGCGGCCTCACCGGCCGCAAGATCATCGTCGACACCTACGGCGGTTACGCGCCGCACGGCGGCGGCGCGTTCTCCGGCAAGGACCCGACCAAGGTCGACCGCTCGGCCGCCTATGCGGCGCGCTATCTCGCCAAGAACGTGGTGGCAGCGGGTCTGGCCGACCGCTGCACCATCCAGGTCGCCTACGCCATCGGTGTGGCCGATCCGATGTCGGTGCTGGTCGACACCCACGGCACCGGCAAGGTGGCCGAGGGCAAGCTTGAGAAGGCGCTGCCGGAAATCTTCCGCCTGACGCCGACCAACATCCGCCGCACGCTGAAACTGAACCGCCCGATCTACAAGCGCACGGCGTCTTACGGCCATTTCGGCCGGGCACCGGACCGCGACGGCGGCTTCTCGTGGGAGCAGATCAACCTGACGAGTCAGCTCAAGAGCGCGCTGAGGTAGAAACCAGCGAGCCGAGGAAACCGCCGCACGGCATCAGCAGGCTCAAGCCGGCGACGATCTCGGCCGCCCCGGAAACCACGAGAAAGCCCTGGCCGACACCGATGGCATGGGCGTGGCGGACCATGTGACCGGCGCCGCGAAGCATGGCGTAACCGGCGGCAATCGCGATCAGGCCAAGCACGATCTGCGTGGCGTACCTGCTGGCGGTCTTGGTCATGGTGGTCCCCCTCTTCGATGGGACCACCCTAGGCGGGGCCGGTATCGGCCCAATGTCGTTGTCAAAGAGTTTGGTATCGTCGGTATCGCCCCTCTGCAACCGTGGGGCTGGCGGTCGGAGCGGCCGCTGCCGCGGAGCAAGTCATTGAGATCATGCCATTTTTGATCGATTCGCGATGATCGAAGCCTCTCCGAAGCGGACTGGCGCATTTTTTGGCCGGCGCAAGGGTCACCCGCTACGCCCGCACCAGGCGGCGCTGTTCGACACGCTGCTGCCGCGCCTGGCGCTCGATCTGACCCAGCCGGCGCCGCCCGACCTGCGGGCGCTGTTTGCGAGTGTTGACGACGTGCGGCTGGAAAGCGGCTTTGGCGGCGGCGAGCATCTGATCGCGGAGGCTCAGCGCCTCCCCCAAACGGGCTTCATCGGCGTCGAGCCGTTCGTCAACGGCATGGCCAAGGCGCTGGCGGCGATCGAGCAGCACAAGCTCACCAACATTCGCCTGCATCACGGCGACACGACGGACCTGCTGGCCTGGCTTCCCGCCGCAAGCCTTGCGCGTTTCGATCTGCTCTATCCCGATCCGTGGCCAAAGCGGCGGCATTGGAAGCGGCGTTTCGTCCAGGACAACACCGTGGCAGCGATCGCACGCATTGTGAGATCGGGTGGCGAATTCCGTCTCGCCAGCGACATTCCCGATTACGTGGCGTGGACGCTGCTGCGGCTGCAACGTTCGCCGGATTTCATCTGGACCGCGGAGCGCGCCGACGATTGGCGCAAGCCTTGGGCTGACTGGCCCGGGACGCGCTACGAGGCCAAGGCCCAGCGCGAAGGCCGGCTGCCGAGCTATTTGATTTTCAGACGGAGGTAGGCAACGTCTCGCCCAATGAGGGCTATCGCGACAATCCATCGTTCGTCATGCCCGGCCTTGTGCCGGGCATCCACGTCTTGCTTTGTTACAAACAAGACGTGGATGCCCGGGACGAGCCCGGCCATGACCAACTTGAGGATCGGTTAGGCGTTAACCCACTTCGCCTTCGGGCTGCCGTACCTGCCAGAAGCGCACCACACGCTGCGCGGTCGAGGGCGACAGCTTCTCGAAGTTGGCGAACGCCGCATCGAGCGACGCGGCCGAGGTGCCGCGCACCATCGGGCGCGACAGGATGATCGCCCGCGCCGTGGTCCAGCCGTATCCGGCGGCCTTGCAGAGAATGAGGATGGGATCGGGCTTGTCGCCCGCCATGAGGCGGTCGGCCGTCTCGATCGGCACGCTGCACAGCACCGACAGCGCGGCCACGGTTTCCTCAAACTTCTTATTCTTGGCAAGATCGATCAGTGTCGTTTCGTTGAGATCGCCGGACTGATGCAACGTCATGACCGCAGCCTGGGCGGCGGTGTAGTCGCGCACCGGCGCGGCGTCCTCGAATTCCTTGGACACCTTTTCGAGGACCCGCTGGATCTCGTTTCGCGTCTCGGGCTTCGCCGCCTGCAACAGGCGCTGCTGCACCACCGCGGTGGCGCGGACCAGAAGATCGCGAAACAGGTGCGCTGGGATATCGGCGCGCTGGCCGACCTTTTCGGCAAGGTCGCCGTCGCCTTCGGCGCGCTTGACCAGCGTGGAGAAGCCGCCCTCCGACAGCCTGGCCGATTGGTTGTCGGCGACGTAATGGATCACCTCGGTGTCGCCGCGGCGGACCAGCACATCGGTGACGGCTTCGCCGATGCCCTCGCGGCCGGCGATGGCGGCAAGATGCGCCTGCCCTTTGGTGCTGGCCAGCTCGACGAGTTCGGTTTCCTGCAATCGCTTCGACTGCGTCAAAACCGGGCCGGCCACCGCGATGTCCTCGTCATGGGCGAGATGCCGCATCAGCTCGATCGGCGCGTTCGCCATCGGCGCCAGCGTCTGCGCCATCTCGGCGCGCGCCTTGGCCTCGATCTCGATGACCAGACGGCACAGCACGTCATCGAACAGGCCGATGTGATCTTCGTTGAAGCTCGGCGCGCCATTGACGAACAGGTTGGCGATGCGCTTGACCGTCACGGCGCGCTTTTCCAGCGAGCCGTACTGGATGACGTCTTCGAGTTCCGGAATGAGCGAGGCCGAAGCGGACATTGATAAAGAGAATTCCTGCCGGCCGATCGCCCGGCCGTGATGAACGCAAAGTTAAATCCGCTTGGTGAACGAACCGTTAGCCGGCGGGGCGCCCCGGCGGGTCGCCGCGCCGCCCTGCCCGCCCTTGCAAGGAAATGGCAAACCGCTATATTCCGCCTGTCCTTACAGACCGTCTGTATGGATCCTCATAAGTCAGATCGGCTTTTGAGAGTGGGCCCCCCGGGACCCGCTCTTTTTTGTTACCGGAACGCCGGAGAGGGCTTCCGCCCGGGAAGAAACAGAAGCGAAAACAGGGTGTTAGCGACTGATCGAATGATCGATGTGAGCGCCACCGCAGCGGCCACCGAGCCTCGTCTGATCGTCGAGACGGGCCTGAGCGCCCGCGTCGCCGCGATCGTCGAGCCGGTGCTCGAAGGGCTGGGCTACCGGCTGGTCCGGGTGCGCGTGTCCGGCGCCGACGGCTGCACCGTGCAGGTGATGGCGGAGCGCGCCGACGGTACCATGAACATCGACGACTGCGAGGCCTGCTCGCGGGCGCTGTCGCCGGTGCTCGATAATGCCGATCCGGTCGATCGCGCCTACCGGCTGGAGCTGTCGTCGCCGGGCCTCGACCGTCCGCTGGTGCGCCAGTCGGACTTCGAGCGCTACGCCAACAACGCCATCAAGATCGAGATGACGGTGGCCGTGGACGGCCGTAAGCGCTTCCGCGGCCAACTGCTCGGTGCCGAGGGAAATCTGGCGCGCGTCAAACGCGACGACGCTGCGGCAGGCGAGCCTGCCGATGTGCTGCTGCCGATCGAGGAGATGGCGGAGGCCAAGCTCGTGCTCACCGACGAGCTGATCGCCGAATCGCTTCGCCGCGGCAAGCAGGCCGCGCGCGAGCAACTCGCCACGAACGACAATCAACCCTCCGGCGGAGATTCCGCCGCTTCGTCCCCACGTCAAAACCCGTTTCCGCGCGGGTCCGACCCGAGTTCGGGTCCGCACCGCGCTCAGCACGAAGGAGAATGAGCGATGGCCGTCAGCGCCAACCGGCTCGAGCTGTTGCAGATTGCAGACGCGGTCGCCCGTGAAAAGTCGATCGACCGCGGGATCGTGGTCACGGCCATGGAGGATGCGATCGCCAAGGCGGCGCGCTCGCGCTACGGCGCCGAGACCGACGTTCACGCCGAGATCAACGCCAAGACCGGCGAGCTTCGGCTGTCGCGCCACATGCTGGTGGTCGAGACCGTGGAGAACCCGTCGAACCAGATCAGCATGGACGAAGCACGCAAGCGCAACCCCGCCGCGCAGGTCGGCGACACCATCGCCGACACGCTGCCGCCGCTGGAATACGGACGCATCGCCGCGCAATCGGCCAAGCAGGTGATCGTACAGAAGGTGCGCGAGGCCGAGCGCGACCGGCAATATCTCGAATACAAGGACCGCATCGGCGACATCATCAACGGCATCGTCAAGCGCGTCGAATACGGCAACGTGGTCGTTGACCTCGGACGCGGCGAGGCGATCGTGCGCCGCGACGAGATGCTGCCGCGCGAGACGCTGCGCAACGGCGACCGCGTGCGCGCCTACATCTACGACGTGCGGCGCGAGCCGCGCGGACCGCAGATTTTCCTCTCCCGCACGCACCCACAGTTCATGGCCAAGCTGTTCGCCCAGGAGGTGCCGGAAATCTATGACGGCATCGTCGAGGTGAAGGCGGTCGCCCGCGATCCGGGCTCACGCGCCAAGATCGGGGTGATTTCCCGCGATTCCTCCGTCGATCCGGTCGGCGCCTGCGTCGGCATGCGCGGCTCCCGCGTGCAGGCCGTGGTGAACGAATTGCAGGGCGAGAAAATCGACATCATTCCGTGGTCGCAGGACATTGCGACCTTCGTGGTCAATGCGCTGGCGCCCGCGGAAGTCGCCAAGGTTGTGCTCGATGAGGATCGCGAGCGCATCGAGGTCGTGGTCCCCGACGCGCAGCTTTCGCTGGCGATCGGGCGGCGCGGCCAGAACGTTCGTCTGGCCTCGCAACTCACCGGCTGGGACATCGACATCCTCACCGAACAGGAGGAGTCCGAGCGCCGCCAGGCCGAGTTCCAGAATCGCACCAAGGTTTTCATGGAGGCGCTCGACGTCGACGAGGTGGTCGGACAACTGCTGGCGTCCGAAGGCTTCGGCTCGATCGAGGAACTGGCGGTGGTGGACGAAAAGGAGTTGGCCTCGATCGAAGGATTTGATGAAGACACCGCGCGCGAGTTGCAAAGCCGTGCCCAGGAATATCTCGCCAAGATCGAGGGCGAGCTGGACGCCAAGCGCAAGGAGCTCGGCGTCCAGGACGAGCTCAAGGACGTGCTCGGCGTCACCACGGCGATGATGGTCAAGCTCGGCGAGAACGGCGTCAAGTCGGTGGAAGACCTTGCCGGATGCGCGACCGACGATCTGGTCGGCTACACCGAGCGCAAGGACGGTGAGAGCAAGCGCGAGCCGGGTTTCCTCGACGGCATTGAAATCTCGCGCGAGGACGCCGAGTCGATGATCATGCAGGCCCGCGTCAAGGCCGGCTGGATCACCGAGGCCGATCTGGCGCAACCCGCCCCCGAAGCCGCGGCGGAAGCCGAAGCCACTCCGGCCTGAAGCAAGGATTGCCGCCTGATGCTGGCACGCGCTCCGCAGACAACATCGCATGAGGAGCTTGACGCCGGACCGCGCAAAGGCGGTCCCGGCGCCGAACGGCTCTGCGCGGTGTCGCGCACGGTGAAGCCGGTCGACGACCTGATCCGCTTCGTGGTGGGTCCCGACGGGGTGGTGCCCGATCTCAAGCGCAAGCTGCCGGGCCGCGGACTGTGGATCACCGCCGACAAGGCCCTGCTGAACGACGCGGTGGCGCGCAACGTCTTCGCCCGCGGCTTCAAGCGGGAATTGCGCGTCACTCCGGCGCTGGTCGCAGAGACCGAGCGGCTGCTGATGCGCTCCGCGCTCGATGCGCTGGCGATCGCCGGCAAGGCATCCCTGGTGGTGGCCGGTTTCGCCAAGGTCGAAGCGGCGATCGCCCGGGAGAACATCGTTGGCATCCTCCACGCCAAGGACGCCGGCGACGACGGTGTGGCCAAGCTTTCGGGCGCGCTGCACCGGCGCGGCGACTCCGCGCCGATCAAGGTCATCCAGGCGTTCGGCTCGGCTCAATTGGATTTGGCCTTGGGCCGGTCAAATGTGGTACATGCAGCGCTGCTTGCCGGACCAGCAAATGACACGTTTTTGGCGCGGTTTGCCCGCCTTGAGCGCTTTGCCGCCGGTGTGACGGCTAAAAGCGACAATCAAGGCGGCGTGAGCCGTGGACGGAACTGACAGGATTCGAGAACGGAATGGCTGACACCAAGACCCCCGACGGCAAGACGCTGAGCGTCGAAAAGAAATCGACGCTGTCGCTCAAGCCGCGCACCGAGACCGGTGTGGTGCGCCAGAGCTTCAGCCATGGCCGCAGCAAACAGGTCGTCGTCGAGGTCAAGCGCAGCCGCACCACCGCCCCAAAGGACGGCAAGGCCGAAGCCGCCGTAGCGGCAAGTCTCGGCGCCAAGCGCGCTGCCCCGGCGGCCAAGAGTGCCGCTGCCGCACCTGCGCCCGCCGCGCCCGCTCCTGCCACCCCGCCGCCCAAAGCATCGGGTGTGGTGCTGCGCACTCTGACCGAGGAAGAGCAGAGCCGCCGTGCCCACGCGCTCGGCGACGCCCGGCTGCGTGAGGCCGAAGAGCGCAAGATCGCCGAGGAAGAAGCCAAGATCCGCGCCCAGCGCGACGCAATCGAAAGGTCCGAGCGCGAGGCCGCCGAGGCGAGGAAGCGCGAGGAAGAGGATCGGCGCAAGCACGACGAAGTCACCAAGAAGAAAGCCGACGAGGTCGCTCGCAAGCGGCTCGGCGAAGGTGAGACGACGACGACCGCGGCCCGGCCGGGCGTCCGACCCAAGCTCGAAGCCGAAGAGGAAAGCGACGGCCCGCGCATGGTTCGCCGCGGTCCTGGCGGCGCGCTCCGCCCCGCGGCGCCACCGAAGCGGCCAACCCGCGCGACGGTGACTGCGACCGAACGTCCGCGCGGCCGGCTCACACTGGTCAACGCGCTCGAGAGCGGCGAAGTGCGTGAGCGCTCCACCGCGTCGTTCCATCGCCGCGAACAGCGCCGTCACAAAGCCATGATGGGCAATGAGCCGCGCGAGAAGATCGCGCGCGAGGTCACTGTCCCGGAGGCGATCACCATCCAGGAGCTCGCCAACCGCATGGCCGAGCGTGCTGTCGACGTCATCAAAATTTTGATGAAGCAGGGGCAGATGGCGACGATCAACGACGTGATCGATGCCGACACCGCGCAGCTCATCGCCGAGGAGCTGGGACACACCGTGAAGCGCGTCGCCGAGGCCGACGTCGAGGAGGGGGTGTTCGACGTCGCCGACGATCCGGCCGAGCTACAGCCGCGCGCGCCGGTGGTGACCGTGATGGGTCACGTCGATCACGGCAAGACCTCGCTGCTCGACGCCATCCGCTCGACCAACGTGGTCAGCGGCGAGGCCGGCGGCATCACCCAGCACATCGGCGCCTATCAGGTGGACTCGCCGCAGAACGGCAAGATCACGTTCATCGACACGCCGGGCCACGCCGCCTTCACCGCGATGCGCGCCCGCGGCGCCAAGGTCACCGACATCGTCGTCCTGGTGGTTGCCGCCGACGACGGCGTGATGCCGCAGACCGTCGAGGCCATCAATCATGCCAAGGCGGCGAAAGTGCCGATGATCGTCGCCATCAACAAGATCGACAAGCCGGACGCCAAGCCTGAGCGCGTGCGCACCGAATTGTTGCAGCACGAGGTCCAGGTCGAATCGCTCGGCGGCGACGTGGTCGACGTCGAGGTATCTGCGACCAAGCACACCAATCTCGACAAGCTCTTAGAGATGATCGGCCTGCAAGCCGAAATTCTCGACCTCAAGGCCAATCCGGAGCGCGCCGCCGAAGGCACCGTGATCGAAGCCAAGCTCGACCGCGGCCGCGGTCCGGTCGCGACCGTGCTGGTCCAGCGCGGCACGCTGCACATCGGCGACCTCATCGTCGCGGGCGCCGCCTGGGGCCGGGTTCGCGCCCTGGTCAGCGACAAGGGCGAGACCGTTCAGGAGGCCGGACCTTCGGTGCCGGTCGAAGTGTTGGGCTTTGCCGAAACGCCGGAAGCCAGCGACCGCCTCGCCGTGGTCGAGAGCGAAGCGCGCGCGCGCGAGCTCACCGACTATCGCGTTCGCCAGAAGCGCGAGAACACCACGGCCCGCAACACCGGCATGCGCGGCTCGCTCGAACAGATGATGTCGCAGCTCAAGACTTCGGGCCGCAAGGAATTCCCGCTGATCATCAAGGCCGACGTGCAGGGCTCGCTCGAAGCGATCGTCGGCTCGCTGGAAAAGCTCGGCACCGACGAGGTGGCGGCGCGGGTGATCCACTCCGGCGTCGGCGGCATCACCGAATCCGACGTCACGCTGTCGCATTCGTCGAATGCGGCGATCATCGGCTTCAACGTGCGTGCTCACAAGGAAGCGCGCGAGCAGGCCGAGCGCGACAACGTCGACATCCGCTACTACAACATCATCTACGATCTCGTGGACGACGTGAAAAAGGCGATGTCCGGCCTGCTCACGCCGGAGCGGCGCGAGACCATGCTGGGCAACGCGACGATCCTCGAAGTCTTCAACGTCTCGAAGGTCGGCAAGGTGGCCGGCTGCCGCGTCACCGACGGCAAGGTCGAGCGCGGCGCGGGCGTGCGGCTCATCCGTGACAACGTCGTCGTGCACGAGGGCAAGCTTTCGCAGCTCAAGCGTTTCAAGGACGACGTCCGCGAAGTCACCGCCGGCATGGAATGCGGCATGGCCTTCGAGAACTACCAGGATATGCGGCAGGGCGACGTCATCGAATGCTATCGGGTGGAGACGGTGCAGCGCTCGCTCTGAGTCCAAATCTCAGGCGAAGGCGTTAGTCCGACACACTCTCCACGTCATGCCCGGCTTTATGCCGGGCATCCAC
>Ga0310810_10008006_pt1 | contig 12121 bp, 10 predicted proteins | sample NCmetagenome_FD_207641 | JGI IMG/M metagenome (GOLD analysis project Ga0310810, IMG submission 207641) | Soil microbial communities from experimental microcosm in Duke University, North Carolina, United States - NC | ecosystem: Engineered > Artificial ecosystem > Soil microcosm > Unclassified ...
CCGCCGGTTATATCGGCAGTGTGGTCACCGAGCGGCTTGTCGAACACGGTCATTCCGTCGTCGCAGTGGACAATCTCAAACACGGGCACCGGGATGCGGTTCACCCCGCTGCACGGTTTGTCCAGGGAGACTTACTGGATCGCGAGTGGCTCCATCACGAAGTCCGGCAAGCGAAGGTCGACGCGGTCGTGCACCTGGCGGCCGAGGCCCTCATCGACGAGTCCATCCGCAACCCCGGTCTCTTCTTCCGGGTCAACATGACCGGCGGCCTGAACCTGCTCGACGCCATGGCCGATGCCGGCGTCACCCGCATGATCTTCTCTTCGACCGCGGCGGTCTACGGCGAGCCGGAATCGATTCCGATCCGCGAGGACTCACCGTTGCGCCCGGTCAATTCGTACGGCGAGTCAAAGCTCGCGTTCGAGCGCGCCATGGCATGGTACGAACGCGCGCACGGACTGCGTCACGTTTCACTGCGCTACTTCAACGCGTGCGGCGCGACGGAGCGATGCGGGGAGCTGCATCTGCCCGAGACGCACCTCATTCCGATCGTGCTGGACGTCGCGCTCGGCCGCCGCAAGTCGATGCAGTTGTACGGCACCGACTACGACACACCAGACGGCACCTGCATCCGCGACTACGTGCACGTGCGGGATATCGCCGACGCGCACGTGCTGTGTCTGGCGAACATCGACACGATCCCTTCACAGGCTTTCAACCTCGGTAACGGCTCGGGGTATTCGAACCGAGAAGTCATCGAGGCCGCGAGACGGGTCACAGGCACCCCGATCACTGTTCTCGCGGCACCGCGGCGTCCCGGCGATCCGGCGCGGCTGGTGGCCAGTGCAGATCGGATCAGTTCTGTGCTGGGATGGAAACCCGGCACGCCCGGCCTCGAAGCCATGATCGAAAGCGCGTGGGCGTGGCACAAGACGATGATGCCCGCGCACAGCGATTAGGCAGCACGCTCTGACATCATGATCATCTCGCGTACCCCACTTCGTGTGAGCCTGGTCGGAGGCGGATCCGACCTCGAGACGTTTTACTCGCAAGAGCCTGGCGGCGTGCTCACGACGGCGATCCAGAAGTACATCTACATCACCGTCAATCGAAAGTTCGACTCGCGCATCCGGGCCAGCTACTCGGTGACCGAGATCGTCGACTCGGTCGACGAAGTCCGCCACGAGCTGATTCGCGAATGTCTGCGCATGGTGCAGCTCGATGGTGGCGTCGAGATCACCTCGATCTCCGACATCCCCTCCCAGGGCACCGGTCTTGGGTCATCGAGCTGCTACACCGTCGGATTACTCAAGGCCCTCTACGCCTATAAGAATCAGCACGTCGGCGCCGAGCGCCTGGCGCGCGAAGCGTGCGAGATTGAAATCGAGCGCTGCGGCAAACCGATCGGCAAGCAGGATCAGTACATCGCCGCCTATGGCGGTCTCCAGTACGTCAAGTTCAATCCCGACGGGTCCGTGTTCGTCGATCCGATCGTCTGCGCGGCCGCCACTCGCAAGCAGCTCCAGTCGGAGCTGATGCTGTTCTATACGGGGACGACGCGATCGGCCGACGTCATCCTCGCCGAGCAGAAAGAGAACCTCTCGAACGGCAAGTGCCGCCGCACGCTGCGTCGTCTCGTGCAGCTCGCCGACGAACTCCGCCGCGCGCTCATGGGCAACGACCTCGAGGCCTTCGGCGAGATTCTTCACGAGTCGTGGATGGTCAAGAAGACAATGGCCAACGGCGTGAGCAGCTCGGGCATCGATCAGATGTACGAGTGTGCGCGCGCGCACGGCGCCACCGGCGGCAAGATCACCGGCGCCGGCGGCGGCGGATTCCTTCTGATCCACGCACCGATCGAGCGGCACAAGGAGATCGCCTGCGCGTTGAAGGATCTCAAGCAGGTGGCTTTCGGCTTCGAGCCGCAGGGCAGCAAGATCATCTACGTCGAGGAGAGCGATCGGGAGTGAAAGCATTCCTCCTGGCGGCTGGTGAGGGCCGTCGTCTTCGCCCCCTCACCGATTCGCTGCCCAAGTGCCTGGTGCCCATCGCGGGCACACCCCTCATCGGTCTGTGGTTACGTCTGCTGGAGTTGCACGGCGTGAGCGACGTGCTCATCAACGTGCACCACTTTCACGAACAGGTCATCGACTTCCTCACCTCGTTCCCGTCATCGGTCGCGGTGCACACCGTCCACGAACCACGCCTGCTGGGCAGCGCCGGCACCGTGCTCACCAATCGCGGCTTCGTCGAGGGCGAGGAGAGCTTTCTCGTGCTGTATGGAGACGTGCTGACGGCGGTGGACCTGACGGCGATGACCCGCCTTCACGCGCAGCGTCGCGAGACGCTGACGATCGGGATCACGCCCACGGACAAGCCGAAGGAGAAGGGCACGGTCATCGTCGGATCGTCAGGAGAAGTTATCGCCTTCGAAGAGAAGGCGGCCGAGCCACGTTCGAATCTCGCCAATGCCGGCGTCTACATCGCGCGGCAGCGCCTCTTCGACTATCTGCCGCCGTCGACGCCGCAGAGTGGTGTGCTCGATTTCGGCCACGACATCTTGCCGCGCATGGTCCCCGATGTCGCCGCGTACGAAATCCGCGAGTTCCTGATGGACATCGGGACCCCAGACATGTACGCGCGTGCGCAGCAGATCTGGCCGGGACTTCCCACGGCGACCTATGCCTCCCGCTGACGGGAGCGCTCCTCGGAACGATGGCACGGCGAGAAACGGCGTAAAGTGGCGGACGGGGCTGGGCTTGGCAAGCTAGATGCTTCTTTGCCGTAATAATGGCGTGTTTCCGGTCGGAACTGGCCGGACGATGGCGCTATTTGTTGCCGCACCGAGCCACAAAGCGGTGTACCGAGACAGGTAGAAAGTCTCCGCCACGGGGGTAATCTCGGTTGCCCCTGTATTGGGAAGGAAGTTCGTGCTGTGAACGGCCAAACCACAATCGAACCCGGCCGCAGCGAGCCCAACGGCTCGACATCCGCCAAGAAGACCCCGCGGCCCGACCCCATCGCCGACCTCTTCGTCGCGCAGGACAGCAAGCCCGATTACCTCGCGCCGGTCAACCTCCGCACCCTGAGTCCTTTTCACCGGGCGCTGCTCGTCACCGACGGGACCGTGACGAAGTTCATCGAGGCATACAGGATGGAGCCGATCGACGTTCGGCTGCTCCTGTCGGAGGTGCGGCAGCTCTCTGCCCACCATCACTGGCTCGACGCGCCAAAGAACGCAGACGTGGTGGTGCGCGAGGTGGCACTGCAGGGGCGCCAGAGCGGAGACATCTACGCTTACGCGGTCTCGCTCGTCGTGCCGCAATCCCTCCCGGAGCGATCGAGACGCGCGTTAGAGGTGGACGGCGAGAGCCTGGGGCGCATCCTGCTCAAGGAGCGCACGGAAACCTATCGGGAGATCCTCTGGTTCGGCAAAGAGACGCTGACGGAGCTGCCGGACATGCTGTCGCATCTTCGCAGCCGCGAGTTTCTCAGTCGTACGTACCGGATTCTTGCCGGCGGCAGACCCATCATGCTCATCAACGAGAAATTCCCGATGCATGGTGACGACCTGCCCCTTCACCATTGATGCTTCGCGGCTGACTCAAACCAAGGACGCTCGTGACATGGACTTCAACTCCTATTTAGATCCGTTCCTCGAGACGCTCGGCCGGGAAGCGCTGCAGCAGGTGCAGCTGAAGAAGTTTCAGCTGATGCTCGACACGATCCTGCCGCGGAACGCGTTCTACTCGAAGAAGTTCGCGTCCCTCCCGATCGCGAGCCCAACGGACATCCGTTCCTACGACGAACTTCGCTTGCTGCCGTTCACGACCAAGAGCGAGCTCTCGTCGGATCAGGCGCAGAACCCGCCGTACGGAAGCAATCTGACGTTCGAGCGGAATCGCTACACGCGCGTTCACCAGACCTCGGGCACGACTGGCGAGCCCTTGCGCTGCCTGGATACGGAGGAGAGCTGGGCGTGGTGGGCGCGGTCGTGGAAGACCGTGTATCACGCCGCTGGTGTGACCGCATCGGACCGCATCTTCTTCGCGTTCTCGTTCGGCCCGTTCATCGGGTTCTGGAGCGCCTACGAAGGCGCCCGGCTGATCGGCGCGCTCTCCTTTCCCGGCGGCGGCATGTCGTCGTACCAGCGCGTGAAGTCGATCCTCGCCAACGACATCTCAGTGCTCGTGTGCACGCCGACCTACGCGCTGCACCTCGCTGAGGTCGCCGAACACGAAGGGCTCGACCTGGCGAAGTCGGGCGTCAAGACGACGATTCATGCGGGCGAGCCCGGCGCCAGCCTGCCGGGCACGAAGGCCCGGATCGAGGAGTTGTGGAACGCCCGGTGCTTCGATCACGCCGGCGCGACGGAAGTCGGCGCCTGGGGATTCGGGTGCAGCGCGCAGCGGGGCCTGCACGTCAACGAAGCGGAGTTCATTGCGGAAGTCATCGACCCGGTCACCGGCGCGCCCGCTCGCGAAGGCGAGCTCGTGATCACGAACCTCGGCAGGCTCGGTATGCCGGTCATCCGTTACCGCACCGGCGATCGCGTCAGACTGAGCGACGAGCCCTGCCCGTGCGGCCGCACGTACCTCATGCTCGAAGGCGGCGTGATGGGTCGTGTCGATGACGTGATCATCATCCGCGGCGTGAACGTGTTCCCGAGCGCGATCGAAAACATCGTGCGCAGGTTCCCGGAAGTCACCGAGTTCGCCGTGGACGTCCTTCGCCGCAACGAGCTCGACGAGCTGGCGATCAGAATCGAGACCACCGGCAATGATGCCGAGGTGAGCGCGGCGATCGAGAAGGAGATCAGGGCGGGTCTTGGGCTGCGCGTCCACGTCACGGTCGTTCCGGTCGGAACCCTCCCGCGCTTCGATCTGAAGGCACGCCGCTTCAACGATCAGCGGACGCCCAGACCGGCTGGCGTGAGAGGGTAATTCGCGGCCGCCTGCGGACTCGACGTCACGAATCAATCAAGTGGACACATGAGCATCGAGCAGACGCTTCAGAAATACATCACAGAGACCCTGCTGCTGGGCAAGAAGGCTTCGGTCGGCATCAACGAATCACTCATCAACAGCGGCGCGCTGGACTCGTTGACGCTGCTCGAGCTCATCGCGTACGTCGAAAAACAATTCGACATCGAAGTTCGTGAGAGCGAGATGGTCCCGGACAACTTTCAGACGATCGCGGCCATCACCGCGCTCATCGACCGCAAGCGCAACAGCGGCTCTGTGTCGGGAAAGGGCTCGGGACAGTGAACAACACTCTGCAAGCGCGAATCGTGTCGAGACTCGAGCGTGAACCCGATGCTCGCGCCATCACCTTTCTGGATAACCGGGGCAGGCACGAGTGGATCGCGGCCGGGACATTCTTCGACGACGCCGCGAAGTGCGCGACGTTTCTTTCAGAATCGGGCCTCTCGAAAGGTGGCGTCTGCGTCATCGTCCTCTCCAGTGGAGACATCGCGTCGAAGGCGGTCCTCGCCTGCGTCCTGCTGGGAGCCGCGCCCCTTCTCGTGGCGCCGCCGTCCATTCAAACCGCAGGCGCGTTCTCGAGTCTGAGTCAAATCCTGCGCGGAGTGATCAAACGCATCCGGCCCGCCATCGTCATCCTCGAGAGCTCGCTACTCGAGTCGGAGTCGGACCTCGCGTCCGTCGGCGAGGGATCGGAAACCCGAATCCTGGCCGGCAACGACATCGACATCAGCGGACCGAAATGGCGGCTGCGCACTCCCCTCGTCGAAGGCGACCTCGCGGCGCTTCAATTGACGTCGGGGACAACGGGGTTTCCGAAAATCTGTCGTTGGCGGCAGGATGCCGTCGTGGCGGCGATCGACGGCATGGCCGACGCGATGCGCGTCACACCGCAAGACATCTTTCTCAATTGGACGCCCTTGTACCACGACATGGGCCTGGTCAACAATTTCCTGCTCTGCATGGCGTTGGGTGTCCCGCTCGGCATGATGCGTCCGCAGGACTTCGTCAAAGATCCGTCCCTGTGGCTTCGTGGGTTGGATACGCTGCGTGCGACGGTCACGTGGTCTCCCAATTTCGGCTTCGCGCTCGCCGCGCAACGAGTACGTGACGAAGACATCGCTGGCGTCCAACTCGGTCACGTTCGCGGATTCTGGAGCGCCGCCGAACGCATCCACTACGAGACGATGGTCGCGTTCTACGAGCGGTTCAAATCGCTCGGTGTCCGTCGCGAGGCCTTGAAGACGAACTTCGGCTGCGCCGAGAACATCGGCGGAGCCACGTTCAGCGATCCCGACGGGGCATTCCGTTTCGAGCGGCTCGATCGGACGGCCTTCTTTCGTGAACGGATCGCGCGTCCCGCCGACGAAACGACTCGTGCGCAGCCTCCTCTCATCGTCGTCGGTGCCGGGAAGGGGCATCCGCAGCTGCAAGTCCGGATCGTGTCGGAGGACAGACAGCCGCTGCCTGACGGTCACATCGGGGAAATTGCACTGGTGACACCGTCGCGAATGGAGGAGTACATCGGCGATCCGGAGGCAACGGCACACGCGATCGTGGACGATCTCCTCGTCACGGGGGACCTTGGCTATCTGCGTAGCGACGAGCTCTTCTGGGTCGGCCGCGTACAGGAGCGGATCAACGTTCGCGGGGTCAAGATGGATCCGAGCGACTTCGAGCCCGCCCTGCACGCCATTCAGGGATTGCGTCCCGGATGTTTCGCAGCGTTCGGCGTCGACGACACGATCAGAGGCACGCAGCGAATCGTGATCGTCACTGAAGTGAAGTCAGCCACGAATCGAACGGGCGATGAATTCAAGAGCGACGTCCGCAGGCACGTGTTCCTCGCACTCGGCGTCAACGTGGATGACGTGTTGCTCGTCCGGGAAGGCACGCTGACCAAGACGTCGAGCGGAAAGCGCCGCCATCAGTACGTAAAGAACTTGTACGAGGGAGGCGAGCTGGTCGAATACCTGTGGAACGGGCCGGTTCAAACGGGCGTGCGTGGCTAGGAGACTGCTGCTTCTAAATGGGTTCGCGACGCTCGGGGTGGTGCTGAACCACGCGACCTCCTGGGCGTTCATCGGCATGTTCTGGTGGACCCACCGCTACCGCGACGTCACGGTCCCGAACTTCGATCAGCTTGGCAGCCTCTCGTATTACACGATCAGGGTCATCGAACAGCTGGTCGCGTTCACGGTCCCCTCTTTCCTGTTCGTCTCGGGTTTCTTCATCGCCTTCGTCGGCGACCGCAGCTCGCTCTCCTCGATGTGGCTTGGCGCGTGGAACCGGCTCCGGACGCTGCTCCTGCCGTACCTGATCTGGTCCACCGTCATGTTGATCGAGAGGATGACCGAAGGCTTTCGGCCCACGCTCGGCCAGACGATGAACATTTACCTGATGGGGCGAGCCGCGGAGCCGTACTACTACATCCCCGTTCTGTGCCAGTGCCTTCTACTCGCGCCGCTCCTGATTGCATTGGGCAAGAACCACTGGCGCAGCGTGCTCGCTGCCGCCGCGCTTCTGCACCTGATGGTCGAGGGATGGCATTACGCGCAGCTTTTGGGAGTGCAGTCTCCGTGGCTCTCGGCCATGGCGCCGCTCACGAATGTCTGGTTGTTTCCGGGAAAGCTGGTCTTCTTCGCTCTCGGGGTCGTGGTCAGTCTTCACCTCGAGGAGGCGCAGGGGTTCCTGCAGAAATACCGGTCACTGTGGTTGGCGCTTGCCGTCGCCTTCATACCGCTCGGCGTTCTGGAGTGGGAGCTGCTGCGAACCAATTCCCCTGACCAGTGGCTCTCGTACTTCGATACGCTCGCGGACAGTTTCTACGCGGTCGCTGTCCTCGCGTTCGCGATCACCTTCACGGCTAAGGTGCCGATGTCCGACGGCATTCAGGATGTCGGCAAGTACTCCTACGGTATCTATCTGACCCATGCGATTGTCCTGGGTCTCGCAGCCAGGGTGGTGTATCACGTCGCACCCTGGTTGCTTGGCCTGAGCCTCTTCTTCTATCTCTTTCTCGTCGTCATCGGATTGGGAATTCCCTTGACCGCGATGAGACTCATGAAGACTTCGACACTGAGAGGCGGCTACCGGTTCGTCTTCGGCTAACTAGAACGCCGATCCCGATCCGCCCCCCACGAGCGCTCCCACGCGTGCGACGCCGTCCCATGAGTCGCCGGCCCCTGGTGGAATCCGCACGGCACGATCGCGTTCGAGGTGATGAGGGATCAAGGTCTCGTAGCGCAAGACCGAGATCCGCACCTGTCCTTCCTGCCCGTACTCGACGCCGCGCGTGGTGTCGTTGAAATCGACCGGTTTCAGCACGGCCATCGGCGCCGCACCGCGTTGACTCTGCGGCATACCAAAGCTGCAGCGATACGGGTCCGATGCGCCTCGCGGGCGCTGCACTCCGATGCCCATCAGGGCGTTCCCGTACCATCCGACGATCCGACTGTCCGGAAAGTCCTCCTCCCACTGCTTCAGCTCGTCATCGCCGAGGGGCGTCGCAGACCAGATGATTCCCTTGACCGACTGCCGGATGCGATCGCGCAGATCCGGTTGCGCCATGAGGGCGCGCAGCAGCGGCGGAATCGTGACGAGCGCCGTCACGTTGTCTCCCTCCAGCACCCACCTGGCCTGCTGCACGAGGTGAGCGATGTACGCATCCATCTCCGCCTTCTTGCCCTCTTTCCCAAGCTTGCGGATCCAGCGTGGATCCATGTCGACCATGTGGCAGAGAAAGCCCCTGATCTGGGCCAGACGCGGGACGACGCGGCCGACGCCGTGCGGGCCGGTTGCGCCGAGATAGAGCCACGACTGCTGCTGCTCCACCTTCCGGCAGATCGGCTCCGAGCGATTCCACCCCGGGAATTTGTGATCGTCGAGCAGCTCCGACACGCGCTCGACGTTCTCGAACTTCTCCGGACCGGCAGCGACTCGCGTGGGAGGACCCGTCGTGCCGCCCGTCTCGAAGACCGAGTAGTGCCCGTCGATGCCGCGCGGCACGAGCTCCGACGTCGGCGTCGAGCGCCACGTCGGCACGACCACGGGAAAGCGCGCCAGGTCGTCGAACGTCTGGATGTCGGTGAGCGGATTGAAAGGCAGCGACTTCGCCATCTTCAACCAGAACGGCGAGCCGGTCTCTTCGGAGAAATGCCACCGCACGATGTTGCGGACGTGTTCGTTCAGGTCGGCCACGTACGGCCGTCGGGGTGTCGTCATGTTTATCTTTGCCCGCTCTGTGCCGCCACCATGTCGTGCGCGTCCCGGCGGCCGGGGATGTCGTAGTTCGAGGTCGCAAACTCGCTGAGGAACGTGATGCTGAGCGCCATCGTGAGCACCGAGCTCCACAACGTCACTTCTTCGCCGTCCATCTGCGGCAGCCGGTCGAGCACGCGTCCGATCGCGTCGACGTCGAGGAACTCGCACGAGCGCGCCTTCTGGCCTCGCAACGTGTCCTGCAGCAGCTCGGTGAATCGACCGCGATTGACGCCTCCAAGCGGAGGCGCGAAGAACGGACGCTTCAGATTGCCGTAGTTGATGGCCGGGATCAGCCGCTTGACCGCCTCGCGCAGCACGTACTTGGACCTGACGTCGCGAATCTTCAGCGTATCTGGCAGCCCGAACGCGAACTCCGCAACCGACGGATCGAGATAGGGATTGCGCGCCTCGACCGAGTTCGCCATATCCTGTTTGTCGTCGAACGCCGCGAGCATGTAGTGCAGGAAGATCGACTTGTTCCAGAGATACAACGACTGCCGCAGGCCGCTCGATCGCCGTGGCGTGGCAATCGGGAAGTTGTTCAGGAAGACTCGGTACGCGTCGCGGCCTCCGAATTGTCCAAGGAAACCCGACGCACAGAGCGATCGCAGCCGCGTCGCGGTCGCGGCGCGCGCAGATAACCACGTCGGCACGAACCCGAACGTCTTCTGAATCGCGCTCACGTCAACCATCTCGCCCACCGGCAGATGCAGGCCGCGCGAGGTCGCGTGCACCGAGCTCACGTCTTCCAGGCTGCGTCCGTCCGCTGCCTTCTGCAACGCGTGGAAGTCGTTGATGAAGTGCGCGTAGCCGGAGAGGATCTCATCGGCGCCCTGTCCGCTCAGCACCACCTTGATGTTGCGCTCGCGGACGCGTCGGCTCAGCAGGTACTTCGCAACGATGTGGCCGTTGTGTGACGGCATCTCCGCGTGCCAGATGGCGGTGCGGAAGTAGTCGGCGATGTTGTCCTGATGCAACCGCACCACGTCCAGCTCGCCACCGAAGTGGCTGGCCAGCCGTTCTGCGTCCGATTCCTCGTTGTAGGTAGAGTCGTCAAAGGCGACCGTGAAGGCATCGGGCGGCCGATCGCTCGCCTTCGCTGCCAGCGCATATGCCGCGCCTGAATCGATGCCGCCACTCAGATAGATTCCGACCGGCACGTCGGCACGCAGGCGGCGCCGCACGGCGTTGGTGAGCAGTGATTCGAACTCGTCGACGACGTCCTGCTCGGATCGCTCCGGCGCGATGGTGTCGCGGTCGAGATCCTGGTCCCAGTACTGGACCATGCGGACGGCGCCGTTCCGAACCATCAGGAAGTGACCGGGCAGCACCTGATGCACGTGTTTGAAGAACGTCCGCTCCGGATCCTGCGAAACATGGAGGTACTGGAACACCGACTCCGAATCGAGGTCCGCCGGCACGCCCAACGCGAAGAGCGCCTTTGCTTCCGAGGCGAGGTACAACCGCTCGCCGACAATGGCGTAGTAGAGCGGTTTGATGCCGAATCGATCGCGTCCGGCAAAGAGCTCGCGGTTCTTGTGATCCCACAGGACGAAGGCGTACTCGCCGTTCAGCCAATTGAGCGCGCCGGTCCCGCGGTCCTCGTACAAGTGAATGACGATCTCGCTGTCGGACTTGGTGCGGAACTTGTGGCCGTCTGCCTCGAGGTCCTGTCTGATGCGCTCGAAGTCGTAGAACTCGCCGTTGACGATCGCCCAGATCGATTTGTCTTCGTTGCTCAGCGGCTGCCCACCGGTCTGAAGATCGATGATGCTCAGCCGGGTATGGCCGAGGACGACGCTGCTGTCCGGCGCCGTCCAGGAGTCCCTGCCATCAGGGCCGCGATGAGCGAGCGCGGACAGCGCCGGCGTGAGCGCCGGAATCGTCTGCCCGGGTGAAAGCGCAAGACAGGCCACTATGCCGCACATTGTGTAACTCCCCTGCAAACACGAACCGTCATTGCCCGCCGGTGACCTCGATCGTCTGCCCCGAGACGAATGCCGCGTCGCTCGAGGCGAGGAACGCGATGACCTTGGCCTGATCCTCGGCGGTCGCCAGCCGTTTCAGAGGAACGGCCTCGATCATCGCGCGCCGCTCCTCGTCCGATCGTTTGCTCAGAATCCGATCTTCGATCCGTTCCGTGGCGGTGACTCCCGGCGCCGTGGCGTTGCACGTGATCCCGAAGGGCCCCAGCTCGATCGCAAGCTTGCGGGTCATCGCGGTGATGCCGGCCTTGGCCAGCGTATACGCCGCGTTCGTCCTCGCGTTGTCGCCGCGCGCCACAATGGACGACAGGTTCACGATCGTACCCGCACGCTGCCGCTTCATATGCGGGATCACCGCGTGCGTGCACAGGAACGTGCCGCGGAGGTTGAGCGACAGCACGCGCTCCCACTCGTCGAGCGTCATGTCTTCAACCGTCGTCCCGCTGTTGGCGATCGCGGTGCTGCCGCCCACGCCATTCACGAGAATGTCGACGCGTGTGAAACGCTCGATGACTGCACTGACGAAGCGGCCGACGGCCGCGGCATCGAGCACGTCCGCGTGGATCGGCATACAGACTCCGCCGGCCGACGCGATGCGTTCGGCGACGCCCTGCACCCCGGCAGCGTCGACATCGACGACCACCACGCGTGCGCCTTCGCTCGCCATCAGCAGCGCCGTCGCCTTTCCTATCCCGGCGCCGCCGGCCGTGACGATCGCCACGCGGTCAGTGAAGCGCATCGCGATCCACTCCGAAGGCCTGGGCGCTGGCGAGTGCGTCGAGCAGCGACGAGGGACTCGCCTCCCCATCGAGAATCCGGCGCGCGCACTGGGCCAGCGGCATCGGTACGGCTGCCCGCTCGGCCAGCGCGCAACAACCGCGCGTGGAGTTG
>Ga0310810_10008007_pt1 | contig 12121 bp, 10 predicted proteins | sample NCmetagenome_FD_207641 | JGI IMG/M metagenome (GOLD analysis project Ga0310810, IMG submission 207641) | Soil microbial communities from experimental microcosm in Duke University, North Carolina, United States - NC | ecosystem: Engineered > Artificial ecosystem > Soil microcosm > Unclassified ...
GATTAACGAAGTTAACTTAGCTACTCTTGACTACTGAGAGCCATTTTTGTTTCACTGTGATTTTCTGACATCAGTCATTCGCCTATTAGGGGTTTATCCTGATTGGTGCAAGATATGAGTCAACTCACATTTTGCACCAGTTGCAATAGGGTTTGTGTAGGGTGGGTTAGGCGTAGCCGTAACCCACCAAAGCCTCGAACAAGAGTGCGTTACGCTCCGCTAACACACCCTAAAATTTTGCTTGCCTTGAAAGGTGCAAGTTCCTCAACCCAGCTTACCCTTGGTGAGATGCTATCAATGAAAACCGCTATAAAAACTGCATAAGTGTCATTGGGTCAGAGATAGGAGATAGCAGTCAAGCCGAATGGCTGAGTTAGAGCCATCGTTAGTGTTGACTGTCCTAAAAAATCCCTAACCTCACGACTCTCACACGACACAGATGCGAAATCCTATCTCCTCAAGAACGTCTTCACCCTACTCCCCATCCCCGCAAAATCTGCAAATGAAGCTTGGAGTTGCCGTTGTTTGTATGGCAACGGTTTATTGTGCTGCTCAATTTTTTCGAGACAGTAGCGACTACAACAAAGGACATGAAGCCTATCGCCGTGTTGATTGTACTATAGCGTCCAATTATTTCGATCGCGTCATTAATGGGTGGCGAATTGTCGATTTCGGTGGATTGGCGACCCGAGCTCAGCAAGAAAAATCAGAATGTCTTGCCTTTAAACCAGTACTGGAACAAGAGCAGAAGGGGAATTTGGGTCAAGCGCTTGTTGCCTACAATGGCTTTCTCAGTGATTATAAAGCGGATAGTGAACTGGTCGATGCGGCTCGCGATCGCGTCAAGTCCTTATTTGCAAAAAACAAACCTGAAAAGCTGGCAACTAAATCACTCTGTGATAATTTGAAGCGGCTTCAACCTGATCTCATTCCTGAGAGTGAGACAACCTTACCACCACTTCACTTCGCCTGTGGCGAGACATACACTAATCTAAAAGACTATAACAAAGCCGCTGTAATATATGAGAGTTTTTTGGATACATATCCCGATCATGCTCTAGCTCCACAGGCAAAAACCGCATGGGCAAAAACTCTCGTAGCACAAGCTAAGCAAGAAGGCGCAGGGAACCTCCCTGCACCCCAACGGACTGGCAGTACGGGTGGAGGGCCGCCAGTCGTGACCATTCGGAACGATTCACCAGAACCCATGCGTATTGTCTTCAGTGGGCCCGAAGGTCGGATTGAAGAGTTGGAGGCGTGTCCCACTTGTCAAAAATATGTGGGTCAAGGCCCGAAGTCTTGCCCCAATCAAGGGCCTGTGGGAAATTACACCCTTAAAGCGGGTGAATATGATGTCGTGGTTAAATCTAGGGGTGATAAGTTAGTACGTCCCTTTAAAGGCACTTGGAGTATGAATACTGGCTGGACTTACACCAACTGTTTTTACATCGTTACTCGTCCAAACCCAGAAGAGCAAAAATCTCATCCTGACCGTTGAAGCTCTAAATGTAGGAAAAACAACTTGGTAACAGTTCTCCAGAAGTCAAGAGTTTCACATATCACAGGGTAGGGGCACGACAGGTCGTGCCCCTACAAATATCTGTTGCTTTTTCCAGGTCTAGTTGATGGGGTAACAGGAAAATATTTCCTTTGGGAAATTTTAATTTCATCTCTTGTTTACACAATCTTTTTGGAAGCTTTAATTCTAGATGAGTTAAAGCCGGAACATTTACAATTATTCATTCATCTAATACTTAGAATAAATTGAGCCTTTTATTAATCGGCTGACTAAGTTGGAATATCTACAAATTCAGGACGTAGATAATTCCATTAACCTAACTAAATGATTCGTGAGGAATTTGGTAATGACCCGTTTTTCAGGTTTTTCATCAGGCACCGCTGCCTTGTTAATGTTTGGAATGACAGCCAGTGCTGTAGCACCTCTTGTAATTTCTGCCCCAACTATAGCTGCGACATTTTCAAATGCTAACAACCAGTTGAATCGTCCCTTTAGTGAATCTTCTTACATTGCTAGTAGCATATTAATAGAAAATCAGTCACTGAAACTCAAAGTTGCCAAAGGCAGCAAACTTGATGTCATTTACACAACCTCTAAAAAAGTCGTTTTGACTCCTGGTGAAACGATGAATATGACTCTGTTGGTGGCTAACGACATCAAGAATTCTCAAGGACAGGTTTTGATTCCAAAGAACAGCCAGATTGAGGGTCAGCTCATTTCTCGTTACAGTAGTAGCGATTTTAAAGGAGCTCAGTTTGTTGCCCAAAAACTCATCATCGGGAAGAAGTCCTATAATAACATCAACGCCACTTCAGCACTAATTAAAAATCAGCAATCTACTAACAACATTTTTGGCATTGGGAAAACGTTGCAAAATGCCACTATGACGGTAGCTGCTCAGGCCGCTCTAGCCAAGATTACTGGGCAGCGAATGAATGTTGGTGATATCTTGAGCAGTGTTTTGACGAGTCGAGCACAGGACAATCAGCCAAAAGACAAGGACCAGCTGATTATTATTGAGCCGCAAAAAGATTTGAGTCTGACCCTAGGTTCTGATTTCTATGTCAACTCCGTTGCGACCGCTCAAAGGTAGTAAAGCTTCATGCTGGGTTGAGAGACCCACTTGATATCTCATCGTGATTAGCCAGGGGAGTAACAGCCCCTTCAGACTCATTCGCTAAACTGTACTGGAACTACTGGGCTCATTGCTCATAATGGTGATGACGCTTGTTTTACAATCGACTACGGTGTGGAGAGTGGGTTGCATAACAAGAGAGTTTCGATGAAGTCTATATTTTCACCTGTTCAACAGTTCCTGATCACTTGGTTGCTCATCTTAGTGACCGGTTGGGTAACGCTGAATGCCCTGAGCTATGTGGGTGAATTAATCAGCATTTTGCTCACGGCGGCTCTGATTGCCTTTTTGCTCAACTATGCCGTTGCGGCGGTTCAACCCTTCTTGCCGCGAGGTGTGGCAGCTGTCCTCGTCTATCTAGGGGCAGCTGTTGCCGTAGTCTTCATTGCGCTGACGCTAGTGCCACCCGTGTTTAACCAAGGGCGGCAATTGGTGACCAATTTACCCTCGCTGCTGGAACAAGGTCAGCAACAGTTGGCGAGTTTCCAAGATTGGAGTGTGGCGCACAATTTGCCTTTTGATGTGCGGATTTTGGCGTCTCAATTGTTGGCACGGGTACAAGCTCAGGCCGAAGCGATCGCATCTACCGGTTTAGGCTTAGTGGTAGGTACGTTTAACTGGTTTTTGGACTTCATTTTAATTTTGGTGATTTCCTTTTACATGCTCATCGATGGTGAGCGAGTTTGGCGCGGAATAACGAGTTTTCTTTCCCCAAACATCCAAGATGAGTTAACCCAATCACTGGAACGCAATTTACAGCGGTTTGTGACGGGGCAGCTGTTATTGGGGCTATTTATGGCAGTGACCCTCACCCTGGCCTTTTGGGCACTGAATGTTCCTTTTTTCCTGCTGTTTGCGGTCTTTATCGGCTTAATGGAAGTCATTCCCTTTATCGGAGCGAGCTTGGGAATTGCAGCCGTAGTGATTGTGGTGGCTTTTATCAACGGGTGGTTGGCGTTGGAAGTATTAGGGGTTGCGATCGCACTCCAGCAAATCAAAGATAATTTAATTGCCCCCCGGATTATGGGCAACTTGACAGGTTTATCGCCCGTGATTATCTTTGTGTCTCTACTCCTAGGAGCCAGAGTGGGAGGACTGTTGGGAGTAATTCTAGCGATTCCGCTGACGGGTGTGGTGAAAAGTCTGGCAGAAATTGCCCTCGACCCGACACTACCTCCTCAAACCGGATCGTTCTTCCACAATCCCCTGAGTAAGGGGAATTTTAAGCGATCACTTTCTCCCGTTGCGGATGCTAAGGCAGATAGCTCATTGAAGGCTGAAGTATAAAGTATGAAGTAAATTGGGGCGGCGAGAGATTGAACTCATCCCCTATTCAGCATGATAGTCTGCTTGGACGTTGTAGCATCAACCAATCCAGACAAAGAAAAGAGCATTCATCATGTTGTACGAGCGAGAGAAACAGGTAGCCATCGCAGCCGTAACCGCCGCCGCCAAGTTATGTGAACAAGTGCGTCAGGCGGAAGGCTCTTTAGCGATCGCAAAACCTGATCGCACTCCCGTTACTGTGGCTGACTTCGGCGCACAGGCGATCATTTGTCAAGCCCTAGGAGAAGCGTTTCCCAACGATCCCGTGATTGGTGAAGAAGATTCCACCTTGCTGCGAACTCAAACCGATCAGTTGGCACAGGTGACTCAATACGTTCAAGCTTACTTACCCGATGCCACGCCTGAGTCTGTTGCAGCTTGGATTGATCGAGGCAATGCTCAAGTCAAATCTCGCTACTGGACTTTAGACCCCATTGATGGGACAAAAGGATATATCCGAGGTGACCAATATGCGATCGCCTTGGCGCTGGTTGAGGCGGGTGAATTAAAGTTCGGTATCTTAGGTTGCCCCGCTTTACCCATCGATCTAGCCAAACCGGATGGAGAACGGGGTGTTCTGTTTGTGGCGGTGCGGAGTCAGGGAGCAACGATGATTCCCTTTGCAGGAGGTGAGCCACGTCCGATTCACGTTACTAACGCTTCCGACGAGAGTTTAAACCGAGTAGCCAAGAGTATCGTATCGGAACATAGCAATCCCACGTTGCAAGAAGCGGTGGTGCAAGTCGTAGGACTTACGGCTCCTCCGTTGCAGCTCGACTCTCAAGCCAAGTACGGTGTGGTGGCACGAGGTGAAGCTGCCCTCTACATCCGTCTACCCAATCCTATTTCCTCAGAAAAAAGGCAGAATACTTGGGATCATGCGGCGGGAGTGATTGTTGTAGAAGAAGCTGGGGGACGGATCACGGATATGTATGGTCAGCCTTTAGATTTTTCGTTCGGAGCCAAGCTGATGAATAATCAGGGTATCATCGCTAGTAATGGGCTCATTCATGAGGCAGTACTCGCAGCTGTGGCACAAAAGACAAAGGAGTCATCGCTATAAGGTTAACCTATAGCGCAAGGAGACGAAGATAGCACCCGCAGCATCCGAGTCGTAGAGATGGGGAGGTTTTCCCGCCCCTCCTACTTCATGATCACTGGTTTTTGAACGAAAGCGCATCGTTAGGCTACAGCGACATTGACTTTAATTCTTTGCGTCGCTCCCAAGCCTTGGGATTGTTCTTGAGGGGGTGTACCACATAGGGGCGAATACTCTTGAAATATTCGATCGGCGTATGCTCTGACATTGACATCGACCCTTTCCAATGAGGAGAGACGCTTACCAGATCGACGACAGGGTGATCAATCGCATAAACTGCTGTCGTCAGAAGAGAGTCGTCATTGAAAACAAATCCGTACTTGCTCTGATTACGTGAGAGATAGCCGACTTCTTTAAGCTTTTTCAGAGTCTTGCCTCCCAAGTACCAAAAACAGCCTGGTATGAATTCAAAGCTAAAACCGTTTAAAAGCGCCCGCCACCCGAAATCAGCCCACCAGACAGGAGAAGTCCTGTTCAACTGCCACTGACGCTGAATGATCTGGTCAATCATCTGTCTCTTGAAACCCACCGGGAGGAAATCGGCTAAGAAGAGTACGCGATCTTGCAAACGCATAGTCTGACCCTCTCCGTAGAAACCGACTCCGTTAGGGCAGGATTCTTTGAGGAAATCTCCCAAATCATCGCGAAGGACAAGGGCATCTGAGTCGATTTTGACCACCATGTCGAACTCTTCACCACTGCTGGCAATCCAATCCAGGCCAAGAAAGGCTCTTTGTGCACTCCCTCGAAAACCCAGCGATCGCGGGAGTTCGAGGCAGTCAACTGGATACCCTGTCATGTCGTGAAATCCCTCCGCCAAGCGTTTACCAACCCGTGATGGCGATGCATCATCCAGGACAAAAAAGGTAATGTCTGCGCCTTTGCACGATTGAGCTAATGAAGTGAGAGCCTCCCAGGCGATTTCGTATTCGCCTTCGCAGACCTTCATAAAAAGTGCCAGCTTCATTTTAGGTTCCATTCAGTTGAGACTACCATCCAAACTATCTTTACTTTCACTAGTTCGTCAGCTCAGGCAAGTTAGGAGTGAATAACCAGCAAGATTTGGAGTAATACTTGCAAGTAAACGGCGACTAGCAGGCCAAATCGGTCACCTGTTCCAAGGTTGAACGATTACCATTAGAAATGCTGCCTAACTCTTGCAACCTGGAGGTGTATCGTGGCAATTTTGCGACTTGACGATGGGACAACCTACACCGAGCTGGATGATCTTGAGCGGGAATTGGCTCCTCTGAACATTCAGCTCAATCGGTGGCCTGTCGGAGATAATCCGGAAATTCACGCCTTACTCGCGAAAGACGCATTGAGCGATAAGGAGAAGGAACAGGTACTTCAAGGACTGGATAAGTACTTTGAACAACTCAAAATTTCTGCTGGCTATCAGTCCCGTGACTTAATCGTGCTGCATCCAAGTGTGCCGAATCTTGACACCCTCCTGTCCAAATTTGACCGCTGCCATTACCATGCTGATGACGAAGTCCGCTATATCGTTGCAGGTGAGGGCGTCTTTGGATTTGTGCGTCCAGATGGCAGCCAAGTTGAAGTGACAGTGCAACCGGAAGAGTACATTAATGTTCCCGCGAACACTGAACACTGGTTTTATTTGACCCCATCAAAACGGATTAAAGCTGTGCGTTACTTCACCACGACTGAAGGCTGGACTCCTGAATACACGGATACGGATATCAAGTTCCGTACAGCAGCAGTCGTCTGAGGCGACTCATGAAACAGAGTCAAGTCTATGGTTTACAATCTGCCTCGCCTGCAAGAGATTCCCTCTTTAGCTACAGCCATCGCTGAAAAATTTGCCGCTTTGCCTCCAGTCGTGGCTGTAGCTTTAGCCGGTTCCCGCTCAACTGGCCTTTTCAATGAAGGGTCAGATTATGATTTTTATATCTATGCTCAGGAAAATATCTCTGTCGAAGTGCGGGAGGATATCGCACGAAAATTTGGCGATCGCATAGACATCAACAACCAATTCTGGGAACCGGGAGATGAGTGGATAGACGCTGCTTCTGGATGCGGTGTTGATATCATGTATCGTACTCCCCAGTGGATTGAGGAACAGCTCGATCGAGTACTCATTAACCATCAAGCTTCAGTTGGATATTCCACCTGTTTTTGGTGGAATATTTTGACATCTGCCTGTTTATATGATAAAGAAGGTTGCTTCAAACAACTGCAAGAAAAAGCAAACCAGCCCTATCCCGAACCTCTAAAGCAGGCAATTATTGCTAAAAATTATCCCATTCTGCGGCGAAATATTTCTGCTTATACTCACCAGTTAGAATCAGCAATTAACCGCAATGACTCGGTCAGTATTATTCATCGAACTGCGGCTTTACTGGCAAGTTATTTTGACATCATTTTTGCTGTAAATTCTGTGCCTCATCCCGGTGAAAAACGGTTGGTAGAGTGGGTGAAGAAGCTATGCTCCAAAGTGCCGAATGGACTAGAAGACCATATTCAAGGAGTTAGGGATTCAATTCCATTATCTGTGAGTAGGGATACGAAAATGTCGTGCCCTTACCTTCACCACTTCAACACTCTGATTGATGGTTTAGATAAGTTACTGATAGCAGAAGATTTAATAACTCCCTCTAAAGGTAAGAGTTTGTAGTGAGGACTTTAGTCCTCTTGTGAGAGGAACTCTTTGTGCCTACTACGAACAGGATTTTATGATGGGTAATTAACCAGACATCATATAACTGCTGAGTCGTTTGACGTTTGCTGCTTCCAAAGAGTATTCCAGCATTTTGCCCAAATTTGATAAACACATGGATGATATTTGTCGTCATATTGCTCTTTGTGCTGTTTGTAGTCGTCTTCAATCGCAAGCCACAACGAGCGTAGTTGTTGCCAGGTGGAACACTTTTGAATCTGGCAAGCAACGGCATTTTTCCACTGTCGTAATTGGCGGTAGCTGATGAATTGTCCGCCTTTATCCGTGCGATGAATGAAGAGGACGTATGTCCAACATTCGACGCGCACAATTTGGTGTTTGGGAATTTTTAGCAATTTGGCGATGCAACTGAGGGTGATGCGGAATTTTTGAGCAGGTTGGAGACGGCGAAATAAAGGGATCATGATGGCTTTACTTCATATTTAAGTAGGATTGGGAGGCTTGATGCGTAGGGGTTAAGACATTCCAGTTTCTGGGTGGCTTGTTACACATTCAGATCCCCCCCAACCCCCCTTAAAAAGGAGGGAGCAAGATTGGGGCTGTCGGAAGGGGTTGGTGCGTCGAAAAGGATTTCAAATTCAGCCGCAGGGATATAGCGCTGAAGGAATCTGAGATGGTCTTCCGCGTCCTGGCGGTTACGAAACCTGGCAACTGTGTATCGTCGGGCGTCGGGTAGGAGTCGGATAATTGTCCAAGGACGAGAGTAATCTTCTGCTTGGGAATGGTATGGAGCTGCAATTGTCTCAAGTTGTCCCCTGATTTGGTTTATGGTCTGTTCAATGAGTTGCCACAATTGAGTTCTGGTTGGGCTGGTATTATTGGGGATGAGGCTCCAATCGCTGACGGGTACTGGTAACCAAGTGAGTATGTAGTCGTCCTGACCCTCTTTGGTAAGTTTCCAAGATAGGCGTCGAGTTTGTTTGCGGCATTGGTATCCTTGTTGGCGCAGATTGGCACAAATGCTGTCGCCTTCTGATTGCAGGCGCAGCCAGTCAGAGTGTTTCATAGGAAAATTTGGGTAATAAGGGTCTAGCGATCGCTCGTTTTCATGCGATCGCTCAGGCAAGTTGGCACGACACAGTGATTCACTGTGCTTGCAAAGTGAACAAACGGAAATGGTGAACTACGACAAAATGAGACACTAGAACGAAGGGCAGCTCTGCACCTGTTTTAATTCAGGCTGTCTGCCCTTTGCTCTCGTTTAGCAACGCCATTATGACGTGCCATTACAACAGATGTCAATATGGCGCGTCAAAACTGTAGAATGAAGAAAGACAGAAGACCCCAAGAAAGCGAGTCACTTATAGAAACCCTGAGGATTGAGCGGACAAATTTATCTCAGGCTGAATTTGCTGTGCAGTGCGGCATTCCATTGCGTACCTATCAACGGTGGATTGCTGGGACAACTGAAGCAAAACTTACGCCTCTTCAATGGAAAGCAGTGATGCAACTGTTGCAAATCCAGTCACTTGACGAAATACCTGATGACTTTGGGCCAATAAACCAAATATCCAAGGAATAATGCTTAGCTAGTATGCAATGACTGAAAAAAGTAAAAGGCGAAAACAGGCAAGCGATTCAGCTTGGGAAGCGTTGAGAATAGAACGAACTACTTTAACCCAAGACGAGTTAGCGGTACACTGTGGCATTCCCCGTTCTACCTACCAACGCTGGATCGCTGGAAAAACTGAGGCTAAACTGAGCATCCCGCAACTTAAGAAGCTGTGCCAACTGCTGGGAATTGAACGTATTGATGAGCTACCTGATGACTTTAGTCCGCCAAGTCAATCATCTGATGAGGGTTAGGTGCTTTGATGGGTAGGATGCGATCGCTTATTGATTAAGTCTTAGATGAGGTTTGTCTTCCACCTTTTGAGCGGGGTTGAATATGATCGTGGGTCATAGGAATCCCGCTATTAGCTTCACTTGTCAAGCAATAACAGCAGCGATGGCGGTCAGTAGCCGCAATTTGAGTTCGTAAACTTTCAGGAATATAAGCAGACACGATAACTCAAGGAGTTGGCACGCGATGTCCCCGCCAGCGAAGTAATACTGCTGCCTGGGCTTTCAGTAGCATGAAACGGTCAGCCTCATTCCGCAGTGCCATGAGTTCTAATCGTTCATCTTGAGTTAGTGTACCGCTAGAGTTACCGTCGAGCAGGGTGTTGTATCGCTCCATCTCAGCTACGGTTTTACAGCTACGGGCAATCTGCCAGAGGGTATTGTCATCTAGTCTGTCCAGTGCCGCAAGGTCAGCCTGAAACTCTTCGGGCACATCATCCCATTCTGGAGGGCTACCTACCTGGATCGCATGGAGTATGACGTTTTCAAGAGGTTGCTGAGTAGCACGGGCAGTACTGACCAAACGTTGATAGAGTATTTCTGGGATTTGAAGGGTAACAGTTTCAACAGCCATTCAAGAATAAACTCAACTCGATAGCGCCGTCCTCTTAGTCGATTTTATGCGATCGCTCTTTCTCTGTTCTAGGCAATCAGCCTTATGAAGCGGTAATAGGCGCGATCACACGTTCTCAACTTTATTGCCGAATTGGAATCTCAATCAGGAACTCAGTCCCTTCTCCTGGCGCTGAAATACACTTCAAGTCACCACCGTGTTCTTTGACGACAAGTTGGTAACTGATAGATAAACCTAAACCTGTACCTTTACCCTGTGGTCTAGTAGTGAAGAAGGGGTCAAAGATACGGCCTTTAACATCTTCAGTCATTCCTGGCCCGTTGTCCTTAATCCGAATCCTTACATGAGAATTCCCATCTAAAACTTCGGTGCGGATGGTAATAATGCCCTCTTCATCTCGCCTATGATTTTCTAGAGCATCAATGGCATTGCTAATGATATTCATGAACACTTGGTTCAACTGACCCGGATAGCATGGCACTAATGGCAGTTCTCTATATTCCTTGATAATCCTAGTTCCCCCATAGCCTCCTCTCGATTTCAACCGATTCTGAAGAATCAACAGTGTGCTATCAATCCCTTCGTGAAGGTCTACCCGCTTCATCTGGGGTTCGTCACTCCGCGAGAAGTTCCGCAAGGACAGAACAATTTTACTGATGCGCTCAGCCCCTACCTTCATTGCTAACAGAGTTTTTGGCAAATCTTCAATCAGAAATTCCAGCTCAATTGCCTCAGCTTCCTCTTGAATTTCCGGCACTGGCTGAGGATAGTGTTTTGCGTATAGCTTTAAGAAATTTAACAAATCCTCAACATATTGAGTGGCAGGAATAAGATTGCCATAGATAAAGTTGACTGGATTGTTAATTTCGTGAGCAACACCAGCAACTAATAGTCCTAAATTGAATATCTTGTCACTCTGGATCAGTTGAACTTGCTGTTTTTCGCTGGCACCTAGAAACTGATAATCCTGATTGCTCAAGCTTTTATCATCTGCCCATGCTTGGGCATCCCGCAATGCCTGCCCTCGCAACAACCAGGATTGATCTTGACAATCAGAAGCTAACCAAGCGGCAATTGCTTCAGCATAAGGGCGTAAATTTGCTAATATCCCCTCAACCCAATTTTGAGCGAAAACAGTTTGATAAATGCGATTGTAAACTCTTAATTTGCAATTCCGCTTAACTACTAATCCTGACAGTTGCAATTTCATTTGCTCAGAGGTTTGATTGGCTGGCAGTTCTCCCCGTTGCAAAATTTGCTGATATAGCCCTAGTAGCCGACCAGTATCTTGCTCACTGCACAGCAGGCGATCACGTATTGTCCTCAAATGCTCTGGATTATCTTGAGCTTCCCAATTTTCGATAATATGCGATCGCACCACCTGTTCCACTCTCTTTGCTTCCTCCCCAACTGGAATAGAAGACTCAGAATTAGAAAGAAGTTGGCAAAGTTTTTGGCTCAGAAATGGCTGACCACCCGTCCAGTCCAACACCTCTTTTAACACGGCCTGTGAGTTGCTGGCTTTACCGGTTAATCCCACAGCTAACGGCAAAGCCTCTTGAAATTCAAAACCACATACTTCAACAGCTAGCCCAATATTAAAAGGTGTCCGATTTTTGTCTTGAATAAAATCAGAAGGTGTAGCTACCCCCAGTAGACAAAAAGTGAGACGCTTATAGGCTGAGTTATCAACACGTTGATTGTAGCAAGCCCGAATCAAAGCAAAAAAATCGTCAGTCGAGAAATTTAAGCTAAGTACACTGTCAACTTCATCAATAAAAATGACAATATTTTGACGAATCTCTGCCAGCAGCACATCCTCAAAAAACTCGCTTAAACTCTGTACGGGTGACAACAATGCCCGCTCTTTCCACCAAGTCCTGCGGTTAATTTTTCCCGATAAATCAAACTTCCTAACCAAATCA
>Ga0310810_10008008_pt1 | contig 12120 bp, 8 predicted proteins | sample NCmetagenome_FD_207641 | JGI IMG/M metagenome (GOLD analysis project Ga0310810, IMG submission 207641) | Soil microbial communities from experimental microcosm in Duke University, North Carolina, United States - NC | ecosystem: Engineered > Artificial ecosystem > Soil microcosm > Unclassified ...
AGCGTCGCTGCGTCGGCGAGCGTGAGGCCATTCGGGACGTAGCCGACCAGCGGATCGTGCGCGGCGGTCTGGTCCGTCACGATATCGGGGACCACGCCCCGCTTGACCAACTCGGGCATCACGTCGGCAGCGTTGGCCGCCAGGCCCACCGAGCGCGCCTCGCCCGCAGCCATGTAGCGCCGCACCCGGGCCAGCGCGTCGTCGAGACTGCCGGTGGATTCGTCGAGATAGCGGCTTCGCAGGCGCCGCTCGATGCGCTCGGGATCTACCTCGATGACCAACGCGACGCCGTCGTTCATCGTGACCGCGAGCGGCTGGGCGCCGCCCATGCCGCCGAGCCCGGCGGTCACGGTGAGCCGGCCGGACAGCGAGCCGCCGAAGTGCCGACGTGCTAACGCGGCCAGCGTCTCGTAGGTTCCCTGGAGGATGCCCTGGCTGCCGATGTAAATCCAGCTGCCGGCGGTCATCTGTCCGTACATCGTCAGCCCTTTGTCTTCCAGATCGCGGAATGTTTCCCACGTGGCCCAGTGGGGCACGAGGTTCGCGTTGGCAATCAGCACCCGCGGCGCGTGCGGCGAGGTGCGGAAGACGGCGACCGGTTTTCCCGACTGGACGATCAGCGTCTGGTCGGCGTCGAGCTCGCGCAACGCGGCGACAATGGCGTCGAACGCTTCCCACGAGCGCGCGGCGCGTCCGGTACCGCCGTAGACGACGAGATCGTCAGGCCGTTCGGCCACCTCGGGATCGAGATTGTTCATCAGCATCCGGAGGGCGGCTTCCTGGGGCCAGCCCTTGCACGTCAGCGACGTGCCGCGCGGAGCGCGGATGGAACGAACGGCGGTGGTCATCAGCGGCAAACGGTGTGATGGGGATGTGAAGTGAAGATAAGAAACTAAGCACCGTCGAGCGGCTTGTCAAATTGAAAATGCGGGGGGAAATCAGTTGACAGGAATCCCGGTGGCGTACTCGAGCGCGCCGCTCGACAACAATCCGGTGATCGCGTCGATGTCGGGCGATGGTGAACGATCGTCCTGCAAGGTTGGAACCACCGCGCGAACCGCGCCGTGCGCGCCCATCAGCGCGGGCGTGCTGACCAGGGGCGCGCGCAGATCGATCGCCTGGCAGGCGCAGAGCATTTCGACCGAGAGCACCTGGCGCGCCAGTTGTAACGCACGCTCGGCCTTGAGCGCCGCGCCCATGCTCATGCTCACGTGGTCTTCCTTGTTCGCCGACGTAGGAATTGTGTCCGCCGAGGCCGCGTGACACAACGTCTTCAGTTCCGAGGTGAGCGCCGCCGCGGTCACCTGCGCGAGCATCAACCCGGATTGCAGTCCGCCGTGCCGGGTGAGGAACGCCGGCAACCCGCTCAATGCGGGGTTGACGAGCCGTTCCGATCGCCGCTCGCTGATGGTGGCAAGTTGTGTCACCGCCATCGCCAGGAGATCGGCGGCGAGTGCCACCGGCGCGCCGTGGAAGTTGCCGCCCGACACGATTTCCGCATCGGCGGCGAAGACCATCGGGTTATCGGTAGCCGCGTTCATCTCGACCATCACCACGTGGCGGATCCAGGCGAGCGCCTCGCGTGCCGCGCCGTGAACCTGCGGCACGCACCGCTCGGAGTATGCGTCCTGGACGCGGCCGCATCCCGCGTGCGAGGCGTTGAGCGGGCTGCCGTCGATCAACCGCCACAAATTGTCAGCCGACTTCGCTTGTCCATCGAAAGCCCGCGGCGCGTGGATGCGCGGATCGAACGGGCGGCGCGAGCCGAGCAGCGCATCGACGGTCAGCGCGGCGATGACGTCGGCGCCGCGAGCCAGTTGCTCTGCGCCAGCCAATGCCAACGCCAGCAGGGCGGTCGATGCCTGCGTTCCGTTGATCAGCGCCAGCCCCTCCTTCGGGGCGAGTGACACCGGTTCGAGTCCTGCCCGGGCCAGCGCCGCGGCACCCGGCTCGGTGCGCGCGCCGTCCCAGGTCTGGCCCTCGCCAATCAGCACCAGCGCAAGATGGGCGAGCGGCGCGAGGTCGCCGCTGGCGCCAACCGATCCGCGGCTCGGGACCATCGGGAGGATGCCGCGATTGAGGAGCTCGAGCAATGCGTCGAGTGTTGCCGGACGCACGCCTGAGAATCCTTTCGCGAGCACGTTGGCGCGCAGCGCCATCATCGCCCGTACCGTTCGCGGCGGCAGCGGCGCGTCGACGCCGGCGGCGTGGCTGCGAAGCAGGTTGACTTGCAGCGCGCCGAGATCCTCGCGCTCGATGCGGGTTTCGGCGAAGTTGCCGAACCCGGTGTTGATTCCGTAAACCGGGGCGTCGCCTGCCGCGAGCGTGTCGACGACAACGCGAGCCCGCGTCACCTGATCGCGCGCCGACGGCGCGAGCCCCACCTCGGCGCGGCCGTCGGCGATCGCCAGCAGGGCATCGAGCGTGAGCGTGCCGCCGTCGAGGAGAACCATCGTTCGTAGGATACAGTAGTAACCATGAACATCGCGGTACTCGGGGCGCAGTGGGGTGATGAAGGCAAGGGCAAGATCGTCGATCTGCTCACGCCACACTTTGGCGTCGTCGCGCGATATCAGGGCGGTCACAACGCCGGGCATACCGTTTACGTCCACGGCAAGAAGTTCGTCCTCCACCTCATTCCTTCGGGCATCCTCCGCGATGGCGTGCTGTGCGTGATTGGCAACGGCGTGGTCGTCGATCCGCAGGCGTTGTTCGCCGAGGTCGACGAGCTCGCCGCGCTCGGCATCGAGGTCGGCGATCGACTGCTGATCAGCGACAAGGCACATTTGATCCTGCCGTATCACCGCGAGCTCGACGTGCTCAGCGAGGCCCGCCGCGGCGAGCGGAAGATCGGCACGACTTCGCGTGGCATCGGTCCGGCCTACGAGGACAAGATCGGACGCCGCGGTATTCGGGTCTGCGATCTCGTCGACACCCAGGCGCTTGCCGACGAGGTGCGCGAGAACGTGAGCGCGCGCAACCAGATCATCAAGGACACGAAGATGGAGTGGCGCGCCGTCTACGACCAGCTGCTCGTGCACGGCGAGCGGATGCGGAAGTGGACCGGCGACGTATCGCTCGCGCTCGATCGCGCGATGCGCGAGGGCAAGCGGCTGCTGATCGAAGGCGCGCAGGGCACGATGCTCGATATCGATCACGGTACCTACCCGTTTGTGACGTCGTCGAACGCCTCGATCGGCGGCGCGTGCACCGGCCTCGGCATTCCCCCGAAGGCGGTCCACGGTGTGCTCGGTGTCGCCAAGGCATACACGACGCGCGTCGGCGAAGGACCGCTGCCGACCGAGCTGCTCGGCGAAATGGGCGAGCGGTTGCGCGAGAGCGGGCAGGAGTACGGCGCCTCAACCGGCCGGCCCCGCCGGTGTGGCTGGTACGACGCCGTCGCGGTGCGCTACGCCGTCCGCGTCAATGGCATCGACGCGGTGGCGCTGACCAAGCTCGACGTGCTCGATGGCCTGGATCAAATCGAGATCTGCACGGGCTACGCGATCGCGGACCGCACCGTCACGGATTTCCCAGCCGACCTCACAATCGACGGCGGCACTCCGGTCTACGAGTCATGGCCGGGTTGGCGAGCGCCGACTCGCGGCGTCACCCGGTTCGAGGACTTACCGGCCGAGGCGCGGCGCTATATCGCACGGCTCGAAGAGGTGAGCGGGGTGCCGATTGCGATCGTCTCGACCGGCTCGGATCGCGCCGAGACGATCGTCCGGGAGGACAGCATCGCCGCGCGCTGGTTCCCCGCCGCCCTCACGCCGCATCCGGCGTGAGTCCGCGGCGTCACCTGTTACTTTTCGCCCGAGCCATCGGCCCTGCGATAGAGCCGGGCAAAGTCCTGGATGGCCTCGGCTTCGCCACCCGACAGCTTCAACCCCGCGCGATAGCGCGGCCCCTGTCCTGACGGCATCTCGAACGAGGCCCACACCACAAGGGCGGCGCAGCGGACGGCGCGCCCGCCCTCGTTCTTGGCGTCCGGAAGCTGCATCCGCACCCGCTGGTTGGGACGCAGCACCATCTTCGAGATCACCTGGGCCCCGACCGGCGACAGATCGATGAGCTCCGCCGGGTTGCCATCTACCGTGACGGACACACCCGAGAGAATCCGGACTCGCTCCGCGCGCCGCGTGCCACGCTGGTCGAGTATCGCGGGAGGGACAGCACCGTTCGGCGGCGCGCTGGTGACCGGGGCCGGCGCAGGGGCGGGGGCCGCCGGTGTCGCCACGGCTGTGGCAGTGGCGGGTGTAATCCCGGCACCGCTCTTCTTGCGGTCTCGTTCCCGGGCCGGCTCCGACGGCGGCTCCAGGATCTTGATCTGGCACCTGGTCAGCGCTGGATCGTCCATGACGCGGCCGATCAGCGCTTCGCCGCGCGGACTGACCGCGAACTGGTGCTCGATGGCAACGATGTCGGGCTTGTGGGTGGCGATGAACTCGACGGCTTCGCGCACCTGGTATTCGGTGAAGACCTGAAGAGGGCTGTCTGACAACTGCCCGCGCAGCCCAGCAAGTGCGTCCGCAGGTCCAATCAGCACGATCGCCGGCACAACCTCAAAAGTGTACACCACGCCCGGGGCGCCTCCGTGCGTAGAATCAGGTTGTGAGCCCCGATGTGCCCGCCGTCCGCTGCCGCGGGCTCGTCAAGCGCTATCCCGACGTGGTGGCGGTGGCCGGGCTCGACCTCGCGGTCGCGCGCGGTGAATGCTTCGGCCTGCTCGGGCCGAACGGTGCCGGGAAGACGACCACGATCGAAATCCTGGAAGGGCTGGTCGATCAGGACGAGGGCGAGGTCGAGGTGCTCGGCCGGCAGTGGAGCACCGATCGCGCTTCCTTGCGCCAGCGCCTCGGCATCCAGCTCCAGGAGACACAGCTCAACGACAAGCTGACGGTGGAGGAGACGCTGCGGCTGTTCCGATCCTTCTTCAACGAAGGACCTGCTGTGGCCGACCTGCTCGACATCGTCGAGCTCGGCACCAAGCGCCGCTCGTTCGTCGGCAAGTTGTCGGGCGGCCAGAAGCAGCGGCTGTCGGTGGCGTGCGCGCTCGCCGGTCGCCCCGAGCTGCTCTTTCTCGACGAGCCGACAACCGGACTCGATCCGCAATCACGACGTCAGCTGTGGAATGTGCTCGAGCGGTTCCGCTCCGAGGGCCGGACCATCCTGCTGACGACGCATTACATGGACGAGGCACATACGTTGTGCGACCGCGTCGGCATCATGGATCGCGGACGGCTGATCGCGCTCGGCACGCCGCGCGAGCTGGTCGCGTCGCTCGGCGCCGAGCACGTCGTCGAGTTCGGCGTCCAGGGGACTGCGCCCGATGAAACCACGCTCGCGGCGCTGCCAGGTGTCAGCGGCGTCACCCAACGCAACGGGCACATCGCGCTCGCGACCGCCGAACTTCACGCCACCGTCCCCGCGCTTCTCGATCGGCTGCGTGCCGGACGCGCCGAGCTGACCCTGCTCACCACCCACAGCGCGACGCTCGAGGACGTCTTCGTGTCGCTCACCGGGAGGCACTTGCGCGATGCCTGATCGCGGCGGCGCATCCCATCCCCTCATCGAGCTCACGCTCGCTCGCTTCCGGGAGTTCCTCCGCGAGCCCGAAGCGGTGTTCTGGGTGTTCGCGTTCCCGGTGATCATGACCTGCGCGCTGGGCATTGCATTCAGGTCACGCGGAACCGAGCCGGTCATCGTCGGTGTCGTCTCGCAGGACGGCGACGCTCCGATTCGCAGCGCGCTCGAGCACCAGGGCGGCTTTACCGTGCGGAGCCTCGCGCCCGACGATGTCGATCGTGCGATCCGCGACGGCCGTGCTCCGGTGGTGGTCGTGCCGGGCACGCCGCCGACGTATCGGTTCGACGAAGCGCGCGCCGAGAGCCAGGTGGCGCGGCTGGCCGTCGACGCGGCGCTGCAGCGTGCCGCGGGCCGCACCGACGCGTTCACGCCTGCCGAGCAGCCGATCGATCAGGTGGGCTCCCGCTACATCGACTGGCTCGTACCCGGCCTGCTCGGTATGAACATCATGAGCACGGGCCTGTGGGGCGTTGGCTTCGCGATCGTTCAGGCGCGAACGCGCAAGCTCCTCAAGCGGCTGGCGGCGACGCCGATGTCGCGCGCCGAATATCTGGCCTCGCACGTCCTCAGCCGCCTGCTCTGGCTCGCCCTCGAGACGGCCGTCATCGTCGGCTTCGCCCGGGTGGCGTTCGACGTCGGCGTGCGCGGCGGACTGGTTTCGCTGACGGCGCTCGCCCTCGCCGGCGCGCTCAGCTTCGGCGGGTTGGGCCTTCTCATTGCCAGCCGCGTCCGCACCATCGAAGGCGTGTCAGGCATCATGAACCTCGTGATGATGCCGATGTGGGTGCTCTCCGGTGTCTTCTTCGCGTCCAGCAATTTTCCCGACGTGATGCAGCCGTTCATCCGGGCGCTGCCGCTGACCGCGCTCATCGACGCGCTCCGTGGCGTGATCAACGAAGGCCTGCCGTTGCGCGCGCTCTGGAGCGAGCTCGCGATCCTCGCGGCCTGGGGAGCGATCCCGTTCGCGCTCGCCCTGCGGCTCTTCCGATGGCAGTAAGGCTCGCGGCGGTCAGATTCTTTCCGCCGCGGTGTAATAGGCGAGAAGTGCTTTCTGGGAGTCGACAGCTTCGGCGGGTGACGCATCTCCGGCGCGCGTGTACGAGCCGTCGGTCTGCAGCACCCAGGCGCGAACGCTGTCGGAGCGGAGGGCCGAGAGCACGACATCGTGCAGGTGCTGACGCAAATCGGGATCGGCGATCGGGCAGAGGACTTCGACGCGGCGATCGAGATTGCGCTCCATCAGGTCGGCGCTGCCGATGTAGACCTCTGGCTCGCCGCCGTTCTCGAAATAGTAAATACGCGAGTGCTCGAGGAAGCGGCCGACGATCGAGCGGACGCGGATGCGATCGCTGATGCCGGGAATGCCCGGCCGCAGGCAGCACACGCCGCGGACGATCATGTCAATCGGCACGCCTGACTGCGACGCCTTGTAGAGCGTCCGGATCATCGCCGGGTCGGCGACCGCGTTGTTCTTGATGACGATGCCGGCCGGCCGGCCCTCGGCGGCGTGGGCCATTTCACGCTCGACCAGGGCCCGGAATCCCTGTCGCAAACCGCCAGGTGCCACCAGCAGCGCGTGGTGAGAACGCCGGCTCGAATAGCCGGTCAGCGCATTGAACACCTCGCTCACGTCGTCGACGATGCGCTCGTCGGCGGTGAACAGCCCGATGTCGGTGTAGACCTGGGAGGTGAAGCGGTTGTAGTTGCCGGTCGCGATGTGCGCGTAGCGGCGGATCCCGTCGGTTTCCTTCCGGACGACCAGGGTCAGCTTGCAGTGGACCTTGAGGTTGACGATCCCGTAGACGACGTGAATGCCGGCTGATTCGAGCCGGTTCGCCCAGGCGATATTGTTCCGCTCGTCGAACCGCGCCTTCAGCTCCACCATGACCGCCACCTGCTTGCCGTCCTCGGCCGCCTCGATGAGCATGTCGATCAGCGGCGAGTTCGCCCCGATCCGGTAGAGCGTCATCTTGATGGCGACGACGTTCGGGTCGGCGACCGCGGCGCGGAGGAACGTCTCGACCGACGTGAAGGACTCGAACGGATGGTGGACCAGGAAGTCCTGGTCGGCGATCTGCTCGAAGACCTTGTCGGCGTCGTCAGGAGCCCAGAGCGTGTGCGGGATGAAGACGGGATCCTTGAGCGCCGGGCGGTGGAGCCTGGTGAGCGTGTGCCAGTCGCCAAATCCCATCCGGTCCGAGGACCGCACGACCACGTCCTCTTCGACCTCGAAGTTCTCCATCAGGATGTTGAGCACGCGCCGCGGCATGTCCGATTCGACCTGGAGCAGCGAGAGCGCGCCGTAGCGGAGCTGCTTGAGCCCTCGGTCTACGGTCTCGAGCAGGTCGTCGGCTTCGTCTTCCTGGATCACCATGTCGGTATCGCGAATGATCCGGAAAAGGTGTGCGCCCTCGACGTTCGTGCCGGGGAAGAGCTCCTGGATGTTGCGACGGATGACGTCCTCGAGGAACACGAACGTCGTTCCGGTCCCCGGCGTCAGCCCGTCGGCGAGCGCCACGAAGCGGGGCAGCATGCCGGGCACCTTGACCCGCGCGAACTTGGTGCGGCCGCCATGGCGCACGCGCACCGCGAGGTTCATGCTCAGGTTCGAGATATACGGGAACGGATGGCCGGGATCGAAGGCGAGCGGCGTGAGGACGGGGAAGATCTGCGCCTTGAAGTACTGCGCGAGCCACGCGTCGATTGCCGGCGTGTAGTCGGACGGCTCGAGGAAGCAGATCCCGTCCGCGGCCAGGAGAGGGCGAAGGTCCTTCGACCAGCACGCTGCCTGCTCGTCCATCTGGGCCAGCGCACGCGAGCGGATGACGCCGAGCTCGTCCTCGGTGGAAAGCCCGTCGAACGAGGTCTCTTCGATGCCGGCCCGGAACTTCTTGAGGATCGTGGCGACCCGGACCATGAAGAACTCGTCCAGGTTGGTGCCGGCGATTGCGAGGAACTTGATGCGCTCGAGCAGCGGGTGCGAGAGGTCCTGGGCCTGGGCCAGCACCCGCCGGTTGAACTCCAGCCAGCTCAGTTCTCTATTGATGTACAGCGCCGGTGCGCTCAGGTCGGCCGGGTCGAGCCGTGACCAGTCAATCGCTGGCCCCGGCTGGTGAATGTCTGCTTCCGCCGCTCGCCGGCGCCGCGTGCGCCGCCCGTTGAGACTGGCGGCCTTTAGGGGCGCTGCCACCTATGTAGCTTATCAAACGGCAGTTATGGGCCGCTCAATTGGGGATCACGATCGATCTACCGCCACTTGTACTCGCGTCACACGCTGAAAATCTGGCCAGGATTGGCATCGACAGGTGGCAGCGTGCCCTCTTTGGGTGACACCCCATGACCTGAATGGTGGACGATTCCATCTCACAAAGGCATGGAATGCGTGTAAGATCGGGAACCCGAACCGCTCTACACCGGTGGCGTGACCGCCGCAGTGAACCAAGGAGGCATCGTATGTCGCTGACCCGTCGGCGACTCTTTCAGCGTCTTGCAGCCCCGGACCTCTCAGCGCACGCGGCAATGATCGCCGCCCGGGGGCGCGAAGCCGGCTTGATCGAGTACGGCGAGCAGGGCATGGCCGCAGGGGCCGCGCCCGTTCGCATCGACAGCAACGAGAACCCACTCGGGCCCGGCCAGCACGTGCTCGACGCCATTGTCGGGAAGTTTCCTGAGGCTCACCGCTATCCGTTCAACGCGACGCAGCACGAGGGCGTGCTCATCAAGGCTGTCGCCGACAAATTCCAGGCCAAGCCGGAGAACGTCCTGCTCGGGCCGGGGTCTGGCGAGATTCTGACTCACGCCGTGCGAGCGTTCACTGCGGGCACCAGACCGCTGGTGACGGCATGGCCGTCGTTCGAGATGCCCCGGGTGACCGCCAAGAAGCTCGGCGCGCCGGTCAAAGAAGTGGGCTTCGACGCGAAACTGAAGATCGACGTCGCGAAGATGGCCGAGTCGGCAAAGGGCGCCGGCCTGGTGTTCTTCTGCAACCCGAACAATCCGACCGCTACCGTGCACGGCAAGTCCGCGGTCGCCGACATGGTGAAGGCGATCCGGACCTCCTCGCCCGATACAGTGATCCTCATAGACGAGGCCTACCACGACTACGTGACTGATCCGTCGTACCAGTCGGCCGTCGACATCGCGCTCTCGACGCCGAACGTGTTCGTCACGCGCACGTTCTCGAAGGCCTACGGGATGGCGGGGCTGCGGGCCGGCTACGCGATCGGCCAGGCCGACACGATCAAGCAGATCCAGAAGTTCAAGATGCCGTACGGCCTGGGCACGCTGACGCTTGGCGCGGCCCTCGTCGGGCTTGGTAACGACGCGCATATCCAGCAGGAGCGCAAACGCAACACCGATGTCAGGGCGTTCACCGTGAAGGCGTTCGCCGACATGGGGATCACCGGGACCGATACCCAGACCAACTTCCTGTTCATGGACATCAAGCGGCCCGCTGCGGGATTCCGTGACGCCTGCCGCGCCGCCGGCGTCTTCGTCGGCCGCGACTTCCCGCCGTTCGAGAAGCAGTACGCCCGCATCTCGATAGGGACCATGGCCGAGATGCAGAAGGCTGTCGAGGTGTTCAAGAAAGTGCTGGGCACCACGCCGACGACGTCCAGCAAGGAACGGCGGTAGTCCGATGTCCAGAGTGAAGGAGGTTTCAGCCATGTCGCTCTCGCGACGTTCGTTCGTGCAGACGCTGGGCGTCGGCGCCACCGGCCTGTGGATCACCTCGCGCGGCCGCGAGGGCTCGCTCTTCGCGCAGGCGAACCAGCCGCTCGCGGGCGGGCCGCCGTCGATCATCCTGTCCAGCAACGAGAACCCGCTCGGCACCCACAAGGACGTGCTCGCCGCGATCCGCGGCGCGGCGTTCCCGGAAGCCGGCCGCTACCCGGGCGCCATTTTCGTCGAGGTGATGGACCTGCTCGCGAAGAAGCACGGCGTCAAGCCGGAGAACATTCTCCTCGGGTCGGGCTCGACGCAGATCCTCCGCACCGCCACGCACGTCTTCACCTCGAAGACCGCGGGGCTCGTGGCGGCGATCCCCGCCTACGAGGAATGCGCGGACTACGCCCGGTTGATGGGGCACCCGATCACCGGCGTCAAGCTCAATCCCACCGACCTCAAGATGGACCTCGACGCGCTGCAGCAGGCGTCGAAGGGGGCCGGCCTGGTGTTCTTCTGCAACCCGAACAACCCGGTCGCCACCGCCATCACCGGCTCGGACACGAAGACCTATCTGAACATGCTGATGAAGCAGTCGGCGAACACGACTGTGCTCGCCGACGAGGCCTACTTCGAGTACGGCACGATGCCGGGTTACGAGACGATGATCCCGATCGCGGTCCAGAACCCGCGCGTGGTCGTCGCCCGCACCTTCTCGAAGTGCTTCGGCATGGCCGGCATCCGGATCGGCTACGCGATCGGCCACAAGGACACGATCGCCAAGATGGGCGACTGGGACTCGGTCGGCGACATCAGCGTCATGGCGCTCCAGGGCGCCAAGGCGGCGCTGGCGGTCCCCGACTCGTGGGTGAAGGAAGAGCAGAAGCGGAACGCCGCGGCTCGCAGCTTCACCCAGAAGTGGTTCGCGGATCGCGGCTACCAGCCGACCGATTCGCAGTCGAACTTCATGTTCATCAACATCAAGCGGCCGGCCCGCGACTTCCGCGAGGCCTGCCTCAAGGAAGGCGTCCTGGTCGGACGCGACTTCCCGCCCTACGAGAAGACTCACGTCCGCATCTCCGTCGGCACGATGGAGGAAATGCAGAAGGCGGTGCAGGTCTTCGAGCACGCGCTGGCCCAGCCGGCCAAAGCAGCAGCCTAGCGGCTGACGCTCCACGATGCAGCCCACCGGGTTTCTTTCGGCGCCCCCGAAGGAAACCCGGTTGTCGTTTGCGCACCCGCACGTGATGGAGGGCCCGATGGACATCGATCGTCGCGCGTTTCTGGCAAGTGTCGGCGGCCTGGCAGTAGTGGAGCGGCTCGACCCTGAAGCCAGGGCTGAAGCGCTCGAGCACTACATGATGGAGAAGCTCGACGAGGAAGCTGGCGGGCTGATCCTCGACGGCGAGGCGCAGCTGGCCGGCTCGCCGCCCGACGCCACGATCCGCCGCGGGGCCGGCGGACTGTTCGCGCCGCAGGGGCCGCCCAACAACCGACGCATGCCGGAGCTGGCGCCGATGTCCGACAAGCCGACGCTCGTCGAGTTCTTCGAGAAGCGGTTCGCGCCGGCCAATCACGTGCTCCAGAGCGCCACCCGCGCCCTCAAGACCGGGATGAGCGAGGAGATTGTCCTCGCCTGCCTGCTCCACGACGTCGTCCTCAACCTGGTAAAGGTGGACCACGGCTGGTGGGGCGCGCAGATGATCGAGCCCTACGTGCCCGAGAAGGTGAGCTGGGCGATCCGCTATCACCAGGCGCTGCGCTTCTACCCCGACCCGGCCAACGGCTACGAATACCCGGAGCTTTACAACCAGATCTTCGGCAAGGACTACGTTCCGCAGCCGCACATCAAGGCCGCCTACGAGT
>Ga0310810_10008009_pt1 | contig 12120 bp, 14 predicted proteins | sample NCmetagenome_FD_207641 | JGI IMG/M metagenome (GOLD analysis project Ga0310810, IMG submission 207641) | Soil microbial communities from experimental microcosm in Duke University, North Carolina, United States - NC | ecosystem: Engineered > Artificial ecosystem > Soil microcosm > Unclassified ...
AACGGTCGTGCGTAGCGAAGCCAACGAGAAGCTGATCCTGGCGCTGCCCAAGGGGCGCATCCTGGCCGAGGCCGCGCCGCTTCTGGCGGCGGCCAACATCGAGCCTGAGGCGGCCTTCGCCGATCCTGACTCGCGCCAGCTGCGGTTCACCACGAACCATGCCGATCTCGACATCATCCGCGTCCGTTCCTTCGACGTCGCGACCTTCGTGGCCTTCGGCGCCGCGCATCTCGGCATGGCGGGCTCCGACGTCCTGATGGAGTTCGACTATCCCGAGATCTACGCGCCGATCGACCTTGGCATCGGCAAGTGCCGGCTGGCGGTCGCGGAGCCGGCCGAGATGGCGGGCAGCGACGACCCTCGGCGCTGGAGCCATGTCCGCATCGCCACCAAGTATCCCGAGGTGACACGCCGTCACTTCGCTGCCCGGGGCGTGCAGGCCGAATGCGTCAAGCTCTCGGGCGCGATGGAACTCGCTCCTTCTCTCGGCCTCAGCCATCGCATCGTCGACCTGGTCGACAGCGGCCGCACGCTGCGCGAGAACGGCCTGGTCGAGATCGAGCACATCGCCGACGTCACCTCGCGCTTCATCGTCAATCGCGCCGCGCTCAAGACCCAGCCGCAGCGGGTCGGCCACTGGGTCGATCGCTTCCGCGAGGTGCGTCGTGCCGCTTAGGCTCGACGCCTCGGCGCCGGGCTTCGACAACGATTTCTCGGCGTTTCTCGCCCGCAACCGCGACGTCGACGAGAATGTCGACCGCGTCGCGGCCGAGATCATTGCCGACGTGCGGGCGCGCGGCGACGCCGCGGTGACCGAATACACGCGCAGGTTCGACCACGTCGATACCGATGCGACGGGTCTGCGCATCTCCGCCTCCGAGCGCCGCGCCGCCGCGGCCAAGGTCCCCGCGACGCAGCGCGAAGCGCTCGAATTCGCCGCCAAGCGCATCGAGAACTTCCATCGCGAGCTGCTGCCGCAGGATGTCGATTTCACCGACTACACCGGCACGCGGCTCGGGGCCCGCTACCGGCCGATCGACGCGGTCGGCGTCTATGTGCCGGGCGGCACCGCGGCCTATCCCTCGTCGGTGCTGATGAACATCGTGCCGGCCAAGGTGGCGGGCGTGAAGCGCATCGTCATGACGGTGCCGACGCCGCACGGCGTGCTCAATCCGCTGGTGATGCTGGCGGCCGAGATTGCCGGCGCGGACGAGATGTGGCGCATCGGCGGGGCGCAGGCGGTGGCGGCACTCGCCTACGGGACGCAGTCGATCCGGCCGGTCGACAAGATCACCGGGCCCGGCAACGCCTATGTGGCGGCCGCCAAGCGCCGCGTGTTCGGCCACGTCGGGATCGACCTGATCGCCGGCCCGTCCGAGATTCTGGTCGTCGCCGACCGGCACAACGATCCGGCATGGATTGCCGCCGACCTGCTGTCGCAGGCCGAGCATGACGCCTCCTCCCAGTCCGTGCTGATCGCGGACGACGCGGCCTTCGCCGACGCGGTCGCCAAGGCAATCGATGGCCAGCTCAGGACGCTGCCGCGCGCCGCAATCGCGGGTGCGAGCTGGCGCGACAACGGTTGCATCATCCTGATGCGCGATCTCGCCGCCTGCACGTCGATCGTCGATGCGATCGCGGCCGAGCACGTCGAGCTCGCGCTGGAGAAGGATCTGGCCGAGGCGCTGAGCGAGAAGATCGCGCATGCGGGAGCGATCTTCATCGGCCGCCATACGCCGGAAGCGATCGGCGACTACGTCGCCGGCACCAACCACGTGCTGCCGACCTCGCGCGCGGCGCGCTTCTCGGGTGGGCTGGGCGTCGGCGATTTCCTCAAGCGCACCTCGATTGTGGCCTGCACGCCCGAGTCGCTCGCGGCTCTCGGTCCGGCGGCGCTGGTGCTCGCCGAGGCGGAGGGTCTCGACGCGCATGGCCGCTCGGTGTCGATTCGGCTGAACCGCCGCGGCTAGATCCATGCCGGCGACTCACCCCAAGGCACGGCGCATCGTCGATATTGCCCTCGACGAGGAGTCGGTGGCGCGCCGCACGCCCGAGGTCGAGCACGAACGCGCGGTCGCCCTGTTCGATCTGCTCGAAGAGAACGACTTCTGCTTGGTCGAGGGCGACCCCGGGCCCTACCGGCTGCACATCGCGATCTACGAGCAGCGTCTGGTGTTCGGCGTGCACGGGAACGACGACCGCAAGCTGCGCGACATCGTGCTGTCGCTGACGCCGTTCCGCAAGGTCGTGAAGGACTACTTCCTGATCTGCGAGAGCTACTACGCCGCCATCAAAAAGCTCAGCCCCTCGCAGATCGAGGCGCTCGACATGGGGCGCCGCGGTTTGCACAACGAGGGTTCGGAACTGCTGCGCGAGCGCCTCGCCGGCAAGATCGAGATGGATCTCGACACCGCACGCCGCCTGTTCACCCTGATCTGCGCGTTGCACATGGCATGAGTGTGCTTCCGCCCAGCGTGCTGTTCGCCTGCAGCCACAACGCCATCCGATCGCCGATGGCGGAGGCTCTGGCCAAGCGACTCTACGGCCAAACCGCCTATCTCGATTCGGTGGGGGTCAGTCCCGACGCGCTCGACAACTTCGCCGTCGCCGTGCTCGACGAGATCGGCATCGACCTGCACAGGCACCACGGCAAATCGTTCGAGGATATCGAGCCGAGCTCCTTCGATCTGATCGTGACCCTGTCGCCGGAGGCCCATCATCGCGCGCTGGAGTTTACCCGCAGCGCCTCGACCGATGTCGAATACTGGCCGATCCCGGATCCCAGCGCCGTCGAGGGCTCGCGCGAGGCCAGGCTCGAGGCCTACCGGCGCACGCGTGATCTCATCCTCGGTCGCCTCAAGGCGCGGTTTGGAACGCCTTCCGGTCCGTCTCTCTAGCGGGCGGCAGCAGGCCGCAATCGATCAGCAGCCACACGAGGCCGATCACCGGGATGAAGAGCAGCAGCGCCCAGAAGCCCGACTTGCCGCGATCGTGGCAGCGTTTGATCACGATGGCGCATTGTACCCAGATCAGGGGCGCCGCGAGCAGCAGGGCGAAGCTCAGGCCTTCGAACACGCTGTAGGGAAACCAGCGGGCCAGCAACGGGTCGACATGCTGCCCGTAGAACCAGAAAAGAATGAGCACCGGGATCTGCACGGCCCAGAAGGTGACGCGGCCGATACGTCCCTCAAACCCGAGAAACAGCCGAAGCATCACGTGCGCGTCCCGGTGGCCCGGCCTTCAGGGGTGCCGGGCAGCATACCAGGCGCTGCGATGCGCGGTGCGTCGCGCGATCGGCAGATTGATGATGTCGATGAAGACCGTCGCCGGCCCGTCTGCCTGCCCGAGCTCGCCTTCGATCGGAACGACGTCGAACACCAGCCTGTCACCCTCGAGCTTGGGCGCCTTCAGCACCACGATGATGTCGGCGACTGTCGCAGTGGCCTTGTTCAGCACGGATACCGTGGCGTTGGGCGGGTCCTTGGCGAAGCTGTCGGCCGCGCTGTCGCTCCATTCTTCCAGGAGGTGCGCTGTCAGCGCGTGCCCCGCCGCCCGGACCGGCCGGTCGGCGAAGACGATCGCGTTGGGCGACACGCCCTCGAGCGTCAGCGTGCGGCCGGCAAGCTTTGCCGCCCGGGCGTTGAGCACGATCATCGAGGGCACGACCTGCGGCTGCTGTGGCGTGCCGATGGTCTTCGGCGGCGTCTGGGCCAGCGCGCCCAGCGGGAGGATCAGCAGAGCGCCAAGCGCGACGACCAAAAAACGCATGGGCAGGAAACGCACGCGCATCAGTAGCACGGCAGCAACGGCGGGGCGCCGCAGGGCGGCGCCCGATAGTCGGGCGGCGGCCCTGCGCCCGGCCCGCGGTCGATGTTGTAGCTGGAATTGTACCCGGGATTGTACGGCCGCTGGCTGGGGGCAGGGTTGGACCAGCCGGACATGGTGCTGGTGTCGCCCTTGCTGCCGAAGGCCGGCGTCGTCCCACCGGTGGTCTGGCTGTGGCCGAGATAGGTGAAGCCACCCGAACCGACGCCGAACCAGATCGTGTCGATGAACACCGAGGCGGGGCCGTCGGCGTTGCCCAGGCTGCCCTCGAGCACGGCGACGTCGAAGGTGAGCCGATCGCCTGCGAGCTTGGGTGATCGCAAGGTCACGACCGCGTCCGTCACCTTGGTGCCGTCCTTGGCGAAGGCGGACACGGTGGCGTTGGGTGGATCCTTGGCGAAGCTGCCGGTCGACCACAGGTCGATCAGCTCGCTCGTCATCATGTGGCCTGCGCCGCGCGCCGGCCGGCTGGCGAACAGGGTGGCCGACGTGGCGACGCCGTCGAGCGTGAGGCTGGTGCCAGCCAGCTTGACGCCGCGCGCATTCAGAACGATCAGCGCGTCCGAGTACTTGCGCGCGGAGGGCACGCCGATCGTCTTTTGCGCCGGCGCGGCGATGGCATTGGCCGCACCCGCCGGAGGTGGCGGCGTCTGGGCGGTGGCAAGAGCGGGCGCGAGCAGGCAGGCGAGAACGGCGCTGAGGCGAGGGGCTGACATCGGCGGAGTTTAGGCCGGGCGGGGGACAGGCGGGAAGAGCAGACGTTGACTAACCCCCCGGCGAAGCCCATTTTCCGGCCGCTTCGCTCTTTGTTCCACTTTCATCGGAGGCCGGATGGCCAAGGAAGACCTGATCGAGTTCAACGGCGTGGTGGCCGAGTTGCTGCCCAACGCGATGTTTCGCGTCAAGCTCGACAACGACCACACGATCCTCGCCCATACCTCGGGCAAGATGCGCAAGAACCGCATCCGCGTGCTGGCAGGCGACCGCGTCACCGTCGAGATGACGCCTTACGACCTGACCAAGGGCCGCATCACTTTCCGCTTCAAGTAGGCGTTGCTCGTCCTGGCGTCCGCTTCGCCGCGCCGGCTTGACCTGTTGCGGCAGATCGGTCTGGAGCCGGACGCGGTCGACCCTGCCGATACCGACGAGACACCCGGCCTCCGCGAGGTGCCGCGCGCCTATGCGCTGCGCATGGCCGAGGCCAAGCTCGCGGCCGTGATGCCGCGCCATCCCCAGGCGGTGGTGCTGGCGGCCGACAGCGTGGTCGCGGTCGGCCGGCGTATCCTGCCCAAGGCCGAGACCGAGGCCCAGGCACGCACCTGCCTCGCTCTGCTGTCCGGGCGGCGCCACAAGGTGCTGGGCGGCGTTGCGGTCGGTCGTGCCGGCAAGACGCGTACGCGACTGGTCGAGACGGCAGTGCGTTTCAAGCGCCTCGCGCCGTCGGAGATCGACGACTATGTCCGAAGCGGCGAATGGCAGGGCAAGGCCGGCGGCTATGCCATCCAGGGACGCGCCGCCGCCTTCGTCGCCTTCCTGTCCGGCTCCTACAGCAACGTGGTTGGGCTGCCGCTGTTCGAGACCGCGGCGCTGCTGAAGTCGTTGCGATGAGCCGCATCGATCGCCTGATCTGCCAGGTCATGCCCCAAGCCTTCCTGATGGCGTTGACGGCCGGCGGCCGGCTCGCGGAGCTGCAGATCGCGCGTCGCGACCGGCCCTCCCTGGTCGACGGCGTGTTCCTCGGCCGGCTCGAGCGCGTGATGCCCGAACTCGACGCGGCGTTCGTCGATATCGGCACCGGCCGGTCCGGCTTCCTGCGCGCCGAAGATCGCGCCGGCATGGACGGCTGGCCGCCGGCGGGCGCGCCGGTGCTGGTGCAGGTGCGCAGCGAGGGCGAGGGCGACAAGGGCCCGAGGCTGACGATGAACATCGCCGTGTCTGGCCGCTACCTCGTCTATCATCCGCTGGGCTCGGGCGTGAGCTTCTCGCGCCGCATCGAGGGCGAGTCCGAGCGCGACCGGCTGGCCGGCCATGTCGCCGAGCTCCTCGAAGGCGGCGTGGTCCTGCGCACGGCGGCGGCCGGCGCGGCGGCTGCCGTGCTGCAGGCCGATGGGGAGCGGGTGATGGAGCGGTGGGAGACGATCCGCCGTCGCGCGCTGGATGCGCTGCCGCCGGCCGATCTCAGCGCGCGCATCCCCGGCGAGCGCGATCCGATCGAGCGCATGCTGCGCGACTTCGGCGCCGGCCTCGAGGAAGTGATTCTCGACGACCGTGCGATGGCTCGCGCACTGCAGGACGAGATGGATCGGCGCCGGGAGAAGATCCGCGTGCGCTGGCACAACGGCCCGATGCCGGTGTTCGACATCGACGACGTGGCGGGGCAGATCGACACCGCACTCGCCCCCCGCATCGCTCTCGCCAGCGGCGTCGAGGTGCTGTTCGAGCCGGGCGAGACCTTGTGCGCGATCGATGTCGACAGCGCCGGTGCCGGCGGCCGCCAGGGGCGTGCGCCGCGCCGGCCGGTCGAGGTCAATCTCGAGGCGGCGCCGGCGATTGCCCAGCAGCTCAGGCTGCGCAACCTCGCAGGCGCGGTGGTGATCGATTTCGTCACCATGCGCAGCGCCTATGACCGTGACAAAGTGCAGGCCGCGCTCGCCGAGGCCCTGCGCGAGGACCCGGTGCCGAGCCAAGTCTATGGATTCACACGGCTTGGCCACCTGGAACTCACCCGGGCACGGCGCGGGATCACCCTGGCGGGGCAGCTCCAGGCCCTCGAACGGTCCCAAGGCTGAGGAACGAAAATCCGCTCCGCGGCGTTTATCCGTCAGCCGTCCGACTCCCCCATTCGGCCAGCCGAGCGGTCACCATCCGTCCTGGAGGCTTGTAAAAATGTGTGACTATTCCCTCGAACTGTATCGTTCCGTCCCCGCCGCTGTCGGCGAATCCTACAAGCTGGTCCGCTTCGGTACCGGCTCGATGGGCTTCGCGGCCGGCACGAGCTGCGACACGGCCGCCTGCGTTCCCGCCGGCGCGCATCTTCGTCTCGAAGGCATCGACGAGGCGCTCCAGCAGACCCTGGGCGTCGGCTCCGCCGAAGAGGTCGTCATGACCCGTCTCGAAGGCGGGCTGCACAAGGACGCCGTCCGCTTCGCCAATGGCCGCGAAATCTCGCTGCAGAGCCTCAACCCGGGCCTCACGGCGACGATGTTCGTGCCGCTGCCCGACCTCGGCCTCGACAAGCTTGACAAGGTCGAAGACGAGATCGCCGACAGCCGCGAGCTGGTCGACGCTTGATCGTTTCCGGCGGGCTGCCCGGTTGTATCCGGGCGGCCTGCCCTGTTGACGGTCGGTTCGGTCCGCGCGATTTTCACTTTGCCATGAGATCGCCGGACCGACCTGTCCCGCTGCGCGCCGTGCGTATCGCGGCCGAATGCCCGGTCTGCCGCAAGCCGGCCGACGAGAAGTACAAGCCCTTCTGCTCCAAGCGCTGCGCCGACATCGATCTCGGGCGCTGGCTGAAGGAAAGCTACCGCGTCCCGACGGAAGAGCCCCCCGGCGAGGGCGACGAGCCCTTATCGACGCCAACTGGACAGGGACGTTGACGCGTCCTATACAGCCGCCCGCCCATACGGCGCGCCCAGGTAGCTCAGTTGGTAGAGCATGCGACTGAAAATCGCAGTGTCGGTGGTTCGATCCCGCCCCTGGGCACCATTTCCCAAATCGTCCTGTGATTTCAAGGTGACGCAACCCGGCCGTCAACCGGCGGGGAAAACGCCGCCGAGCTAGACGACTCCCTCCTGGCGTAGGCGTTTCGCCTCATCGGGCTCGACCCCGCACAGGGATTCAAGCAGTGCGTCGGTGTGCTCGCCCAGCAGGGGCGGACGGCTGACCGCGACGGGTGAATCCGACAATTTGATCGGGCAGCCGACCGTCTGATAGGTGCCGCGGGTCGGGTAATCCACGTCGACGATCATCTCGCGCGCCTTGAGATGGGGATCGGCCAGCACCTCGCCGGTGTCCTGGCAGGCGCCGCAGGGAACGCCCGCATCTCCCATCAGACGCATGACGTCGTGCTTGCTGCGCTGGCGCGTCCACGCCGCGACAATGGCATCGAGTTCCGTCCGATTGTCCCAGCGCGCTTCCGCGGTCTTGAAGCGCGCGTCCTCGGTCAACTCCGGTTGCCCCAGCACTCTCGCCACCGCCGGCCACATCTGCGGCTGTGCGTAGAGGTAGACGTAGTCATTCGGGCCGCCCGGCGCGCAGGGGTAGGTTGTGCCCGGCACGTTGCGGCCGAGCTGATTGCCGGTGCGCGGCATCGGATGGCCGAAGCGCTGGTGGTCGCGCAGGCTCACCCGCACCAGGTTGACGACCGCGTCCTGCATGGACACCTCGACGTGCTGGCCGCGGCCGGTCGCATGGCGCTGCTGCAGCGCTGCCAAAATGCCGATCGCCATGTGCATGCCGGTGCCGGAATCGCCGATCGCCGGATAGACGTAGGTCGGCGGATTTTCGGGGAAGCCGGTGACGCTCATCGCCCCGCCCATGGCCTGCGCGACCGGCTCGAAGCTCTTGAATCCGCTGTAAGGGCCGTAGGTGCCGAAGCCCTTGATGGTGGCGTAGATAAGTCGCGGGTTGATCTTGCTCAGGGCTTCATAGCCAAGCCCGAGGCGATCGAGCGCGCCCGGCCCGAAATTCTCCACCAGCACGTCCGACTGGGCGATCACCTTCCGGAACAGATCCTTGCCGGCGTCGGTCTTGAGATTGAGCGTCAGGCTGCGCTTGTTGGCGTTCAAGATCAGGAAGAACAGGCTGTCGCTGTTCTTCTGGTCGCGCATGTTCACCCGCGCAATGTCGCCGCCCTTGGGCTCCTCGAGCTTGATCACGTCAGCACCGAGGAAGCCGAGAATCTGCGTGCAGGCGGGCCCCGCCTGGTTGTGCGTCATGTCGATGATGCGGACGCCTGACAAGGCCTGGTCCATGGTCGCTCCTTCTCCCTGCAGCCGCCCATGCTAGTCGGAAGACTGCGGGCGATCACCCCTTTGATAGCAATAAGGTTCCAGCGGAAGGCGAGCGGAGCCCGCCCTGCTATAGTCGGCCCATGATCGAACGCCTCAGCAACCTGCCCGCGACCAGGATCGAAAAGCTCGAGACGTTCCTGATCGAACGCTGGTGCCTGCTGCGCATCCATTGTGAGGACGGCACGGTCGGTACCGGCGAGGCCGGCGTGCATGGCTGGCCACGGCCGGCCGCCGCGATGATCGACGAGATGAAGTCCTATCTCGTGGGACGCGACCCCTCGACGATCGAGCATCACGCGCAGGCGCTGCAGCGGCACTCGCACTTCATGGGCGCACTGGTCGGCGGCGCCATATCGGCGATCGACATCGCGCTCTGGGATATCAAGGCCAAGCGCTACGGTGTGCCCGTCTACGATCTGATGGGTGGCAAGACGCGCGACCGCGTGCGCTGCTACATGCACGCCAAGGGCGACACGCTCGACGAGCTGGTGGCCGACGCCGTTGCCAAGAAGCGCCAGGGCTTCACGGCGATCCGCTTCTCACCGTTTGCACCCGACTATCATCTGCGCAAATCCTTCGAGGAGTGGGTGAGCGAGGCCGAGCGCCGCGTCGGCGCGGTGCACGAGGCGCTCCGGGGCGACGCCGACATCTGCATCGAGCTGCACCGGCAGATGAATCCGGCCGAATCGATCGCGCTCGGACAGCGCCTGAAAGAATTCCATCCGTACTTCTACGAAGACCCGATGCTGCCCGACAGTCCGGCGATGATGGGCGACGTACAGGCGCGGAGCGGGTTGCCGGTGGCGACGGGCGAGCGCTTCTCGTCGATCTTCCAGTTCCAGGAGCTTCTGGCGAACAACGGCTGCGCCTATGTCCGGCCCGACGTCTGCCTCTGCATGGGGCTCACCGGCAGCAAGAAGGTGGCGGCGATGGCCGAGGCGCACCACGTCAAGGTGATCCCGCACAATCCTTTGTCGCCGATCTCGACGGCGGCCTGCGTGCAGCTCGACGCCTGCATCCCGAACTTCGCGCTGCAGGAGTACACGGGCGAGTCGGATCCGCCCAAGCGCGACATGGTCGTGCAGCCGCTGCTGTTGAAGGACGGCTATCTCGAGGTACCGGATGCGCCGGGCCTCGGCATCGAGCTGAACGACAGCGCGCTGGCGCGGCTCAGGCTGCGCGAGGTCGTGACCGAGCCGCCGATCGGACGGGATGGGTCGGTGCAGGATTGGTGACAGTTGAGGGCGTCCGCTCCAAGGGCAAAAGCGGACGCCGAGGGCTGTATTGACTATCGTAGATGCGCGGGGAGTTCGACCCAGGGTCCCAGGCCCTGGAGGTTGTCGGGCAGGCGTTGCAGCCATCGATAGTGATCGAAGTCCTTGAAGTTCTCGCGCATGTTGGCGAAGGTCTTGCGCCACCACATGCGTTGTCTGAGCTCTACCGGCGTGAGATCCGACTCGGTGGCGCCCTTGCCCCCCAGTTCGACGCGGCCTGCCAATTCGTTGCGAAGCGCAGCGCCTTGCCAGTAGGCGGCGCCCATGCCGACGTAGTAGACGAATATCACCGTCGTCATGAGCCCAAACTCGCGCTCGAACTGATCGTAGGTGTAGTTCTTGTAGAGTTGGGTCCTGGCCATGAACTGGTCGTAGAAGGCCCGCAGCACCTTCTTGCGGCCATCCCCGGAATAAACCTCCGGGAGCACGGAGGCGCTGCTCATCAAGTAGGCGAGATCCGAGGGCACTGGTCCGCGAAACATCAGCTGGAAGTCGATGCACAGCCATCCGTCGAGATAGGGTTTGCGCGCTTCGCAGAAGAAGATGTTGTCGCCACGCATGTCGCCGTGGGAGAGCGTGCAGGTTGCGCCATTGTCCGGCCGGGTCGGCAGATAAAAGGCCTCGATCTTCTTGGTGAACATCTCGCAGATGCCCGCTCCGCCGAGATAGCGATCCCATGGCGTTCCGATCAGGCTGGTGCCGCTGAGCGTCGTGGCCTTGTCGAAGATCTTGGCGCCGCCCGGCATGACCTGCTTGTAAAGCGCGAGGTTCGCATCCGATGCCCAGAAATCCACGCCCATTGCCGAGAGTTGCTGCGCCTTGGGCCCCAAGTCGCATCCCTCCCAGGCGACCGCGACGTCCACGAGCCCGGGGATCATTCGCATGACCTCGTCCAGGGTGAGTTCCTGCTCGTGCACCTTGTGGTCGGCGAAAGAATCGGCGTCTTCCATCACCAGGGCGCCGCGCATGCTCTTGCCGTCGAATTGGGCAAGGTAGGCCCTTGGTCGGGGATAGAACGTACTTTGGGCAAACGAATAGGCCGCAACGTCCTTTGAGAACATGGCCGCGATCGCTTCCCGGGGCAGGATTTCAAACGACGGCCATGTCTTGACGACGAACGCGCTCGGAGCGCCGGTGGCGTGCCGGTAGGTGCAGCGGACCTTCTTGATCGCGGAGAAATACCCGGCGGTCATGCCGACGTCCGTCTCCTCCTGCGTCTCGACTTCGTTGTCGGCCGCGATGACGCCGGCGCGCCTCAGCACCATGGTCATGAAGGTTTTGTCGACCTGATCGATGGTTTGCGGCAAATCTTGCAAACTGCGCTCCCCCGAGCGGTGTCTTCATCGCCAGACAAAATATTCCACCGTATCTTTTGCGGGTTGTCCAGCCGGCCGGACATTTGTCTCCAGTGTTGCTGGCGCTCTATTCCGGGGCTACCCTTTTGTTTGGAGCTCAGGGAGCGCGCATTTGGGTCGTGAGCAGCGAAGGCTAGCCGCTGTCATGGCTGCCGATGTCGTCGGCTACTCCCGCCACATGGGCCGGGATGAAGCCGGTACCCTCGCACGGGTGAAGGACCATCTGGCCCGGCAACTGGAGCCCGCTCTTCGGCGGAACCGGGGCCGGCTGGTCAAATTGACGGGCGATGGCGCACTGGCCGAGTTCGGAAGCGCGGTCGAGGCCTTGAAGGCGGCCATAGAGTTCCAACAAGCAGTCGAGGAAGCAAATGGCGCGCATCCGGAGGAACAGCGCATCGTGTTCCGGGTCGGCCTCCATCTTGGCGATATCATCGTAGACGGCGATGACATCTATGGAGACAGCGTCAACATCGCAGCGCGGCTTGAACGAGAAGCAACTCCAAGCGGTATCGTCATATCGGGGGCGCTTCACGATGCCACTGCAGGGCGCCTGGATGCCGAGTTCGTGGACTTGGGAAGTCTTTCGCTGAAGAACATCGACCGCGGCGTGCAAGCCTACCGGGTTACATGGGGATCAGCACAAGGAGCGAG
>Ga0310810_10008011_pt1 | contig 12119 bp, 8 predicted proteins | sample NCmetagenome_FD_207641 | JGI IMG/M metagenome (GOLD analysis project Ga0310810, IMG submission 207641) | Soil microbial communities from experimental microcosm in Duke University, North Carolina, United States - NC | ecosystem: Engineered > Artificial ecosystem > Soil microcosm > Unclassified ...
CGTTCCTCACGCTCGCCTACAACTACTACATGACCGGCGATCCTTCGGCGCAGGCCTACGTGCGCGGGCTGAGCTACCAGCTCGACTCCATCGGCGGCGTCATCGTCGACACCATGCAGTCCGACGGCCTCACTTGGGCCAAGCCGAATTACGAGATGAAGTACCTCATGGACAATTGCGAGGTCTTCCGTGGGCTCGACGATCTCGCCAAGCTCTACGCCGCGATGGGCGACACCTCGCGCGCGCAGAAATACGCCGCCTACGCCGCCAAGAACAAGGCCGGCCTGCTCGGCATGTGGATGGGCGATCGCTGGGCCGTCTACAAAGATTGGTATGGCAACAACATCGGCCCGAACATGGCCACGTGGTATCCCGACGCTTCGGCGCAGGTCTTCCCGGTGCTCTACGAAGTTCTGCCGGCTTCCGACTCGCGCTCGCAGGCCGCTTACAACTACCTGAACAGCGCGTGGCCGGGTTGGTCGCAACTCAGCTTCAGCTCGCAGGACGCGTTCCCGTGGGTGATGGTCGCGGCCGGCGCCGCGCAGATGGGAGACACCACGCGCGTTAGCCAGTACATGGGCGTCATGGAGCAGAAGTACGTGAGCCAGGGCTTCCCGTGGACTTGGTACAACATGGAGAACGGCTGGTTCATGCGCGTCGCCAAGTACATGGACGGCGCCCGCCCGTTCTGATCGAGTAGTGAGTAGTGAGTGAGGAGTAGTGAGTGCTCCTCACTCCGAATTCCTCGCTACTCACTACTCGCGACTCACTACTCTTCGCGGCCTGATGCTCGCCCCGGTGCCCTATTCCAGGAAATCCTGCGCCGACATCGCCAGCCGCATCTGAAAGGCCCCAGCACTGGGGCCTTGTTTTTTGCCCGGGACATCCTTCCCGCCCACTGACCGCTAGCCCCTGGATTGGTGGCTAACCGTTCGACGCCCCTGCCGTCTTTAAGGAAACGGCGGAGGGGCGATGACTGCTGGACTGGAAACCCTGCTTTTCGATGTTCGCTACGGGTTGCGGACGTTGCGGGCAGATCGTGCTTTTACGGTAGTTGCCGTCGCCATCCTGGCGCTTGGTATCGGCGCGAATGTCGCCGTGTTCAGCGTCGTCAACACCATCCTCCTGCGCCCGCTTCCGTTCCCCGAGCCGTCGCAACTGGTATGGATCGCTCCACCCGGCGCGGTGAGCGTCTCCGGCGAAACCTATTCGGCCTATGCCTACGAGGGCTTCGTTGCGCGCACGCGCTCATTTGAGGGCGTCACCGGCTACTTCGCGTTCTCCACCGCCGAAAACGATCGCCTCACCGGACGCGGTGAACCGGTGCCGGTCACCTCGATGATGGTCATCGGCAACTTTTTCCAGGTGCTCGGCGTCCAGCCGCAAAAAGGCCGCTTCTTCACCGACGAAGAGACACGCAAGAACAGCGCCGCGGTCACGATTGTGACCGACGCGTTCTGGCGGCAGCGTCTGGGAGCTGATCCCGATATCGTCGGCAAGGCGATCGACCTCACGGGAAAGCCGACCACCGTGATCGGCGTGCTGCCGGCGACTTTCGATTTCGGGGCGGTCTTTGCCCCGGGTAGCAAGGTCGACCTGTTCACACCCGCCATCCTCGACCAGATCCGTGACTGGGGAAACACCGTCACCCTGATCGGCCGGCTTCGGCCGGGCGTCTCCATCGGGAGCGCGCAGGCCGAAACCAATACCATCGCGCCGGAGCTGTACTTCAACCCCAGGTATCCGGAAACCAAGGGCGGGTACAAACTCAATCTGTCCCGGCTGAAGGACCATGTCACCGGGAAGTTGCGGCGATCGCTGGTTGTGCTGTGGCTTGCGGTCGGCGCCATCATGCTGATCGTCTGCGTGAATCTTTCGAACCTGCTGCTGGTACGCGCCGTCGGCCGTTCGCAGGAAATGGCCATTCGCAGCGCCCTTGGCGCGGGCCGCTCGCGATTGATCGCGCAACTGCTGACGGAGAGTTTCCTGCTCGCCTGGTGCAGCGGGATGGTGGGGCTTTGCATCGCCTACGCGCTCACGCGCTTCCTCGCGCATCAAGGTTCGATCGCGCTGCCTCTGCTGGCCAGCGTCAGCATCGACCGTGCGGCGCTCGCCTGGAGCGTGCTCATCGCCAGTCTCGCGGCGGTCATCTTCGGGGTCGTTCCCAGCGTGAAGATGGTTTCCGGCAATCTCTTCGACTCGCTCAAGTCGAGCGGGCAGCGAACGACCCACGGACGCCGCCATGAACGGCTTCGCGCCGCGCTGGTTGTTACCGAGGTGATGTTGGCGGCGGTCCTGCTCGTCGGCGCCGGATTGCTGTTGCGGAGTTTTCTGCGCGTCCTCGACGTCGATCTGGGATTCCAGCCGGCGCGAGCTGCGGCGCTCAAGCTCGATTATGACGACGGCGGCAATGCCGAGAAACGCGGCGCTCTGTTTCAGGAAATCGTGAATCGTGCTCAAGCGGTTCCCGGTGTCGAAGCCGCGGGCATCGTCGACTATCTTCCGCTCGGACAGAACCGCAGTTGGGGTTCGCCCGCAGCCAAGGGCAAGGTCTACCGCCGCGGAGAATTGCCCAGTGCGCTCGTCTACGTGGTGAGTCCGGGATACTTCCGGGCGATGGGAATGCGGCTTCGCGGACGTGATTTCGCCTGGTCCGACACGCAGAAGAGCGAGCGCGTCATCATCCTCAGTGAAAGCGCGGCACGTTATCTGTGGCCCGGTGAGGACCCAGTCGGCAAGATCGCCGTAGCCATTGGCAAAGACAGGCGCGTCATCGGTGTAGTCGCGGACGCGCACCAGAGTAACGTCGAGGGAGCACCGTCGTGGCAGGCCTATTATTCAGCGATGCAGGAAGGGCCCAACGGAGCGGAGCTGGTGGTTCGCTCCAGTGTGGCTCCGGCTGCGCTCGCGACGCCCGTCCTGAAAGCGTTGCGAGAATTGAATCCGAATCAGCCCGCCTCGGAATTCCAATTAATCCAGGCAATCGTCGAACGCGCGGTTTCGCCGCGGCGCTTCTTCATGCTGCTGGTGACTTCCTTCGCGGTTCTCGGACTCACACTCGCCTCCCTCGGCGTTTACGGAGTGATCTCGTATTCAGTCAGCGAGCGCACTCGGGAGATCGGCATTCGCATCGCGCTCGGAGCCACGAATTCGCGCGTTCTCTTCGAAGTCATTCGTCGCGCGCTGTCGCTGGTCGCCCTGGGGATTGGGATCGGCTTCATCGCCTCGCTTGCAGCCGCCCGTGCCATGGCGTCGATGTTGTTCGCGACGCAGCCGAACGACATCGCCACCTTCCTTGCCATGGTCGCCGTGCTCGGAATTGTGGCGCTGGTTGCCGGCTACATTCCCGCTCGACGCGCATCCCGCATCCAGCCCATGGTCGCGCTCCGTATGGACTGATCCGCTTACTTTCGCGTCACCACGTAAATCACGTGCGGCACGACGGCCCCGTTCGCAGGCAGGGCTCCCTCGGCGCTTCGCTTCTCGTGATGTTCAAAAAGAACTACTTCGGCTCTGCCACCGTCGGCACCGTATACACCTTCTCCAGCGCGGCTTCGTACTCGCCAAACAGCGCCTTAATCGTCTCGAACTCGCGCTTCACGGTCGCGCGATATTCCGGATGCGTGGCGAAGTCGAATAGCAGCGCCGTCATCGCCTGCGCATCGGCGATAAATCCTTTGTGACCGACCTCGGTGAGCGCGTCCGCTTCCATGCCATAGGTGTGGTTGGCGAAGTTCGACGAATGCGCGGTGAAGCCGATGCCGGGGATCGTGCTGGAGACGCCGCCGGTCTCTTCGTATCCCGAAGGCTTGCCCGGCTCCTCCTGCACCTTGTCGGCGCCGTATTTCTTCATGTAAGCGAATCCGACCTCGTCGAGGCTCGCGACGGAAATCCCGTCGCGGTCTTTCGCATACCAGTCGATCTTGACCTTGGTTCCGGTGGACAGCGCCGCCGCCTTCGCCGCGTTGTCGACCATCTCGTGCTCCTGCTTGAGGTACACCGCGTCGGGATAGCGGATGTAAAAGTCCGCCACGGTCCGGTCCGGCACGACGTTCGGCGCCGCGCCGCCTTCGGTGATCACGCCCTGGATGCGCGCCTCCGGACGCATGTTCGAACGCATGGCATCGATGTTGTTAAAAAGCTTGATCACGGCTTCGAGCGCGTTACGGCCATTCCACGGCGCGAGTTGGTGCGCCGGCGCGCCGCTGAAGATGTAGTGCACGCCGTCGATGTTCATGCAGCAGATGCCGAAGCCCGGCGCCGCGCGCGACGTTTGCCCGCTCGAGTGGCTGCGCACCAGGATGTCCGCGCCGTTGAACACGCCCTTGTCGAACATGTCGGCCTTGGCGTTCGGCGGCATCATCTCTTCGCCCGGCGTGCCGTAGACCGTGACGCTCCCCGGCTGCCCGGTGCGCTTGAAGTAGTCGACCATCGCCAGCGCCGCCGCGATTCCGATCGGCCCCTGCGCGCTGTGCTGGTCGCCGTGGAATGGCCGCTGCGTGCCGCGCAATGCATCGTATTCGAGAATGATGCCCAGGTTCGGCGCGCCCTTGTTGCCCTTCCATTTGCCGACGAAGGCGGTGTCGAGTCCGGCCACGCCCACCTGGACATCGAAGTCGTGCGCGCGCAGGTAGTCGATCAGGATCTTGATCGAGCGCGTCTCCTTGAAGCCAATCTCCGGATGCCGCGTGATGTCGTCGGCCATCGCCTGCAGCTCCGTGTCCCACAGTCGCTTCGCCACCGCCACGACCTGGTCGCGCTGCGGATTCGGGGCTGTGAGCTTCGCCGCCAGCGCCGGCGCGTCAATCGACTTCTCCAACTCGTCGATCTTGCGCAGCACGTCCTTGGCGGCTTCCTTCTCGGTCGGCGTCTCCTGCGCCAGGGCGGCGGCGCCCCACAGCATCGCGCCAGCCACCGCAATGGTTGCGACAACTCTCCACGCACGCTTCATCGTCCCCTCCGTTTTCGCAGCCGGGGAACTTACCGAAGCCGAGAACGAAATGCAACCGGAGCTTCGACGCAGAGGCGCAGAGACGCAGAGCGTTTGGATCTTTCTGCGTCTCCGCGTCTCTGCGTCAGAGCAGGGTTCGGTTGACGTTGCGATTCCATGCGCCGATAATTCCGGCCCTATGAAAACCACGACCATAATCCTGATCGCTCTACTTTGTGTTTCGCTCGCCGTCGCGCAGCCGCCGGCAGGACAGGGGCAAGGCCAAGGACAAGGCCAAGGCCAGGGGCAGCGCCCGCCGGCTCCGCCCGACAATCGTCCCGGCATGGACCAGGTTCGCGACGCGCGCCGCGCCATGAACCAGGGAAACTTTGACGAAGCGTACAAGCTACTTCACGATGCACAGGAAAAGAATCCGCAACTGATGGAAGCGCAGAGCAGCCTCGGCACGTTACTCGACTTCCAGGGCAAGTACGACGAAGCGCGCAAGCACTTCGCCAACGCCATCGAACTCGCCAAGCCCGAGCAGAAGGTCGGCGCGCTGAAGGCGATGGCCATTTCCTACGCCTTCACCAAGGACTGCAAGAACTCGACGAAGTACGAGCAGCAGGCCTTCGACTCGCAGATGGCGCAAGCGCCGCCCGACTACACTGCCGCTGCCGAGACCGCCAACGAGCTGGCGCGTCTCTGCATCGAGTCTGGCGATCTCAACGCCGCGCAGAAGTGGTATCAGACCGGCAATGCCACCGCGTTGAAGAAGGCCGACCTCTCCGATGCGGACAAGGATCTGTGGGCCTTCCGCTGGGAGCACGCGCAGGCGCGCATCGCCGCCCGTCGCGGCAACAAGGCCGAAGCGCAGAAGCACGTTGCCGCCGCCAAGGCGATCCTCGACAAGGGCGTCATCGACAAGGCGCAGCAGGCATTCTTCCCGTACCTGACCGGCTACGTCGCGTTCTACGCCGGCGACTACAAGACGGCCATCACCGACCTGCAGCAGGCCAACCAGCGCGATCCGTTCATCCTCGCGCTGCTGGCGCAGGCGTATGAGAAGTCGGGACAAAAAGACCAGGCGACCGAGCTCTATAAAAAGGTCCTGACCATGAACATCCACAACCCCACCGGCGCCTTTTCGCGTCCGCTGGCGAAGGAGAAGGTCGGAAGCTAGCAGGAAAGGTTCAGTTCGAATTGTTCCACGTGGAACAATCGCGCCTGATTGCAGTTCCAGGATGGGAATAATGAAGAAGCAGGATGCGAGTCAGGCCTCGCCGGCGTCGGCGCTCATCTCGAAGAGGATCGCCGACCTCGGCGACTGGCGCGGCAAGGCTCTCGCCAGAATGCGCAAGCTCATCCACGAAGCGGACCCTGATGTGGTCGAGGAGTGGAAGTGGGTGAAGCCCACCAACCCGGGAACTCCGGTGTGGTCGCACGACGGCATCGTCTGCACCGGCGAATCGTATAAGAGCGCCGTGAAGTTGACCTTCGCGAGGGGCGCGGCACTGAAGGACCCAGCGCGCCTCTTTAATGCCAGTCTCGAAGGAAACGCGCGCCGCGCTATCGATATCCACGAGGGAGAAGAAGTGGACGCAGCCGCGTTCAAAGCGCTCATTCGAAGTGCCGTCGAACTCAACAGTTCCTTCAAGTCGAAGAAACCGGCCAAGAAGAAGGCCTGACCTTTACGAACCGTTTCTTCGATACGCCGCCATCACGTCCTGCATGCGGATTACGCCGACGATCTGTCTTGGGTCGGCGCGGTGAACGACGGGCAGGAAGGGCCATTCGTGCATGTGCTGCATGGCGGTCTCCAGCGTGAGGTCGGGGAAGAGCGGTTCCATGCGGCCGGCCGGCAGCAGTTCCCGGACGACAACATCGTGCCGCTGACGCACCGCTTCTTCCAGGGCCGCGCGCGTCACCGTTGCCCAGCCGGTTGACCAGTCGTCAACCAGCGCGAGGCTCGCGCTTGCTTCGTTCAGCCGTTGCATCGCCGTTTCGACGCGCATCTCGCCGTGGAGCACGGGCACGTCGAGCGGACGCATGGCATCTTCGACGCGGAAAATAGCGGCCTCGCGCTGTTCTTCCATCGACGGCAGATCCACGCCGTCCTGGCGCGACAGCACGTCGAAGATCGGCGACGGTTGCAGGCTGCGCGCCAGCAGGTATGCAATCGTGTTCGCCACCAGCACCGGCAGGATGATGGAGTAGTCGCCGCTGACCTCGAGCACCATGAACACCGACGTCATCGGCGCGCGCAGGAACCCGGCAAAGAGCACACCCATGCCGACCAGCGCGTACGTGCCGATCGATCCGGTCAGGTGCGAGAAGAAGACGCGTTCTGCCCCGCCGACCGCGCCCCCGAGCATCGCTCCTATAAATAAGGTGGGCGCGAACATGCCGCCGGGCGTGCCCGAGGTGAACGACAACGTCGTCGAGAGAATTTTCAGCCCGCCAAGAATGGCGAGCAATTGCCAGGTGAAGTGACCCCGCATGGCGGCGTCGATCGCCTCGTACCCAGCGCCCATCACCTGGGGCGCGCCGGCGTAGCCGATCAAACCGATCAGCAGGCCGGCCACGGCAGGCTGCAGGTACTGCGTCCAGCGCGGCAGCGCTTTCAATCGCAGGCGCAGAAAGCCAATCGCACGCGCGAAAATCACCGATGCCAACGCGCCGACCACGCCGAGGACGGCATAGGCAAGGAGTTCCACGGGACGAAGGAATTGCACTGTGGGGATGCGGAAGAGCGGCTCCGCCCCGAAGAACGAGCGCTCCACCAAGACGGCCGAGACGGCCGAGAGCACAACCGCGCCAAAAATTCCGGCGCTCCACCGTCCGATGACCTCTTCGATCACAAAGAGCACGGCGGAGATCGGCGCGTTGAATGCGGCCGCGAGTCCCGCGGCGGCGCCCACCGGCGCGATCAGGCGCAGACGCTCGCGCGACAGTTGCAGTTTGCGTCCCAGCAGTGAGGCGATGGATGCGCCAATCTGCAACGAAGGGTCTTCCGGCCCGAGCGAGTGTCCGCCGCCGATCGCCAGCGCCGAGCAAATGAATTTTCCGATCGCGGTCCGGAAGGGGATGAATCCGTCGAAGATGTAAAGAGCGGCCTTGGTCTGGTTGACGCCGCTGCCGCGAACGCGCGGGAAGACGAGCATGACCAGCGCTCCAACAACGAATCCGGCGACGGTGGGGATGACGATCAGCGTCCAGCGCGCCGACGGCGCTCCGAACAGCACGCGGTGCAGCGCGTCGATCGATAGCCGAAACGCAACAACCGCGATTCCGGACAGCAGCCCGATGACCACCGCAAGCACGAGGAAGAGATGCTCTTCCGACGGGATCCACCGCCGGCCTGACGGACGTGCAGTGGCTGCCGGTTCTGGTGCGATCGGTGCGCTCATGCGAATTGATCAGGATACGATATTTGCAGCGTCGGCGGTGCGTGCTTACGGCAGAGACGCAAAACACGCGAAGAGCATCTAACGGACGCATGATGAAAGCTTTTCGTTCTGTCCTCCTGCTCGCATTTGTAGCGGCCGCCTCGACGGCCGGTTTTGGACAAGCCAACGAAATCGCGCTGACGGGCGGCGGCAACTTCATCTCCAACCCGCACAACGACGTCAACACGTCATGGACGATCGAAGGCAGCGTGGCGCACCGTTTGTTCGGCGCGCCGCTGATCGGGCTTTACGGCGAGGTCCCGATCGCGGCCGGTTTTAACAGCAAGCCGAAGGTCAACAGCGCATGCGCGGCCGTCTTTCCGCCGCCGGCGGGATGCATCACGCAGCCATTCAACTACTCGTCACTGTTCGTGACACCGGGACTGAAGCTGAAAGTCGGCGGGCCGGGGCTGGCACCGTACGTCGTGGTCGGCGGCGGGATCGGGCACTTCAGTCCGTCGGCGAGCGGCACCACGACAACGTCGCTGAAGTCGACGACGACCGGCGTGATCTCATACGGTGCGGGAGCCGATATCACTCTGCTGCCGTTCATCGGGCTGCGCGGCGAGGTCCGCGACTACAACTCCGGGTACCCAGCGTTCGGGCTGGGCGGGACCGGACGACAACACAATCTGTTTGTCACGGTAGGGGCGGTGCTGCGGTTCTAATAGCGCGCTCGGGCTGACGCCCTCGCTGACGTATGCCACCCGCTCAAGCGGGTTCGGGCGATTTAGAAGTGACGTGACCCAGGGCTGACGCCCTGGGCTAAAACCAATGCCGCCCTTCGGGCTCGTTCCGCGTCTGGAACGACTTTCCTGCAGCGCCCAAATTTGTCACTGACAACGTGCCGAAAACGTGCGCATAGTTCCCTGCGATGAGGGGCCAGGAGGTCGTCATGGCCCGAGTCGCAAAACGGCAAGTCGCAGGACGGCGTACGCGTTCGCTCAAGGCCCGCGCCTGTGCCGATCGTCCCAAAGCCGCGCCCGGCAGCAAGTTCGCATCGCGCACGCCGTGGCGCGTGAAGCTGGAGAAGAAACAGGAGCGGAAGATCGTTCCCGTCCCGCGCAAGATGGTGGCGCAGCTCGGTCCGGGCCGGTTGCTGATCCCGACGCCGCTCGACGTCGATGAGGAGATCCGGCGCTCGCATGTGGGCGAGCTGCTGACCACGCGCACCATCCGCGCGCGGCTGGCCGATCGATTTGGCGCGGACACGACGTGTCCGCTGTGCACCGGTATCTTCACGCGGATTACGGCCGAGACCGCGGCGGAAGACGAGCGCGAAGGGCGCGCCGACGTCACCCCGTATTGGCGCGTCGTGGGTGAACACGGCGAGCTGAACCCGAAGTTCCCCGGCGGCGTGGCGGCGCAGGCACGGCGATTGCTCGAGGAAGGTCACAAGATCACCCTCGGACACCGCAGGAAGCCGAGAGTGAGCGAGCGTCCGGCGGAGACGGCGGTCGGGATTCTGGTGTGCGAATAGCTGCGTCGTATCCGGTGGGACCTCAGGGGGCCTTTGTTTCGTGTTGACGTAATGCCTCGGCGAGGACCGTCATTGCTGCGTCCGTCGCCGGAATCATTTCGCATGGAGTACCGAATCGTCCCCGGTCCTCGTAAAACCAGAGATAACGATTACCGGGCTTCAAAGTGTTAATCACTGGATTCGGAACACGAGCGGGGTATATCGATGAGTCCGTCTGGGTCAGCGGAAATGACAGGTGGTCGAAGAATGCGTCAGCTTCAGGTCTGTCGAAGAACGAGTGCTCATGCTTCTGAAAGACCTGAATGAGACGTACGCTAGCGTCGCGGTGTGGCTCGTGATTCCAGTCCGGCGTGATCCCAGGTTCAACGTTGACGAGTTCCAACAAAGCGATTTGAAACCCATCGCGCACGCGCCGTTTCACAATACTCACCGGGCAAGGTTCAGCTCCCTGTAGCCGTCGAAGGGCCGCTTCACTAATCTGTGTCTGGTCACGAAATGCGGCGGGAAGCAGTTGCTCCGGCTTTCTGCAGAACAACAGCGACCAAATACAAGCTGTGTCGATTTCGAACGCGTGTCGGGCCAGTTCTCGCGACGCGAGTGGAGTCAGTTGCACGAAAAGCGTCTGTCGGAGGCGAAACTCGATCGAGTATTCTGGACTTTGATCGTCAGCGACTTGGGAAGTGTAGTTATCCAAATTGTGTGACGTTGTGGCACCTGCTAAGAGGACGGGCGACATCGGATCCGGAGGATCTACGCTCATAAGCATGACGTGGTAGAAGAGTCCAGAAACACGTTCCGAGTGAATCCGTATGCCAACGGTAAACCGGCGTGCCGGGAAGCCCCAGTAGTAGAACGCCGTTTGAAGCCCTCGCTGAAAACGCGACGCCGCCCAGAACCGCTCGGTCCAGGAGGGGTTTTCTTCCGTGATCGAATAACAATGCTCAGTGCCACACCACGGCGCGCCGTCTGCGTTTTTGAGCGCCGGTATCAGCCGAACAAGTTCATCCTCGGTGGTCGCGTCGACTTTAATGTCGGCCAGGGAGTGGACGATCCGCGTCACCCTCGCGGCAAACAGCGCATCGTCGATGCGAAATGCGATCCCGGTCACGATAATGAAGCCCGCCAACCCGAGCAGGGCGTTTCGCCATGAGCGCGGGCTTGTTGCCCGACGCCAAAACCAAGCGGTGACTGGAAACGTCTCGCGAAAGTTCACAATCAGACAGACTCCGCCGCTGAGACTAATGTTCCGAGAGAATATGTGCAGTGACCATGGACACGATCATCTTGGCTCGATTTGGTTGAGCCTCGTTTCGCGATGGCGGCCCGCGCTCCCAACCTATGAAACTCTGCGTCTCCGCGTCTCGGCGGAAATCGTCTTTCTCTTGCCTCACGACTCATCGATTTGCGAAAATACTATGTTGTCCCCAAGGGTTTGGCCTGAGTTGAGCGGCGCAGAAAATGCGTCCGCGGCGTGGGCTGGGACATCGAAGCAGTAGAACTGTTGGCTTCAACAACCCCGTAGATCACCACTCCTTCGGGAGTCCGCGGAGCAATTCCGCGGGGCGGTGGGTCTACTGGAGCCGGCGGATGCTTTCAACATCCCCGTTCCGGGCAAGCATGCGAGAGCGTGTCTGCGCCGGGACTGAAGGCGGAAAACAAATTGGCAACTCCAGCGACAGGCTCGATTTGTGGCCTCGACAATTACCTCGTCTTGCCGGACCAGTCCATGGACGCGCGCATACGCGCGGCCAAGGAGACGCTTGGTTCGCAAGTCGTTATTCTTGGACACCACTACCAGCGCGATGAAGTGATCAAATTCGCCGACGAAACCGGCGACTCGTACAGGCTTTCCAAGGTCGCCTCGCAGGCGGGCGCGCGCACCATCGTGTTCTGCGGCGTGCACTTCATGGCGGAGAGCGCCGACGTGCTCTCGCGTCCCGAGCAGAGCGTGGTCCTACCCGACCTCAATGCCGGCTGCTCCATGGCCGACATGGCCGAGATCTCGCAGGTGGAAGACTGCTGGGAGCAACTCGTCGCGGCCGGTGTCACCGACGATGACGGCAGCGGCGTCACGCCGGTCACCTACATGAACTCGTCGGCCGCCATCAAGGCGTTCTGCGGCGAGCGCAACGGCATGGTCTGCACCTCGTCGAACGCGCCGGGCGCGTTCCGCTGGGCGTTCGCCAAGACGCCGAAACTCCTCTTCCTCCCCGACCAGCACCTCGGACGCAACACCGCCTACGCCATGGGCATTCCGCTC
>Ga0310810_10008013_pt1 | contig 12118 bp, 11 predicted proteins | sample NCmetagenome_FD_207641 | JGI IMG/M metagenome (GOLD analysis project Ga0310810, IMG submission 207641) | Soil microbial communities from experimental microcosm in Duke University, North Carolina, United States - NC | ecosystem: Engineered > Artificial ecosystem > Soil microcosm > Unclassified ...
GCTCGCGATCGATCTTGGCCGTCGCGGCGTTCGCTGCATCCTGCTAGAGCAGAAAGACGCGCCGCAATTCCTGCCCAAGATGGAACGGTGCAACGCGCGCACAATGGAAATCTACCGCCGGCTCGGTATTGCGCAGAAGGTCCGCGACGCCGGCTTTCCGCGCGACGTGCCGATGGATGTCTTTATTGTTACGTCACTGATTGAGCCGCCACTGCTTCATCTGCCGTATCCGTCGGTGGCGCAGGCGCAGGCCGAGACTGCGGCTTGTACTGACGGCTCGCTGCCGCTCGAGCCGTATCAGCTGATCTCGCAATACACGCTGGAGCCGCTTCTCAAGTCCATTGCGGAAACTCTGCCGGCTGTCGACGCGCGCTACGGCTGCGAATTTCTTGCCTTTGCGCAGGATGCCACCGGCGTCCGCGCCAAGGTAAAAACCGGCAATGCGATATCGGAGTTCACCGCGCACTACCTGGTCGGCTGCGATGGCGGCAGCAGCAGCGTGCGCCGCCAGCTCGGCATCAAGCTGAGCGGCGATGCTAACCTGCTGCAATTGCGGCAGGCGCTTTACCGCTGCGATGACCTGTTCGAACGCATCCCGATCGGAAAGGGGCGACACTATCACGTCGCCGATGCCCACAACTCGTTCCTGATCGTGCAGGATTCAACCAGGCATTTTACGCTGCATGCGACGGTCGATAGTGACGACGCGATGAAGGCGATGTTCGAGCAGGTCGTCGCCATGCCGGTGAAATATGAAATGCTGTCTTGCGCGCCGTGGCGGCAAAATCTGCTGCTGGCGGACGGCTACGGGGAGGGCCGTGTCTTTCTCGCCGGTGATGCCGTGCACCTGGTGATTCCGACCGGCGGGCTCGGCATGAACAGCGGTGTCGGCGACGCCATCGATCTGTCGTGGAAGCTCGCGGCAACGCTCCGAGGCTGGGGCGGGCCGAAACTGCTCGGGTCCTACGAGACCGAGCGCCGGCAGGTGGGCGCACGCAATGTGGAAGCCTCGCGTCATGCTTCGCGCGGGCGGCGCGCCTGGCGCGCGGCTTTCAAGCCGAATATTCGTGACAAGACGCCCGAGGGTGCTGAGACCCGCGCCAATCTGGCGGCGATCGCCGACGTCGAGCAGCGCAAGAGCAACGAGATGGTCGGCGCCGAACTCGGCTATCGCTATCGGGAATCCCCGGTCATCTGGCCGGAAGCGGGTGATGGGCCGCCGGACGATTTCATGAAATATGTGCCGACGTCCTGGCCAGGTGCCCGGCTGCCGCACGTCTGGCTTGCCGACCGCACCGCGCTGCATGACCGGATCGGCGACGGCTACACGCTCCTTCGCCTTGCCGGTGCCCCGGCCGATAGTACGCTGCTGACCCGGGCTTTTGCTCGTTATCGGGCGCCGTTCACCGTTCTCGATGTCGCCGATGCACAGCCGCGCGATGTCTACGGCCACGACCTTTTGCTGGTCCGCCCCGACCTGCACGTGGTCTGGCGCGGCAATTATTTGCCGGACGCCGCAAAGCTGGCGGCGATCGCGACGGGGCATTGACCTCAATTCGTCATTCCGGGACGGCGCGTTAGCGCCGGACCCGGAATCCAGATACAAAGTCGGGGTTTCGGTCTGGATTCCGGGTTCGCTCGCTTTTCGCGAGCGCCCCGGAATGACTCTGGAAAATTCATGCCCGAAAAACTCAATCTGACACTCGCCTGCGGTGACTACGAGCTGATCCGTCCCATGCTGAGGGGCAAGGTCGACGTTGACGGCGTCGACCTTACGATCCTCACCGATATGGACTCGGCGACGCGGCATTGGCGCTTCCTGAACAAGGGCGAGTTCGACATCGCGGAGGTTTCGGCCTCGTCCTATCTGGCCGCGCGCGATAACGACCTGCCGTTTCGTGCGATCCCGGTGTTCCTGCATCGCCGCTTCCGCCACGGCTTCATGTTCATCAACACGTCGAAGGGCATCAAGAAACCGGCCGACCTGAAAGGTCGCCGGATTGGCGTGAAAACAATGATGACAACGGCGGTGCTGTGGATGCGCGGTATCCTTCAAAGCGAATATGGCGTGCCGCTCAACAGCATCGAATGGATTGCGGAGATCGAGGACGACGTCAAAGTCAGCCTGCCGGCGGATATCAAATATTCCTGCCTGCCGAACGACAAATCGGTCGAGACGATGCTGGCCGAGGGCGAGCTCGATGCGGTGTTTCATTCCGATTTCGTCAAGCCGTTCCTCGCCAAGGATCCGCGCGTGGCGCGTCTTTTTCCGGACCACAAGGCGGAAGAGATGACCTATTTCAAGCGCACCGGAATTTTCCCGATCATGCACGTGCTCGGCCTGCGCAAGTCGCTTGCGGACGAGCATCCGTGGCTTGCCGTGAACCTGTTCAGGGCCTTCAACGAAGCGAAAGCAGCCGCAATGAAGCGCATGGCGAATCCGCGCATCGTGCCGCTTGCATGGTACCGTGACGCCTGGGAAGAGCAGGAGCGCGTGCTCGGACCCGATCCGTGGGAGTACGGACTGTCGGAAAAGAACCGCAAGGTACTCGAGACATTGGTGGGCTATTCGCACGAACAAGGGCTGATCAAGAAACGTCCGGCACTCGACCAGCTGTTTCTCAACGTTGATACGGGCCGCAAGCGCGGCGGTGAGTACCGGATTTAGCGCATATTGCGCCACAATCCCGAAGACCGTAGCCTCCGGGCAAACAAAACATCAAAGCGGGAGGATTCATCCGTGCGCATGACATTTGCATTGGCCGCCGTCGTACTCGCCGTCGGCCTCACCGGCACGCAAGCGCAAGAGAAAGTCTGGAAACACGGCATCCTTGAAGCCAAGAGCGACGCCGGCTTCATCGCGATGGTCGACAAAGGTGGCTTTGCCGCCAAACGTGGGTTGAAAGTCGAGCTTCTGCAGATCAAGGCCGGCGCCACGCTGATGAAGGCGCTGCTGTCCGGTGAGATCGACAGCGTCGATATGGGCGCGGCCGAATCGATCGTTGCCGGTGCGCGCGGCACCGGCGTGAAGATCGTCGGTTGCGGGTGGCCTGGCGTGCCGCAGGTCGTTTTGGCCAAGGCCGAAATCAAATCGCTGGCCGATCTCAAAGGCAAGACGGTTGCGATCTCTTCGCCTGGTTCGCTGCCCGACTTGCTGTTCCGCGGCATGCTCAACGAAGCGAATGTGCCATTCGCGGACGTGAAGTTGGCGACGCAGGGCGCCGATCTCGACCGCTACAAGTCGCTGGTTGCAGGCGTCACCGATGCCGCGGTGGTGTCGAACGAATTCGAGGCGGTCATGCCGTCCAATATCCACGTGCTGGCAAAAGGCAGCAGCGCGGTGCCGAACTTCCTGCGTCTTTGCATCGCGACCAGCAGCGACGTTCTGGGCAAACGCCGCGACGACCTGGTGAAATTCGTCGCCGCCGAGATGGACGCCTACAAGTACGCGCTCGCGAACCGGGCCGAGACCATCAAGGTCTCGCAGGAGATGACCCACGCCAAGCCGGACGACAAGCGCGCGGAGTTCATCACCGACGAGGCCATCAAGGACAAGCAGATCGATCCGACGTTATCGATCCCGCTCGACCGGTTGGACTGGATGCAGAATCTCTTCGTCAAGGCGGGCGTGATCAAGCAAACCGTGCCGATCGAGTCGATCGTCGACAAAAGCGTGAATGCCGACGCCGCCAAGCTGGCGGGGAAATAGAGGGCGCGTTACCGCTCGGGCATCGCGATGCGGCGGCCGACCGCTTCCGGACGCGGCAATTGCGCGTGGGCTGCCTTCATTCGTGCGAGGGCGCGCATGACCGAGTCGGGGAACGCGGCGACCTTCTTCGTCGCCATGTCGACGTGCAGCGTCATATTTTCCGAAGTGGCGGAGACCCAACCCTCGGTCGCGTGAAACAGCTGCTCGAAATAGTGGAAGCGCTTGGAATCGAAGTCGAGCAGCTGGAACGTGACGCGCACGGGGTCGTTCACGTGCAATTCGCGCACGTAACGCACATGAACCTCGGCCGTGAAGGTCGAATGGTTGGCGCGTTTCAGATAATCGGCCCCGATGCCAATGAGCTCGTAAACCTCATCGACGGCGCGATCGAACAGCACGTTGTAATAGGCCATGTTGAGGTGGCCGTTGTAGTCGATCCATTGCGGCTCGACATGCATCAGCGACGATACGAACGGCGCGAAGAAGAGAGGATCGAGGTCGGTGCGATCGAGCATTTTTCAGGCCGAGATCGGATAAACCGCCTTTTCACCGCTGAGGACGCGCGCGACGTCGCTGGCGCATTTGGTCTGCAATTCCTCGAGCGCTTCGATCGAGTAGAACGCCGTGTGCGGAGAAATGATAACGTTGTCGCGGCCTAGCAGCGGTGAATCCTTGGTCAGTGGCTCCGCCGTCACCACGTCGAGTCCGGCGCCGCCGACCTGGCCGGAATCGAGCGCCGCAACCAATGCTGGCTCGTCGATCAGGGGACCACGCGCGGTGTTCACGACGTAGGCGCCTTTCTTCATTTTGGCGAAGACTGCGGCGTTCATCATGCCGCGTGTTTGCGGCGTGAGCGGTGCATGCACCGATACATAGTCGGATTTGTTGAGGAGGGTGTCGAAGTCGACGCTCTCGACACGCGCAGCCTTGAAAACTTCCGGCTTGGCGAAAGGGTCGAAGGCGATCACCTTTATGCCAAAGGCCTGCGCCTTCGGTGCGACCAGGCGAGGGATATGGCCGAAGCCGACAAGGCCAAGCACCGTCCCCTCGATGCGGCGGATCGGAACGACTGCAGGCATTTCCCAACGGCCGCTCTGCACCAGTCTGTTCGATAAAGGGATCTTGCGGATGAGGGCCAGCAACAGCGCCATCGCGTGGTCGGAAACCTCGCGGATGCAGTAGTCCGGCACGTAATTGACCGCGATGCCTTTCTCCTTGGCGGTAACAAGATCGATGTTGTCGACGCCGAGCCCGAACCGACCGATCGCCTTGCAGCGGGTGAGCTGGGTCAGGATGTCACGGGTGAGCTTCGCGTAGGTCACCAGGATTGCATCGGCATCTTTCCCGACCGCGAGAATGTCATCGGCATTGGCGCTCTTCGCCATTCGGTAGGTTGGATTGAGCCTGGAAAGCGCGGCTTTGGCCGGGTCTAGAGACGGAAAGACGCTATCGGTCACAGCAATCACAGGGCCGGCCATTGCAAACTCCACAAGCGAAACCATCAGGATGGGCGCGAAAGCTACGACAGCGGCACGCAGGCGTCCACCCAAGTGGACGCGGGTTGCGCGCGATTTCAAGGGCTTAGCGCGATTAACCAAAAATTAACGACGGCCACGCCGAGCGGCCGCGGTCGACTATCCTCACAAATAAATAAGGGAGCGCGGCAATGATTGGGAAGGTCGCCCGTGGGGCTTACGTGCTCGTTGTTGGCACGATGGTCGTCGCCTGGGTCGTTTCATTCAACAAGGAAGTGCCTGCCAAACCGCAGCCACAGACGGGCCCGCAGATTTGGTACATTCATTCGTAGGCAAGCCGCCGGAACGGCGAGGCTGCTTACGGTTAGACACACATGGGCACTGCGCTGGCGCAGGTCGTAATTCCCTTCGGGGACTTCGGCGACGGTTTCGAAAAGTATCTGGTCGCCACCATCACGTTCCTGCTTCTCTGCTTTGCAGTCTGGCAATATTTCCGGGATCGCAGGTAGCGGCTGTCAGGTCGCCAGAAACGCCGTCATCTCGCTGCTGAATTTTTCCCAAGCCGGCTCGCTTTCCAGAACCAGGTGATTGCGGCTTTCAAGCGTGACGAATTTCGCACCGGGAATACCTGCGGCAAGCCTGCGTCCTTCATCAAACATCACCGCGGCGTCGTTGCGGCAATGAAGGACCAGAGTCGGCACTTTCACTTGCGGCAGCAAATCAGAAATGTCGAGCTCGCCGGTCGCACGCATGATGCGCAGGGCATTTTCGGTCGATGTCGTCATTTGCTGCAGGTCGTTGAACCATTGCATCTGCTCGGGCGTGCCGTCGGGAAAGAACAAGGACGTGAAGAATTGGCGGAATGCAGGATTTTCCTTGCCCCAGCCTTGCTCGACGATCGAGAGCAATGTTTTCGAATGATCAGGATCGCGCCTGGTCCTGCCGCGCGCAAAGCCCCCGTACAGAACCAGATGGCTGACACGCTCGGGATGACGGATGGCATAGACGATCGACACCGCGCAGCCCTGGGAAATACCAAGCAAGGCAAAGCGTTTTAATTTGGTTGCCTCGACGACGCTTTCGAGATCGCGAACGAAGGCTTCAAAGGAAATATCCGCGACGTCCCAGTCGGACAGCCCGTTGCCACGTTCGTCGTAACGGATGAGCTGGTAGCGGGACGCCAGCTCGTGCAACAGGTGACTCCAGATCGGGCTCTGCCAATCATATTCGAGATGGTTGAGCCAATTCGCGGCTTTCACCAAGGGCGGCCCTTGGCCGGCCAGTGCATAGGCGATGCGGACACCGTCGGATGCGGTGCAGAAGTGGACTTCCTGGTTCAGTGTTGGCCGTGACGCCGCAGCGGCGCCGTCAGTTTTCGGCGTGGCATCGACCTCACCGACAAAACGATGCCCCTTGCGTGCGATCGTGCGAACAAACCGCTGACGTCCGCCGCTGTCGCCGAGCGCCTTGCGTACGGCATTGATGCGGCTGTCGAGCGTCGAATCCGACACGATGCGTCCGCCCCACACCGCTGCGATGAGATCGTCCTTGCTGACGACGCGATCACGGTTCTCGATCAGATAAACCAGAAGATCGAAAACCTGCGGCTCGACCGGGACGATGGCGCCATGCGCGCGCAGCTCCCGGCGCTCGCAGTCGAGCGCGAAGTTTTCGAATGAAAACAGCACGTTGTCGCCCCGCGACCTTGCTTTTCGCGACTATAACTCAGCGCCGGATTGATGAGAAATCAATCGGCAAACAACGAGAGCCTCTTGCACAGGCCGAACGCGCGACTGCTCGCCGCCATATCGCCCGAGCTTGATCAGCGCGTCCGTCAGCTCAGGCTGAGAAAACCGGATCAAATTTGCTGACATCCCGATGATTTTTTCGATCAGTTTTCGCCCGCTATCAAGCGCTTAATTATTTAATAAAAACAGGACGTTGTGCCCTGATTAACGGCCGCCAAATGGCACAAACGGGCCTCTAAAGCGAAATCAAGACTTCCTCAAGAACAAATCAAGCCGGACTCAAAGTCTTTCGAGCGCAACAGGCGCATTCATGCTGCCGAAAACGAATGGAGCATGTGATGGAACTGCACACGATCAAGCGCTTCGGAGTTGATGTCTACCGTTATCGCCAGGAAGCGCTGGCCCTCCGCGCGCAAACCAGAACGGAATTCTTTCGAGGCGCCGGCCGCGTTTTTCGTCCGGTGATTCTTGCGATCATCGCCGGGTACCTGTCGATGCGCTTGGTCGCCCCGGCGGCGGCGGCTGACGTTCCCGACACGATCGCAGCTCGTGGCGAGACGCTGATCGTGACGACTCACGCGATCGGCGCGCAAGTCTACGAGTGCAAGATTGATTCCGACGGCAAATTGACCTGGCAGTTCCGCGAACCGATCGCGACTTTGATAATCGATGGCAAGACCGTCGGCCGCCATTTTGCAGGACCAGCCTGGGAGATGACGGACGGCAGTGCCGTGAGCGCCAAGGTTTCGGCGCAGGCGCCCGGCGCGACTCCGGACGATATCCCGCTCTTGAGGCTGGACGTGGCGACCCGGCATGGGTCCGGACTGCTGAGCGGCGTAACGACGGTTCAACGTTTGCATACGCGCGGTGGCCGCGCCGACGCGGCCTGCGATTCACCGGGAACATTCCTGAGCGTGCCGTACAGCGCGGACTACGCTTTCTACAAGAAGGCTACCGCCGATCTGCGGTCTCATTGACACGGCCGTCATACAAACAGAGGACGCAATGCAGTCTCAGGTCACTAATATCCACCGTCGCAGTAACGGCAACGTCGATGCAGATGTCTATCGACGCAAAGCCTTTCTGCTGCGTCGGGAGACCACAAATCAAATCTTGCGCAGGTTAGGACGCTCTGTCCTGCCGCGGATGATTGGCGCGATCGCGATCCTCGTGAGCTACATCCTGTTTTTGCCACGCAATCCGTTGCCGCCAGGTGCGGGGTCGACGTTCGCGCCGGCCAAGATGTCTCTGCTGCCCGATGCACTGAGGGCGCCAAAGTTGAATCACCGCAGTCAATAGGAGATGTTCATGGGAAAACTCGTCGCGTTTCTGTATGGCATCGTGGCCTATCTCGTTTTTGCGATTGTCATTGTGTACGCCATCGGCTTCGTCTGCGGGCTGGCGGTGCCGAAAACGATCGACTCCGGTCCCACCGGGCCGCTCGTTGAATCCATCCTTATCAATCTTGTGCTGATGACGATTTTCGCTCTGCAGCACAGCGTCATGGCGCGGCCGCAGTTCAAGAAATGGTGGACGACAATTGTCCCGAAGTCGGTCGAGCGCAGCACTTATGTGCTTTTCGCCAGTCTCGCGCTCGCGCTCGTGTTCTGGCAGTGGCGGCCGATTCCAGGCGTAGTGTGGGAGGTTAAGGAGCCCGTGATCGCCGCGTCCCTTTTGTATCTCGGACTGTTCGGCTGGGTGCTGGTCTTCATCAGCACATTCATGATCAATCATTTCGAGCTGTTCGGGCTGCATCAGGTCGCCAACAACCTCGCCGGCAAGACGATGCCGCCGGTGAAGTTCAAGACACCGATGCTGTATAATGTTGTCCGCCACCCGATCTATCTCGGCTTCATTATTTTCGTTTGGGCGACACCTCTGATGACGGCCGGCCACCTGCTGTTTGCAGCGGTTGTGACGGCTTACATCTTTGTCGGGATCGCGCTCGAGGAGCATGACCTGATTGCCGTGTTCGGCGACGAGTATCGCCGCTACCGGCAGCGGGTGGCGATGATCGTTCCCTTCATCGGGCGATCATCCTGATCTAACGGGGCCGGCGGGCGGCGGATTCATCTTACCCAAGGTTGTCCCCGCAACCCCGCCGCTGTCGGTCTCGTTTCACCATACTCTGTCCTCTGCTAACGTCACTGACGTAGAGCAGAGGACAGGTCTATGGCCGTGAGTGAGGTTGCCGGGCGGGGGCGTAATGCCGGCGCCATCAAGAAAGCAGTGGCCGCGCTGACGGCGGCTTTCGGAAATCGTGTCGTGACGTCGCAGGCCGTGCGCGAGCAGCACGGCAATACCCTTACCTGGATTGCAAACCAGCCGCCCGACGCCGTTGTTTTTCCACAGAACACCGAAGAAGTGCAGCAAACTGTGCGGATCTGCGCGGAAAACGGCGTTGCGATCATTCCCTTTGGCGTTGGCACCTCTCTCGAAGGGCACGTCAACGCGCCGGTCGGCGGCGTGTCGATCGATTTCCGCGACATGAACAAAGTTCTTGCCGTGCATGCTGAGGACCTCGACTGCGTCATTGAGCCTGGCATTACCCGCAAGGCGCTCAATGAGCATCTGCGCGACAGCGGGCTGTTCTTTCCAATCGATCCGGGCGCGGACGCTTCGCTTGGCGGCATGGCGGCGACGCGCTGCTCCGGCACCAATGCGGTGCGCTACGGTACGATGAAGGACAATGTCCTTGCCCTCAAAGTGGTGCTGCCCAACGGAGAGGTGATCGATACCGCGCGGCGCGCGAAAAAGACCTCGGCGGGCTACGACCTCACCCGACTCATGGTTGGATCGGAAGGCACGCTCGGCGTCATTACGCAATTGACGTTGAAGCTGTCTGGCATTCCTGAAGCGATCTCAGGCGGCATTTGTCCCTTTCCATCCGTGGAAGCGTGTTGCAATACCGCCATTCACACAATTCAGTCCGGCATCCCGGTGGCGCGGATCGAACTGCTCGATGCGCTGCAGGTGAGGGCAGTCAACCTGCATTCCAAGCTGGGACTTGCGGAAACGCCCATGCTGTTCCTTGAATTCCACGGCACCGAGGCATCGGTGGCCGAGCAATCAAAACGGTTCGGTGAGATTGCGGCCGAATTTGGCGGCGGCCCCTTCACCTGGACGGCACGGACGGAAGAGCGCACCAAACTTTGGGAGGCGCGGCATCACGCGGCAATGTCAAACTTTGCGTTGCGGCCGGGCGCCGCGATGGTCCCGACCGATGTTTGTGTGCCGATCTCGCGATTGGCCGAGTGCGTCACCGAAACGCAGCGTGACATCGCGGAAAGCCGCATTCTTGCGCCGATCGTCGGCCATGTCGGCGATGGTAATTTTCATCTGACGCTTCTTGTCGATATGGATGATGCCGACGAGGTCAGGCGCGCCAAGGCCCTGTCGGAGCGGTTGGTTGAACGCGCGCTTGCAATGGACGGGACTTGCACTGGCGAGCATGGTGTGGGGCAAGGGAAAATGAAGTATCTGGTAGCCGAGCACGGCGCTGCAGCGCTTGCGGTGATGGCTTCGATCAAGCGTGCCCTCGATCCCCAGAACATCATGAACCCGGGCAAGATCGTCGCACTGAGCTGAGGCCTGCGCGCTTAGCGCTGACGTTGGTCCAGCAAATGTTCCGCGACACAGATTTGCCGGCAAGAGCGGCAATTCTGGCCTATATTTCGTTGAGCGCGGATGGATGCCGGATGCAGTCTGGCGTTGGAGCTGGCGTTGCAAACCACACTGCTCGGATTGGCGATTGCGATCATCCTGGCGCTCGTTGCGGCGCTGGTAGGGCCACTGTTGCTCGACTGGGGCAGTCATCGCAGTCTGTTTGAAGCTGAGGCGAGCCGGCTGATCGGCGTCAATGTGCGTGTGACGGGCGGCATCGACGTGCGGTTGCTGCCGTCACTCCGTCTCACGCTACACGACATCCAGATCGGCGATGGCAGCGAAACGATCCGCGCTCGTTCGCTCGGGGTCGAATTTGCGCTCGGCTCCCTCATGCGCGGTGAGTGGCGCGCCGCCGAGCTTCATCTTGTCGGGCCACAGGTTCGTTTGGGCCTCGATTCATCCGGACGATTGCAGGCACCAAATCTGGCGATGACTTTCAAGCCGGACGAATTGTCGATCGACCGGCTCAGCATCGAAGGCGGCACGATCGTGCTCGCCGACGCGGCCAGCGGCACAAGCCTTACGCTTGGACGGGTCTGGTTTAACGGGGAAGCGCGGTCGCTGGTCGGCCCGGTGAAGGGCGATGGGGCGGTGACGGTCGCCGGCGCGCTCTATCCCTTCCGGCTCGCTTTGGGCCGCGTCAGCGACGCCGGCACGCTCAAGCTGCACATCAACGTGGATCCCACTGATTACCCGCTCAATTTCGATGCCGATGGCACTCTGGCGGTTGCCGGCAATAGGCCGGTGTTTGACGGAACGATCGGGTTGGCACGACCGGTGGGCATCGGGCTGCGCTCACCAGGGCCTGCGGCGGGCGGAGTCACCCAGTCGTGGCGCATTGGCGGGAAGATCAAGGCAACGGCGCAGTCGGCGCTGATGCAGGACGTCGAATTCCAGTACGGCTCAGAGGAGCAGGGGTTCCGTCTGACCGGCGTTGCCGATTTCAAATTCGGCGGGAAACCACGGTTCAACGGTGTCTTGTCCGGACGGCAGATCGATGTCGACCGGGCCGTTTCCGGAGGCGGTGCCGGGAAACAGGCGCCCGCGGCCGTGATACGCCAGCTCGTTACGCTCGGAACAAGCGCATTCCGCACCTCACTGCCGGTGCAGCTTGGCATCGGCATCGATCAGGTGACTCTCGGCGGAAATGGCTTGCAGAATTTGCGCGGCGATATCTCCAGCAATGCAAGCGGATGGAGCCTGGATCGTCTGGAATTCCGCGCACCCGGTCTGACCCAGGTGCGGCTCAGCGGGCGTCTCGCCGTCGGCAATGACGGCGTTGCGTTTTCGGGGCCGGCGCAAATCGACTCGTCCGATCCGAGAGCGTTGGCGTTGTGGCTCGAAGGGCGGGCCGACACCACGCAGGGCGATGTTCGTCCATTGAGCCTGCGCGGCGACCTCACGCTTGCCAGCGACAGAATTGCGGTCGAGCAGCTCAAGGCCGAATTCGATCGCAGGCCTCTGACGGGTCGGCTTGGGTATACACTGGCCTCCGCCGACCGGCCGGCAAAGCTCGACGC
>Ga0310810_10008014_pt1 | contig 12116 bp, 11 predicted proteins | sample NCmetagenome_FD_207641 | JGI IMG/M metagenome (GOLD analysis project Ga0310810, IMG submission 207641) | Soil microbial communities from experimental microcosm in Duke University, North Carolina, United States - NC | ecosystem: Engineered > Artificial ecosystem > Soil microcosm > Unclassified ...
CGACTGCTTCCGCGCCTGCCCGATGATCGAGCCGGCCGGGCTTGCCGCCGCGAATCCCGAAGACACCACCGGCGCGATCGTCGACCTGATCACCGGCGGGGCCGGCAATGCCGAGGCGATCCGCTGGGCCGATGTGTGCAGCGGCAGCGGCAACTGCATCCCGGCCTGCCAGCACGGCATCAACCCGCGCTTCATGGTGCAGCTAGCGCGCGGCTTCGCGCGGCGGAACGCGACCGAGAGGGCCGAAAAGCCGCTCGCGACCGGCTGGCGCACCGGCTTCCAGAATATGAGCCGCGGCGTGCGTGTGTTGTCGCGCCTGCAGCTGCCGCCCGAGACGTTGGCGCGGTTCGCGCCATCGCGCGAGCCCCGTACGGCGCCGCCCGATATCGTTTTCTACACCGGCTGCAATGTGTTGAAGACGCCGCATATCGCGCTGCTCTGTCTCGACATCTTCGATCTGCTCGGCGTCGATTACGAGGTCATGGGCGGGGTCGGCCAGTGCTGCGGCGTGTACCAGTACCGGGCCGGCGATTTCGAGACGAACAGCAAGGTCGCCTATGCGACGATCGACGGGCTCGCCTCCGCCGGCGCGTCGACTGTCCTGTCGTGGTGTCCCTCCTGCCAGATCTCGATCGGCGAGGTGTCGTTGCCGAATTACGAGTTGCAATTCGGCGCGAAGCCGTTCGACCTCAACCCGTTCCTGATTTTCCTCGCCGAGCGCGCCGACCAGCTCGCGGCGTTGATGAAGCACCGGGTCGAGAAGCGCATCGCCTTGCACGAACGGCCAGTCTTTCCGGGCATTATCGATGCGGTCAAGAAGCTGTTGTCGATCATCCCCGGCGCGGAGCTCGTCGACATCGACGTGCCGCGCGTCGGGACGCAGGCCAACAGCCTCGCGCAACTGCCGAAGTTCAAGCGCGAACTCGTCCAGCGCGAATTGCAGGCGGTTGCCGATGCCGGCGTGACGACCCTAGCGACGATCTATCATGCCTGCCACCGCGAAATCTGCGATGTCGGCGAGGGGCGCAGCTTCGAGGTCGTCAATTTCATGGAATTGCTCGGCGAAGGCCTCGGCCTCGACAGCGAGGACCTCTATAAGCGCCTGAAGCTCGTGCGCGACATCGACGAGATCATCGTCGAGACCGTGCCCTTTATCGAGGCGAACCGCCTCGATCTCGATACGGTGCGCAACGCGCTCGCCTTCGAATTCGGCGCCGAGACCGCGTAGAGCAAGGCGCGCCCCCTCATGCTGTTCGCAGGCGGGTGCCAGTGCGGGCACACCCGCTATCGCGCTCAGGGCCCACGGGACCGAGCCAGCGTCTGCTACTGCCGTATGTGTCAGAAAGCCGCCGGCGGCCCTTTCATGGCTTTCGTCCGCTTCGCGGCGGACCAGGTGGAGTGGCTCACGGCGCCAAGCGTGTTCGCGAGCTCGAACCGTGCCGAGCGCGGCTTCTGCGCGTTATGCGGAACCCCGCTCAGCTATCGCCATATTGGCGGTCCTTACATCAGCCTCACCCTGCACAGCCTCGACGATCGGGATTAGTACGGCCGGAGATGGCGTTCTCTGCGGCGGCCGCGCCGCAGTGGTGCCTCGCGCTTGCCGATCTGCCTGCGGCCGAGATGGACTTTTCGGCGGACCCGGATTTTAGAAACTATCAGCGCTGAGCAACCGGTGAGCGTTGACGCCGGCCAGCGATCACCCTAGTTTCGAGTCATGATCGCGATGGCCCTTCCCCTGGAGCGACGCCGACGCCGCACTCGCGGCGGGGCTCGGGCGTATTGCGCGAGGGCTGCCGGTCGGAGGGGCTTTTCCGAGCCGCACTGATCGTCACCCAACCAGCAAAAGACCGAACCCCGCCCGAACTCGTGGCGGGGTTTTTGTTATCGAGAGGAGCGACAAGAAATGCCGACCAACAAGCCCAAGGTCTTCATCGACGGCGAAGCCGGCACGACCGGGCTCGGCATCCGCGCCCGCCTTGAGGCGCTCGATGCGGTCGCGTTGAAGAGCCTGCCCTCGGCGCAGCGCAAGGACACAGCCGCGCGGCGCGGCATGATGGCCGAGGTTGATCTCGTGATCCTGTGCCTCCCTGACGACGCGGCGCGCGAGGCGGCGGCGATCGCGGATGAGCTTGGCGACGGCGCGCCCAAATTGCTCGACGCCAGCACCGCGCACCGCGTCGATCCCGATTGGACCTATGGCTTTCCCGAGATGACCGAGGGCCAGGCCCAGCGCATCGCCGCTTCGCGCAAGGTCGCCAACCCGGGCTGCTATCCGACGGGCGCGATCGCGCTCATCCGCCCGCTCGTCGAAGCCGGCATCATGCCACGCGATTACCCCGTCACGATTAACGCGGTCAGCGGCTATTCCGGTGGCGGCCGCCAGATGATCGAAGCGCATGACCGCGAGGCCGGCCCGGCCTTCGAGCTTTATGCGCTCGGCCTCGAACACAAGCATGTGCCGGAGACGCAGCTTTATAGCGGGCTCACGCGGCGGCCGATCTTTGTGCCCTCGGTCGGACATTTTCGGCAAGGGATGCTGGTGTCGGTGCCTCTGCATCTCGACACCTTGCCTGGGAAGCCGAGCGGCGCCGACCTGCACGCCACGCTCGCGGCGGCCTATCGCGGTTGCAAATATGTCCGGGTCGTCGAGCCCATGACGGGCGGCAAGCTCGAACCGCAAGCGCTCAATGACACGAACACGCTCGAACTCTCGGTATACGCCAATGAGGCGCGGCATCAGGCCGTGCTCGTGGCGCGGCTCGACAATCTCGGCAAGGGCGCCTCAGGTGCAGCTGTGCAGAACCTCGAATTAATGCTCGGCCTCAACGGCACAGCATTCCAATAAAGCTGTCATGGCGAGGAGCAAAGCGACGAAGCAATCTCGCGCCGAGTGCGCGCCTGGCACGAGATTGCTTCGCTTCGCTCGCAATGACAGCAGAATTGAAAATCTCTCGGCGTAACGTGATGCTCGGCGTCGCCGGAGGGGCGGCGGCGCCGCTGTTTGTAGGGACGAACGCGATGGCGGCATCCGGAATGATCACGCGGCCGATCCCGTCGACGGGCGAGGCGATGTCGGTCATCGGGCTCGGCACCTGGCAAGCCTTCGATGTCGGCGACAACGCAACGGCGCGCGCGCCGCTCAGGGATGTGCTGCGCATGCTCGTCGATGCCGGCGGCCGCATGATCGACACCTCGCCGATGTACGGCAGCGCCGAAACAGTGGTCGGCGATCTCGTTGCGGAGCTGGGATTACGGCCGCGTGTCTTTCTCGCGACGAAGGTATGGACGAGCGGCAAGGAGGCCGGCATCGCGCAGATGCGCCGCTCGGCCGAGCGCATGAAGAGCCCGGTCCTCGATCTCATTCAGATCCACAATCTCGTGGATTGGCGCACGCATCTCACGACGTTGCGCGACATGAAAGCCAAGGGCCAAGTCCGCTATATCGGGATCACGCATTACACGACGGGCTCGCTGGTCGAATTGGCGCGCATCCTCGAAAGCGAAGCCGGGATCGATTTCGTACAGTTCGGCTATTCGCTCGCGACCCGCGATGCCGAGACGAAACTATTGCCGGTCGCTGCTAACCGCGGTGTTGCGACGATCGTCAACCAGCCCTTCGAGACCGGCGACATGTTTCGCCGCGTCCGTGGCAAGCCGGTGCCGAACTGGGCCGCCGAGTTCGAGTGCACGAGCTGGGCGCAATTGTTTCTGAAATACATTCTCGCCGAGCCGGCGGTGACCGCGGTCATTCCGGCAACCGCGAACCCGGCGCATATGGAAGACGACCTCAAGGCCGGTTCGGGCCGCCTGCCCGACGCGCAGCAGCGGCAAAAGATCCGGCGATTATGGGATAGCTTGTAATCGGACCGCGACCGTCTGGGCCGCAATCGCGATCAAGCGGGCGGGACGCCCGCGGTCCCGACCGCAACCACGGCCGCGAAGAGCGGCTCGACCTGCGCTTTCGCCAGATGGCGCGTAATGAAGACCAGGCGGGAGCGGCGGTCATCGTCGGGCCAGTCCAAAAGCTCGACCGGCCGGTGCGCCACATGCTGCACGGCATGCACGACAACGGGGCCGCGGCAACCCTCGACCGCGACGAGGCCTTTGACGCGCAGCAGATCGGCGCCGCGCAACCCGGTCAATACCGCCATCGCCTGCTCGAACACAGCCCACGGCAACGGCTTGTCGAAAAACAGCGCAAAGCTGTCGATGCCGTGCGAATGGGCGTGCGCGTGATCGTGCCGATGCGTCGCGACGCGTGCCGCGAGATCGAGGCTTTCCTCCAGCAGAAACGCCGGGTCGATCTCGCCGTTTGTCGCGGCCGCGAGCGGCGCCGCGCTGAGTGCGCGCAAGCGCGCGGTCAGCGCCGCGGCTTTGGCGGTGTCGGCGAGATCGCTCTTCGTTACAACGATGCGGTCGGCGAGCGCGACCTGCTGGCGCGCCTCCGGCGTGTGGTCGAGATTGGCCGCGCCGCCGGGCGCATCGACGACCGCGACAAGCCCCTGTAGGTGATAGAAATCGCCGAGCGCGCGTTCGCCGGCGATGGTCTGCAACACCGGGCCGGGATCGGCGAGGCCGCTCGTCTCGATGATGACGCGCTCGAAATTCGGCGCCGCCCCCCGGCCGCGCTCGGCGAACAAGGTGCGCAAGGTTTCCTGCAGATCGGTGCGCACCGCGCAGCACAGACAGCCATTGCCGAGCAATACCGTCGCATCGCTCGATGAGCGCAGCAGCGCATCGTCGATGCCGACCTCGCCAAATTCGTTGACGATGACTGCGGTGTTTGCGGCCTCGGGTTTTTTCAGCAATTCGCGGATCAGTGTCGTCTTGCCGGCGCCGAGGAACCCGGTGACGACGGTTACCGGCAGCCGGGCGCCGCGTGGGCGGCGCTGCCGCCGCCCGAACGGGCTCGCCTCACTGCCGGCAAATGGATCGGGCGTAATCAGAAATCCATTTCCAGCGTGTAAAGCCCGCCGAGGATGCGGTCGACGGCAAAGACAATGCCGCGGTCATCGACGAACACGTCGTTGATCTGGCACTGGCCGTTTCTGGCCTCCGGGATGTGCGGCACGAAATAGCCGACTTCCTTGGGCTGGTACGGGTTCTCCACATCGAAGGCCCTGAGGCCGCCGCCGAAGAAGGTGCCGAGGACGATGTCCTCGCTCTTCCAAGAGCCCTCCTTCGGCAGGTTCTCCCACAGATTGTGCGCGCCGTAGCGGCCGCCGCTGCGCGCGAAGGTCTCGACCGGGGGCACCGGGCAGGTCGCGATCGACACCGGGTTTTCCTCGGTGCGGTTGTCGACGATCCAGATCAGCTTTGGCCAATCGGCGCCATCAAACCGGGTGCATTCGTCACTGACGATGAGCAGGTCGCGCGAGAAGAACGGCACGACCGTGTGGGTGAAGCCCGGGTTGGGCGGATGATAGTCCCAGCGCGAGATCATCTTCGGATGCGCCTTATCGGCGATATCGAGATTGATCATGCCGCCGTCGATATAGCCCATGTACACGCGGTCGGGCCGCTCGGGATAAACGTTCGTGTTGTGCGGGCGGAAGCCGCTGTCGAATTCGGGATGCCGCACCGGCGGCGCGACATTGTCGCCCTGTTGCGTGCCCGGCAGCCACCAGCGTCCCACCTCAACCGGCTTCGACGGGTTGCGCACATCGATGCACTGGTAGAACTGGTCGTCCTTCGGGTGCGTCGGCTTCGAATCGGCCGAACCCGAGCTCATATGGATGTATTCGCCATCGGTGAACCACAGCTGGTGCACGCCCCGCGAATTGGGGCCGGAGCGGTCGAAGAAGCTGATGCGCTTCGGGTTCTCCGGCACCGAAATGTCGAACAATTCGAAGCCAGCCGGCTGCAATCCGGGCTGCGCGGTCTGATAGGCGACCGCCAGAATGTCGCCGACCGTTTCGAGTGAGTTGGAGCGCATCTGCGCATGCGGTAGGTCGGCGCGAGCAACGATCTTCAGCTCGCGCGGGTCGCTGACATCGACCGCGGTGAAGTTCTTCGGCGCGCTTTCATGGGCGAGCCACAGAATGCGGCGCCCGTCCTTCGCAAACTGCATCGACATGCCTTCGCCCATGCCGCCAAACCCCTCGAGCGAATTGTGCCCGAGCAGTTTGAAATTCCAGGTCAGCGAGCCGTTCGTCTTGCCGCTTTCGGCCATTCCGTCTCTCCCCAGCGCTGGTTCTGGCGAAATCGTAGCCGCGCCGACCCGCTAAAGTCCATGCGCACGCGAATTCCGCCGGACATTTGAGCCCCGTGCCCCGAATTAGACCTCGACGAAGGGCGGGATCCATGTTTCAGCAACTCAGGCGCGGACAAATGGGTCCCGGCCTTCCCCGGGACCTAACATTTTAGACGCTCATCACTGCGGAGCTTGAACCACCGGCATGTCCGAGCTCTGCTGGTCTGAAGGACGCCCGGGCTTACCCGCGGGTCGCGGGAGGGGCGCGGCCGGCAGGCTCGCGGGTGGCAGGCTGGCGGGCGGGGTCGGACGGCTCGGGGCTGTCGGGCCGGTGATCACATCGAAATCGTCGCGGGGCATGGGTCTGACCTCCTGATGGGAGGCCGCTCCATCTCTGGCGGATATTCGACAAACAAGGATCGAAAATGCGAAAGCCGCCTTGCGATGGGGCGGCTTCGGTTGAAACGCTGATGCGCGAACCTAGACCGCCGGTCTGTACCGGCGGTACCAAAATCGCCCAGCGTTATGGGCGGCGGTGTGGCCGGCGGCCGGCCTGTTCTCGATCATCGCGCCAAAATTAGGCGCGAGCCCCGCGCGGCGCAAGCGGGAGAATGCCGCGGCCCTGCTACCGGCTCAGATGCGCGTCACGGCGGCCGTAGAGCTCGTCGTCGGCATAGCCCATCGCATCGGGACGCCCCTTGCCGAGCATGACCTGGAAATACACCGGCTCGAGGCTCTCGTTCTGGAAGCCGTGGATGACCCCTGGAGGACAGGCGATGCATTCCCAGGGCCCGAGCCGCTGCCGCACTTGCCCGCCGCTCTCGTCCTCGATGAAGACGGTCAGGATGCCTTGCAGCACAAAAAAGATTTCCTCGACCTCGTGCGTATGCGCCGCGTTGCCCTGGCCCGGCGGACAATAGATGACGCTCAGCGTAAAGGCGCGCGGCGGGATCACGCTCGGATCGTCGTGCTTCCCCGAGCCGCCGGCGCCGATAAAGCGGTGCTGGGCGCGGCGGTAGCCGTCGATCTTGGCGTCCTCGAAAGCCTCCCAATCCGGTGTTTTGTCCCGGAACCGGCCGATATAGCGGTCGGCGATCTCTTCGAGCGAGAGCGAGGCGATCTCGGGCGGCATCTTGTGGCGGGCGGCGGCCATGGCGATCTCCGTGAGCGGACAGCGATCTTTTATTTTAGCTGATCGGCGACCTTGTCGAGCCCGGCCTTGGCGCAGGCCTCGTCCTTGTCGCCGCCGGGCGAGCCCGATACGCCGACCGCGCCGATGACATCATCGCCCACCTTGATCGGCAATCCGCCGGGGGTCGCGCTGATATTGCTGAGCCAGAGCGCGAAACCGGGCGCGTTCTCCTTCTGCCGCTGCCCGAACTCGCCCGACGCGGTGCGAAACGTCCTTGCCGTGTAGGCCTTGCGAAAGCTGTTCTCGATCGTGTGCGGCGACGCGTCGTCGCCGCGCAATTGCACAATGATCTCGCCGGTGCGGCCAATGACGGCGACGGTCACGCGGTTGCCCTGCGCCTTGCAGGTCTCCGACGCCGTCGTCGCGATCGTCAGCGCCGTCGCGAGTGACAGGTCCTTGTGGTTCACCAATTGCGCGCCGGCCGGAGACGCGAACACCAGCGCAAGAGCAACTCCCGACATTAGGTAAAGCAGCTTCAGGCGTTCCTCCCGCGAAAGCCCCTCTCCCGCACCGCGGGAGAGGGGCCTACCAACTCACAATTTGAGCAGGCGGCGGGCGTTGCCGTTGAGTAACTTTTGCGTGTCCTCGGCCGATAGCGGCAATGTCTTGATCCACTCCGCGCCGGGCGGGTTCTCCATGAACGGGTAATCGACCGAGAACAGGATGCGGTCAATGCCCATTTCCATCATGCAGCAGACGAGCGCCGGGTCGGAGAAGAAGCCGCTCGTCGTGATCCAGAAATGCTCGCAGAAGATGTCGCGGAACGTCGTCTCGCTCATGCTCTGCCTCAGGCCGTGGCTGATGCGCCAGAGATAGAACGGGATCCCCTCGCCCATATGGCCGAGGATGACCTTGAGGCCGGGATAGGCGTCGAACACGCCCGACAGCACAAAGCGGATGCCCTGCGTCGCGGTCTCGACATTAAAGCCCCAGCCGGCCCGCAACAGCCCGGGATGCTTCTGCGCATAATCCTTGTAGTAGGCCTCGATGACGGCCGGCTGCGGGATCGCCGGGTGGATGTAGATCGGCACGTCGAGCGCGGCGGCCCGCTCATAGATTGGCCAAAACCGCTCGTCGTCGTGAAAGACGCTGTTGGTCAGGCCGTTGATCATCGCGCCCTTGAAGCCGAGCTGCGTCACCGTGCGGTCGAGTTCGTCCGCCGCGGCATGCGGATCGGCGGTCGGCAAGGCCGCAAAGGCGGCGAAGCGGTCGGGATGGGCGCGCACCGCCGCGGCGAGGCGATCGTTGATGCGGCGCGCCAACGGCACCCCAGTGGCCGCGTCGACGGCCTGCAACCCGGGGACCGAATGCGACAAGACCTGAAAATCGATGCCGCTCTCATCCATCTCGCGGAGGCGCAGCGCGCCGATGTCGTCGAGCCGCTCCTCGAGACCGCTTGAGCCGCCGGCGGCGCCGGAACCAGGACCGCCGGTCAGCTGCCTGACCTCGGCGTCCTGATAATGCTCTTCGAGCGCGATGATATAGGGCTTCTTCGTCGCCGCCATCTGTTCCTCCCTCCGTGTTGCCGCGATCATTGCGGCCGTTATTGCGCGCCGGCGTAGCTCGTCAGATCGATAAATTCGAGGACCGTGCCATCGGGGTCGTGAAAATAGGCGCGCGGTCCGTTGACGATGCCGCCCTGCCGGTCCTCCTCGAAGGTGATCTCGACGCCGTTCGTGCGCAGATGGTCGAGCGCGGCGGCGTAATCCCGATGCGCGATCGCAAAGGAGTGGTGCACGCCGCCATGATCCTCGGAGCGAGGATTGATCGGCGGGTCGCGCTTGACGAGGATGAGACAGGTGCCGGCGGCGTCGAGAAACGCCATCGTGCCCTGCGCCACGGTCGCGAGATGCCGGCAACCGACGATTTGGGTGTAGAAGCGCGTGCTGCGCTCGACATCGCTGACCGGAATGCTGAAATGCACGACCGATTGGATCGCGGGCATCGGGCGTCTCCCTAGAAACGGAGGTCGGTCGGCGGCAGGCCGAATTCCGAGCGGCCGAACACGGCGGCGGCGCGTTCGACATTGTTCGAGGCATGCGCCTGCATCGCATGCACGTCGCGCCAGGCGCGCTGGATCGGGTTGTCGAGAAAAATACCGCGCCCGCCGCTCGCCATCATCAGCCGATCGACGGCGCGCACCGCCCAATCCGTCGCTTTCCCACAATCCCAACGGCAGCGCGCGCGGCATTCGAGCGGGATCTCCTCGTCGGCGCGGGCGAGCCGCATCATCTCGGCGAAATTCTGTAAGAGGCGGTCGCGCGCTGCATCGATTTCGGCCGTCGACTCGGCCAGCCGCCATTGCATGAACGGGTCTTCCGCGGCGCGCGAGCGGTCGCGGATATTGATGCGCTGCCGCTGCTGCTCGCGAAACGTCGCAAGCGCGCCCATCGCGACGCCGATCGCGGCGGCACCGAGCGTGTAAGAGAAGACGAGGCCGAAGGGCAGCCGGTAGAGCGGCGCGTTGTTGACCGCCAGGCCCGGGTTCTTCAGCTGGAACGCGTCGCGATAGGAATGGGTGCGGTATTCCGGGACGAACGCGTCCTTGACGGTGATGTCCTTGCTGCCGGTGCCGCAGAGGCCCATGACATGCCAGTTGTCATCGATCTCGTAATCGGCGCGCGGCAGCAAAAAGGTGCGCAGATCGGGCGGCATGCCCTCCTCGCGTGACGGCGCGGCGCCGCCCAGCACAACCCATTGGCAGAAATCGCAGCCGCTCGAAAACGACCAGCGGCCGCTGAGCCGAAATCCGCCCTCCACGCGCGCGACCGTGCCGGTCGGCGCCAAAGAGGTGGACAATTGCACGCTGTCGTCCTCGCCCCAGACGTCCTGCTGAGCCTGCGGTGGGAACAGGGCGAGATGCCAGTTATGGGCGCCCATGACGGCGAAGATCCAGCCGGTCGAGCCGCATACCGCGGCAATTTCCATAACGCCCTGATAAAAGGTGCCGGGGTCGAGCTCGAACCCGCCATAGAGCTTGGGCTGCATCGCGCGGAAGAGGCCGGCCGCCTGAAAATCCGCGAGGGTCTCGTCAGGCAGGCGGCGCAATTGCTCGGCCCGTGCCGTTCGCTCGCGGATGGCCGGCACGAGATCGCGCACGCGGCCGAGAAATTCGTCAGGCGTCATTGCCGCCTCCCAACGTGCTCTGGTGATGGATGCTAGCATGACCGCGTCTCAGCCATGTCCCGCAAACCATCCACCCCGAGCCGGCGACTAGCACAGGCCGCAAATGGAGTGGCCGCGGTCGATTAGCCGGGCCTGGCTTCAGATAGTCGAGTTCTGAATCAATCGCTCACTTTATTCCGTTAAAATCTGGCGCGATCGTTGCTGCGGCGGGCTATAGGAGCGTGTTCAGATAGGTCGTGCAAATCGAACGGGAGACAGCCGTGAGGCCAATCATTTTGGCGAGTATCGCCCTCCTTGCGGTATCAACCAGTGCATCTGCGTTCGACAAGTGCGCCGATCCGATGGCTCTGCGGACGCTTGAGGAAATTCGCGCTTGTCAATGGCGCGTCCATCAAGCTCAGGTGATGGAAGAGGAGCGGATCGCTCTCGTCCTGTCGATCGCGAAGAACAGCGGAGCCGCGAAGGGGGGCGCGCGTGTAGAAAGCCTGGAGGTTGTTCCGCACGTCTCCGCCAAAGACCCACATTATGCAGCGAGAACGAACGGCGCCCCGACTCTAGTATTTGTACCGACGAGCGACTGATCGGGACGTGTTCTGATATCGCCGCAAATGAGGCACCGACGAACAGCGTGCCGCATGCCCGTTTTGGCGATTGCCCCCCGCCGAACGTGTCCACAAAAGATTGACCCTTGGCGCGCCTGCACTTTCGATCCGCACCTGCGGGGTGAGGCGATGTCGCGGGGAGTTCCCGATACCGGGCGGCGGCCGTCATCAGAGCGGGCCGCCCGGTACGCGAACAAGCCGAACATTTTCAGCGATTAGCCGCTATGGAGACGCAGCCCCGCGCGCCAGCGAGAATGCTCGAACTTGCGGCGTAAGCTGCTGCTGGGTCTAGCGGCCGCGGCGGGTGAAGATGCCGGTGAACGACACGTTCTGGCCGCCGCATCCGTGGTTGTCGGCGACGACCAAGAACGATCCGGCGAGCGCCAGATCGACTGTGCAGCCCTGTTGCTCGTCTTCGAAGTGAAGCCGGTTGCCCGCTGGGTTTGCTGTTCCAGAGAAAACGCCTTCATTCGCCGGCATGATGTTCTTGCCCGGCCAATAGGCTTCACCCTCGGCGTCCAGGCCGTCGCCCCCCTGCTTCAGCACGATGCGGTTGTCGTAGAGCCGCCAGGTTCCGAGCCATGCCGCGAGCGGCGGCGTCGGAGCGATTGGGTGCGCCGCAATGCGCTGTTGCGGCAGCCAGCCCGTCGAGTCGATGCGGGCGTCAAACGCACAGAGGTAATCCGCGCGCGACCGACCGAGCAGCAAATTCGCGCCGGGCCGCGCCGCGAATTTGCTGCGGCATGCCACCGCAGGCCCGGGACAATTCGGGCCATCGGTCAGAAAGGCGACGGGCCCGGCGCCGATCACTTTCCCCAGCCGGAGGTCCGCATCGCCGGGGAGGATCTGATGGCAGGGCATTTCGGGCCCGGCGCCATCTGCCGCGAATGCCGGCGGCGCCGCTGCGATGACCCCAGCGCATAGGAGTGCGGCTTTCGCGTTCACGTTGAGCGGCTCCCGCGGCAATTGCCGTGATTGGGATTGTACCCTAGTCTCGGCATCA
>Ga0310810_10008018_pt1 | contig 12115 bp, 9 predicted proteins | sample NCmetagenome_FD_207641 | JGI IMG/M metagenome (GOLD analysis project Ga0310810, IMG submission 207641) | Soil microbial communities from experimental microcosm in Duke University, North Carolina, United States - NC | ecosystem: Engineered > Artificial ecosystem > Soil microcosm > Unclassified ...
TGGATGTCTACGGCGCGTCGCTGGTCGGCACGCCGGCGATCGACATCGGCTTCAACGCGCGGCTCGCGTGGACGCACACCTTCTCGTCGTCGACGCACGTCGTGATCTATCGCGTCCCGCTCGAGAAGGGGAACCCGATGCGGCTCGCGATCGGCGAGAACCACGAGCCGATCGTCGGCGCGCAGTACACGGTCAAGTCGCTGCGCGCCGACGGCACGCTCGAGGACGTGACGCGCACGCTCTACCGCACGCGCTTCGGACCGATGATCGACAGCGACACGCTGCCGTGGGATCCGTCGCAGGGCTTCGCGTTCACGCTCGCCGACGTCGCGATCGAGGACACGACCGCGCTCGACATGTACCTCGCGTTCGCGCGCGCGCGTTCGGTGGCGGACGTGGATGCCGCGCTGCGCGCGTCGCAGACGCCGTTCCTGAACACGATCAGCGCCGACGCCGACGGCAACGCGCTGTACGTCGACGGATCGCGCGTCCCGGCGCTGTCGGAGGACGGCATCGCCGCGTGGACGATCGGCCGCCGCGCGATCCCGGCGCTCGAGCAGGCGTGGCAGAAGGGCGTCGTCGTGCTCGACGCGTCGATGCCGGTGTTCGCGCTCGCCGGCGATGCGCACGGCGCGATCCCGATCGACGCGCACACGCCGCGCCTCGAGCGCCGCGACTGGGTGATCAACGCCAACGGCCCGTTCCAGTGGACGCATCGCGGCGTCGAGATGCCGGGCGCGTCTCCTTTGTATGGCGATGCGCACGCGCCGAGCGCGCGCACGGTCGCGAACTGGGATCTCGTCGACGGCGACGCGAAGCTCGATCGCGACGCCGCGGCGGCGCTCTTGTTCTCGAACCGCAGCTCGACCGCCGATGCCTTCGGCGACGACGTCGCCGCGGCGTGCTCGCGCAAACCGGACGCGGCGTGCAAGGTCTTCGCGAGCTGGGACCGCCGCTTCGGCGTCGACTCGCGCGGCGCCGCGCTGTGGCGCGCGTTCGTCACGCGGCTCGGTCAGGTCCCGTGGGCGCATCCGTACGATCCGGCCGATCCGAAAACGCCGCGCGGCCTCGCGATGAGCCCCGCGTCGATCCGCGTCGCGCTCACCGCGGCGTACGACTCGCTCGGCGCCGACGCGGGCGCGCCGCTCGGCCAGCTGCAGTCGACCGCGCGCGGCTCGTCGCGCGTCGGCGTCCCCGGCGGTCAGCAGCAAGACGGCGTCGCCAACGTCGTCATGTGGAACCCAGGCCTCGACTCCACGCTCCTCCCCCACGACGACGGTGGCGGCGCCCGATATCCGGTCGACTTCGGCTCGAGCTTCATCATGACGGTCGATCTCGATCCCAAGACCGGCCCGCACGCCAACGTGCTCCTCACCTACGGCAACTCGAGCGACCCGGCCTCGCCGCACTACCGCGATCAGCTCGGGTCGTTCGCCGCCGGGTCGATGCGGAAGGCGCTCTTCACCACCGACGACATCGCCGCCGATCAGAGAGCGCATCCCGATCTCACGACCGAGGACCTGCGCTACAGCGAGCTCGCGCCGTGACTACTTCGTCGCGGGCGGGCAGCCGCAGGTCTGCTCGCACGTGACGATCGTCTTGCACAGGCGCGTGAGGTTCGGGTTGGTCGCGCCGCCGACGACGCCGTCGAGCGCATCGCCGCTGAGGCGGCGGACGGTCTGGCGATCGAGCGAGAGCTTCTTGATGTTCTTGCGCATGGCGACCTCGACTACTGGGTGACGGTGGGATCGCCGCACGGAGGATCGAGCGTGATGCAGACCTCGACCGAGGGGCAGGTGCAGTACGTGACCGCCTTCGACGGCTTCTGCAGGCGTCCGCCGGCGACCCCGTCGAGGTTGCGGATGGTGTGGAGTCCGAGCGAGAGCTTCTTCGTCTTCTTGTGCATGCCGAGCCCTATTGCGGCCCGCGTGCCAGTCGCCGCGCGGCGGAAATCGCGGCGTTAGCGGATGACGGCATCCGTCGCCGACGACGGACGTCGTCGCTTGACGGGGCGGCGCCGATCTCCGACGGTCGAGGGATGGCGCGGGGGACGCTCGATGCAACGACCATGTGGACCGCGCTCGCGGCCCACCTCGACCGCATGGCGACCGCCGCCGACCGCGACGAGTTCCTCGACGGCACGCTCGACTCGCTCGTGGAGATCTTCGACGCGGATCGCGGGCTGATCGTCCTGGCCGACGACGCCGGCGCGACCTGCGTGGTCAACGCGCGCGCGAAGGGCCGCGCGCTCGCGCCGATCGAGCGCGAGGAGATCAGCCGCACGATCATCGCGCAGGTGCAGAAGACCGGCGTGCCGCTCTTGTGGGAGCCGGATCTCGGCGCGGCGCCGCACAGCGCGCAGATGCTCGGCATCGTCGCGGCGATCGCGGCGCCGCTCGCGCCGGTCGCGCTGTCGGCGGGCGCGCACGGGCTGCGCGGCGCGGTCTATCTCGACTTCCGCGACGCGAAGAAGGCGATCGGGCCCGAGCATCGCGAGCTCTTGCGCGTGTCGGCGCTCGTGATCTCGATGGTGCTCGAGCGCACGCAGCAGCTCGACCGCGCGCGCGAGGAGCTGCGCGTCGCGCTGACCACCGACGGCGCGAAGCCGCCGTCGCTCGATGATCTCTTGCGCCCGCGCTCGATGGACGCGATCCGTCGCGAGCTCGAGATCTGCCTGCACAGCGATCTGCCGATCCTGATGCTCGGCGAATCGGGCACCGGCAAGACCTTGCTCGCGCGCGCGATCGCCGACGCGACGGGACGCACGCCGATCGTGCGCGCGACGCTCGGCAACGCCGACGATCTCAACACGATCACGTCGGAGCTGTTCGGCCACGAGCGCGGCTCGTACTCGGGCGCGCTCGGCAAGCGCGTCGGGCTGGTCGAGTTCGCCGACGGCGGCACGCTGATCCTCGACGAGGTCTTGAACCTGCCGCCGCACGCGCAGCAGCTCTTGCTCGACTTCACGCAGTTCGGCACGTATCGCCCGCTCGGGTGGTCCGAGCCCGAGCCGAAGCGCGCGAAGGTCCGCTTGATCGCCGCGACCAACGGCGACCTGCCGGCGGCGATCGCGGCGGGCCGCTTCCGCGAAGACCTCTATTACCGCCTGGCGGCGGTGACCCTGACGATGCCGCCCTTGCGCGCGCGCCGCGAAGATCTGCCGGCGCTCGCCGAGAGCGCGCTGCGGCGCTTGGATCCGACGCGCGCGTGGACGCTCGCGGTCGATGCGCGGCGCGCGCTGCTCGCGCCCGAGCACGCGTGGCAGGGCAACCTGCGCCAGCTCGAGGCGCTGTTGCAACGCGCGCGGCTGCGCGCGCTCATGCGCGATCCGGCGGCGACCGTGATCGCGAGCGCGCACCTCGAGCTCGGCGGATCGACGCCCGCGCCGCAGACGACCGCCACGATCACAGGCGATCTCGGCGCCGACTGGCGCACGCTCGTCGACGAGCGCACCGAGCTCGACGCCCGCGAGCGCGAGCTCTTGCAACGCGCGCTCGCCAAGCACGGCAACGTGGTCGCGCGCGCGGCGCAGGAGCTCGGCGTCGCGCGCACCAGCCTCGTCAGTCGCTTGCAGACGTTGAAGCTGAAGGACTGAGGTACCATCGCGCCAGGGATGGGGGAACCGACTCGACCTGATGCGAGCGGCGACGATTCGCTCGCCGCCGGCGATCGACTCGGACGCTTCGAGCTCGTCGCGCGCATCGGCGAAGGCGGCATGGGCCGCGTCTTCCGCGCGCACGATCCCGAGCTGCATCGTCACGTCGCGGTGAAGGTCTTGCGTCCCGAGATCGTCGCCGGCCCGCTCACCGGCGAAGCCGCGCGCGGCCGGTTGCGTCGCGAGGCGCAGGCGATGGCGCGCGTCGCGCACCCGAACGTGATCGCGGTGCACGAGGTCGGCACCGAAGACGATCACGTGTTCATCGTGATGGAGCTCGTCGACGGCGGCACGCTGCGCGCGTGGCTCGAGGCGCGCGCGCGATCGGTCGACGAGATCCTCGAGCTGTTCGCGCAGGCCGGGCGCGGCCTCGCCGCCGCGCACGACGCCGGGCTCGTCCATCGCGACTTCAAGCCGGAGAACGTCTTGGTCGGCGCCGATGGGCGCGCGCGCGTCACCGACTTCGGTCTGGTCGGCGCGGCGTCGGGCGACGTCGACGTCGAGCGCAGCACGCTCGCCGGTCCGCTCGCGCTCGCGCTCACGCACGAAGGCGCGGTGCTCGGCACGCCTTCGTACATGTCGCCCGAGCAGCACCTCGGCGAGAACGCGACGTCGGCGAGCGATCAGTTCAGCTTCTGCGTCGCGCTGTACGAGGCGCTGTGGAAGGTGCGCCCGTTCGCGGGCCCGAGCTACCGCGCGCTCGTCTCGGCGGTGACCGAAGGCGCGCCGCGCACGCCGCCCGCCGATCCGCCGGTGCCCGACGCGGTGCGCGCGGTGATCCTGCGCGGCCTCGCGCGCGATCCCGCGCAGCGCTTCGCGTCGATGAGCGCGCTGCTCGCGGCGCTCGACGATGCACGCCGCACGCCGCGACGCCGCGCGCGCTGGCCGCTGTTCGCCGCCGCCGCGGTGATCAGCGCCGCCGCGATCGCGTGGCTCGCGTGGCCGCGCGGAGCTGATCACGGAGCCCCCGCGCCGACCACGATCGCGGCGCCGCCTCCCGACGCCGGCGTCGCCCCGGTCGCCGCGCCGGTCGCGCTCACCGCGATGGGCGGATGCGTGGAGCACCCGATCTTCCTCGACGACGACACGATCGTCTTCGATCGATCGTTCGGACCGTCGCAGGATCTGTTCAGCCTCCCCACGCTGGGCGGCATGCCGAAGCGGCTCACCAGCGGGCCCGACTTCCACTGGAACGTGCGTCCCGGCCCGGGTCCCGGCGAGCTCACGTACATCCGCAAGGAGCACGGGACCAACATCTCGTACGCGGCGCGCATGTCCGGCGGGGTCGCGCGCGATCTGCCGACGCCCGAGAAGTGGGACGTCGGCGTCGGGATCGTGCCGGTCGGCAACGGCATCGCCTACGCGACCCCCGACGTCAGGCAGATCCGCGTCCTCGCCGACGGCGTCGATCGCGCGCTCGTCACGATGCCGCCCGATCGCGAGATCAACCAGATCTCGACCTCGCGCGACGGGCGCTGGCTCGCGATCGACACGACGCTCACGCACGGCGAGTGCCTGGTCGATCTCACCGCGCCGACGCCGTCGCTCGATTGCCGCACGACCAAGGGCTCGAAGAACAACACGTGGTTCGACGCGACCGGCGACCACTTCTATCATTCGGTCAACAACGGCGTCCTCCGCTACGACCGCGCGACCGGGAAGACCGAGGAGGTCGCGCGTCGCGTCGACGTCGGCGGCGAGATCGCGGTGACGTCCGACGACCGGACGCTCGTCTACTCCGACTGCACGGTGCGCGCGCGCCTGCTCGACGTGCACGGCAAGACGCCGGTCGAGCTCATCGCGGGCCGGATCAGCTCGCCCGCGGTCGGCCCCGGCGATCGGATCGTGTTCGTGCAGAAGGGCGTCGATCACCCGACGCTCGTGATCCGCAACCCCGACGGTACGACGCGCGAGATCACCGACAAGGGCACCGCGTCGGTCGAGCCCGCGTTCGATCCCGACGGCACGCACGTCGTCTTCCGCGCGGTCGCGAAGGGCCTGTTCGTCGTCGACACCACGCCCTACGCGCCGCAGCCGCTCACCGACGATCCGGCCGATCGCCTGCCGCGCTTCCTCGACGCCGATCGGGTCGTGTTCAACCGCAACGACGCCGACCAGCGCCCGTTCGTGTGGATCGTGCCGGTGCGCGGCGGCGCGCCCACGCGCGCGATCGATCGCCCGCGCACGCTGATCGACGTCGACCGCAAGACCGGGCGCGTGCTGGTCGCCGACGTCGACGACGTGCACGTGTTCTGGTGGGATCCGAAGACCGGCGCCGAGCGCCCGTTCGACGCGATGATCGCGCTCACGAAGCGGAGGCAGCTCGCGGTCCACAACGCGGCGATCGCGCTCGACGGCAGCGCGGTCTACGTGAACGACCTGGACTTGAAGGTCTGGCGCGTCCCGATCGACGGCGGCGCGCCGTCGGTCGCGTACACGGTCTCGCTCGACTCCTACGACGACGTCGATCGCCTGGTGCCGCTGTCGACCGGGCTGGTCGTCGCCGCCGACTTCTGGGCCGGCGAGCTGTATCGGCTCGACCTGCCGCCGCGATGAGCCGCACTTCGCCCCCGATCTGCGCTACACCGGGCGCGCATGACGTTCTCCTCGAAGCTCAAGGGCGCGGCGATCGGCGCCTTGCTCGGCAAGACCGGTGATCGCGCGATGCGCGCGATCGATCGCGCGCGCCACACGATCGCGCGCGCGCCCAAGCGGCTCGACTTCTATTACGACGTCGCGGATCCGTGGAGCCACCTCGCCGCCCAGGTGACCAAGCGGCTCGTGCGCGCGTATCCCGTCGAGGTCGCGGTCCATGTCGTGACGCCGCCGGCCTCCGATGTCGCGCCGGCGCCTGACCTGCGGCGCCGGCACGCGCTGCGCGACGCGCGCGATCTCGCGGCGCACCTCGATCTCGAGTTCCCGGGGAAGGGCGACGCCGATCCGAACGCGGTCAAGCGCGCGTCGCAGATCCTCATCAAGGCGCGGCCCGCGCTCGAGCAGCTCGACGCCGCGATCGCGGTCGGCGCGGCGATCTGGGCGTCCGACGTGAAGACGCTCACGTCGCTGATGGGCAGCCTCGGACACGACGCCGCCGGATCGATCGCGCCGATCTTGAACGCCGCGTACACCGAGCTGCGCAAGCTCGGCTTCTATCAAGCGGCGTCGTGGCACTGGGACGGCGAGTGGTACAGCGGGATCGATCGCGTGGCGTACCTCGAGGCCGCGCTGTCCGCCTCGACCGGCGAGGCGCCGCCGCCGGTGATCTCGCGTCGCGCCGCGCTGCCGCCCGAGCGGCTGGGCGGCATCAAGAGCGACAAGGACGAGAAGCCGGTGCTCGACTTCTGGTTCTCGTTCCGCTCGCCCTACTCGTACCTCGCGATCGAGCGCGCGGCGGAGCTCGCGTCGCGCTTCCCGATCGAGCTGCGCGTGCGTCCGGTCCTGCCGCTGACGATGCGCGGGATGCACCAGCCGCGCGTGAAGCAGCTCTACATCGTGCGCGACGCCGCGCGCGAGGCGCAGCGCCTCGGCATCGACTTCGGATCGATCTGCGATCCGCTCGGTCAGGGCGTCGAGCACGCGATCGCGATCGCGCACGCGGCAGGTCCGCGCATGCTCGACTTCGTGCGCTCGGCGATGCGCGGCTCGTGGGCCGAGGCGCGCGATCTCGCGAGCTACGTCGATCTGCGCGCGGTCACCGAGCGCGCGGGCATCGACTGGGACGCGGCGAAGGCCGCGATCGCGGGCACGGCGTGGCGCGAGTGGGCGAAGACCGCCGCCGACGATCTCGCGCTCGCCGGCCTGTGGGGCGTGCCGTGCTTCAAGATCGGCGACTACGCGACCTGGGGGCAAGATCGCATCGATTTCCTGGAAGATCGCCTCCGGCGGCATTTTGCGGCACCCGCCCCCGCTCCCGAGGCCACCCGATCCGATTCTGCGTGAAACCAAAGGTCCGACCATGCTAAAGGGCCGGGCTCGGGGGTAAGCAGAATGAGCGATCAGTCCAGGCGTGTGCCCGCGGACCGCGGCTTGAGCGGTCTCGGCTTGTTGATGCAGTTGTTCGGCAGCGTCTTCGCGGCGCTGACGTCGGTCATCTTGATCGTCGTGTTGATCACCGCCGGCCGCGCGCGCGGCGGCGGCAACGAGATGTTGTGGGTGCTGCTCCTGTGCGGCACCGGCATCACGCGCTCGCTGCTCCATCGCGCCGCCGGCGCCGAGCTCCTCTACGGGACCGGCAACGTCTTCGGCGGCATCAAGAAGTACTTCATCGCCGCGATGGCCAACACGGTCGTGTGGCTGTTCGTGCTGTCGAGCCAGATGCACGCGCCCGCCGCCGGCATCATCCCGATGCTGCTCGCGCTGGTCGCGTGGCCGATCGCGCTGGTCGTCGTCGCCAGCATGCCCGCCTATCGCGCGATGGCCGACAAGGTCCCCACCGGCGAGGACAAGGGCTTCGAGGGCGCGTCGATCCTGATGCTCGTCTTCGGTCTGCTCGGCGTGATCTTCATGTCGCTGATGCTGTACGTGACGTGGACGTCGGCGCGCGGCGGCATGAAGGGCTCGCTGCCCTTCATGATGATGATGCTCGCGATGATCCTCCTCGTGATCCGCTCGGGCATCCACGTGGGCGCCGGCCTCACCGGTCTCCGCGAGACGCGCTTCGATCTCGTCGTCGCCTCGGCGAACCGCTACGCCGACTTCGGCGTGATCGCGACCTTCATCGCGGCCGGCGCGATCTGCCTGACGATCATGATGGGCGCCCCCGATCCGACGGTGTTCGCGGTGATGGCGTGCATGGTGTGGGCGCTGCTCGCGTGGCCGCTCACGATCCGCAAGTTCTTCAGCGAGCGACAGTTCGCCGATCTGATGGCCCAGACGCGCGACGAGCAGCAGCCGCACCACCGCGCGCCCGACCTCGGCCTCACGTCGCTCGGCTGGCTCTTGTTCGCGCAGGCGCTGCTCTCGATCTCGTTCGCGCTGCCGACCGCGCTGCTCGCGCCCGGCAACGGCGCCGAGGCGATGTCGATGCGCGGCAACCCGTTCGGCGAGCTCACCGGCCTGCTCGGCGCGCAGATGGGGCACTCGCCGTGGTGGGGCGTCGGCCTGGCCGCGCTGCAGCTGTGGGCGGCGATCGAGCTCGTCCGCATGAGCGAGCTGCACCGCATCGCGGCGTCGGCGTTCGGCGCGCTCGCGGCGGCGGTCACGCTCTACTTCGACTGGCCACTGATCTCGCACCTCGGCTCGATGCGCGGCGGCGACCTGCCCGGCTCGACCATGATCTTCGCGATGGTCGCGATGCAGCTCACGATCCCGGTCGCGACGCTCGTGCTCGTCAACCGCAACCCGGTGCCGGCGGCGACGGCGCGCTTCACCGGCGCGACCTGATTTCGGGTGAACCGACGCCCTGCGCGTGTTAACCCAGCAGGGCTTGGGGGGAAATCCATGACCGATCAGTCTCGGCGCGTGCCTGCCGACCGCGGCCTCAGTGGCCTCGGTCTCATCATGCAGCTCTTCGGTGCGTTCTTCGGCGCGATCACGACCGCCGTCGGCGTCATCGGGATCATCGAAGCGGCCGATTCCGGCCCGTACGAGCGCAGCGACTCGAGCGTGATGATGTGGCTGCTGCTCGTCTCGGGCACCGGCGTCGCCCGCTCGCTGATCCATCGCTCGGCGGGCGCGGAGCTGATCTACGGCCAGCAGCCGTACGCCGGGATCAAGAAGTACTTCGTCGCGTCGCTGGTGAACACCGGCGCGTGGCTCGCGTTCCTCGGCGGCAAGGGCCACATGCCCGGCTTCGTCTTGGTGCCGGTCTTGATGCTCTTGATCAGCTGGCCGCTCGTGCTGCTCGTCATGACGAGCACGCCCGGCTTCCGCGAGATGGCCGACAAGGTCCCCGCCGGGGAGGACAAGGGCTTCGAGGGCGCGGCGCTCTTGATGTTGATGTTCGGCCTGCTCGGCTTCATCGCGACGTCGATCTATCTCTACGCGCTGTGGACCGGCACGCCGGGCGAGGCCCACTCGAGCGGCATGTTCATGATGATCGTGATCGCGCTCGTCGTGCTGATCATCCGCTCGGGCATCCACGTCGGATCGGCGTTGACCGGCCTGCGCGAGACGCGGCTCGATCAGGTCGTCGCCGCGGTGAACCGCTACTGCGACTTCGGCGTGGTCGCGTCGTTCATCGCGGGCGGCTGCTTGCTGCTGTCGGTGATGATGCTCAAGGCCGACGTCATGGCGTTGGTCGGCATCTCGTGCATCGTGTGGGCGCTGCTCGCGTGGCCGCTGACGCTGCGCCGCTTCTTCGGCGAGCGCCAGTTCGCGGATCTGATGGCGCAGGCGGAGGGCGGCGCGCCGCACCACCGCGCGCCCGATCTCGGGCTGACGACGCTCGGCTGGTTCCTGTTCGCGCAGGCGGTGGTCGCGCTGTCGTACGGCCTGCCGTCGGTGTTGATGATGCCGGGCCACGGCGACTCGATGGCGAGCGGCGGTCCGATGCTCGAGATGCTCTCGATCCTGAACCCGTCGGTCGGTCACTCGCCGTGGTGGAGCATCGGCCTGGGCGCGCTCCAGCTGTGGGCCGGCTTCGAGCTGATCCGCATGAGCGAGCTGCACCGCATCGCGGCGTCGGCGTTCGGCCTGGTGACGTCGGCGATCTACATCTACTTCGCGTGGCCGATGATCACGCACCTCGGCGACATCTCGCGCGAGAGCGGCGGCTTCTCGTTCGGCACGACGATGGCGTTCGGCGGCCTCGCGCTGCAGCTCACGGTTCCGCTCGTCACGCTGTTCGCCGCGAACCGCAGCCACGTCCCCGCCGCGACCGCGCGCTACACGTGAGACCCGTGTGGCTCTTGGCGGCGGCGCTGGCCGCCGCCGGATGCGACGACGACGAGGCGCCGGCGCACCGCGCCGCGCGCCATGCGCCCGCCCGCGCCGATCATGCGCGCTTCGAGGTGGACTTCACCGCCGACGATCGCGCCGTGCTCTTCATCGAGGGACGCCGCGACGGTGAGTACGACGACGGCCCCGCCCTGCACGACGCGCTCGCACGCGTGCGCCGCGATCGGCCCGAGCTCGCCGAGCACCTCTCGATCCGGCTGCCGATGGTGTTCGGCAAGGATCTCCGCGGCGATTTCGTCCGCGCGCTCGACGACGCCGGCTACACCGGCTTGTTCGGGAATCCGATCCGCTAGCGCCTACGGGCAGCTCGGGATCGGCTGACCGTGCGCCTGCGCGACGGTCGCGGCGAAGCGCTGCGTGAAGCTGTTGTGCGTGTCGCTCGTCGACGACGACTGCGCGTTCACGTGCTCGACGTACTCGACCATCGTGACGTTCGGATCGTCGGCGACCGCGTAGTACTGGATCGATCCTTCCAGGATCTTGATGAAGTCGGTGCCGCTCACCTTCTGGTAGCGGACGATCGCGCGCGCGGGCATCTCGGCGGTGCCGTCGATCGTGCCGAAGCGCCACTGCTCGTCCCACGCGACCGTGATGACCTCGTCGACCTCGTAGTGCATGTCGAACGAGTACTCGTACGTCGGCTCGTCGCCGACCGTCGCGTTGTGGCGCGTCGCCTGGCACGCCGCGTCCATCACGTCGGGGTTCTTGGACACGGCCCAGACCGTCGCCGGCGGCGCGAGCACGTAACCACGCGCGTGCACCGCATGGAACGTGGTGAACGGCTGGTCCTCCATCGCGATCGTCTCGGTGTACGGAGCCTGTTGTTTCGCGACGGTGTCGTCCTCGAGCGGCTCGAGCCCGGGCGGGAACTCCGTGACGGAGTTCCCGAAACATCCCGCACCCAGCGTGAGGGCCGCCCCCAGGACGCACAGCGTCAGCGCGCGCACGACTCACTCTAACTCACGCCCGCGGCAACCGGCGGCAAACGTTCCACCAACCCGCACGTCACAGGCAGTCCGTCACTCCTCTCTTCGTGAGACGTTCCGCCCGACACGTAGACATGTCACCATCCGCCGGGGTCCCAATGCGTGAGCAGCCTACTGAAGCGTTCGGGCCGTACCTGCTCTACGAGAAGCTGGGCTCGGGTGGGATGGCGACGGTGCACCGCGCGAAGAAGCGCGGGATCGAAGGCGTCGAGCGTCCGGTCGCGCTGAAGCGCTTGCTGCCCGAGCTCCAGGTCAACGACGAGTTCGTGCGCTCGTTCGTGCGCGAGGCGCGCCTCGCCGCGCAGCTCCGCCACCAGAACATCGCGCAGACCTACGACCTCGGCCGCGTCGACGGCACCTACTACATCGCGATGGAGCTGGTCCCCGGCGCGGACCTGCGCCAGATCCTCCGCCACACCGCGTACTCGACGGGACCGATGCCGGTGCCGCTCGTGCTCAACGTGCTCGCGCAGCTGTGCGACGCGCTCGACTACGCGCACACGTTCAAGGACGAGAACGGCACGCCGCTCGGGCTCGTCCACCGCGACGTCTCGCCGGCGAACGTGATGATCGGCGA
>Ga0310810_10008019_pt1 | contig 12114 bp, 11 predicted proteins | sample NCmetagenome_FD_207641 | JGI IMG/M metagenome (GOLD analysis project Ga0310810, IMG submission 207641) | Soil microbial communities from experimental microcosm in Duke University, North Carolina, United States - NC | ecosystem: Engineered > Artificial ecosystem > Soil microcosm > Unclassified ...
GGAAGTCGCCGCAAGGACGCAACCCGGACGAGAGCGGGCCGATATCGGGCGCCATGAGTCGCGATCCGTCAAAGCTCGAAGCGTTCGTCTTGGCCGACGGCCTCGTTCTCGATGTCTATCGGGTGACACGCGTCTTCCCCAGTGACGAGCGCTTCGGATTGCGAGCGCAGATCCGTCGCGCCGCCGTGTCAGTCGTTGCAAATCTCGTCGAAGGTTCGTCGCGCCGTACGCTCCGCGACTACCTTCACTTCGTCTCGATCGCGATCAGTTCCGCCTCGGAGGCGCGATACCTGCTCGATCTCGCGGCCCGCCTCGAATTCATCGAGCCACCGGCACAGACCATCCACGAGTACACGCGCGTGATTCGCGCACTCCAATCACTGATCAACACGCTCGAGACTCGAGAATCGCACGAACAATCACGTGACTCATGACCGGCGTCTGGGCCGAGGCCCGAGGCCCGAGGCCCGAGGCCCTATCTCTTCTTCTTGTGCTTGTGCTTGTGGCCGTGCTTCGCGTGGACCGCGATCTGCCCGGCGACCTGCGCGAGCTCTTGCGCCTCCTCGACGCTGAGTCGCGCGCCCGGCGGCTTGTTCGACGCCTCGCGCGCGAGCTGCTGGTAGCGGTGATACATCGCGTCGACCTCTTCGTCGTCGAGCTCCTCGGCGTCGATCAGCTTGTTCGACGCGCCGCCGGTCGCGCCGATCAGCTCGTCGAGCTTGATCTGGATCGCTTTCATCTCCTTGTTCTGCGCGTGCTGGATCACGAACACCATCAGGAACGTGACGATGGTCGTGCTCGTGTTGATCACGAGCTGCCAGGTGTCCGAGTAGTGGAACATCGGTCCGAGCAAGGCCCAGATCACGATCGTCGAGAGCGCCAGCATGAACGCCCACGCGCTGCCGGTCGCGAAGGTCACGACCTGGGCGAGCTTGGAGAAGGCTCGAGAGACCGGGTTGGCCATACCCGAACCCTAGCTCCGGAGGATCGGCTACAACCGGGGCCGTGAAGCTCACGCGCAAGTTCATCGCCGCGCTGGTGCTCGGGGTCATCGTCGTCCTCGGGGTCGCGGCCGCGGTGAACTACCAGCGCGAGCGCGACTTGTTCGACAGTCACTTGAGCCTCGACGCCGAGACGCTCGGCACCGCGATCGGGCGCGGCTTCACGCTGGTGTGGGAGCGCGACGGAGAGCGCGCCGCCTACGACTTTCTCGGCGACATCAACGGCTCGCAGGCGTCGCGCGTGCGCACGCGATGGGTCTGGCTCGACGAGCCCGAGGCGCCGCGCGGCGGGCCGCACGTGCCCGACGTCGCGAACGCGACGCTCGCCGGCGCGCGCGGCGGCATCACGACCGTTCGCGAGCGCACCGACAAGGGCGCGTTCGCGTACACCTACGTCCCCGTCGACGTGCCGGGGCATCGGCCCGGCGCGCTCGAGGTGCGCCAGCCGCTCGACGAGGAGATCAGCTACGTCAGCGATTCGCTGCGCAACGCGGTGATCGGCGCGATCGCGCTCGCCGGCGTGTGCACGATGCTCGCGCTCGTGCTCGGCGTGACGTTCATCGGCACGCCGGTCAAGCGCTTGGTCGACAAGGCGCGACGCGTCGGCGCGGGCGATCTCGCGGGGCCGCTCTCGTTGCGCCAGAAAGACGAGCTCGGCGAGCTCGCGCGCGAGATCAACCTGATGTGCGATCGCCTCGCGACCGAGCAGACCGCGCGCGCCGAGGCGATGGAACAACTGCGCCACGCGGATCGGTTGACGACCGTGGGCAAGCTCGCCTCCGGCATGGCGCACGAGCTCGGCACGCCGCTGAACGTCGTCGCCGGGCGCGCGCGCTTGATCGCCGGCGGCGAGGTCCTCGGCGACGACGCCAAGGCGAGCGCGCAGATCGTCCTCGATCAAGCGGATCGCATGACGCGCCTGATCCGCCAGCTGCTCGACTTCGCCCGCCCGCGCCCGCCGAAGAAAGAGCCGGTCGATCTGCGCGCGCTCGCGGGGCGAGTTGCCTCGCTGTTGGGACCGATCGCACAGAAGGCGGGCGTTTCGGTACAAGTCAGCGCGGAGGGCGCCGATGCGATCATCGAGGTCGACGAAGGCCAGCTCACGCAGGTCGCGACCAACCTGGTCTTGAACGCGATCCACGCGACGCCGTCGGGCGGCCGCGTCGACCTCGTGATCTCGCGCGGTGACGAGACCGCGCCGGCCGACATCGGCTCGCGCACCGGCGAGTTCGTGCGGCTCGAGGTCGCCGACACCGGCAACGGCATGGACGCTGCAACGAAGGCGCGCGTGTTCGAGCCGTTCTTCACGACCAAGCCCGTCGGCGAGGGCACCGGCCTCGGCCTGTCGGTGAGCTGGGGGATCGTGCGCGAGCACGGCGGCTGGATCTCCGTCGAGTCGGAGCCCGGCCGCGGCAGCCGGTTCTCGGTACACTTGCCCGCCGGAGGAACATGACCGCGAGTGATCAAGGCCGCGTGCTCGTCGTCGACGACGAGCGCGACATGTGCGAGCTGCTCGAGCTGGGGTTGCGCAAGCGCGGCTTCGCGGTGACCTGGCGCACCGACGGCGAAGAAGCCTTCGCGACGATGAGCACCCAGGACTTCGACGCGGTGATCACCGATCTCAACATGAAGAAGATGGGCGGCATCGATCTGTGCGCGCGGATCGTCGCCAACCGTCCGGACCTGCCGGTGATCGTCCTGACCGCGTTCGGGTCGCTCGAGACCGCGGTCGCCGCGATGCGCGCCGGCGCGTACGACTTCGTGACCAAGCCGGTCGAGCTCGACGCGCTCGCGATGAGCCTGCGCCGCGCGCTCGACACGCGCGCGCTCAAGGCCGAGGTCCGGCGCTTGAAGCAGGTCGTCGCCGACACCCGCCGCTTCGACGAGATGATCGGCGCGTCGGCGGCGATGCAGAAGGTCTTCGCGCTGATCGATCAGGTCGCCGAGACCGACGCGACGGTGCTGATCACCGGCGAGAGCGGCACCGGCAAGGAGATGGTCGCGCGCGCGCTGCACAAGCGATCGAAGCGCGCCGCCGGCCCGTTCATCGCGATCAACTGCGCCGCGATGCCCGAGTCCTTGTTGGAGAGCGAGCTGTTCGGCCACGCGCGCGGCGCGTTCACCGACGCCAAGGTCTCGCGCCCCGGCCTGTTCGTGCAGGCCTCCGGCGGCACGCTCTTCCTCGACGAGATCGGCGAGATGTCGATCTCGCTGCAGCCGAAGCTCTTGCGCGCGCTGCAGGAGCGGCGCGTGCGGCCGGTCGGCGCGGAGACCGAGATCGACTTCGACGTGCGGCTGGTCGCCGCGACCAATCGCGATCTCGAGGAGATGGTCGAGAACAAGCAGTTCCGCGAGGACCTCTTCTATCGCATCAACGTGATCCACGTGCCGCTGCCGCCGCTCCGCGCGCGCGGCGGCGACGTCCTCGTGCTCGCGCAGCACTTCATCCAGCACTACGCGACGGTCTTCGACAAGCGCGTGACCGGCCTCTCGGCCGCGGCGGCGGAGCGGATCTCGGCTTATGCGTGGCCGGGCAACGTGCGCGAGCTGCAGAACTGCGTCGAGCGCGCGGTCGCGCTCGCGCGCTTCGAGGAGGTCGCCGTCGAGGATCTGCCCGAGAAGATCCGCGCGTACTCGAAGAGCCACGTCGTCGTCGCCACCGACGATCCGACCGACCTCGTCCCGCTCGAAGAAGTCGAGAAGCGCTACATCCTGCGCGTGCTCGAGGCGCACGGCGGCAACCGCACCGAGGCGGCGAAGACGCTCGGCCTCGATCGCAAGACGCTCTATCGCAAGCTGCTGCGCTGGGGCGTGGCCAGCGGCGACTGATCAGAGCGGCTCGCGGTGCCAGTCGATCGCCTGCGGCGTCTGCGGCTCGGCGGCGCCAGACGCGAGGGGCATCCACCAGGTCGAGAGATCGAGCTCGATGGCGTCGAACGGCGCGGCGCGCACGCGCGCATCGTCCGAGTGGACGTCGAGGAGCGTCCACCGCTTGTCCGTGCGCTCGTAGATCTCGAGCGTGCGCAGCACGGGATCCACGAGCCAGACGTGATCGACCGCGTACCTCGCGTAGATGCGCAGCTTCTTCTCGCGATCGATCTTCGCGGTGGATGGAGACAAGACCTCGCACGCCCACTGCGGGGCAATCTCCAGTGGCACGATGTCGGGCAGCACGGGGACGCGATCGCGCCGCCAGCCCGCCGCATCGGGGACCATCACGTTCGAACCGAATCGAATCTCAGGCTCGACCAAGATCCACCATCCGCCGGGCCCACCCTTCCCATCACTGAAGGGTCCGCTGAGCTGGGCGAGGATCTTCACGGTCGTGTGACCGTGGCGGGGGCGCGGAAGCGGCGAGGCAATGAGCTCCCCATCGATGATCTCGCCGATCAGGTGATCGGGCAGCGCTTCGAGATCCGCATACGTCGCCTCCTTCTTCGCCATGCGGCGAGTATAGCGCTCAGGTCGGCGGACGGAGCGCCCACGGCTCGAGCGGCACGCGCGCCGCGTTCGCGATGAAGCTGATCAGGTGATAGAAGCCGCAGACGCTCATCAGCTCGAGCAGCGCGGGCGCGTCGAAGCGCGAGGACAGGGGCGCGTAGGTGTCGTCGGTGAGCGTGCCGGTGTCGTGGAGCTCGTCGGCGGCGCGCAGGATCAGCGCGTCGTCGGTGGCGACGACGCGGCCGAGGATCCAGGTCGCGTCGATCGTCGCGCGATCGAGACCGGCGAGCGCGCCGAACGCGGCGGCGTGGACGCCCCACTCGTACGCGCACGCGTTGCGGGCGGTCGTGCGCAGGATCAGCAGCTCGCGGACGCGCGCGGGGAGCAGGCCGCGGCCGAGCAGCGCGGCGCCGAGCGGGCGCATCTTCTCGCGCAGGACGTCGTGGTGCGCGATCGTGCGGAACAGCGCGAGCGGCGGCACCGGCGAGCCCGGCGGCATCCACTTGGCGAGCATCTCGGCGAGCGCGGGCGTGAAGGGCGGCTCGAGCGGGGCGATTCGGGGCGTCGCGGTCATCGGTTCCTCCTTGCTACAGATCGTGTAGCAAGGATCCGCTGCGCGTGCTACAGATTCCGTAGCACGCCCCTCGACTACGCTCGGGGCGAACGGAGGTCTGCGGCGCGGCGCTTGCCGTCGACCTGCGCGCGCGTCGGCACCTTGACGTTGGTCGCGGCGCCGCACCGCGCGAAGACGCGAATGATCCAGTAGCAAGGATCGAGCTGGTACCAGGCGAGCTGATTCGACGCCGTCGTCGGGAACGCGTGGTGGTTGTTGTGCCAGGAGCCGCCGAGCGTCGGCAGCGCGAGCCACGCGTTGTTCGTGCTGCGATCGCCGGTGCGGAAGGGGCGCGTGCCGACGAGATGACAGAGCGAGTTGATGCACCAGGTCGCGTGCTGCCCGATCACGAGGCGCAAGACGCCGCCGCACAGGAAGCCCTCGAGCGCGCCGCGCGGGCCGCCGGCGAGCGCGCCGAAGATCGCGGGGACGATCAACCCGAGCGCGATCCACGTCGTGTAGCGGCGCGACGTGCGGATCACGACCGGATCGCGCAACAGGCCCGGCGTGTAGTGCGACGGCGACGGGTACGGATACGACCACTTCCACAACAAGTGCGAATGCCAGAAGCCGCCGGCGTGCGGCGAGTGGGTGTCCTCGTCGGTGTCGGAGTGCTGGTGATGGTGGCGATGGTTCGACGCCCACGACACGACCGGCCCCTGCGCGCCCATCGAGCCGAGGATCACGAGGCCCGCGCGCAGCCGCGGCGACGCGTCGAACGCGCCGTGCGAGAACAGGCGGTGGTAGCCGACCTCGATGCCGACCAGGTTCAGGATCCACATGATCGTGAACGTCGAGACGCCGATCCACGACACACCGACGAACGGCAGCGCGATGATCGCCGCGAGCGCGCCCGCGGTCGGGATGATGTCGAACAGGACGAAGTGCCGCCGTTGCGCGGCGGCGATCGACTCGTCGCGCAGCACGCGGCGGCGCCGCGACGCCGGTGCGTCGAGCGTCGCTTCGATCGCGCCTCGGTTCACGCCGCGCTCCGTGACGAGACGGCGGGCGCGAGCCCCAGCGCGGCCGGGTTCGCGAGCAGCGCGCCGAGCTCGGAGAGCGCCTCGACCACCTCGACGCCGTCGATCAAGAAGTGATCGATCGTGAGCGTGAGCGACAGGATCTTGCGCGGCACCACCGCGCCGTTCACGACCCACGGCTTGTCGACCGCGGCCCCGACGAAGAACGAGGTCGCGAGCGGCGACAGCGCGTGCCCGGTCGTGATCGGCACGGTCGACTGCCCGGCGTACGCCGAGATGCCGAAGCTGCCGCCGATCGTCTTCTCGAAGAAGCCGGGGTTCGAGCGCAACAGGTAGCTCATCGCGAGGCGCGCCGGCGCGGGCAGCTTCTTCAAGCGCGCGAGGCCCTGGTACTCGGGCAGCTCCTCGACGGGCGCGTGCTTGTAGCGATCGATCGTCGCGTGCAGCTCGGCGATCGACTGCTGATCGCACTCGCGCAGGATCGCGCCGAACAGGACCTCCTCGCCGGCGGCGTCGGTGCGCTGCACCATCATGGTCGCGTTGACCTGGTCGTACTCGACCGTCGTGCGGCCGAAGAGGCCGTGGAACAGGTGCTGGTGGAAGCGCGGGTGCTCGCGCACGATCATCCCGCACGCCTTCGCGACCGCCGCGGTGAAGCCCGCGCGCTCGCCGCGCGCCTTGGCCTGCGCGATCGCCGCGAACAGATCGGTCACGTCGACCTCGGTCGACGCGCTGCACGGCGCGTGGAAGCGCTGGCTACGACGGAGGAAGTGGTAGATGCGCCGGCGGTTGCTGGTGATCGGGACGTTCTTCGACGACACGGGTGTCCTCCACGAAGCGATGGACGCGATCGAGATCGATCGCGAAGCGGCGGCGCACCTCGGCGAGGGGCACCGGCCAGAGCAGGTTCCAGCGCGCGCCGAACAGCGGGCGCGCGCGCTTGCCGAGCATCCAGCCGGCGGCGACGGCGTCGAGGCGCCGATCCTTCTCGTGCATGCCGGTGCGGATCGTCGCGATCAGCCCGGAGACGAGGATCATGAGCGGCACCTTGCCCGGCGACTGCGCGGCGTAGAACGACATGAGGCCGAGCTCGCCGGCGACGTCGGTGCCGAAGCCGGTGACGACGTGCCAGACGTCGTGGGTCTCGATCAGGTGCGGCAGGAAGTAGCTCGCGGCGTCGTGGGTCGCGCGCTGCGGCAGCTTCGCGGGATCGAGGCCGGCGGCCCGCATGTGCGCGGCATACGCGCGGCCGAGCGTGCCGGGCGCGAGCAGCTCGAGCGCCTCGAGCGACGGCTGTCCGAGCCGCGGACGATCGTGGAGCGCGGCGGCGCCCTGCGGATGGCGGCGGATGCTCGCGAGGATCGCGGACATCGTCGCGTCGTCGTTGGCGAGGCCGGCGTCGCAGACGGCGAAGACTTGATCGAGCCGGCGCGGATCGCGCGCGACCTCGGCGATCGCCTTGATCACTCTCATTTTGGCAAGCAACTTCTTCATGGCGTCACCGCGACCTTCGCGCCCGCGCTCATGCCGCGGATCTCGACGAAGCCGTCGTCGGCGGCGCCGAGCTCGACCTCGCGCGTGTCGGCGGTGATCCAGTAGCGCGGCACCTCGACGGTGGCCTGGCCGTCGCGCACGAGCACCGACGAGCGCGGGACGCGGGCGGCGACCTTCTTCGCGGGCAGCTTCACGCGCGCCTCGACGCGCATGCCGATCGGCAGCGCGGACTTGTCGGTCCAGCGGATCCACACGCTGCGCACCTGGGTCTCGGCGCGCATGCGCGCCTCGTTCGCACCGATCGTGCGCGTCGCGAGGCGCGGCGAGATGCGCGCGACGGTGCCGTGCCCGATCACGTCGTGGCCGCCGGAGGTCGTGACGTCGACGTCGAGGCCGACCGTGACGCGGAGCGCATCGCTCTCCTCGATCTCCACGCGCAGCTCGGTCGCGCCCGCGTCGGCGAGCTCGAACATGACCGCGCCCGGCGTGACGCCGTCGCCGGCGTCGACGTGGCGCGCGAGCACGACGCCGTCGATCGGCGCGACCACGATCGCGCGCTCGCGGCGCGCGCGAGCGGCGGTGAGCTCCGCGTCGGCTTCGGCGACGCGCGCGCGCGCCGCTTCGATCGCCTCCTCGCGACCGCGCAGCGTGCTGTTGCGCTCCGCCATCGCGCGCGCGACCTTGGCCTTCGCGATCGCGGCGGTGCGGCGCGAGTCGTCGGCGGTCGCCGACGGGATCGCGCCTTGATCGGCGAGCGCGGTGTCGCGGGTCGCGCGCGACTCCTCGAGCGCGAGGTTGGCCTGCGCCTCGTCGAGGGCGGCCTGCGCGGCGTGCTTCTCCTCGACGCGGCCGCCGGCCTGCGCGACCGCGAGCTCCGCCTTCGCGACTTCCTCTTGCGCCTCCGCGCGCGCGATCGCGGCGTCGATCTCCTGCGTGTCGATCTTCGCGAGCAGCTGGCCCGCCGTGACCGAGTCGCCCTCGCGCACCGCGACCTCGACGACGCGGCCGTCGACGAGCGCGCGCACGTCGGCGTCGCCCGCGGTCGCGACCACCTGCCCTTGCGCGATGATCGTCTCGTGGATCTCGCCGGCCTCGACCTGGACGACGGCGGCGCGGCCGCGCCGCACGACCATCCAGCCGGTGAGCCCCAGCGTGAGCGCGAGCGTGCTGACGATGATCTTCCTCTTCATGACCACTCCCTGCGCGTGTCCGAGACGATGCGTCCGTCTTCCATCGCGATGATCCGATCGGCGAACCGCTCGAGCCGGTGATCGTGGGTGACGATCAGGGCGGCGGTGTGCGCGGTGATGTACGTGCGCACGAGGTGCATGATCTGCAGCGCGGTCGTGCCGTCGAGCGCCGACGTGATCTCGTCGCCGATGAGCAGCGACGGCGCGCCGGCGAGCGCGCGCGCGACCGACACGCGCTGGCGCTGGCCGCCCGACAGCTCGCCGGGCCGATGATCGAGGCGCTCGGCGAGCCCGACCGCGACCAGCGCGTCGTTCGCGCGCACGCGCGCGAGCACGCGCGACATGCCGCGCAGCGCGAGCACCTCCGCGACGTTGTCGATCGCGGTCAGCGCGGGGAACAGGTTGTCGGTCTGGAACACGAAGCCGACGTGCGCGCGGCGCACGCGCGCGATCTCGCCCTCGGTCATCGCCGTGATGCGGCGGCCGCAGACGTCGACGGTGCCGGCGGTCGGCCGGATGAGACCGGCGAGGATCGAGACGAGCGTGGTCTTGCCCGAGCCCGACGGGCCGGTGAGCAAGACGAGCTGGCCCGGATCGATCGTGAGCGAGACGTCGTGCAAGACCGGCGTCGCGAGCGCGCCCTTGCCGTACGTCATGTTCACGCCCCACGCGCCGATCACTTGAACACCTTCGCCGCCTCGAGGCGGATCACCTTGCGCACGCTCGCGAGGCTGGCGAGCGCGCACATCATCGCGATCACGCCGAGGCCGCCGAGGATCACCGGCCCGTCGAGCACGACGGTGAGCCCGATCTTCGCGACCAGCATGCGCAGGCCGAACGCCCACGCGAGCCCGACCGCGCTGCCGATCGCGGCGAGGAAGCCGGCTTGCCACAAGACGAACGCGGCCAGCTCGCGGCCCGACGCGCCCATCGTCTTCAAGGTCGCGAGCTCGCGGCTGCGGCTCTCGGTCAGGCTGTAGAGCGTCTGCCCGACGACGACGAGCCCGACGATCAGGCCGAGCAGCGCGGCGAACGCGAGCGTCGCGCCGGCGCCCGAGCCGATCACCCAATAATGAGAGGTCATCGCCTCGAACTCTTCGCGATCGCGCACCTGCAGATCGGGGTGCTCCTCGATCGACGCGCGCACCTCGGCGGCGCAGCCGGGGTCGCGCAGATCGAGCGCCCAGAAGGTCGCCTGGCCGTCGCCGAGGCCGAGGATGCGGCGCGCCTCGCGCGGATCCGCGAACAGGTACGGCACGACCGTGAACGATCGGATGCCGTGGGTGACCGCGCCGACGTAGACCGATCGATCCATCAGCTCGACCTTCTGGCCGATCGCGGGATCCGGGATCTCGAGGCGGTGGAGATCGGCGGCGTCGACCGCGACGCGCATCGGCGCGCGCAGATCGTCGGGCAGCCCTTGATCGAGCGACCACGGCAGCGCGCGGCCCGGCGCGCCCTCGGCCGCGATCAGCTGCACGTTGTCGATGCCGCCCGACGGCTTGCGGACCTGTGCCCACGAGAAGATGACGGGGCGCGCGCGCTCGACGCACGGCTCGGCGCGCACGACGTCTTGCACGCCGGGCGAGAGCACGTCGGCGAAGTCGACGAGCTGCGTGCCGCGCGCCATCACCCACAGATCGCCGCCCGCGCGCGTGATCACCGCGGTCGACGCGTGCTCGAAGCCGAAGAAGAGCCCGGCCTGCACGAGCACGAGGTTCGCGGCGAACGCGACGCCGGCGAGCGCGGCGAACAACTTGCCTCGCTCGAACAACAACGACTGTAGCGAAATACGGATCATGAGATGCGGTATCGATTCTCCTCATATATGAGAATCGAAGACGTGTCAACGCAATGCGTCAGCGCGCTCAATATCTCGTATTTACTACCTGTTCTGCGTTCTGAACCGAACTTAGGTTATGAGGATACGCCAGCTTACAAATAATGCATTTCAGCGGAGATGTATTCAGCCAACTGGCGACTCGATTAGCCAGCAGGAAACATCGCGCTTCGTTTTCCGACGGAAAAACGTTACACGACGGCGATATCGACGAAGGATTCATCTGATTTCATGTGACGTATTGACGCGTCGCGCTAGTTTCACTTGAAACGCAAAACGACATGTATTACTAGAATTCGAACACGGTAGATCAAGGACATCCGGACGGGTATGGCGGCGCGGTGAGAAAGAACGAAGTCATGATTGGCAATGATACTGACCATCTGATTCCTCATGATCTTGATCTGCTGTCGTTTCTCGACGGTCGGTTCGCGCGCTTCGCCGGCGCGCCGGCGCTCCGCCTCGAGGGCTCCTTCGAGCTGTCCTACGATCAACTCCGCGCGCAGATCGTCGCGGTCTCGTCGCGGCTGATCGCGCGCGGCCTGTCGACCAACGCGCGCGTCGCGCTCTTGTCCGAGAACCGGCCCGAGTGGTCGATCGCGATGCTGGGCGCGCTGCGCGCGGGCGCGATGGTCGTCCCGCTCGACACCAAGCTCGGCACCTCCGAGATCACCACGCTGCTCGCGCACGCGAAGCCGCGCGTGATCCTCGCGTCGACCGCGCAGCGCGCGCGCGCGATCGAAGCGGCGCGCGCCGCCGGCATCGGCAGCGATCGCGTGCTGATCATCGATGATGGATCGATCACGAGCGCGGGCGACATCGCGCCACCGGTGCGTACGCACGACGACGTCGCGCTGATCGTCTACACGTCGGGCACGACCGGCTCGCCGAAGGGCGTGACGATCACGTTCGGCAACCTGATGCACCAGGTGCGCGCGGTCGGCGCGGCGATCGGTCCCCAGGGCCGCGAGCGCTTCTTGTCGGTCCTGCCGCTCTGTCATCTCTACGAGCTGATCTGCGGCCTGCTCGTGCCGCTCTCGCGCGGCGCGACGATCAGCTACCCCGCCGGCGAGACGCTCCTCCCCGCCGAGCTGTCGCGCATCATGCGCGAGCGCAAGATCACGTCCTTGGTCGGCGTGCCGCTCCTCTATCGCGCGCTGTCGCGCGGCATCGACGCCGAGGTGAAGCGCGCGTCGCGCGGCGCCCGGATCTTCGTCGCGATGATCTCCGCGATCGCGGCGGTCATCCCGCTCGAGAAGCTCCGCCGCGCGATCCACCGCCCGATCCTGAAGAGCTTCGGCGGCGCGCTCCACCAGCTCTACGCCGGCGGCGCGCCGCTCGATCCCGAGGTCGCGAAGCGCTTCGAGCGCATGGGCCTGCGCATCTTCCAGGGCTACGGCCTCAGCGAGACCAGCCCCGTGATCGCGACCTGCACGCCGCGCGCGTACCGCCGCGGCTCGGTCGGCCGCCCGCTGCCGGGCGTCGAGGTCCGCATCGCCGACGGCGAGATCCAGACCCGGGGCCCGAACGTCATGCGCGGCTACCTCGATCGCGC
>Ga0310810_10008020_pt1 | contig 12114 bp, 9 predicted proteins | sample NCmetagenome_FD_207641 | JGI IMG/M metagenome (GOLD analysis project Ga0310810, IMG submission 207641) | Soil microbial communities from experimental microcosm in Duke University, North Carolina, United States - NC | ecosystem: Engineered > Artificial ecosystem > Soil microcosm > Unclassified ...
TTGCAAGGATCCTTGACGTTGTCGATCTTGCCGAGCTGCTTCTGGTGCAGCTTGCCGTCGCTGCCCTTCACGACCTCCACCAGATACTCGTTCATGACGATGTCGCGTGTATCGGGATCAATCGAGATCGGACCGCGCGGGCTGTTGTACTTCCAGCCCTTGAGCGAGGCGAGTGCGGCCTCGGAATCCATCTTACCCTTGGTCGCAACAATCATGTGCGCCAGCGCCGCCATGCCGTCGTAGGCGCCGATCGCTACGAAGTCCGGCGTCGCGTCGTTGCCGTAGTCCTTCTTCCAGGATGCGACCAGCCGCTTGTTCTCGGCGTTGTCGAGGTCGGCATTGTAGTGGTGCATGGTGATCAGGCCGACGGCCGCGTCGCCCATGGCCTGAAGCTTGATGTCCTGGGTGATGTCGCCTGGGCCGATCAGCTTGATGCCGGCCTGCCTCATGCCGAGAGCGCCATAGGTTTTCACGGTGGCGAGGGCGTGATCGCCGGCCGGCACGAACACGAAGAACACGTCGGGCTTCTTGTCCTTGGCGCGCTGGAAGAATGGCGTGAAATCGGGCACCTGGGCGGGTCCGCCCATCGGAATTTCATCGACCACCTTGCCGCCGTTGGCCTCGAACGCGCGCTTGAACGCGGCTAGGCTGTCCTTGCCGGGCGGGAAGTCGCTGTAGCCGACCACCGCGGTCTTGGCCTTGAGCTGCTTGGCCGCCGCTTCGCCGAGCGCATAGCCGGCGTGCCACATGCTGAACGAGGTGCGTACGAAGAACGGCGACATGGTGGTGATGTGCGCGGTGCCGGCGTTCATGATGACGCCGATCTTCTTGCCGGCGCTGACCACCGGCGCCGACGCGATCGCGTTCGGCGAATAGATCCAGCCGGCGAGCGCGTCGACGTTTTCCTGGGTCAGCAACTCTTGCACCGCGACCTTGGAGTCGGCGCCCGACGGGTTCTTGTCGTCGCGCTTGATGATCTTGATCTTGTACGGCTTGAACTTGTCGGCGTTGAGCTTGAGATATTGCTCGACACCGCGGTCGATCTGCTGGCCGAGCTCGGCGCCGATGCCGGTGAACGGCGCAACGAGGCCGACCTTGACCTCCTGCGCATGGGCCAGCGCGGCCGACATGGCAAGCACTGCCGACGCCACCAGAACGCGTTTGATCATCGAAATTCCTCCTAGGGCGAACGAACCGACGCACCTCGAGCGCGTCCGGTTTTCGGGCCGGAGTTTAGGGCGAAAGGCCGCGCTGTCGCAAGCACGCGACACGCGTCAGGCGCGGCGTTTCAGCGCATTTTGCATCGCGAAGTCGCGATGGGCACGGGCGGGTCAGCTACCTGCGCAGGGGCCGACCTTGAACTCCTTGCACGGGTCTTTGACGTGCTCGATCTTGCCGAGCGGCTTCTGGTGCAGCCGGCCGTCCTTGCCTTTGACGACCTCGGACAGATACTCGTTCATGACGATGTCGCGGGTGTCCGGATCGATCATGATCGGGCCGCGCGGGCTGTTGAACTTCCAGCCCTTGAGCGCCGCCATCGCCTTGTCGGTGTCGATCTTGCCCTTCAACGTTTGCACCACGTGGGCGATGGCGGCCATGCCGTCGTAGCCCTGGACCGCGAAGAAATTCGGGTTTGAATCCGCGCCGTAATCCTTCTTCCAGGCAGCGACGAAGCGCTTGTTCTCGGGATTGTCGAGATCGGCGTTGTAATGGTGGATGGTGATCAGGCCGACTGCGACGTCGCCCATCGATTGCAGCTTGGCATCGTCGGTGAGATCGCCCGGGCCGATCATCTTGATGCCGGCTTGGCGCATGCCGAGCGCGCCATAGGTCTTCACTGCCGCGAGCGCGTGATCGCCGGCCGGGATGAACACAAAGAACACGTCCGGCTTCTTGTCCTTGGCGCGCTGGAAGAATGGCGTGAAGTCCGGCACCGTGTTGGCGCCGCCCATCGGAATTTCGTCCACCACCTTGCCGCCATTGGCTTCGAACGAGCGCTTGAACGCGTTCAGGCTGTCCTTCCCGGGCGGATAGTCGCTGTAGCCGACGACTGCGGTCTTGGCCTTGAGGTTCTTGGCGGCGGCTTCGCCCAGCGCGTAGCCGGCGTGCCACATGCTGAACGACACGCGGGCGAAGTACGGCGACATGGTGGTGATGTGCGCGGTGCCGGCGTTGAGGATCACCGCCGGCTTCTTGGCGGTGCTGACCAGTTGCGCTGCGGCGATCGCGTTCGGCGACGGCATCCAGCCAGCAATGATGTCGACGTTGTCCTGGGTGATCAGCTCCTGGACCGCAACGCGCGAATTGGCGCCGTTGGCGTCCTTCTCGTCACGTTTGATCACGGTGATCTTGTAGGGCTTGATCTTGTCGGGGTTCATTTTCTGGTAGATCTCGAAGCCGCGATCAATGTTCTGGCCGGGCTCGCCGAGCGTGCCGGTGTAGGTCAGTACCAGGCCTACCTTGACCTCTTGCGCCTGGCCCAACGTGGCCGATACGGCGAGCGCGGCCGCGGCCGCGAGTATGCGCTTGATCATGATACGTCCCCTGAACGCCCTCGGTGCCCGGGTTGCCGCCGGATTTCCAGCAAATTCTAGGGCCGAAGCGCGCGCCCGCACAAGCGAATGGGAGGGCGCCCACAGGCCATGTCGACGCCGTCGTTCTCGACCGCGGACGGCGTGCATGCGATGCTTTGCGTTATGAGAGGTCAAACAACCGTCGCGAACGCCGGAGGAACTGTTCAATGAAACGCACCACGCCACCCTATCGCGCCGACCATGTCGGCAGCTTTCTGCGCACCCCCGCCATCCATGAGGCGCGTGCCAAGCGCGAGAAGGGCCAGATCAGCGCGGCCGACCTGAAGAAGGTCGAAGACCAGGAAATTCCCAAGGTGATCAAGAAACAGGAAGAGGTCGGGCTGCAATGCACGACCGACGGCGAGTATCGCCGCATGTTCTGGCATTTCGACTTTTACGACGGCCTCGACGGCGTCGAGATTTACGAGCTGGACCACGGCATCCAGTTCCAGGGCATGCAGACCAAGCCCAAAAGCATCCGCGTCAAGGACAAGATCGACTTCTCCAATCATCCGATGCTGGAGCACTTCAAATTCGTCAAAGCGCACACCAAGGTGACGCCGAAAATGTGCATCCCGTCGCCGACGGTGATGCACTTCCGCCTGGAGCCCGGCTCCGTCGACAAGAAGTTCTATCCGGACCGCGACGCCATCTACAGCGATCTGTCGGCGGCCTATCGCAAGGCGGTCAAGGCGTTCTACGACGCCGGCTGTCGCTATCTGCAATTCGATGACACTGCCTGGGCCTATCTGTGTTCGGACGTCGAGATGAAGAAGGCCAAGGACCGCGGCATGAACACCGCGACGCTGGCCGACGACTATACCCGGGTGATCAACGATTCGATCAAGGACAAGCCCGCCGACATGGTGATCACCACCCACGTGTGCCGCGGCAACTTCCGCTCGACCTGGATTTCGTCCGGCGGCTACGAGCCGATCGCCGAGCGCATGCTCGCCGGCTGCAACTACGACGGCTACTTCCTCGAATACGACAGCGATCGCGCCGGCGGCTTCGAGCCGCTGCGCTTCCTTCCCAAGGGCAAGAAAATCGTCGTGGTCGGCGTCATCACCTCGAAGAGCGGTACGCTCGAGAGCAAGGACACCGTCAAGCGCCGCGTCGAAGAGGCGGCGAAGTTCGCGCCGCTCGAGCAACTCGCGCTCAGTCCGCAGTGCGGCTTTGCCTCGACCGAGGAAGGCAACATCCTCACCGAGGAACAGCAATGGGCCAAGATGCGCGAGGTGGTGGAATTGGCCGACGAGATCTGGGGGTAAGCGGACGACAGAGGACGGACGACAGAGGACTGATAAGGTTTTCATCGGCTTCCAAGCGCATATCCTTCCTGCTTTTCTGTCATCCGTCCTCTGTCCTCCGTCGTCGCTCCCGCAGCAACTGATGAACCGCACAACACCTCCGTTCCGCGCCGACCACGTCGGCAGCCTGCTGCGCTCGCCGGCGCTGAAGGAAGCCCGCGTCAAGCGCGAGGCCAAACAGCTCGACGCCGGGCAACTCAAGGCGATCGAGGACCGCGAGATCAACGCCATCATCAAGAAGCAGGAAGCGGTCGGCCTGCAATCGATCACCGACGGCGAATACCGCCGCGCGTTTTGGAATTATGACTTTCTCGGCGCACTCGACGGCGTCGAAGCCTACCTCGGCGAACGCAAGATCAAGTTCCAGGGCAAGCAGCCCAAGCCGATGATGCTGCGGGTGATCGGCAAGCTCGGCTCGTTCACCGGCCATCCGATGATCGAGCATTTCAAATACGTCGCGGCACATACCGCGCACACGCCCAAGATGACGATTCCGTCGCCGTCATCGCTGCATTTCCGCTACGGCCGTTCGGCGGTGCCGGAGACGATCTATCCGGACATGGCCGAGTTCTACCGCGACCTCGGTCAAAGCTACCGCAGGGCGGTGCGCGCCTTCGCCGATGCCGGCTGCCGCTACATCCAGCTCGACGAGGTTAACTTCACCTATCTGTGCGATCCGGCGTTGCGCCGGCAGGTCAGCGAACGTGGCGACGATCCGGAGGCGCTGCCGCACATTTACGCCCAGGTGATCAACGCCGCGATCTCCGACGTGCCTGCCGACATGACCACGGCGATGCATCTGTGCCGCGGCAACTTCCAGTCCACGTTCGTGGCCTCCGGCGGCTACGAGCCGGTGGCGGAAATCCTGTTCAACGAGATCGACATCCAGGCCTATTTCATGGAGTACGACTCTGAACGCGCCGGTGGCTTCGAGCCGCTGCGCTTCGTCCCCAAGCATAAGACCGTGGTGCTGGGACTGGTCACCTCCAAGTTCGGCACGTTGGAATCGAAAGACTCGCTCAAGCGGCGGATCGACGAAGCTGCCAAATACATCGCGCTCGACCAGCTTTGCCTGTCACCGCAATGCGGCTTTGCCTCGACCGAAGAGGGCAACATCCTGGCCGAGGACGAGCAGTGGGCGAAGCTCAGGATGATCGTGGAATTGGCCGACGAGATTTGGGGAAGATAAGTAGCGAGTAGCGAGTGGCGAGTAGCGAGTAGCGAGTAGCGAGTAGCGAGTAAAAAAGAGGTGGCTTCTTATTCGCCACTCGCCATTCGCTATTCGCAATCTCCAGGAATGCATCGATGCAGCGATCAACGCCTCCGTTCCGCGCCGACCATGTCGGCAGCTTGCTGCGCTCGCCGGCGTTGAAGGAGGCGCGCGCGCAGCGAGCCCGCGGCGAGATGACAGTCGAGCAGCTCACCGCAATCGAGGACCGCGAGATCGCGGTCCTAATCCGCAAGCAGGAGGCGGTGGGATTGAAGGCTGTCACCGACGGCGAGAACCGCCGCCGCTCCTGGCAGACCGACTTTCTCGAACGGCTGCCCGGCATCGAATCCTACGCCGGCGAACGCAAGTTCAAGTTTCAGGGCATCCAGCCGAAGCAGGTGCTGATCCGCGTCACCAAGAAGCTCGGCGACTTCAACGGCCATCCGATGATCGAGCACTTCAACTTTCTCAAGCGCCACACGCGCGCAGTGCCGAAGATGACCATTCCGTCGCCGTCAGCGGTGCATTTCCGCCACGGCCGCGACGGCGTGCCGGAGGCGCTCTATCCCGACATCAACGACTTCTACCGCGACCTCGGCGCCACCTATCGCAAGGCGGTGCGTGCCTTCGCCGACGCCGGCTGCCGCTATCTCCAACTCGACGAGGTCAACCTGACCTATCTGTGCGACCCCAAGCAGCGTCAGATCGTGATCGACCGCGGCGAGGATCCGGACACTTTGCCGTCGGCCTATGCGGCCATGATCAACACCGCGATCTCCGGCATTCCCGACGACATGGTCATCACCATGCATCTGTGCCGCGGCAATTTCCGCTCGACCTTCATCGCCAGCGGCGGCTACGAGCCGGTTGCCGAGCTGATGTTCAACACCATCAACGTGCATGGCTATTTCATGGAGTTCGACAGCGAGCGCGCCGGTGGCTTCGAGCCGTTGCGTTTCGTGCCGAAGGGCAAGTTGGTGGTGCTGGGTCTGGTCACCTCCAAGTTCGGCGCGTTGGAAGGCAAGGACCTGATCAAGCGCCGCATCGAGCAGGCGGCAAAATTCGTGCCGCTCGACCAGCTTTGCCTGTCGCCGCAATGCGGCTTTGCCTCGAGCGAGGAGGGCAACGTTGTCGCCGAGGAGGAGCAATGGGCGAAGCTCCGCATGATCGTGGAGGTCGCCGAGGAGGTTTGGGGGTGAGCGGAGGGCAGACGACGGACGACAGAGGACGGATACTGTTATCATCGACTTTGTCGCTCGTGTTCGTCCTGCTTTTCTGTCCTCCGTCCTCCGTCCTCTGTCCTCTGTCGTCCTTCCCGGAGCAACTGATGAACCGCACAACGCCTCCATTCCGCGCCGACCACGTCGGCAGTCTGCTACGCCCCAAGGCGCTGCATGAGGCGCGCGCCCAGCGCGCCAAAGGTGAAATCAGCGCCGGGCAGCTCAAGGCGGTCGAAGACCGCGAAATCGAGCGGGTTATCCAGCAGCAGGAGGCGGTCGGCCTGCAGGCGATCACCGACGGCGAGTTCCGCCGCTCATGGTGGCATCTCGATTTCCTCTGGGGCCTCGACGGCGTCGGCAAGACCGTGATGGACGCGGGCGTGGCCTTTTCCGGGGGCAGGACCCGCAACGAGGGTGTCAAAGTCACCGGCAAGCTCGGGATGGCCGGGCCGCATCCGATGGTCGAGCATTTCAAGTTCGTCCAGGCGCACACCGAGCGCACGCCGAAGATTACCATCCCGGCGCCGTCGGCGATCTATGGCCGCCCGATATCGACGCCGATCGATAAGGCCGCCTATCCGGCGATGGATGCCTTTTGGAACGATCTCGGGCAGGCCTACAGGCGCGCCGTGCGCGGCTTTGCCGACGCCGGTTGCCGCTACCTGCAGCTCGATGAAGTTTTCATCGCCATGCTGTGCGATCCGAAGTACCGCGACCAGATGACCAAGCGCGGTGACGATCCGGAGAAGCTCGGCCCGCTGTACGGCGACCTGATCAACACGGCGATGTCGGACATCCCCTCGGATATGACCATCACCATGCATCTGTGTCGCGGCAACTATAAATCGACCTTCATGGGCGCCGGCGGCTATGAGGCCGAGGCCGAGGTGCTGTTCAACCGGATCAACGTGCACGGCTACTTTATGGAATACGACACCGAGCGCGCCGGCGGCTTCGAGCCGTTGCGGCTCCTGCCGAAGGGTAAGCAGGTGGTGCTCGGCCTCGTCACCACCAAGAGCGGCAAGCTCGAAACCAAGGACGAGCTCAAACGCCGCATCGATCAGGCGGCCAAATTTGCCGATCTCGACCAGCTCTGCCTGTCCGGCCAGTGCGGCTTTGCCTCGACCGAGGAGGGCAACACGCTGACCGAGGACGAGCAGTGGGCCAAGCTCCGGCTGATCGTCGAGGTCGCCGACGAAGTTTGGGGCCGGTAGGCGTCCAAAGCATACTCGTGCGTCATGGCCGGGACGGGCACCCCGCCAACAAAGTTGGCGGGGACCCGTTGTCCCGGCCATCCACGTCTTTAAAAGTAAGATAATCAAGACGTGGATGCCCGGCACCATAGGCGAGCGAAGCGACGCCGTTCTTCGAACGGCTATGGCCGGGCATGACGTGATAGCACTGAGGGCACAATGCCAGGCATCGTCGACGGCAAAGTCGCCATCGTCACCGGCGCCGGCCGCGGCATCGGCCGCGCCATTGCGCTGCTGATGGCCGAGGAGGGCGCCAAGGTCCTGGTCAATGACGTCGGCGCGGCGCTCGACGGTTCGGGCGGCGATTCGGGTCCCGCCCAGCAGGTGGTCGACGAGATCAAGAGCAAGGGCGGACAGGCGATCGCCTCAACTCTGTCAATCGGCGAGCCGCAGAATGCCGACCAGATCGTCAAGGCCACGCTCGACGCCTTCGGCCGCGTCGACGTCCTGGTCAACAACGCTGGCATTCTGCGCGACCGTATCTTCCACCGCATGAGCTGGTCGGACTGGTCGGACGTGATCGCGGTACATCTGCACGGCTCGTTCTCGATGAGCCGCGCGGTCGCCGGCCATTTCCGTGAGCAGGGCTCCGGCAGTTTCGTCCATATGACCTCGACATCTGGTCTCGTCGGCAACTTCGGCCAGGCCAACTACATGGCGGCGAAGATGGGGATCGTCGGCCTGTCGCGCGGCATCGCGCTCGATATGCAGCGCTTCAACGTGCGCTCCAACTGCATCGCGCCGTTCGCCTGGGGCCGTATGATCGGCTCGATCCCGACTGAGACCGATGCCGAGAAGGAGCGTGTCGCGCGTTTGCAGCAGATGACGCCCGAGAAGATCGCGCCGCTCGTGGTCTATCTCGGCTCGGATCGCTCGGCCGGCATTTCCGGACAGATCCTGTCGGTGCGCAACAATGAGATTTTCCTGTTCAATCAGACGCGCCCGATCCGCTCGATCCACCGCGGCGAAGGCTGGACGCCGGCGGCGATCGATGCGCAGCTCAAGGGGGCGTTCGGGCCGTCGTTCACGCCGCTCGACCGTTCCGGCGACGTGTTCTCCTGGGATCCGATATGACGTGAGTTCCTGGGTACGGCATCTTAGACGTCATGCCCGGCCTTGTGCCGGGCATCCACGTCTTTAGGCTAGCAGGGAAGCAAGACGTGGATGGCCGCGACATAGGCGAGCGAAGCGACGCCGTCCTTCGGACGGCTATGCGCGGCCATGACGGAAGCACACGATGGCTATCAACTACGAAAAGCTGCTGGCGCTGAAAATACCCGATGCCGAGCACAGCTATGGCGAGCGCGATACCATGCTGTATGCGCTTGGCGTCGGCTTGGGTCATGACCCGACCGACCGCGCACAGCTCGACTTCGTCTACGAGAAGAACCTCAAGGCGCTACCGACGTTCGCCTGCCTGCTCGGCTATCCCGGTTTCTGGGTGCGCGATCTCGACACCGGCATCGACTGGGTGCGGATCGTCAACGGCGAGCAGGGCTTCACGTTGAACGCGCCAGTGCGGCCGCGCGGCACCGTGGTCGGCCGGACACGAATCCTTGATGTCATCGACAAGGGCGCCGGCAAGGGCGCGGTGGTCTACACCGAGCGCAAGATCACCGACAAGGCGAGCGGCGCGCTGGTTGCGACCGTGACCCAGACCACGTTCTGCCGCGCCGATGGTGGCTTCGGCGGTCCGCCGCGCGAAAGCCCGCCCCTGCACAAGACGCCGGAACGGCCTCCCGATCTGGTCTGCGATCTGCAAACACGGCCCGAGATGGCGCTGGTCTACCGGCTCTCCGCCGATCTCAATCCGCTGCATGCCGACCTCGATGTGGCGAGGGCCGCTGGCTATCCGCGGCCGATCCTGCATGGCTTAGGAACGTTCGGCGTGGTCGGTCATGCGCTGCTCCGAAGCGTCTGCGATTATGATCCGTCGCGGCTGAGCGCGATGGGCGGGCGGTTCTCGGCGCCGGTGTTTCCCGGCGAGACCATCCGTACCGAAATCTGGCGCGACGGCGCGGTGGTGAGCTTCCGCGCGCTGGTGCCCGAGCGCAACGTGGTCGCCATGAGCAACGGCCGCGCCGAGATCAGGGCATGAGCGAGCGGGTGACCAGCGAGGCGGAGCTTGCGCCGATCCGCGAGGCGGTGCGGGCACTGTGCGCCGACTTTCCCGGCGAGTACTGGCGCAAGCTGGATCGCGAGCGCGGCTATCCGGTGGAGTTCGTGCAGGCGCTGACCAAGGCCGGTTTCCTGGCCGCGCTCATCCCGGAGGAATACGGCGGCTCCGGGCTCACCATGTCGGCGGCGTCCGCGATCCTGGAGGAGATCCACGCCGCAGGCTGCAACGGCGCCGCCTGTCACGCGCAGATGTACACCATGGGCACGGTGCTCCGTCACGGCAGCGCTGAGCAAAAGAAAAAATATCTGCCTGGCATCGCCAAGGGCGAGCTGCGGTTGCAGGCGTTCGGGGTCACCGAACCGACGTCGGGCACCGACACGCTCAGCCTGCGCACCACGGCGGTGCGCAAGGGCAACAGCGAGTACCGCGTCAACGGCCAGAAGCTTTGGACCTCGCGCGCTGAGCATTCTGACCTGATGCTGCTGCTCGCCCGCACCGCGCCACGCGAGCAAGTGAAGAGCCGCACCGACGGCCTGTCGGTGTTCCTGGTCGACATGCGCGCGGTGCAGGGCAAGGGCCTGACCATTCGGCCGATCCGCACCATGATGAACCACGCCACCACCGAGTGCTATTTCGACAACATGCCGGTGCCGGCCGACAATCTGATCGGCGAGGAGGGCAAGGGCTTCCGTTACATCATCTCCGGCATGAACGCCGAACGCATCCTGATCGCATCGGAGTGCATCGGCGACGCCAAATGGTTCATCGAAAAGGCCACCGCATACGCCAAGGAGCGCGTGCTGTTCGGCCGGCCGATCGGCCAGAACCAGGGCGTCCAGTTTCCGATCGCGCGCTGCCACATGCAGATGCGCGCCGCCGAGCTGATGGTGAAGGAGGCGGCGCGGCGCTACGAGGCCGGCGAGGATTGCGGCGAAGAGGCTAACACCGCCAAGCAGCTTGCCGCCGAGGCGTCCTGGGCGGCCGCCGACATGTGCGTGCAGACCCACGGCGGCTTCGGCTTCGCCGAGGAATTCGACATCGAGCGCAAGTTCCGCGAGACCCGGCTCTACACCGTGGCGCCGATCTCAACCAATCTGGTGCTGTCCTATATCGCCGAACACGTGCTCGGCCTGCCAAGGTCGTATTAGCATGGCCGGTGCCGCAAGCCGCAGTCACCTCTCCCCGCGTGCGGCAGGGGAATCGCATTTGGATTTGAGGTTTCTATTGTATTGGCTCCGAAAGAGGATTCTGAAGGCGACTCTCGAATTAAGGAGGGAGTCGGATGCGGCACTTCAGGAAGGCTTTTCGATCCTTGCCGGACCCGCGAGCCGAGAACGCGAGCCACGATCTGCTGGAAATTCTGGTTATTGCGCTGGCGGCTGTGTTGTGCGGCGCGACGTCGTGCTCGGACATGGAGGAATTCGGATTCTCCAAGGAAGGATTGTTGCGACTGTTTCTGCGGTTGGAGCATGGGATTCCGAGCCACGACACGTTCAGCCGCGTATTCCGTCTGCTCAATCCGCATGCGTTCGAGGCCGCATTCCGTCGCTTCATGGCAGCGTTTGCGAAAGCCAATGGCCTCAATCTCACGGGGGTGGTGGCGATCGACGGCAAGGCTCTGTGCGGCGCCTACGAACGCGGCGGGCAAACGACGCCGCTGCAGCTGGTCAATGTCTTTGCCGTGGAGGCCCGCATGGCCCTGGCGCAGCGGAAAGCGCCCGGTCGCAACGAAACCGCCGGCGCCTTGGAAGTGCTGGATCTGCTGTCCCTCGATGGATGCATCGTTACGGCCGATGCGCTGCATTGCCATCGCGCATTCGCCTCGGCAGTGCTCGAACGGGGCGGCAGCTATGTTCTGGCGATCAAGGCCAACCGCGGGCCCTTGTTCAGAGCCGTCACGCAGCAGTTCGCTCGCTCCGGCAAACGCCGCTGTGCCGAGCGGATCGAGCTGTCCAATCACGATCGACGCGAAGTACGACGTGCTACGATCATGCGCAATACCAGCTTGGTTGCCATTCACGACTTCCCCGGCGTCGCTGCAGTCGGTCGGATTACCTCGCGCAGACGCCAGCACGGCCAACGCGCCGAACCGCCCCTTGTGCGCCACTACCTCTTGTCCAAATACATGTCGCCCAAACGATTCCTGCATATCACGCGCAGTCACTGGGGCATCGAGAACCGCCTTCACTGGGCCCTCGACGTCCACTTCGCCGAGGATGGGAGCCGCGCGCGCAAGGACAATGCTCCCGAGAACCTCGCGATCCTGCGCAAACTGGCGCTCAACATCCATCGAACCCATCCCTATCGCGCCTCTCTGCGTCGCAAAATCAAGCGCGCTGGATGGGACGACGCCTACCTCATGGCCACCCTCAGTCATATGCGATAGCCCTGCCCGCAAGCGGGGAGAGGTGAACTCCGTCGTTCTCGCT
>Ga0310810_10008021_pt1 | contig 12114 bp, 9 predicted proteins | sample NCmetagenome_FD_207641 | JGI IMG/M metagenome (GOLD analysis project Ga0310810, IMG submission 207641) | Soil microbial communities from experimental microcosm in Duke University, North Carolina, United States - NC | ecosystem: Engineered > Artificial ecosystem > Soil microcosm > Unclassified ...
AGCTCCTGAGTGACGAGCAATCCCCTTCCCGGTATCCAGTTTCTCGACCCGGCCGTCCTGGCCCGGATCGGGAATCTCGAGCTCGTCGCGCGCACTGTCGTCGAGGGCTTCCTCGGCGGGCTCCATCGCTCGCCGCATCTCGGAACGTCGATCGACTTCGCCGAGCACCGCGCGTACATGCCGGGCGACGACATTCGGCGCATCGATTGGCGGCTCTACGGGCGCGTCGACCGCTACTACATCAAGGAGTACGAGGCCGACACCAATACGAACTTCAACGTGCTGCTCGACGTCTCGAAGTCCATGAGCTTCGGCAGCGCGGCGGTGACGAAGCTCGACTACGCGCGGACGCTGGCTGCGTGTCTCGCGTACTTCGCGAATCAGCAGCGCGACCGCGTGGGACTCATCACCTGGGACGAGGACATCGTCGAGATCGTCCCGCCGTCGGCGAAGCACCTGCCTAACGTGCTGCATGCGCTCGCCCGTGCCACCCCCCAGCGGCCTGGCAACATCGAGCGCGTCTTCCGCAAGCTTGCCGAGCAGTTCAAGCGGCGCAGCATGCTGCTCGTGATCTCGGACTTCTACGAGGACCCGACCAGGATCCTCGACGCGTTCGCGCAGCTCCGCGGCCGTGGTAACGACCTCATGGCGATGCATCTGCTCGACACGGCGGAGCTGGAGTTTCCCTATGATGGCGCCACGAGCTTCGAGGACATCGAGACCGGCGAGCGCATTCCCGTGATCCCGGAGTATCTGCGTGACCAGTACCGGACGATGATTCGCGCGCACACGGAGCGCATCGAGAAGCTGTGCGGGGACCAGGGCGTCGACTACTGGCTGTTCGATACGTCCATGCCGCTCGACTACGCGCTGTTCGCTTTCCTCTCGCGGCGTCAGTTCCTGACGCGGGTGCGCTAGTGTCTTTTCTCGCGCCGCTCTTCTTCGCCGGGCTCGTCGCCCTCGCCGTCCCGATCCTCGTGCACCTCACGCACAAGGAGCGGAAGGACGTCGTGGTGTTCCCGTCGCTCATGTTCCTGAGCCGCATCCCGTATCAGGCTGTCCGGAAACAGCGGATTCGCCACTGGCTGCTGTTCGCGCTGCGTTGTCTCGCGCTGATCTTCCTCGCGCTGGCGTTCGCACGGCCATTCCTCGACCGACCCGCGGCGGCTGCGCCAGTGCGATCGCTCGGAGCGCGGGAGCTGGTGATCCTGCTCGACCGCTCGTACAGCATGGACTACGGCGATCGCTGGTCGCGCGCCGTCGCGGCCGCGAAGCGTGCGATCGCGGGGCTTGGCGGGAGCGATCGCGCATCCCTGGTAACGTTCGACTTGACGGCGACGGCGACCACCGAGCCGACAGGTGACAAGGGTGTGCTGACGGCCGCGCTTACCGGCATGAAGCCGGGCGCCGGCGCCACGCGCTACGAGCCGGCGTTCAAGCTCGCGCAGAGAATCCTCGCGGACTCCAAGCTGCCTCGGCGCGAGGTTCTGCTGATATCCGACTTCCAGCGCGTGGGCTGGGATGGTCGGGATTCGCCATCGCTGCCGGCCGGAACCACCGTCAACCAGGTGGACCTCGCCGACGCGAAGACATCGAACGTGGCCGTGACCGGAGTCGATTTCCGACGCGACTATGCCGCCGACCGCGAGCGGGTTGCGATCACGGCGCGTCTCGTCAACCGATCGGCCGACGCGAGAACCGGCCATTCCGTGACGCTGGAGCTCAATGGTCGTGCGGTCGAGACCAAGCAGGTGAGTATCGCCGCGAACGCCGCTGCGACCGTGGATTTCGTTGCCGTCCCGCTACCCGCCGGGACGACGCGTGGTGTCGTTAGGCTCGGCGACGACGCACTGCCTCGCGACAACGCCTTTTTCTTCGCGATCTCGCGCGGGCAGGCGCTCTCCGTGCTCGTGATCGACGGGCGCGAAGGTGCGGCACCGCGAAGTCTCTACCTCGAGCGCGCACTCGAGATCGGCGATCAGCCGAGCTTCCGGGTTACGACCAAGCGCCTTGGGTCCGTGACTGCGTCGGACTTCGCCGGCCGTTCGCTCGTCCTGCTCAACGACTCGGATCTTCCCGGCGGAGACCTCGGGCGCCGTCTCGTTGACTACGTACAGAATGGTGGCGGTCTCCTCGTTGCGCTCGGCGACCGCGCGGCACCGCGTGACCGGCCGGCGTATGCATCCGAGCTGCTCCCGGCCACCGCGGACGTGCCGATAGACCGCAGCGCCGACCGCGGCGGCACGCTCGGCTACATCGACCGCAGCCATCCGATCTTCGAGGTCTTCAGCGCACCGCGGAGCGGTGATTTTTCCACGCCGCGGTTCTTCCGCTACCGCAGCATCACGCCGGCACCGGGCGATCAGCAGCTGGCTCGCTTCGACGACGGTCACATCGCGCTCCTCGAGCGAAAGGTGGGCCGCGGTCGCGTGCTCGTGTGGTCGTCGTCGGTCGACGGCATCTGGAACGACCTGCCTTTGCAGCCGGTATTCCTTCCCGTAGCGCATCAGATCGCGAAGTACGCGGCAGCCTATGCAGATGAGCGGCCGTGGAGCATCGTAGGACAGGTCGCGAACTTGCCGAGCATCTTCCGCGACAGCACGGGCCCGGGCGACGCGGCGAGTACGGCAGAGTATGTCGCGGTGGCGCCGTCGGGGCAGCGCACGCGTCTCGAGGGGAAGGACCGGCGGTCGGTCGAGCTCCGCGAGCAGGGATTCTATGAGTTGCAGCGCGCGGGGTCGCGCGGCGAGCCGCACGTGGTCGCGGTGAACGTCGACCTCGCCGAGTCTGATTTGACGGCGGTGGAGCCGCAGCTGCTCACGGGGGCGATGATCGCCCGCGCGGGCGCGGACTCCACGTCGTCCGCAGTCGAGGCCTCCACGCCCGTCGAGCTCGAACGGCGTCAGGGATTCTGGTGGTATCTGTTGGCAGCGGTGCTGCTGTTGCTGGTGGGGGAGACCCTGCTCTCGAACCAGCTGTCACGGCGCATCGCGGTTCCACGGTAGAACTCGTTAGGCAGGAGAGCGACGATGGCCAGCACGATCGAGATTCTGTCCGCCCACGAAACACTGCTCGGCGTCATCCGCCGCGTTCGTGCGCGTTGGCGCCTCAAGCTCGCCCTTCGCGGTGCCGCGATCGTGCTCGGCGCGCTCGTGGTCGCGGTGCTCGTCGGCGCGTACGTCATGCAGTCCGCCCGATTCGCTCCGGGAGCCATCACCGGCGTACGAATCGCCGCGTACGTCGTGCTCGCCGTGCTCCTCATCCGGTACATGGTGAGGCCGCTCCTGCGGAGCGCCAGCGATGAGCACATCGCGCTCTACCTCGAGGAGCACGAGCCGTCGCTCGACGCAGCCGTGTTGAGCGCGGTGGAACACGGCAAGCTCACACACGACACGCCTGACCGTTCGCCCCTGCTCGCGCGGCGCCTCATCGAAAGTGCGATCGAGCGCAGTCACCAGGTGGCGGACGGCGCCCGCGTGGATCAACCCCAGATCCTGCGCGCGGCGATGTTCGCCGGCGCCGCGGCGCTGATTGGATTGCTCGCGGTGGGAGTAGGCCCGGCGTTCCTGCGCGATGGCGCGCGCTTGCTCCTGGCACCATGGCGAAGCGCCGAAGCGGCCCAGCCGTACGCGATCGCGGTGGTGCCGGGCAACGTGACGGTCGCCAAGGGCGGCGACCAGGAAGTGGCTGCCACGCTGCGCGGCTTCACGGCCGAAGGCGTGCAGCTCTCCGTACGGCGTGGCTCGGCCGCCCAATGGGACCGGCTGCCCATGACGGCCGGTGGAGACTCGGCGCACTTCTCCATCCGGCTCTTCGACATCGCCGAGCGCACGGAGTACTACGTCGAGTCGAATGGCGTCAGGTCCGCGCTCTTCCGCATCGACGTCGCCAATCTGCCTTACGTCAAGAAGATCGATCTCGAGTATCGATATCCGGGGTACACCGGCATGCCGTCCGAGACCGTTGCAGACGGCGGTGACATCGCCGCGCCCCGCGGAACGACGGTCATCGTCCACGCGACGACGACGATGCCGGTGAAGGGCGGCCGTCTGCTCATCGAAGGCAAGCAGCCCACACCGCTCGCGCTGAACGGCGATGGCACACTCTCCGTGCCGGTCCAGGTGCTCGCAAACGGATTCTATAAGCTGGAGCTCCAGACCGAGCGCGGCGACTTCATCCCGGGCTCGCTCGACTACACGATCGATGTGCTCGATGACCGGCCACCGACGATCACCTTCGAGAAGCCGGGTCGCGACACCAAGGTCACCGCGGTGGATGAGGTCTTCACGCAGGTGAAGGCGACCGACGACTACGGCGTGTCGACGATCGACCTCATATACTCGGTGAACGGTGGGCCGGAGAAAACGGTCTCGCTGCAGGCGGGAGGCAAGCGGCTCCGCGAAGTGGTGGCGGGCCACACCTTCTTCCTCGAGGAGCTCGGGCTCAAACCTGGCGATCTCGTCTCCTACTACGCGCGCGCTCGCGACAACGGCGCAAACAACGGGCAGGAAGCGAAGACGGACATCTACTTCATGAGCGTTAGGCCCTTCGACCAGACGTACAAGCAGGCCGAGTCCGGCGGGGGCGGCGGCGGCGGAGCCGACGATCCGGGCGAGCTGACGGAGCGCCAGCGTCAGGTCGTCGCCGGTACGTTCAAGGTCGATCGTGACCGGAAAACGACGCCGCCCAATCAGCTGCGCGAGAACTTCGCGACGCTCAACCTCTCGCAGGGTCGAATCCGCGAAGCGGTCGAGACTCTCGTTCGCCGCATTGCCGAACGCAACATCACGGCAATCGACACGGCGTTCAAGATTATCGCCGAGGAGTTGCCGCAGGCCGCGAAGGAGATGCAGGCTGCTGAAGAGAAGCTCCTCGCCCGCAACTCCACTGACGCGCTGCCTCCCGAGCAGCGTGCCCTCCAGCACCTGCAGCGTGCCGAGGCCGCGTTCAAGGAGTACCAGATTGCGCGAGGCCAGAATGGCGGGGGTGGCGGGAACCAGCAGTCCAACGCCGAAGATCTCGCGGACCTGTTCGAGCTGGACGCGGACAAGCTCCGCAATCAGTACGAGACCGTGGACCGTGGCTCGCAGCAACAGCAGGCGGACAATCAGGTGGACGAGACGGCCGAAAAGCTGAAGCAGCTCGCGAGCCGTTTGCAGCAGGAGAACGAACGACTCAAGAACGGCATGCGCGGCCAACCCGGCCAGCAGAGCGGCGGTGGCGGCGCCAGTCAACGTCAGTTGGCGGACGAAGCCGAGCAGATGGCGCGCCAGCTCGAGCGCCTGGTGCGCGAGAATCCGCAGAACGCGAACAACGACAAGCTCGAGGAGAGCGCTCGGCGGCTGCAGGATGCCGCGAACGCCATGCGTCGGTCGGCCACCGGCGCGAACGACGGCGGCGTCTCGCAAGGTGCCGCCGCACTCGATCGGCTGCAAGAAGCTCGGCGGCTGCTCGACGAGAACCGGACTGCGCGCACGGCGCGTGATCTCGATGACGCCGTCCGCAAAGCGGAAAAGATCGCCAACGACCAGCGCCAGGTTGCCGGCGACGTCGACAAGCTCTCGAAGGGCGCCGCAAACGGCAATCCGGACGCGGCGGAAGCGAACCGCGTGACGGGCCGTCAAAAGGAGATGGAGAACGACGTCAGGCAGCTCGAGGGTCAGCTCGATCGCATGCGTCGCGATTCACAGAAGGATCACGCGGAGGCGTCGAAGAAAATGCAGGAGGCCGTGACCTCGATGCGCGAGAACCGTCTCGCCGATCGGGTGCAGGCATCCCAGCGCCTAACGCAGGCGGTGGTGCAGGGACGTGTGCCGACGGACTACGCCAAGCAGTTCGAGTCGGCAATCACCGACGGCGTGGAGGAGATGCGGCAGAAAGTGAACGAGGCGGCCGCCGCGTCACGCGGTGAGGCGGATGGCAAGGCCGCGAGCAAGTCACTGGACAAAGCGCGCGATCTCGTGCGAAGCCAGGAATCTCTCGCCGATCGCATGCGTCAGCGCCGGCTCGGCGAAGGCGGCGATCAGCGTGATACGTCGCGCGCCAGCGCGCAGGGCTCGCGAGCCGCGTCGGGTAATCAACAGGGCAGCGGGCAGCAGGGCGCGAACGGGCAACAGCAGGGGCAGAATGGTAAGGCGGGCCAACAGAGCCAGGGTCAGGCCGGGCAACAAGGGCAAACCGGGCAGCAGGGACAAAACGGCCAGCAAGGGCAGAACGGCCAGCAAGGGCAGAACGGCCAGCAAGGACAGAACGGCCAGCAGGGAGGAGCACAGCAGCAGGGCGGTCAGATGGGCGGTGGATCCTCGCAGAGCAACGAGCAAGGTGCCGGGGGCCGGGTTGGCGGCAACCAGCAGGGCGGGACGCCTAACGGTCGTCTGAGCGCGGACGACATCCGTCAGTTCTCCCGAGAGTTCCGCGATCAACGCCAATCGGCCGAGCAGCTCAAGCGCGATCTGCAGCAGGCGGGCGTCGATCCGTCGGACCTCAACCGGATGATCGATCAGATGCGACAGCTCGAGAACGCGAAGAACTACGACGACCCGGCGTCGGTGGAGAAGCTGCAGCAGTCGCTCATCGAAGGACTCAAGGCGTTCGAGTTCGCGCTCCGACGCCAGGTCGAGGGCAACGATCGCGGGCGGCCGGTGTTAGGCGCGTCGGGCGACGTCCCGGCCGGGTTCCGGCAGATGGTCGACGAGTATTACCGATCGCTATCCAAGAAGCCGCAGAACTAGGCAACAACTTCCGGGGCGCCTAACGACCGCGGCGCCCCGGTGGGTTCGAGCATGACCTCCGAGAAACTTCCCGAAGTCTGGCTCCGCGGACCGCTGCCGGGCGTATCGCCGCTGCTGATGCCGGCGGCGCACTGTCTCATGCAGTGCCGCGAGGAAATCGCGACGGCGGCGGACCTGACCACAAACCAGCTGTGGGCGAAGCCCGGGGGCGCGGCGTCAGCTGGCTTCCACCTGCGGCACATCGTGGGAAGCCTCGACCGCCTCCTGACCTACGCACGCGGCGCCCAGCTGGATCGTCATCAGCTCGCCTACTTACGCGTGGAGGGTGAGCCAGGCGAGCCGCCCGATATCCCACCGACGCTGGTCTCGTCAACGCAGGCTGCAATCGATTCGGCCGTCCAGGTCCTGCGGTCGACCAGCGAGTCGGATCTCATGCTCGCCCGGTCGGTCGGCCGCGCCGCACTGCCATCCACCGTGCTCGGCCTGCTGTTTCATTGTGCCGAGCATACGCACCGGCACACGGGGCAGCTCGTAACGACGGCGAAGATTGTCCGGTCCCGGACCACCTGAGCGGATAGTATACTGGACGCGCGCGTCTCGAGCGCCCCCGACTTCTACGACGGATCGTCTCTCGTGATCATCACCAAAATCGACGATTTCCTGAGCTACGTGGACAGCGTGCGCGGTCGCACGCGACGCGTCGTCCAGACCATCCCTCCCGATCAAATCGAATGGACGCACCGGGACGGCGCGTTCACGCTCGGCGGCCTCGTGAGGCACATCGCGTCGGCCGAACGCTACATGTTCGCCGAGACAGCACGCGGGAATATGAGCGTTTATCCCGGCCACGGTCGAGACCTCGCGGATGGCTACGAGGCGGTGCTCGCCTTCTTCGATCGTACGCACGGCGAGGCACTCGACATCTACCGGTCCTTGAGCCCCGAGGCGCTCGCGGGACGATGCACCACGCCGGCCGGAACGAGCATCACGACGTGGAAGTGGCTCCGCGCGATGGTCGAGCACGAGATCCATCACCGCGGACAACTGTACCTCATGCTCAGCATGCTGGGTGTGCGAACGCCGCCGCTCTACGGTCTCACCGAAGAGCAGCTTCGAGAGCGCAGCATTCCTGCGTGACGCCATCCCTCGACGTTCGCATCGTTCCGGCTACCGAAAGGGACACGCCGGTAATTCTCTCGCTCATCAAGGGGCTCGCCGACTACGAGCGCCTCGCGCACGAGGTCGAGGCGACCGCGGAGGGAATCCACGAGTCGCTGTTCGGGGACTGGCCGGCGGCCGAGGTGGTGCTCGCGTATGTCGGGTCCGAAGTGGCCGGGTTCGCGCTCTTCTTCCACAACTTCTCGACCTTTCTTGGTAGGCGCGGGCTTTACCTCGAGGACCTGTTTGTCCTCCCGGCGTATCGCGGTCGCGGAGTCGGCCGCCGTCTCCTCTCGCATCTCGCCCGCATCGCGATCGAACGCCGTTGTGGGCGGATGGAGTGGTGGGTCCTCGACTGGAATGAGAGCGCGATCCGATTCTACAAGAGCATTGGCGCCCGACCCATGGATGATTGGACGGTGTACCGAGTCGACGGTGACGCGCTGGCGAGGCTTGCCGACGACTGACCGCCTGACGACTCGCGCCCGTCCCTGACCGAACCGTGCGCTCCGCCTCCTACGTGCTCGCGGCGCTTGCCGCCGGATTCGTGCTCGGCAGCCTGGCCGCCGCGTCGTCGAGCCCGGCCGCGCTTCGACTCGTCGCGATCATTGAGCCGTTAGGCACGCTGTGGGTGAACGCGATCCGGATGACCGTCGTCCCGCTGGTCGTGTCGGTACTCATTACGGGCGTCGCGACGAGTTTTGGCGCGCGGTCCCTCGGTCGTCTCGGGGCTCGCGCGCTCGTGACGTACGCGATCCTGCTGGTCATCGGTGGGCTCATCGCGCTGGTGATCGCGCCGCCGCTCCTGGCGCGAATCCCTCTCACTCCCGACGTCGCCGAAAAACTCCGTGCGACTGCCACGACGGCGTCCGCGTCGACGGTCACGGCGGTGGAGCGGCTGCCGTCGCTCGCACAACGGCTCGTCGAGACGATACCTGCGAATCCGGTTCGCGCGGCAGCGGACGGCGCCATGCTTCCCCTCGTCGTATTCACGCTGGTGCTCGCTCTGGGGATCGTTCGCCTCGCGATCCCGGTCCGAGATGTCGTCGTCCGGTTCTTCAGCGGCGTGACCGATGCCATGCTCGTGGTCGTCGGCTGGGTACTCGCGGCTGCGCCCGTGGGCGTGTTCGCGCTCGCACTGTCGGTTGCGGCGCGTGCGGGGATTCAGGCCGCGGGCGCCCTGCTGTACTACATCGTGGTACTCGCGCTGACGCTGCTGCTCGTCACGCTGATGCTGTATCTGCCGGTTCTGCTTTTCGGCCGGGTGTCGCTGCGAACGTTCGTAATCGCCGCGCTGCCGGCGCAGGCCGTGGCCATGAGCTCGCGATCGTCGCTCGCTGCGCTCCCTTCGATGTTGCGCGAGACGCGCGACCGGCTGGCGATGCCGCCGGAGGCAACGAGCTTCGCACTGCCGCTCGCGGTGTCGGTCCTCCGGATGAATGTCCCGCCTCGGTGGGTGATCAGCGCAGCATTTCTCGGCCAGCTCTATGGCGTCGAGATCGGGTTTGCGTCGCTGGTGTGGATGCTGGTCACCGCGGTGCTCATCAGCTTCAGCGTGCCCGGGATTCCGAGCGCGAGCCTGTTCATGATGGCGCCGGTACTCGTGTCGTTAGGCTTGCCGGCGGAGGGCGTGGGTCTCCTCATCGCGGTCGACACCATTCCCGACATGTTCAACACGCTGGCGAACGTGACGGGGCACATGGCATCGACGGCGGTGGTGGTACCACCAAGGACTTAGGGACTGGGGACTGGGGACTCGGCCAGGAGCCTTCTACCGCCTCGGTAGTGTCCTCCGCGCTAATAGCATCCCAGCCGAGTCCCCAGTCCCCGTCCCTAAATCCGCGCCCTCGACTTGCTGCGGATATTCAGCATCTCGACCACAACCGAGAACGCCATCGCGAAATACGTGTACCCCTTCGGGATGTGCTGCCCGATCCCCTCGGCCACCAGGTTGGTGCCGATCAGCACGAGGAAGCTCAGGGCCAGCATCTTCACCGTCGGGTGACGGTCCACGAAGAGACTGATCGGCCCCGACGCCGCCAGCATGATCCCCAGCGCGATCACGTTCGCCGCAATCATGATCGACACCTGATCCACCATGCCGACCGCGGTGATGACGGAGTCGAGCGAGAAGACAATGTCGATCACCATGATCTGGGCGATTACCGCGGCCAGCGATCGTGCGGCCTGCTTCACCGCCTCGCCGTGTTCTCCCCCTTCGAGCTTTTCGTGGATCTCGTGCGTTGCCTTGCCGATGAGGAACAGGCCGCCGATGATCAGGATGAGCCCACGGCCCGACACACCGACGCCGGCCACCGTGAACAGCGGCGTCGTCAGGCGCACGACCCACGCGATGCTCAACAGCAGAAGGATCCGCGAGAAAAACGCGCCTAACAAGCCGAGCCGCCTCGCCTTCGCGCGTTGATCCTCCGGCAGCTTCCCGGCGAGGATCGAGATGAAGATGATGTTATCGATGCCGAGGACGATCTCGAGCACGGTGAGCGTGAGCAGTCCGATCCACGCATTTGGGTCGGTGAGCCAGTCCATGTCGTGATCTCACTGGGTGAAAAATGCAGAACGCCCCGCGGAGCGGGGCGCCTTCAGAAATCTAGTGGGCGCCAGTCACCCTCGAGCGAGCAGCCTAACAACACTCTGACAGCTCGAAGGGGCTCCCCGCCAATCAGGGCGCCAGGTCCGGCTGGTACGTGCCGATGAACTCCAGGAACTTCGACACCTCGATCATATCCTTTCCGACGAACCGAATGCCGTGTGACGTCGTGCGCTGAACGGTCGACAGGAACGCGAGCATCTCCGCCGGCCGATAGTTCTTGAAGATGACGTCGAGCGTCACCGGCGCCTTCACGACGTACGGCTTGAAGGAGCTGCGACGCTGGACGGCGGCTTTCACATGTTCGCGGATGAGCTGCTGCGCCGCCTTCGGCGTCATCGTCGACGCGGCGTGGAAGCTGATCGCCTGCTTGACGACGGCACCTTCCACGTCGCCGAGGAGACGGCGCGTCTCGTCGACCGCCACGTTGTCGCCGGAGATGAACACGACGGGAACGCCGAACCGTCCGGCAATCGCCGCATTGATACCGGCCTCCGGCATCGCGACGCCGTTGAGCGAGACCGATGCGAGGTTCGCGCTCGAGATCGTATGCGCGCGCACGCCAGCCGGACTGGTCGTGGACGCGTGATAGCCGACGAAGACCGCGGCCGAGAACGTCGAGTCGATGCCTTCCATCATCATGAGCGGCCGCGGCCAGGACCTGACGATGCGCACGTCATCCGGGAATTGATCGATGAGGAGACTTTCGCCGTTGCCGTGCGAGTCGCTCACGACGATCTCCGTCGCGCCCGCGTCGCGCGCGCCGGCGATTGCGGCGAGCGCTTCGCCCGTCATGAACGCTCGCGCGCGCTCGTACTCGAACCCCGTGGGGCCGAGCTGATCGCCGGTCACGACCCCGGCGATGCCTTCCATATCGACGGAGATGTACACCTTGAGCGGCCGCTGCGCCGTCGCGACGCGCGGGAGGAAGCCGGCCGCGAGGGCAACGGCAAGGGCGGTGCAGGACGCGAGTGCGTGTCGTGTGATCTGACGGTACGGACGGCGGTGTTGGCGCATGAGAGGCAGGATGGTGGCCTTCGAGAACGTAAAGTCGGCGCGCGAATCGTCGCCTGCGCTGAGCCTGTTCACAAGGTGTCGCCCGGAGCGGCGCCACCGGTCCGGCGGCATCCGAGCCGCCAAATGTCTGTCGCCACCCGACTTTCACCGTACGGGGGTTGTGTCCACGCGGCGCCTCGCCATGTTCGTCGGCGACGGTCGTTGCCACCTGCGCTCGACCTGATTATCAACGTCGCTCCCCGCGCTCCGTGACACTCAATCGGCCACTCGGGATCCAACTGCTCGCCGCGCTGCTCACCATCTACACGATGGCCGGTTTTCTCCTGGCGATTCGGATGTTGATCGAGCGAGACGATCGCTACCGGTGGTGGCTCATCGTCGGGGCCGCGGTGGCGTTCGCATTGGCGAGCGGTGTGGCGACGCTGGGCGTGTGGCGTGTGGAGAGACGGGCGCCTCTACTGCTCGTCGCGTGTGGCGCGCTCGGCAGCGCGCTCTGTCTCGCACTGCCGGCCGCCGTGCCCGATGGAGCTCTCGCGCCTGGCATGTGGCGCGCGGCGATTCAGGGTGCGGTGCTCATCTTCGCGTTCCTCGCGCTGGCCG